>ERZ839767.46-NODE-46-length-178365-cov-10.867349_pt1 | contig 178365 bp, 178 predicted proteins | sample MGYA00519879_ERZ839767 | MGnify/ENA primary metagenome ERZ839767 (study PRJEB31850, sample SAMEA3708852) | human gut metagenome | biome: human gut; feature: human-associated habitat; material: faeces | place: China | collected 2014 ...
AGAACAGAACTGGTGGCATAAGAAATTTTGTGTCTACTAACTATTGACTACTTCAGTAATGCACATTGGCGACTTTTTAAGAATTGCGGATCACTTACCGAAGTAGTTGATGATGTGACGCGGGCAGATATCCGCGCAGTGGCCGCACTGTACGCACTTGGAGGTATCGACAACGGCGAGGTTATCGACGACCTTGATGGCGTCAGCCGGGCATTCGCGCTGGCACTTCATGCAGCCGATGCAGCCGAAGTCGCACATCTTCATAACCTTTGCGCCCTTATCATGGTTGCCGCAGGCAGGCATGATCTTCTGGCTCTCGGGAATGAGCTTGATAATGCTCTTGGGGCAGGCGTCGGCACATGCGCCGCAGCCAACACAGCGGGCACGGTTGACCTTTGCAACGCCATCGACGATATGTATCGCGTCGAACTGGCAGGCTCGGGTGCAGTTGCCGAGACCGATGCAGGCGAAAGTGCAGGTCTTGTTGCTCTTGCCGCCGAACAGCATGGCAGCGCGGCAATCGACGGGGCCGGAGTAGTTGAAGCGCATCTCGGCGTGTCCGGCAATGCCGGAGCAGGGCACGAAAGCGACCATTTTCTCAACATCGGCGCCGGAGACGCCCATGATCTCGGCTATCTTTGCCGCAGCCTCTGCGCCGCCGGCAACGCACTTATTGGTAGGTGCTTCGCCTCTGGCGACAGCGGCGGCATAGCCGTCACAGCCGGGGTATCCGCAGCCGCCGCAGTTTGCGCCGGCCAGACATGCACGGACTTCCTCCTGCTTGGGGTCTACTTCAACGTGGAATATCTTGGACGCATAGGCGAGCAGCGCGCCGAACACAGCGCCGAGCGCACCCAGCACCGCAATGGCGAGAAGAATAGATTTCATATCTTTACGCCCTCCCTATCAGAATATCTTCATGCCGCTGAAGCCCATGAAGGCGAGAGCCACAAGAGCAGCGGACACGAGGCAGATGGGGAATCCTTCGAAGCACTCGGGGTACTCGGCAAACTCAACGCGCTCACGCACGCTTGCAAACAGGACGATCGCGAGCAGGAAGCCAAGGCCGCCGGTGATGCCGTAGACAACGGATTCGAGGAAGTTGTACTTATTCTGAACGTTCAGCAGAACGACGCCCAGAACGGCGCAGTTGGTGGTGATAAGGGGCAGGTAAATACCCAGCGCGGAGTACAGCGAGGGGATGGACTTCTTGAGGAACATCTCGACGAACTGAACCAGCGCCGCGATTATCAGGATGAACGCCAGCGTCTGGAGGAACGCGAGGCCGAGCGGGACGAGTATGTACTGGTCAACGACCCAGCAGATGGCGGACGCAAGACCCATGACGAAAGTGACCGCGAGACCCATGCCGACGGCGGTATCGACCTTATTGGAACAGCCGAGGAACGGGCAGCAGCCGAGGAACTGCGAGAAGATGAAGTTATTGATGAGTATCGCGCCGAGGGAGATGGAAATTATTTTAGTAAACATTATTCATCCTCCTCCTTTTTCTCTGCCGCGGCAGCTTCTTCTGCAAGCTGCTTTTTCTTTGCGGACTTTTTGAGCGCATACTGCATGGCAGCGATCAGCACGCCCAGCGTAAGGAAGCCGCCGAAGGGCAGAACCAGAATGGTCGCGCCGTATTCGGGGTTGAAGATCTGGATGCCGGCGCCGGTGCCGTCAAGCGTGAAGCGGAAGCCGTTGGCGATGTCGATAAGACCGCCGCCGAAGGTACCGCTGCCGAGTAGCTCACGCACAACGCACATGACTATCAGCACGCAGGTGTAGCCAAGTCCCTGGAAGACACCGTCGAAGAAGGACGGGCCGATGGGGTTCTTCTGGCAGAACGCTTCCGCGCGCCCGATGATGATGCAGTTGACGACGATAAGAGGGATGAACACGCCGAGCGCGTCGCTCAGCGCGGGGATGAACGCCTGGAGCAGCAGGTCAACTATCGTAACGAAGCCCGCGATGACGACGACGAATATCGCCAGACGTATCTCATCGGGGATTATCTTACGGATAGCGGAGATAACGACGTTGCAGCAGGTGAGGATGATGAGAACGGACAGACCCATGCCCACGCCGTTGAACAGCGAGGTGGTGATCGCCATGGTGGCGCACATGCCTATCTGCTGTACAAGAACGGGGTTATTGGTGATGAGGCCCTCTTTAAACTGTTTCTTAATGTTCATTCGGCTGCCTCCTTAACCAAGAGATTCTACTACGTTGATCGCGTTTGCGACCGCATCGGCGACTGCCTTGGAGGTTATGGTCGCGCCGGTGAGCGCGTCTATATCGTCCACAGTGATGGTGTCGTCCTGACCGATGAAGGAGTCACGGAACTGCTCGCCTCGCTCGGAGCTGCTGGCCGCGATCGCGCCGAGGCCGGAGGTCTCGGAGTGGGAGATGATGGAGATTCCGGTGCACTTGTAGTAGTTGTCAACGCCGACAACCATGGTGATGGAGCCCTGAGCTCCGGAGAAAGTGGTCTGCACAACGTAGCCGCTGCCATTGCTGGCCTTCTCCACGGCGTCGATGGTGGGATCCTCGGAGTACTTTGCGCTGTCAACCGGCTCGTAGCCATCGGATGCGAGGACTGCGGCGTAGGCCTTTGCGGTCTTTATCGCCTTCTGCTCGGCGATGGGTCCCTTGGTCAGCTCGTTGATGCCGCCGAGGATGCCCGCGACGATAGCGCAGACGAGGAAGAGGATAAGGGTAAGCTTAACTATCTTATTCATAATTACGCGCCCTCCTTTGCCGCTTTCTTAGCGGCCTTCTCTGCGGCGATGTCTTCCTTGGAGACGCCGAACTGATGACGGCGGAACGCCTTGTCGATCGCCCAGGTGCAGAGGTTCATGATAAGGATACCGTAGGACACGCCTTCGGGGTAGCTGCCGAAATAACGGATGAGCACGGTCAGCGCGCCGCAGCCGACGCCATAGAGGAGCTGGCCGGGAAGCGTGACGGGGCTGGTGGCGTAGTCGGTCGCCATGAAGAAGGCGCCGAGGAGCAGGCCGCCGCACAGGAGGTTGTACATCATCCACTCGAAGTTGCCGTAGCCCTCGTGGCCGAAGATAAGGGTCAGCAGCGCGACGGTGCCGATGAAGGACACGGGGATACGCCAGGAGATTATCTTGCGGCAGATGAGGTAGATGCCGCCGACGAGGAGAGCGACCTTGCTCGCTTCGCCGAAGCAGCCGGGCATGATGCCGAGGAACATGTTCAGGTAGCTGTAATATTCAGGCATGGGCTTGCCGGCATAGAGGTAAGTCATCGGGGTAGCCATCGTGATGCCGTCAACGGTCTCGATGTTCATGCCCGCCATAGCGGAGGGTATCGTCCACTGGGTCATGATGACGGCGTAGGACGCGATGAGGAACGCACGGCCTGCGAGAGCCGGGTTCAGGAAGTTCTTGCCGATGCCGCCGTAGAGCTGCTTGACGACGATAATCGCGAAGAAGTTGCCGATGAGCGGCAGCCACCAAGGGGAGCTTGCGGGCAGGGTCATCGCAAGGAGCATACCGGTCAGCAGTGCGGAACAGTCGCCGATGGTTTCGGGCTTCTTGAGGAGCTTGCGGTATGCCCACTCATAGAAAACCGCGGAGAGCATCGACACGGCGACCATGAGAACGGGCTTCATGCCGAATTCCCATGTTGCCATTGCCAGCGACGGCAGCAAAGCCAGCATCACGTTTATCATGATGCGGCGGGTGTCCATTCCCGTCCTTACCTGCGGCTGATACGCCACGTCAAGGACGATTTTTTCTTTTTTCTCGCTCATTATTTCTGGGCCTCCTTTGCTGCTTTCGCCTCGGCCGCAGCCTTTTCCTTGGCAGCCTTTGCCTGGAACATGAGCTTCGCGGTCTTGAAGGCGTGGGTAAGGGGCATTCTGGCCGGACAGTTGAATGCGCAGCTGCCGCACTCGAAGCAGTCGGTGATGTGATACTTCTGCATCATCTCGAAGTCGCCCTTGTTGTAGTACATGTACATGAACACAGGCTCAAGGTTCATCGGACATACGGTGATGCACTTGCCGCAGCGGATGCAGGTGGGGTGCTCGACATGTCTGTCCTCTTCTTCGGTGAAGAACAGCACGCCTGCGGTGCCCTTGATGGTGGGGGCTTCAAAGCTCGTTGCGCAGATACCCATCATCGGGCCGCCGAGAACGATCTTGCGCGGGGTCTTGACGAAGCCGCCGCACTGCTCGGCGAGGTACTCAAACGGAGTGCCGACGCGGGTGAGAGCGTTTACGGGAGCCTTGAGGGCGCTGCCCGCGACGGTGACGATACGCTCGATAACGGGCTTGCCCTCATAGCAGGCCTGATATATCGCGTACGCGGTACGGGTGCTGACAACGTTGCAGCCGACGCCGGAGGGGATCCCGCCGGGCTTGACCTCGCGGCCCGTGACTGCCTTGACCTGCATCTTCTCGCCGCCCTGGGGGTACTTGACCTCTTCGGGGACGATCTCTATCCCGTAATTCTCGGGATGGAGGGAATTGAGAAGGTCAATAGCGTCCTGCTTGTTCTTCTCGATGCCGTAGTAGCAGTGGTCAAGGCCGCTGGCAATACGGATGAGCTGGATGCCCTTGAGGAGCTGCTCGGGGAAGTTGAGCATGGTGAGATGGTCGCCGTTGAGGTACGGCTCGCACTCTGCACCGTTGATGATAAGCTTGTCAACCTTGCCGAGGCCGCCGCGGATCTTGAACGCGGTCGGGAACATTGCGCCGCCCATGCCGACAACGCCGGCTTCACGGATGCGGTCAAGGATGGCTTCGGGATCCTTGAGCTGTTCCTCGGTCAGGGGAGCCATATCCTCACAGGGAGTGTCGAGGCCGTCGTTCTCGATGACGACGGACATGATCATGTCTCCCAGCGGATGGGGTCTGGCCTCGACGGCGACGACCTTACCGGAGACGGAGGCATGCACGGGTGCGGAGACGGGCGCGGGATTCTCGCCGATCTTCTGACCCATTTTTACATAGTCGCCTACACTGACAAGGGGCTTGCAGGGAGCGCCTATGTGCTGAGCCATGGGAATGACTACTTGCGGCGGTGGGGCGATCGCGGTCACCGGAACTTCCGGTGCCTTCATGTAATTGGGATGAACGCCGCCTTTGAATGTATGGGACATAAGCTTCACCTCGTTATAATATCGCTTCTGAATAATATCACAAACAGTCACAAAATGTCTACCCAAAAAGGTGCAAAAATCGGCATTTTTGAAAGATAAGTTGTTAACAATCCTGTTATTTCCGTGTCAAGCCGCAAATTATTTACTAAAATGGGTTTTTGTATATTCACAAGAATTTTCTTGTGGGTTCTGACTGCGATTTCCAATTTTTCTCCTGTCCGGGTATATGTAATTATATCTGCCGCCGCGCGGGAGTATGAGCGGATAAGGGGGCGGGTGCAAGTCTTTCTTTTGACTATTGGCAGCAGTCCGAGACTGGCGACCCCTCAGTCAGCTTCGCTGACAGCTCCCCTAAAAGGGGCGCCGCTTCGCGGCAAATGTTTTGCACCGGCGTGCGCAGATAATCCCCGTCCTGCTTCAGAAAAAGTACACCGCGGCAGAACGCGCAAACGCTCTGCCGCGGTGGAAATATCAAATTATCTTGTTACTGCTTCGCGGCGGCGATATCAGCGGCGACCGCATCCGCTATCGCGTCAAGCTCCGCGAGCTGATCCTCCGCCAAGGACGAACGGATCGTGACGTTCTCGCCGATGAACTCGCACTTCTTGAGCGTGCTCAATATCTCGCGCATCTGCTTCCCGCTCGTGGGTGCCCAGCTGCCGTTTTCGAGAACTGCGATCTTGCGGTTCTGGAGATTGTGGTTTGCGATGTCATGCAGCAGGTTCTCCATCGTGACGAAGATTCCCGCATTATATGTCGTCGCAGCGAAAACAAGGTGGCTGCAGCGGAACGCGTCGGAGAGGATGTAGCTTGCGGGGGTGACGGAGGTGTCATACATGCGCACCTTCACGCCGCGCTCGACAAGCTTTGCGGCGAGGATATTTGCGGCGTTCTCGGTGTTGCCGTACACGGAGGCATAGGCCAGCATCACGCTGTTCTCCTCCGCTGCGTAGCTGCTCCACTTGAGGTACTTATCGAGGAACGCACCAAAATCGCGCCGCCAGACGAAGCCGTGCAGCGGGCAGACATAATTCAGCGCCAGCCCCGCTGCCTTCTTCAGCACAGCCTGCACCTGCACGCCGTACTTGCCGACGATGTTTGTATAATACCGGCGCGCCTCATCGACATTTTCGGCGAAGAAATCGGTCTCGTCCGCGAACAGGCGGCCGTTGAGCGCGCCGAAGGTTCCGAACGCGTCCGCCGAGAAGAGTATGCCGTCGGTGGAATCATAGCTCATCATGACCTCAGGCCAGTGCACCATCGGAGCCATGACGAAGCTTATCTTATGCCGCCCCAGCTCCAGCACGTCGCCCTCCTTGACGATGTGCAGCCGGTCGGTGAAATCGACGCCGCGGAAGAAATTCTTCAGCATCGTCTCGATCTTGCTGTTGCATACGAGCTTCAGCTCCGGATATCTGAGCAGCAGCGCCTCGATGGTGTACGCGTGGTCAGGCTCCATATGGGAGATGACGAGGTAGTCCGGCCTGCGCCCGCCGAGCGCGTGGGCGACATTCTCAAAATAGGTCTGATAGACGGCCTTATCAACGGTGTCGAAAATGGCCGTTTTTTCGTCGAGCATGACATAGGAATTATAGCTTACGCCGTCGGGAACGCCGTACACGCCCTCGAAGCATGCAAGGCGGCGGTCGTCCGCGCCGACCCAGATAAGATCATCGGTTACCTTTCTAGTGCAGTACATATGCTATTCCTCCGTGTATTTTTACTTGATATATTATAATATATTATACTCGATTTTCCAGCACAAATCTGTGGCGTACGCAACAATTATGTGTTATAATATGCCGCGGAGCTTAAATTTACGGAGGCGGCATATGAACGACTTACAGCTATTTGACGGCATAAGCGCCGAGAACCGTGCGGCAATGATGAGCTGCTTCAAGCCTGAGCAGCGCAGCTTCCGCCGCGGCGAGACGATACGTGTCTACGCTCCGGAGCTTGAGCAGCTGTGTCTGCTGGCTTCAGGGCGGGCGCACCTCTACTGCATGGACAGCGACGGCGAATACACGCTACTTGAGCAGTACCGCGCGGGCGACATCTTCGGCGAGATATTCTCCATGCCATACGCCGACCTCGGCTATGCCGTCGAGGCCGACTGCGACTGCAGCGTGCTGTTCATCCCCTTTGCGAGCATCTACGGCCGCTGCCCCAAAGCCTGCGCGCACCACACAAAGCTGACGCAGAACCTCTTCGAGCTGTCCGCCCGCAAGGCGCAGACCCTTACGATGCGGATAAACATGATCAGCAAAAAATCCATGCGCCGCAAGCTCTGCGCGTATTTCGACTATCTCAGCGAGAGCGCCGGCAGCCGCAGCTTCAATCTCGAGATATCGCTGACTCAGCTCGCCGGATACCTCTGCGCCGACCGCAGCAGCATGATGCGCGAGCTGCGCTGCATGGAGGACTGCGGAATCCTCCGCCGCGACGGACGGCACATTGAGCTGCTGTGAGCGCTGAATGCTTATAAAATTTTAATTAAAATTCTGAAAGTATATTTACAAATCCCATCCGACGCGCTATAATCTCCTCGAAAACGGCATGGAGGGATCGCTATTCAGGAGTTTATCAGATTTATAAAATTCGCTCTGTTTTCAGCCAGCGCAGGACTCATCGAGATGGGCTCTTTCGCGCTGCTCAACGAGTTTACGGCGTGGAGCTACTGGCCGTGCTACCTGATCGCGCTGGTGCTGTCCGTCGTATGGAACTTCACGCTCAACCGCAAATTCACTTTCAAGTCCGCTGCGAACGTCCCAATTGCAATGGCAAAGGTGCTCGCCTACTATGCGGTGTTCACGCCGCTGTCCACCCTGCTCGGCGAATATCTCGCGGGGACGCTCGGCTGGAACGAATACCTCGTCACGGTGATAAACATGCTGTTGAATTTTGGGACGGAGTTTCTCTATCAGCGCACCTTTGTGTTCGGCAAAAGCCTCGACACCGGCAAATAAATATTGAACTGTCCCCCTCGGAGTGGTAATATATTGTCATATATGTTATCTTTCGAGGGGGATTTTCCATGCCCAAAAGCATCACGCGCATAGTTCTCACCGGCGGCCCCGCCGCGGGCAAGACCACGCTTATCAGCCGCATCCTCAAGGAGTTCAAGCAGGAGGACGGCTGGCGCGTCATTACCATACCAGAAACCGCCACGGATCTGATATCCGGCTTCGGCATAAAGCCATTCGGCAACTGCGTGAGCATGCTGGACTTTCAGTATTTCGTCATTGAGGATCAGCTGCACAAGGAGAAGCTCGCGCTCAAGGCCGCGCGCATGGTGCCGGAGGAGAAGGTGCTCGTCATATATGACCGCGCCCTGCTCGACGACAAGGCATACATAACGGACGACGAGTTCACGGACATACTCACAAGCTTCGGCAAGACCGAGGAGCAGGTGCTCTCCGGCTATGATGCGGTGCTGCATCTCGTGACCTGCGCCAAGGGCGCGGAGTTTGCGTATAACTACGGCAACGCCGCGCGGTACGAGAGTGTTGAGGTCGCGCGCGAGAAGGACGACAAGACCCTCCGCGCGTGGAGCCGGCATCCCGCGCTGCACGTTATCGACAACTCCGTGAATTTTGAGGACAAGATAAACCGCGGCATCGCCGCCATATTCAGCATAATCGGCCAGCCCGCGCCCGCGCAGAGCAAGCGCAAGTATCTCATAGCCATGCCCGACACCGCAGAGCTTGTGCGGCGCTACAACGCCGCCTCGGTCGAGATGATGCAGACCTATCTGGCCGACACGAATCCGCAGGCCGAGCGCCGCGTCCGCCAGCAGCGCAACGGCAGCGAGTATCTGTATTTCTACACCGAAAAGCGCGTCAACGCCGACGGCACGCGCTGGGTAACAGAGCGGCCGATATCCGAGAAGGACTACGTGGCTTATCTCATGGAGGGCGACAGCTCGCTGCACGCCGTGCGCAAGACGAAGTACCGCTTCGCGCTCGGCAGCCGCCGCTTCGAGATAGACGTTTACCCGTTCTCCGCCGACCGCGCCATCATGTTCGCCTACGGTGACGACAAGGACGGAGAGCTGCCCGAGGGCATTGAGGTCATCCGCGAGGTCACGGGAGATGTGGATTATAAAAACCGCGCGCTGGCAAAGCTTCAGCGGCTGTGAGGGGCGCGGTGTATGGATATCAGAAGCATCGCAAGGCTGAAGCAGGCGTGGGACAGCTTCAGCATGAATCACCCTAAGTTTCCGGAATTTCTGCGCGCAGTGAAGTCGCGCGGCATCCACGCGGGGATGGAGGTCTCAATAACCGTCACGTATCCTGACGGGGACGAGCTGCGCTCCGGCCTGCGCATCAAGCCCTCGGACGTCGAGCTTTTCGACGAGGCGAGCAAAATATTCTGAATGTACGCAGTAACTCCTCCGGCTTTGCCGGAGGAGTTACTGCGTACAGCTACATTTTTTTCAAGAAATTGCCGTAGACACGGACGTCGCTGCTTATTACGATGAACGCGGAGGGGTCGATCTTCTTGGCGAGGCTGCGGAGCTGAGCTATCTCGTACTTGCTCATCAGCACGTACAGCATGGTGCTCCCCTGTCCGGTATATGCGCCGACGCTCGCCCACTCGGTTACGCCGCGACCCATCTGGCGAAATATCTCCGCCTCGATCTCCTTGCCCTTCTTGGTGATGATCTTCGCCTCGACGTTTATATTCTGCGAATGCATCTTGTCCAGCGCGAAGGAGTACACAAACGTGAACAGCATCGAATATATGACGACGCGCACGCCGAACACGTAGAAGCAGGTGGCAAACAGGATCGCGTTCACTAACAGCGTGAGCCGCCCGACGCCTGTCTCCTTGCGGCGCAGGATCATCAGCACTCCGACGATATCAAACCCGCCGCCGCTGCCGCCGCTGCGCAGGACTATGCCCATCATCGCGCCGCACACAAGCCCGCCGACCAGCACCGAGGCCAGCACATCGTCCGGCAAGACCGCGCGCACGGGGATGAACGCGAGGGAAACCGTCATCATCGCGACGGAGATTATCGTCTTGACGAAAAACATATGGCTCACATCATGCCACGCGAAATACAGCAGAGGGAGATTCAGCAGAAAATATATGATCGACGCAATATCGATATTTGCACTCATGCCGAGATGCTCCACGAGCAGCGTACGGATGACCTGACAGATGCCCATCAGCCCGCCGCTGTACATCCCTACCGGCACCACGAACAGGTTCATGGCAGCGGAGTATATAAACGACGCAAGAACCGCAAGCATCGTGCGCTTTGTCTCCGCCCATACATCGGCATTGATTTTCTCTTTTTTTGTCATAAAATCACATAAATACAGCTTATGCCGCTCAAAATGAGCGGCATAAATGCGTTAGCTACTAAGATTTACTTTGCGGCCTTTGCCATCTCGCACAGAGCGGTGAAAGCGGCAGGATCGTGAATAGCGGTCTCGGAGAGCATCTTGCGGTTCATATCGACACCGGCGAGCTTCAGACCGTGCATGAAGGTGGAATAGTTCATGCCGTTCATCTTGCAGGCTGCGCTGATACGGGTGATCCACAGCTGACGGAAATCTCTCTTCTTCTGCTTGCGGCCGACGTATGCGTAACGACCAGACTTCATCAGCTGCTCGTTGGCCATCTTATAGTGACGGGACTTATTTCCCCAATAACCCTTTGCAAGGCCGAGAATCTTGCTTCTGTGCTTGCGGGTCATCATTGCGCCTTTAACTCTTGCCATTTGATTATCCTCCTATTTAACGACTATCCTTATTTGTAAGGAATCATTTTCTTGATGGTTGCTTCGTTGGTGACGTCTGCATATGCTTCGCTGCGCAGACGGCGGCAACGCTTGGTGTCCTTTTTGGTGAGGATATGGCTCTTGAAAGCATGTGCGCGTTTTACCTTACCGGTCTTGGTGAGATTGAATCTCTTCTTGGCACCGCTATGGGTCTTCAGTTTGGGCATGATATTTTCTCCTTCCGTAACTGGGTTTAACAGGCTGGCCTGTTGTAAACTTGATTATTCTTCCGCTGCGGGGGCGGGCTTGGGAGCTTTGGGCTTTGCCGGCTTTTTCGGCGGGGTGACGGGCTTCGGGGAAAGGAAGATGGACATATTCCTGCCCTCCAGCTTCGGCGCTTTGTCAAGCACGGCGATCTCCGCGCACTTGTCTGCGTAGTCGCGCAAAAGCACCTCACCTATCTCGGTATGAGCCATCTCCCTGCCGCGGAAGCGCACAGATACCTTCACACGGTCGCCGTCGGAGAGGAACTTCTGCCCGTTGCGGAGCTTCGTGTTGAAGTCGTTGGTGTCGATACCGGGAGACATACGGATCTCCTTGATCTCGATGACACGCTGATTTTTCTTGGCTTCCTTTTCCTTCTTCGTCTGCTCGAAACGGAACTTACCATAGTCCATGATCTTACACACGGGGGGATTGGAGCCGGGAGCGATCTTAACAAGATCAAGCTCGTTTTCCTCGGCTATCTTCAGCGCCGCCGCTGCGGACATGATGCCGAGCTGCTCGCCTTCACTGCCGATCAGGCGTACTTCTTTATCAAGGATCTCTTCGTTGATCTGATGAGTTGTGTTTGCGATTGCGATTCACCTCCACGGAAAATAAAAACGCGGACGCACAGCATCCGCGAATAAAAACAACATTTAGCCCTCATAGGGCTGCTGCTCTTATTTACCTCGGCTGGCCAGATGCCGCCGGGTGAGGCCGGAGATGCCGTACCTTCTTTGTTTTAGCCTAGTTACTATACCAGCAAAACCGCGATATGTCAACAGTTTTTCGCGATTTTTTCGGGATAATTTTATGCTGCACCGCGGATAAATATACCGCGTGCGGGAAAACTATGCGCATGGGCGGAAAGCCGCAGTGCGGCGGGTCACGCCGGACTGATACGGAGTTGATACGATGGAAATGATCGCGGTTTATGTCACGGGCGGGCTGCTGTACGGCCTGATAGAGCTGCTGTGGCGCGGCTGGACGCACTGGTCGATGCTCCTGTGCGGCGGAGCCTGCTTCGCGCTGATGTATCAGATCAGCCTCTCGGCGCTCACATTCCCGTGGAAATGCCTGCTCAGCGCCTGCGTCATAACTGCGGTCGAATTCGTCACCGGATGTTTGGTTAACATAATCCTGAAGTGGCAGGTCTGGGACTACTCCTCCCTGCCCGGAAACCTTTGGGGACAGATATGCCCGCAGTTTTTTCTGATGTGGCTGCTGCTGTCTGTCCCCGGTCTCGGTCTGTGCCGACTGCTGTCTACAGCTCTGCGATGATCTCCCTGCGCTTGGCCTCGTATTCGTCCTGGCTGATAAGCCCCGAATCGTAAAGCTCCTGAAGCTTTTCCAAACGGCTCCTGGCATCATCCTGCGGCGCGCCCTGCACGTCGGATTCTATCGTTATCTCGGGGCCTACATAATTTTTCCCGAACGCCGAATATATCCCGTAGCCGCACATTGCGGCGGCCATCAGCGTCCAGAGTATGCCGAACGCGCCGAAGGTCGGGATGACCACGAATATGCCGATCAGCACGAATATACCGCCGACTACCGCGCTCATGGCACCGCTTGCTTTGCCGGGGCGCTTGGTCACGCGGTATTTTTTGTTGCAGTTATTGTCGGAATTATTCTGCATATCGCTCAATAATTCTCGTTCGGCGCGCCCTCCGCCTTCTCAAGCTCCATTGCGAGCTTGACGATACGGCTGGTGCCGAGACGATCCGCGCCGAGATCAATGAAGTCCTCGGCATCCTGAAGCGAGGAGATGCCGCCGGCGGCCTTGACCTTCACGGTCGGCGGGCACTCGCGGCGCATAAGCTCCACGTCCTCGCGGGTCGCGCCGCCCTCGGAGAAGCCAGTGGAGGTCTTGATGAAGTCCGCGCCGCAGTCTGAGACGATGTGGCAGAGCTTTATCTTCTCCTCCTCGGTCAGCAGGCAGCACTCGATGATGACCTTGAGTATATGGCCGCGGGTAGCCTCGCGCACGGCGCTGATATCGCGCGCTACATCCTCCCAGCAGCCGTCCTTGACCATGGAGACGTTGATGACCATGTCTATCTCCTCCGCGCCGTTGCGGACGGCGTCGGCGGCTTCATACGCCTTGGCGGCGGTGGTCATGTAGCCGTTGGGGAAGCCGATGACGGTGCAGATGGTGAGCTTATCGCCGACGTAGCGGCGCGCGCCAGCGACATGGCAGGGCGGGATGCAGACGCTCGCGCAGTTGTATTTGATTGCCTGATCGCAGAGCTTGCGGATTTCGTCGCTTGTGCAGTCAACGCGCAGCAGGGTGTGGTCGCATTTTTCGAGAATGTCTTTTATGTCCACAATATATCTCCTTATCTTCTTGATCTGATTAATCTGAACTGCCGGTATTATACCTTTTTTCTCAGGCATATTCAAGTATCTGGTGTGAATAGATTGAAATATCTCAACGAAAAGGACGGTTTCGGAATGGACATGAACACCGAGAATAACTACACGCGGCTCGTCGGCGCTATGGCGGGGCGTCCCGTTTTATCCCATTCTGCACGCGGTGAGGATTTTTACTGCTTCCCGCTTGAGGTCGTGCGGCTGTCGGGCGCGGCGGACAATATAAATATAATAGTGCGCGCTGAGCAGCTCGCGGCGCTGGAGGCCGCGGAGCATGAAAAGCTCTGCGTCGTCGGGCAGCTGCGCACCTTCAATAACCGACGCGGCGTCGGGGCAAAGCTTGTGATAACAGTGTTCGCAAAGGAGCTGTTCTTCTGCGATGAACCGGACTGCAACGAGGTGTATCTGCGCGGTACGCTCTGCAAGCCGCCGAACCTGCGCACGACGCCGATGGGGCGCGACATCTGCGACCTCATGCTCGCCGTGAACCGGCACTACGGGCGGTCGGACTATCTGCCCTGCATATGCTGGGGGCCGCGGGCGCGGTCGGCGGCGCAGTGGGGCGTCGGTACGATGCTGCGGCTTGAGGGGCGCATCCAGAGCCGCCGCTACATAAAGGTCAGCGAGGACGGCGCGGAGGAGCGCACCGCTTTTGAGGTCTCCGCCGCCGAGGTCGAGGAGCTGCCCGCGGAGGTGAAAGTGTAGACCTCTTGTTGTATAGGGGCTGACTGACACCGCTAGTCGAGGAGCTGCCCGCGGAGGTGAAAGTGTAGGGGGATATGGCTGCAAAATGTGGATTTATTGTGGGGAAGCACTTTCTTTTATTCCCTGCTCCATGCTTGACTCTGGCGACCCCTTCGGCGCTGCGCGCCACTGTCTCGCCGCGCCGCCGTTGCACTACCCTAGAAGGGGCAGCGCTTCGCGGCAAAGGTTTCGCACTGGCGCAATAACTGCACCGCACCCTTGGCGCCCCTCCTAGGGGAGCTGGTGGCCGTAAGGCCGACTGAGGGGTCGCCAGTGTGGATAAACGAGCAGAGTGCAAAAGAAAAAGCTCACCGCAAACAACAGTGTATACACCCAAAACAGGCAGGGCGAATCGCCCTGCCTGTTCAACATTTCATTCATACTTTTCAGCCACTATCTGCAAATTACCACTCACGGTATCGACCGAAAACGCGGCGTTCTCCGACACGGTGCAGTCGATGCTGTGAACCATGTCGCCGGAGACGGAGCTGAACCGCACCGACGGCTGCATCCCCTCCGGGACAAGCAGCGACACATTGCCGCTCACGGTATTTATCTTCAGCTTCGCGTCCGCATTGCGCATTCCGATCTGAACCTCGCCGCTGACCGTCTCGGCGGTGACCGTCCCGATGGTACAATTGCGGAAGATGACATTGCCGGATACGGAGCTGACGCTCAACTTCTCCATTGTCATGCCCTCGGCGCTGATGCTGCTCGTGGTCATATCTACCGCGACATCCTCAAGCTCAATCGTCTCCGGAAGCCCGATGCGCAGATACTTGACCGGCAGCTCGTCGCGCCGCGCGGAATATTTTATCTCGAGCCTGCCGTTTTCGACGCGCCAGCACAGCGCCGTCCCGTCGTCCAGCGGGTTCTCGCATGTCTCGGAAATCTTTATCTCGTCCCCGCTCACGGGCACGATCTCGACGATGCCCGCAATCCATGCGAGGTTCAGCGAGCTTACGCCATCAGCCGCTACGCTGTACGTATTATCCGCCGAAACCTCGTTCCAACTGCGCTCGCCGACATAATCGCCGCTGCCAGTGACATTGGCGGCGTCGATCTGCTCCATGACATAGCTGCCCGCCTTGTCGATGGCCTCGTTTATCATTTCCCCGACGCTGTTGGTGCTCCCGTCCTCGCGCCGAACCTCGATATTCGCGCCGTCCTTCAGGCTTATTGAGCTGATTATTATGCCGAGAACGATAAGAGCCGCGGCGGTGATAAGTACGATTTTCGTGCTCTTTTTCATGTTCACTGCTCCTTTTTGATAAGTAACTCCTTGATCTTATGCCACAGCGCCGATGTCGCCCGCACAATGAGCTTAACGAGCCACACCGCCCCAAGTCCCGCCAGCAGCGCCGCGCCCAGCGCGATGAGCGCCATGCCGGTCAGCAGTCCCCATGGGACGCTGAGGTAGCCGAATATCGCCGCGCCTACAAGCGTCACCGCCCCGATTACCAGCGCAGCAACTACCGCCAGCACCGCCAGCGCTACCGCCCACAGCGCGATGAACAGCCCCAGCACGACCGCGGCGGCAGCAATAAGCAGCGGCAGCCATATCGGGCAGAGCACCACCGCCAGCAGGATGCTGAACGCCGTCCAGCCGCCGCTTGGCCGCACGCGGCTGCGTACCAGTTCCGACATCGGCATATCGCGCAGCAGCTCTTTTGCGATCTCTTCCGGATCGCCGAGGCGCGCGGCGGCCTCCTCTTCGGTCATGCCGTCCTCTATCATGTCGGAAAACATCTCGTCGTAATACGCGACGTTCTTCTCTATCTCACTCTGCGGCATCTGCGCGAGACGCCAGCGCAGCAGCCGCAGGAATTCAGCTCTGCTCATCTTCAAGTCCTCCCCTGATAAACTCATACATCGCCTCAAGCTCACCCCAGCTGTCCGCGAAGTCGCGAAGCTGCTTTCTCCCCAGCTCCGTGATATGATAAAATTTTCTGAGCCGCCCGCTGTGCTCCACGGAGTACACCGTGAGGCAGCCCGCCGACTCCAGCCGCCGCAGTATCGGATACAGCGTTGATTCCGTGACGTTGACGCAGCCGGACAGATCCTTGACTATCTTATAGCCGTAGGAATCGCCCCGCGCCGTGGCGGCGAGCACGCAGTTCTCGATAAGTCCGCGCTTCATCTGCGCGTCGAGCATATTGCATACCCCCTTTCGCGTTATACTATATACCGCATAGTATAAGTTGTCAAGAGGTATTGCAAAGTTTTTTCTGACGCATGGAACACAGTTTTGTCGAAGCCATTGACGCGGGGAAAAATATATATTATGTTAACCTTGGAGGTGGTCATGTGTGTAAAAAAATTGTTCTGTCCGCGGTTGCGGCGCTGCTGATGGCGGCGGCAAATCTGAATCTCTGCTGCTCGGTGCTCGTCAACGGGCGCGAAGTGCCGGGCTTCTACTCCCCCACCCGCGCCGATATCTGTGAGGGTACGGCATATGAGGCGGCCTGCGAGCTGCTGCCCGACACGCCGGAGCTGCCGCTGGTGCAAAGGCGCTATTCGCTCCGTCTCAGCGCGCCGGAGAGCGACGGCGCGGCGCTGACCGACGCGATACTGCGGCGCATAGACGGGCTGGGCGTGTATTACGCGGTGTTTGTCAACGGCGACGAGATGGGGCTTGTCGAGGACGACGACCGCATGAAGGCAATGCTCCGGTCGAACCTGTATTATCAGATCCCCAATTCCGCGATCTACGCCAGCTACCACGGCGAGATCGACATCCGCGCCGTCTACGCGCCCGACGGCATGACCACGCCGTATGACGACATGGTTCTGCTCGTCCGCGGCCGCGCCCCGATCCGCTGCGTGGACGCCGAGGGCAACACCTTTGTGGTATAAATAAACAGAGAGTATGCAGATCGCATACTCTCTGTTTTTGTTTTCAATCAAATTACAGGCCGATTATGTCCTTTATCTTCTCAAAGAAGCTTGCAACGGAGGTGACGACCTTCTTCACGGTCTGGATGAAGCCGACGACCTGAGTCTTGGCGTCGGACACCTTCTTGAGGGTGTTCTGCACTTCCTCGACGCGGGACTTCAGCGCGTCGCCGTCCAGCTTTTCAAGGGAGCGGCAGAGCGCGATGAGCTGGTTTATCTGCGCGTCGGTCAGCGTGACGTTATACTGCTTGGCGATCTCGATTATCTCCTGCTTTATCTGATCGTCGGTCATGTTCTTCGTCTCGTCAAGCATGAGCTTGAGGTCGTTGACGATGGAGGTGGAGTCCATGCTGCCGATCTCGTTTGCAAGCTCGCCGGTGATGGTCAGCTCCTGGGTGCTGACAAGCTTTGCGACATCGTCCAGCTTCTTGCCGGTCATGTCCTCATATGCCTTGTAAACACCGGTGAGGGCGGCGGTGCCGCTGACCTCGAACGGAGCCGCGACGACGACCTTCGCGTCGGTGATGCCGGCGGTGGCCAGCGCGCTTATGTACATCTCGGGGGTGCACCATGTGATATTGCTGGTGGTGACGTCCATGCCGCTGCCGTCGCTGAGAAGCTGGACATAGACGCTGGAGATGGAGCGTGTGCCGATGAGGGAGCTGTCAACATAGCCCTCAAGGTACTGGCGCTCCTCGGCGTTCGTGACCTTCATCTCGATGCAGCTGCCGCGCTCCACGCCGAAGGCCTGATACACCGCCGCGACCTGATCCTCGTTGAGGTCTGCGCCGATGACCGCGCGGGTCATCCCGTTATCCGCGTACGCGGGGACACACATCGCCGCTATCAGCATGACGGCCAGCAGCAGTGTGGTTATTCTTCTGAATTTCTTCATAACAACATCATCCTTTCCTGATCCTTCATATATTAAGACTCATTTTTTACGATTTTGTTCCATATAAATTTTTATGGTTCTGTCGCGTGGTTTATATGTTACCATATTGTAACCGGAAAATAAAGTCCTTTTTGAAAATCTTCATAATTTTTAAGTTATGCTTTTATTAATTCTTGATAAACTCAATGACCTTGTCTGGACGGGAATATTCCTGCCCTGCGTGCTGCTGTGCGGGCTGCTGCTCAGTCTGCGCAGTCGGTTTTTGCAGCTTCGGCTGTTCCCCGCCTCACTGCGCCAGCTCACCAAAGGCGGCCGCGGCGACGGCGTAAGCCCCGTGCAGGCGGCGTCCACGGCGCTGGCATCCACCCTCGGCACCGGCAACATCGTCGGCACGGCGCAAGCCATAGCCATGGGCGGGCCGGGCGCGGTGTTCTGGATGTGGGCGGCGGCGCTGCTGGGGATGGCCGTGAAGTTTGCGGAAATCAGCCTGTCGGTCGCGACGCGCAGGCGCGACGGCGCGGGGTATTCGGGCGGGCCGATGTATTATATCGGCTCGCTGGGCGAAAAATTCCGTCCGCTCGCGCTGATGTACGCGCTGCTCGCGGCGCTCTCCGCCTTCGGCATCGGCAATCTCTCGCAGATAAGCAGCGCCGCGGGAGCGGTGGCCGGTGCTGCGGAGAAGATTGCACCGGAGCTTGACCCGCGGCGGCTGCGGCTGTGGCTAGGCGTCATCCTGACGCTCACGGCGTGGCTGATCCTGCGCGGCGGCGCGGCGGGAGTCGGGCGCGCGGCGGAACGGCTCGTGCCCTCGATGGCGGGGCTGTTCCTGCTGCTGTCGCTCTTCGTGCTGTGCTGCCATGCGCAGGCGCTGCCCGCCGCACTGCGGGCTATCGTGACCGGCGCGTTCTCGCCCCGCACCGCCGTGTCGGGCATCGGCGGCTTCGGCACGGCGCAGGCCATACAGTGGGGGCTGCGGCGCGGCGCATTCTCAAACGAGGCGGGGCTCGGCTCATCCGCGATAGCGCATGGCTCGGCGGCCGCGCGCTCGCCCGGCGAGCAGGGGCTGTGGGGCATATTCGAGGTCTTTGCCGACACGATAGTCATCTGCACCGCAACTGCGCTGACCATACTGTGCAGCGGCGTGGGCATCCCATGGGGCAGCTCGCCCGGGGCGGAGCTGCTGCTCTCGGCTTGGGAGACCTGCATCCCCGCCGCGCCCGCCGCGTGCTTCATGGCGCTGTCGCTGCTGCTGTTCGCGTTCACGTCGGTACTCGGCTGGGCGCTGTACGGGACGCAGTGCGTCAGGTTTTTATGGGGTGAAAAAGCAGCCGCACCGTATCGGCTGTGCTTCTCACTGGCGATAACGGTCGGCTGTCTTGTGTCGCTGCGCACCGTCTGGGCGGCGGCGGATCTTTTGAACGGGCTGATGGCGATACCGAATTTCATCGCGCTCTTCGCCCTGTCCGGCAAGGCGGCGGAATATTCTGAAATTTAAGGACGCAATCGGGACGGCGCTCAGGCCGTCCCATCAACATTTTATGATATGCAGCATTTATTTCAGCATTGCACGCCGCACTTTATAATCCGGCATGTACTGCTCTATCAGCGCGTAGAACTGCTTTGAGTGATTCATATACCGCAGGTGCGCAAGCTCATGGACAACAACATAGTCTATCGCCTCACATGGGTACTGCATAAGGCGGAACGAGAATGATATTCTCCGCTTGCTGCTGCAGCTGCCGAAGCGTGTCCTCGCGCCGGTTATCGTTATGCCCGCGGGGCGCAGCCCCATCAGGCCGCCGTAATACTCGACCCTGCCGGGCAGATACTCCCGCGCCGCATTCCGCAGGCGCTTTTCCTCCTCCGGACTTATCTCCGCCTGAATCGGCCGCGCCCGCTCGAGCTGCGCCTTTATCCAGTCCTCATGCGCGGCGACGAAGCGGTCTATCTCGCGCTTTGCAAGCCGCCGCGGTGCGCGGACAAGCGGTCTGCCGTCACGCACCGCGAGCGACAGACTGCGCCGGTCAGATCGTATAAGCTCATAATCGATCATCGTCAGAATCTCCTTGCGTAGCCGCAGCGGCGGCACAGCTCCTCGACGGCACGCCGGCGCGAGAAGCCCTCGCGTATCGATACGGCGCGCGGCGAGGCGAGTATTTCGTCCAGCTCCCGCTCGAAGAGATTGCCGAGCGGCACATCGCCGTCATGGTCGAGGCAGCAGGGCACGACAGTTCCGTCGCAGAGGACGCCGACCTGGTCGCGCAGCCCGTAGCAGAAGCAGCTCTCGCCAAGCTCGGCGGCACTCATATCCGGCCAGTCGAACATATCCCCCGACTCCAGAAATACCCTCGGCGCAAGGCGCAGGCTGCGCCGGAACTCCTCCCACGGCTGTGGGAAGCGCCGCGCAAGCTCCGCGCGTATGCGGGGATTCAGCGTCTCGAAGCCGCCGGAATTCCACAGCCGCAGGACGCAGAGCTTCCCGCTCTCCCCTGCCGCCGCCGCGAAATCCGCGCAGGCGCGCAGGTAGTCCTCCGGCTCGTCCCCGCCGTTGCCCTCGAACGACTGCAGCGATATATTCACCTTATGCACCGCTTCACTTTTCAGCAGCAGCGCGCCGCGCTCCGGAAGCAGCGTCCCGTTCGTCGTTATTATCACCCTGAAGCCAAGCTCCGCCGCGATGCCCAGCAGCTCCTCAAGCTGCGGATGCAGCAGCGGCTCGCCCATCAGATGCAGGTACAGGTACTCCGTGTGCTTCCGCAGCCGCTCGGCCAGCACGTGAAACTCCGCGGGCGTCATTATCCGCGCCTCGCGCTTCGTGCCGGGGCAGAAGCGGCAGCTCAGATTGCAGACGTTGCTTATCTCAAGATAGGCTTTTTTCAGCATAATATTGTCTCGCCCCATCCCGCCGGCGGGATGGGGCTTCCTTGTCTTATTTTCTACTATTTCCCCACATTGACTATGTCCCGCATCACTTCAGGGGCCATCTTAACCACCTTGCGGTCATATGTGAGCAATCCGTTGAGTTCATCCTCCACGTCGCTGAGCTGCGTGTACACTGCCGCCGACAGTCCCTGCGCCTTGGCGGGGGCTATCTGCTGCCCGTACAGCTCCTCCAGCGCAATCTGGAGCTGGGCTGCGGTCTCGAAGCTCTTGTAGCCGAAATTGCGCTCGCTGAAGCGGTGGCTGCGCACGGCATGGTTATACCCGCCGAACTCCGACAGGACAACAGCGCGGCCAAGCTTATCCGGTTTGAACTTATACTCGCGGAAATACACATGCAGACTCTTTATCTGCCCGATGCTCTGATCGTGCCAGCCAGAGGCGTGGTCGATGGTACGCGTCGTGTCCAGTCCATTTATGAGCTGACACATCTTCGCCGCGTCGAACTGACCCCAGCCTTCGTTGAACGGCACCCACATCGCGATGCAGGGGCAGTTATAGAGATGCCGCACCATCGCGCCAAGCTCCGCGCGGTACTGCGAGCGCCCCTCGGCGCTGGTGCGCGCGAAGAGCCCGTAGGCGCTGTCCTTGAGATTTATGCCAGTCACGAGCGGGGCGGAGATGACGACCGGATTATACTTCCCGCCGCCGTTCGGCATATCCTGCCAGACGAGCATGCCGTACCGGTCGCAGTGATAGTACCAGCGCAGCGGCTCGACCTTGATATGCTTGCGCAGCATGTTGAAGCCCATGGCCTTGGCGGTGGTGATGTCGTATATCATCGCCTCGTCCGTCGGCGCGGTGTAAAGCCCGTCGGGCCAGTAGCCCTGATCGAGCAGGCCGTTATGGAAGTACGGCTCGTTATTCAAAAACAGGCGCGCCACGCCGTCCTTGTCCTTTTCGACCGAGAACTTGCGCATGGCAAAATAGCTCTGCACCTCGTCCTCGCCGCAGGTGACGCTAAAGCCGTAGAGCTTCGGATGCTCCGGCGACCACGGCTCGAAATCCGGCACCGGAATGCGCGCCGGCAGCAGGTACGACTCCCCGCCGAAATGCGCGTACGCGTCCTCATCTCCCACAATCTCCGCCGAAATATCAACAGCCGCGCCGTCGAAATCGGGCGTTATGCGCAGATTCCTGACGTAAGACTTCGGCACCGCCTCAAGCCACACGGTCTGCCATATGCCGCTCTGCGGGGTGTACCATATGCCGCCGCGGCGGGTCTTCTGCTTGCCGCGGCTGTGGAAGCTGCGGTCGGTATCGTCCGTGACGCGGACGGTGATGAGCAAATGCCCGTCCTCTATGGCGTCGGTGACGTCCGCCGAGAAAGGCAGGTAGCCGCCGATATGGCTCACGACCTGCGTCGAGTTTACCCATACCGTCGCGCACTGGTCGACCGCACCGAAGTTCAGAATAACGCGCTTCCCTGCGAACTCCTGCGGCAGCGCGACGTCGCGCCGGTACCAGAGGTATTCCCCTGCCTTCAGGCTACGGTTCACGCCCGACAGCTCGCTCTCCGGCGAGAACGGGACGATTATCTGTCCTTCAAACTCCTTGGGATGCCGCGCCGAGGTGGTGATGGCGTACTCCCACGGGCCGTTGAGGTTCAGCCAGAGGCGGCGCGCAAGCTGTGGGCGCGGGTATTCCGGCAGAGGCATATTCAAATCAACTTTGTCAGTCCACGCTGTGTTCATAGATATCCTCCGAAAAATGCTTGTTATTATAACTTGCTTTCCTCAAATATAATGCTCCGGGCAGAATTACTCCTGCCCGGTTGAATACTTTTTCTGAAAATACTGTCGGCTACGGGCAAACGCCGTCAGTCGAACTGCTTCACAACAGTGATCTCTCCGTTGCTTTCATCGCGGAATATCCAGCTATGCTTTGGGCCGTCACGCTTTCCCTTTTTAACATAGGTCATCGGTTTTCCGTTCGCCCCGATAGGCCAGTCGGAAGACTGCACCCAGCCCGGATATCCCTTTTCACTTTTAAATTCTTCCTTGATTTTTGCTTTAACGGCTTTCTTTCTCTCCGTCTTTTTCATTGTGTCCGGAAAGAGCGGGATTATCTCGCGCTGAATGTACATCTCCGCCTCACCGCCGCTGAGATATTGCGGTATCACATCCAGAGCAAAGCCATGAGCCTCACTGTATCGTCTCGTCGGGTGAATGTCCTGAGATATCTGATAATATATCACAAGAACCTGATTAAAGAAATTCAGCGCTCCGCTTGCTGTTCTTACGTTATGAGTGCTCCTTCTGAACTCATAATTAAGCAGTTGCCTGACAGATTCATGCGATGGCGGGCAGCCATATAACAAGCCCGGATAAGACTCAGGCATGAGCAGATATTCAATGGTGTCCGTTGACAGCAGCACGCCGCCGGGTATCGCCGGGTGAGGAAACGGATACGGTCTGATTTCTCCGTTTTTCTTTTTGATATTGTCTATGATATCCTGCAGGAAATCATATATTTCCTCATGCTCGTCCATCTCATTCTTGAATGGCACGATATCGACAGTTCCCTCCAAAAAGGCTCTGACAAAATCGTTTATATGTGTGGAGTCATATCGCGTACCGCTCATTTCACACCTCCATCAACAGCTTATATGGGCATACAGGCACGAAGCTATAAAGATAATATGCCTTATTCACATAAGGCATATTTAATTCGCCGGTTAAGTGAAAGCTCAGAACAGACCGGGGAAGCCGCCGAGGCCGCCCTGAAGCTTGGCCATGGCCGCGTTGGTCTGATCGTCGCAGCTCTTGAGCGCGCCGTTGACCGCAGTGAGGATAAGATCCTGAAGCATATCGACGTCTTCCGGGTCAACGACCTCAGGCTTGATCTCGATGCTCTCAAGCTGACGGGTGCCGAGGATGACGGCCTTGACCGCACCGCCGCCGGACGTGAACTCGAATCTCGTGGACTCCAGCTCCTGCTGCATCTTCAGGAAGTCCTGCTGCATCTTCTGCGCCTGCTTCATCATGTTCATCTGGTTGCCGCCGGGATAACCGCCGCGGAATCCGCCTTTTGCCATAGTATATTCCTCCAAAAATTGTTTTTATATAAATTTGACTTCTTTGAACTGCTTCAGCTCTTCGAGACTGCGCTGCTGCCGCGGCTTCGGCTTCAGCTCCGTCAGCAATACGCGCATCTCACGGCCGGATATGCTGCGCGCAGCGTCCGAAAAGCGCTGGATGATATCCGGCTTATTCACTCTGCCGTACACAAAGCCCGGGACGACCTCGACCCGCAGCACATCGCCGTCGACTGCGGCGCAGACCTTGCTCTCGTCGACGAGATAGCCGCGCACGTCAAACGGCATCTTGTCCATGACGGCGGCGCAGACCGCGCTCCAAAGCTTGCCGTCCGATGCCGCAGGCGCGGGCGCGGATACGGGGGCGCGTTCAGGCGCACGCGGAGGCTCCGGCTTCGCAGTCTCCCTGCCGCGCAGGAAGCTGTCCTCCGGCTGCTCCTCGGCAAACTGCGCCGGATCAAGCTCATCGCCGGGTATCGGCGGCGCGTCATAGTCGCTGTATTCCGGATAGTCACGGCGTTCGGGTTCCGGTTCGCGCACCGGCTCCGGCGCCACTATCGGGGCGCGTGACGGGGCGGAGTCGATAACGCCGTTTTTCACCCGCTCCTCAAGCCGCGATATTCTCGCCCGCAGCGCGGGGATGCTCTCGCCAAGCGTATTGTCGCACAGCGACACGAGGCACAGCTCCGCGGCAAGCTTCGGGTTGCGCCCGTCGCGCATCTGCGCGGCCGCGCCCTGCACGGTGTCCATCGCACACAGCAGCTCTTCACGCGTCATGCTCTGCGCAAACTGCGCGAGCTGCGCTGCGCTGTACCCGCCGGAAAGCAGATTTGCTCCGCCCTTGGGGGCGACCTGCGTCATCAGCACGTCGCGCATCAGGCCGTTCAGTTCGCCGAGCAGCGTGGCGGGATCCTTCCCGTCCATCCACAGCGCGTCAAAGCTCTTGAGCGCCGCGGCGGTATTGCCGCCGATTATATTGTCAAGCAGCTCCGCGATGCGGAGATTGCCCGCAAGTCCCATGGCCGAGTACACGGCCTCAACGTCGATATTCTCGCTCGCCGAGCACTGATCCAGCAATGTCAGCGCATCGCGCACACCACCGTCGGCAAGGCGGGCGATTATCTCCGCCGCCTCATGCGTGAGCTTCATGTGCTCCTGCGAGGCAATGTACTCAAGATACTCCGCGATCACCGAGCTGTCAAGCCGCTTGAAGCTGTGCCGCTGGCAGCGGGAAAGTATCGTGGCGGGAACCTTCTGAAGCTCCGTCGTCGCGAGGATGAACATCAGATGCTCCGGCGGCTCCTCAAGGATCTTGAGCAGGGCGTTGAAGGCCGGGGTCGAGAGCATGTGCACCTCGTCGATGATGTACACGCGCTTTTTCACGGCGGCCGGAGAGAACACGGCCTCGTCCCGCAGCGCGCGGACATTGTCAACGCCGTTATTGGACGCCGCGTCCAGCTCCACCACGTCGAGTATCGACCCGTCCGCGATGCCGCGGCAGGCGGGGCAGACGCCGCAGGGGCTGCCGTTCACCGGATGCTCGCAGTTCACCGCGCGGGCGAGGATGCGCGCGCAGGTGGTCTTGCCCGTGCCGCGCGTGCCGATAAAGATGTAAGCGTGGGAGAGCCGACCGGTCATCACCTGATTTTTCAGCGTCTCGGTTATGTGCTTTTGTCCGACGACCTGATCAAAGGTCTGCGGCCGCCATTTGCGGTACAGCGCCTGATACATTCTCTCCTCACCTCTTACTATATAATGATAGATAATACTGATGGCTCTTGACAAGACTGCACACCAGACCTCGAAAAATGCGATATGCCCGTTACGCCGGCAGCCGGCTCGGATCCGGCACCCTCGCGGCACACGGAAAGCACCGCTTAATGCTGCTCGGTTCCCCGCCTGACATGGTTCACGGGTTCCCGTTGCGCAAGACCGGATCGTCAACGCTGCTTACCGGGGTCAGACGACACAGAACATATCCTCAGTCTGGAATTCATCCCTGCTGTAGCGGATTGCAGGTTACAGGGCACCGCTGGCTCCCCGACTAGTGCAGCCTTGTCAAAAGCCACGCTCAATACTTTAGCACATTTTAAAAAAATAATCAATATTTTTCTTTACAAATTAAAAATATGTGTTATAATGATTAGGCTTGAATCCGGGGGCGTAGCTCAGTTGGGAGAGCGTACGGTTCGCATCCGTAAGGTCAAGGGTTCGAATCCCTCCGTCTCCACCAGGAAACCTCGTCTTATGACGAGGTTTTTTTAATAGTATCTTTCCGCAGCGGCTCCGCCGGTTTTCCGCGGCGCCGAACTCAAACGCAAAGGGTGATCGACTTATGATACACGGCTTTATAAAGGCCTGCGCTCTGTCTCCGTCGCTTCGCGTGGCGGACTGCGCGTATAATACGGAAACCACAATAGCGGCCATGCGCCGCGCCGACGGCGACGGTGTGCAGCTCGCCGTGTTCCCCGAGCTGGGGCTGACCGGCTACACCTGCAGCGATCTGTTCCTACAGCAGCCGCTTCAGCGCGCCGCTGAGGCTTTGCTGAAGGAGATAATTGCGGCCAGTGCAGAGCTTGGGCTTGTGTCCGTCGTCGGGCTGCCCGTCGCGGTGGACGGCAAGCTCTATAACTGCGCGGCAGTGGTGCACGGCGGGCGTCTGCTCGGCCTTGTCCCCAAGACCTTTCTGCCGAACTACGGCGAGTTCTACGAGCTGCGCCATTATAATCCCGCACCCGACGCGCTGCGCATGATACGCTTCGCCGGTGCGGACGTGCCCTTCGGCACGAAGCTCCTGTTCCGCTGCGCGGAGATGCCGGAGTTCACTCTCGGCGTGGAGCTCTGTGAGGATCTGTGGGCGGCACTGCCCCCCAGCACGCACCACGCGCTCGCCGGTGCGACGGTCATCGCCAATCTCTCCGCGAGCGACGAAACGGTCGGCAAGGCCGACTACCGCCGCGCGCTTGTGAGCCAGCAGTCTGCACGCCTCCTGTGCGCGTACATTTACGCCGACGCCGGACACGGCGAATCCACCACCGACATGAGCTTTGCCGCGCACGATCTCATCTGCGAGAACGGCTCCCTGCTCGCCGAGTCGAAGCCCTACGGCGAGGCTTACGCCTGCACCGAGCTTGACCTCGGCCGCATGCTGTCCGAGCGCTGCCGCAACACCACGTTCAGACCAGAGACCGCGGGCTACACGGTCGTCGAGTTCCACATGCCGCTGCGCGAGGTCAAACTGACGCGCTACATCTCCCCCGCGCCCTTCGTCCCCGCGGACATGGCCGCAAGAGCGGAGCGCTGCGCGCTGATTCTGAACATTCAGGCCGACGGGCTTGCAAAGCGGCTTGAGCATGCGCACGCGAAAACCGCCGTCATCGGCATATCCGGTGGACTTGACAGCTGCCTTGCGCTGCTGGTCGCCGTGCGGGCGATGAAGCGGCTCGGCCGCCCCGCATCGGACGTGCTGGCCGTCACGATGCCCTGCTTCGGCACCACGAAGCGCACACGCTCGAACGCGGAAATCCTCTGCAATGAGCTGGGCGTCAGCTTCCGCGAGGTGCGCATCGCCAACACCGTTCTGAGCCACTTTGACGATATCGGTCAGGATCCGAACACGCTCGACGTGACCTATGAAAATTGTCAGGCTCGCGTGCGTACGCTGGAACTGATGGATATAGCGAACCTCACCGGCGGCCTCGTCGTCGGCACGGGCGACCTGAGCGAGCTTGCACTCGGCTGGGCGACCTACAACGGCGACCATATGAGCATGTACGGCGTGAACGCCGGAGTGCCGAAAACGCTCGTGCGCCACATCGTGCAGTACGAAGCGGACACGGCGGATAGCGCCGCGCTGCGCGAGGTGCTGATCGATATACTGGACACCCCTGTCAGCCCCGAGCTGCTGCCCGCAGCGGATAACGGTGAAATCGCACAGAAGACCGAAGACCTCGTCGGCCCCTACGAGCTGCATGATTTCTACCTGTACTATGTTCTCCGCTTCGGCTTCGGCCCGGCGAAGATATACCGGCTTGCGAAGGCCGCCCTCGGCGGCAAGTACAGCGAGGCGGAGCTGCTGAAATGGCTGAAGAATTTCTACCGGCGCTTCTTCATGCAGCAGTTCAAGCGCAGCTGCCTGCCCGACGGTCCCAAGGTCGGTTCCGTAACGCTCTCGCCGCGAGGCGACTGGCGTATGCCGAGCGACGCCTGCGCCGCTGTCTGGCAGAAAGAGCTTGAAGAGCTGTAAATATTGCAAATAATAACTGGGCGGCTCCGGCCGCCCAGTTATAGTATTTATATTATGTTTTTCGGCATCACTTCAGTTCTTCCTGATAACGGGCGCGCTCGCCGCCGATAAAGCGCGGGCGCGTGCGTGCGCAGATTATCGGCGCTTCGCCGATGCGCGAAACGCTCAGCCGCACCGGCACGGCGACCTCTTTCAGGTGCATACCGATGAGCGTGCCGCCGATGTCTATTCCGGCCCTGGCACGGATGTGCTCGACCGCTGCGGGGCGCTCCAGCCGCTCCCACAGCGCAGTCGCGAACGAGCCTCCCGCGTGCGCCCACGGGCGGACGTTGACGATCTCATAGCCAAATTTTTCGGCCGCCGCTTCGTCGAGTATCAGCGCGCGGTTGAGGTGCTCGCAGCACTGCGCGGCGAGATATATCCCGCGCTCCTGCACGACCGGCCATATCCCGTCCAGCGCGGCCTGCGCCGCCTCCATGCTTGAGCCTTTGCCGATGCGTGCGCCGACCATCTCGCTCGATGAGCAGCCGATGACCAGCAGCTCACCCGCGCGCAGTCCGGCGGCGTCGACAAGCTCAGTCACGGCCTGCCGCGCATGAGCGGTGATCTCTTCATACATTATATAATACCTCCATTGTTGTGATTGTTATGTCTTTTGCCTAATGGCAATAGTACAACTCTGGCGACCCCTCAGTCGGCCGCAGGCCGACAGCGTCTCGCTGCGGCTCGGTCACGGCGCGGCTCTGACATGCCACCGGCATGTCATTCACTACCGCGCCGCCGCTTCGCTACCTAAAAGGGGCGCCAAGGGGTGCGACGCAAAATCTTCGCCGCAGCTGCGCTGCCTAAAAGGGGCGCCGATAGGGCACGGCGCGGTTCATTCCACACACAGTTTACTCCATGCTTTGCCCTTCCGCAAGACTTAAGAAAAATTAAAATCCCGCTCTGCAAGAATTGTTGAAATTATTTGTATTTGTGCTATAATTATAAATTACTGAAATTATATTTACTGGAGGCATCGAAACTATGGGAAAGAAACAGTTCAAGGCAGAATCCAAGCGTCTGCTTGACCTGATGATCAACTCTATTTACACCAATAAAGAAATCTTCCTGCGCGAAATAATCTCCAACGCATCCGACGCTATCGACAAGCTGTGCTACCTGTCGCTGACCGACGACAAGGTCGGCCTCAGCCGCTCCGACTACCATATCGACATCATCGTCGACAAGAACGAGCGCACCATCACCGTGCGAGACAACGGCATCGGCATGACTCAGGAGGAAGCCGAGAACAACCTCGGCGTCATCGCCAAGAGCGGCTCCTATAAGTTCAAGAGCGAGCTTGACACCGAACAGGCCGAGGGCGAGGACATCTCCATCATCGGTCAGTTCGGCGTCGGCTTCTACTCGGCCTTCATGGTCGCCGACAAGGTCACGGTCATCACCCGCAAGTACGGCGAGGAGCAGGGCGTCAAATGGGAAAGCACCGGCGCGGACGGCTACACCGTCACCCCATGTGAGCGCGAGAGCGTCGGCACCGACGTCATCATGCACATCAAGGACGACACCGACGAGGAGCTGTACGGCACCTACCTCGAGACATGGAAAATCAAGGCTCTTGTCAAGAAGTACTCCGACTATGTCCGCTGGCCGATAAAGATGGACGTTGAGCGGCAGGAGCGCTTCGAGACCGGTGAAACCGACGACGAAGGCAAGCCCAAGTATGACTACCGCATCGTCACTGAGAACGAGACGATAAACAGCATGGTCCCCATCTGGCAGCGCAGCCGCAGCGAGGTGACGGACGACGACTGCATCGCCTTCTACAAAGAAAAGAACCACGAGCAGAAGGATCCCTGCGCCCTTATCCGCGTCAACGCCGAGGGCACCGTGTCCTACAAAGCGCTGCTGTTCGTCCCCGGTGAGGGCAGCTCCGCAGGATACACCGGCGACCGCAAGGCCGGCATAACGCTCTACTCCAACGGCGTTATGATAATGGAAAAGTGCGACAAGCTCGTGCACGATTACTTTGACTTTGTCAAAGGCGTCGTCGATTCGCCCGACCTGTCGCTGAACATCTCCCGTGAAATTCTTCAGCATGACCGTCAACTGCGCGTCATCGGCCAGAACCTTGAGAAGAAGATAAAGGGCGAGCTTGAAAAGCTGATGAAGGACGACCGCCCGAAGTATGAGGAGTTCTTCCGCAACTTCGGCACCGACATCAAGTGCGGCGTGTGCGATGAGTACGGCCGCTATAAAGATTTCCTGCGCGACCTGCTGGTGTTCTACACCTCCGAGGAGCATCAGATCACGCTCAAGGAGTATGTCGAGAACATGCCCGAGAGCCAGAAGGCAATATACTTCGCCAGCTCCGACTCCGTCAAGCACGCGATGAGTCTGCCGCAGTGCGATCAGGTTCGCGCCCGCGGCTACGAGCTGATATACCTCACCAGCCCGCTCGACGAGATGGTTCTCGAGAACCTGCGCGATCAGGACGGGCATCCGTTCTGCAACGTTGTGACCGAAGACCTCGGCTTCGAGACCGAGGAGGAGAAGAAGGCGGCCGACGAGCGCGACGCCGAAAATAAGGATTTCCTCGACTTCGTGCAGCAGTCCGTCGGCGGCGACCTTGCAAAGGTCAAAATATCCCGCAAGCTTGAGACTCTCCCCTGCTGCCTGACCACCGAGGGCAACATCACCCTCGAGATGGAGAAGTACTTCCGTCACGGCCCCAGCGAGGAAATGCGCAAGATCCGCGCGACCAGAGTTCTGGAGCTGAACGCGAACCACAAGGCTTTCGCCGCGCTCAAGGATGCGTACGAAAACGACAAGGACAAGGCAAAGCAGCTTTCAAAGATCCTCGCCTCCCTCGCCGAACTTATGGCGGGCGTCGAGATCGACGATCCGGCGGAATTCGTCGCCGAGGTCAGCGAGCTGTTCTGATGCCGGCGGGAGCATATCCCCGCTACAAATAATCATCACGGAGACTGACCATGGCTAGACGTCTGGGAATATATATACACATACCCTTCTGCGCCAGCAAATGCAGCTACTGCGACTTCTATTCGCTCGCGGGCTGCGAGCATCTGATGCCGGAGTACCACAAGGCGCTGCTCGCGCATCTTGACGAGTCGGCGAAGTCGATAAAGAACTACGAGGTCGATTCCATATATTTCGGCGGCGGCACGCCCAGCTTCTACGGCGCGGACCGCATCATAGAGATATTCAACGCCCTCAAGCTCAACGGCAACGTCAGGCTTGACGCGGAGGTCACTATCGAGGTCAACCCGGACAGCATCAGCCTCAACGCTCTGAAGCTCCTGCGCGAGGAGGGCGTCAACCGCCTGTCCATCGGCGTTCAGGCTTCGGACAACAATCTTCTGAAGCTCATCGGCCGCAGGCACAATTTCCAGCAGGCGCAGACCGCTGTCGCCAACGCCCGCAAGGCCGGCTTCGACAACGTGAGTCTCGACCTTATATACGGTCTGCCGAGCCAGATGAAGTCCGACTGGGCGCAGACGCTCGCCAAGGTCATCGAGCTGCACCCCGAGCATCTTTCCTGCTACGGGCTGAAGCTCGAGCCGGGGACGAAGATGTACGAGGACTATTACGGTTCGCCCATCCTCCCCGATGACGACGAGCAGGCCGACATGTACTGCTACGCCGCGGAGCTGCTGGAGCGCTACGGCTACAAGCAGTACGAGATCTCGAATTTCTGCGCGCCTGGGTATGAGTCCCGACATAATATGAAATACTGGACATTGGAGGATTATATGGGCTTCGGCCCCGGCGCGCACTCCTGCGTCGGCAACCTGCGGTACAGCTATGTGCGTGATCTCAAGCAGTACATCGCCGGAGTCGGCCGCGGGGTGAGCATCGTGGACGAGTACGAGACCATAGAGCCGCTCGAGCGCGCGGTCGAGTACATCATGCTCGGCATGCGCACCGCGCACGGCATATCCGAGCGCGACTACCGCATCCGCTGCCAGTACAACTGGAAGCCCATCGGCCAGACGCTTCAGGCCTTCGCGGAGAAGGGCTGGGCGGAAAAGGCCGGCGACCGCTGGCACTTCACCGTGCCTGGCTACCTCATATCCAACACGCTTATCGGCATCCTGCTCGAGGCTCAGGCCGGCGGCAGGATTGAGGGCACCCCTTGGCTGAGCGAGGTGTTCGAGGCCGAGAAGAAGATAAACATCCCGAAGAGCGAAGAAGAGCTGTTCACAGAGCTTTACAACCAGCATACAGAGAAGAATTGATGAGGGCAGAACATTGAACGAAAACAGCAGAAAGCACTTGAAAAAGCCGGAGCCGGCGCCGAAGGCGCCAAGCCGCGCCGCCCGCTCCCGCCATGACGGCGCGCCCGCCGCTCCCAAGAAGAGAGCCGCGGCAAAGCCCGCGGAAACCGACGCTAAGGCCGAAAAGCCGCAGCGTCCGCGCAAGCCGAAGAAGTCGCACAAGGGGCTTATCATCACCCTTGTGGTCATCTCCGTTCTGCTCGCGGCCATCGCCGTCGGGCTTATCCTGTGGGCAAATTCCGTCACCGCCAGCGATACGAACCTGCCGGGCGTCTACGTCGGCAGCACGAACGTCGGCGGACTGACCGAGAAGGAGACGCTTGAGCTTCTGAAGGGGCAGCAGTGGGACAAGTCCGTCAGCGGAACGATGACCGTCCAGCTCCCCGCCGGGCAGAGCTTCCGCATCGACTATATCCGCTCCGGCGCGGTACTGACCGCTGAGAGTGCCGCCGCCGCGGCATACCGCTACGGCCACGGCAGCAACAAGTTCGACAACCTCAGAACCTATATCTCCAGCCTTATTACGCCCGTGGATATCACCGAGGGCGACAAGTCGCTCAACCGCGACTATATCATGACGCTCGTCACCCGCGCGCTGGAGCGTTTTGACAAGCACATCGGCGACGGCAGCTACACCGTTGACGAGGCCGCCTCCGAGATGGTGTACATCAAGGGCGCGGGTCAGATAACGCTCGACGCGGAGGCCGTGTACAACAAGGCCGTCGAGGGACTCAAGGCTCTGGAGAGCAGCGTAAGCTACACGCTTCCCGCGCAGGACGTCAAGGCGCCCGACTTTGAGGCGCTGCACACCGAGCTCATGCGCGAGCCGCAGGACGCCTACTATGACAAGGAGACCGGTGAGATCGTCCCCGACGTCAAGGGCTTCGCGTTTGACGCCTCCGAGGCCGAGAAGCTCTGGAACGCCGCGGGGCTGCTGGAGGAAGTCCGCATCCCCGTCAAGATAGACATGCCGGAGATGACCGAGGAGCAGCTCGTCGCTTCGCTGTTCCGCGATAAGCTCGGCTCGCAGACCACGCTCTACACCTACAGCTCCGACGCGCGCATCAACAATATCAAGCTCTGCGCCGCGAAGCTCAACGGCCTTGTGCTCAACCCCGGCGAGGAGTTCTCCTTCAACGGCACCATCGGCCAGCGCACCACCGAGGCCGGATTCAAGGCTGCGGCCGCATATACCGACGGTAAGGTCGTGCAGGAGGTCGGCGGCGGCATCTGCCAGGTATCCTCCACGATATACTGCGCGGCGATGCTCGCCCAGATGACGACAGTTGAGCGCACCTGCCATATGTTCGTCGTCAACTACCTGCCCTACGGCCTTGACGCTACGGTCAGCTGGCCGGGGCCGGACTACAAGTTCCGCAACGACCGCAACTACCCCGTCAAGATCGTCGCCTACTGCAACGATTCCGACAACTCCATCACCGTTGAGATCTGGGGCACCGACGTTGACGGCAGCTACGTTGAGCTGACCTCCGGCTACGGCTACCGCTACGACTCGACCTATCCCGACGTCGTCATCGGCTACAGCGCCGTCTCCTACCGCAACATCTACGACAAGGACGGCAATCTCATCGACCGCGTGTTCGAGGCCTCCAGCAGCTACGATCTGCACGAGAACGAGATCAAGTGGCCCGATCCCAGCGAATCCCCCAGCCCGTCCGACTCCGGCTCGACCGATCCGAGCACCGAGCCTTCCACCGAGCCTCCCAAGCCGACCGAGCCTTCGCCAGACCCGACGATAATAATCGTCGAGGGCAACGGCAACGGCTGAGAATACACGTCATATAAATACAGGAGAGAAGAGCCATGAAAAAGGAAACATTTTATATCACAACACCGATCTATTACCCCTCCGACAAGCTGCACATAGGCCACACCTACTGCACCGTGGCGACCGACGCCATCGCGCGCTACAAGCGCATGCGCGGTTATGACGTGATGTTCCTCACCGGTACCGACGAGCACGGCCAGAAGATTGAAGAGAAGGCCAAGGCCGCAGGCGTCACCCCGCAGCAGTTCGTGGACAAGATCGTCACCGGCGAGGGCGGCATCCTCGACCTTTGGAAGCTGATGAACATCTCGAACGACCGCTTCATCCGCACCACCGACGACTATCATGTCAAGGCCGTGCAGCGCATCTTCAAGAAGATGTACGACAAGGGCGACATCTACAAAGGATCCTACAAGGGCAAATACTGCACCCCCTGTGAGAGCTTCTGGACCGAGAGCCAGCTTGTCGACGGCAAATGCCCCGACTGCGGCCGCGAGGTGCACGACGCCGAGGAGGAAGCCTACTTCTTCCGCCTCTCCAAGTACGCAAAGCCCGTGCAGGAGCTGCTCGAGAGCGGCACTTTCCTTGAGCCTGCGTCCCGCGTCAACGAGATGATTAACAACTTCATCAAGCCCGGCCTTGAAGACCTCTGCGTCTCCCGCACCAGCTTCACATGGGGTATCCCCGTGGACTTTGACCCGGGCCACGTCGTGTACGTCTGGGTCGACGCGCTGTTCAACTACTGCACCGCGCTCGGCTTCATGAACGATAAGTACAACGATTACGACAAGTACTGGCCTGCCGACGTGCACATCGTCGGCAAGGAGATAGTCCGCTTCCACTCGATAATCTGGCCTGCCATGCTCATGAGCATGGAGATGCCGCTGCCGAAGAAGGTATACGGCCACGGCTGGCTCGTTATCGACGGCGGCAAGATGTCCAAATCCAAGGGCAACGTCGTTGACCCCTACCTGCTGGCGGATATGTTCGGCGTGGACGCGCTGCGCTTCTTCCTGCTGCGCACCTTCCCCTTCGGCTCCGACGGCAACTTCTCCAACGAGCTGCTCATCAGCACCATCAACACCGACCTTGCAAACGACCTCGGCAACCTCGTCTCCCGCACCACCGCCATGGTCGAGAAATACTTCGGCGGCACTCTGCCCGTGGAGCGCGAGGCCGATGCGCTTGACGACGAGCTCGTCTCCATGATAAAGACCACCGGCGCGAAATACGCCGCACAGATGGACGCGTTCCAGCTCCACCTCGCGCTTGAAGAGGCGTTCAAGCTCATCCAGCGCGCGAACAAGTACATCGACGAGAGCACTCCCTGGGTGCTCGCCCGCGACGAGAGCAAGCGTGCAAGACTTGCGACCGTCATGTATAACCTGCTTGAGGCTCTGCGCGTGTCGCTCATCATGCTCAAGCCCTTCATCCCCGCAAGCTGTGAGAAGGCATTCGCGCAGATCGGCGCGGACGAGAACAGCACCGCGTGGGAGAACGTCTGCGTATACGGTGCCCTGCCCGCAACCGTCTCCGTCCACAAGGGCGAGACGCTGTTCCCGCGCATCGACATGGCCAAGGCGCTCGAGGAGCTTGAAAAGCTGCACGCCGAGAAGAAACAGTCCGAGGTCAAGTGCCCGCCCGTCCTGCCCGACGTGACGATCGATGAGTTTGCAAAGTGCGATATGCGCGTGTGCAAGGTTCTCGCCTGCGAGGCCGTCAAGAAGTCCGACAAGCTGCTGAAGTTCACGCTGGATGACGGCAGCGGCACTCCGCGCCAGATCCTCTCCGGCATCCACAAGTTCTATGAGCCGGAAACGCTCGTCGGCAAGACCGTCGTCGCCATTCTCAATCTCCCCCCGCGTAAGATGATGGGGCAGATGTCCAACGGCATGCTGCTCTCTGCCGTCCGCGAGGTCGAGGGCAAAGAGGAGCTGCATCTCGTGATGCTGGACGACTCCGTCCCCGCCGGCAGCCAGCTTTGCTGACAATAATAGATGCTCCGTCGCCTGACGGCGAGAGGAGTTCGCCCCATAAAATACGCATATCTGCCAATAGTCGATAACAAATCATCCCCGTCCATGAGTCTGTGACCCATGGACGGGGATGATGCATTATTATTTACGGCTCCGTTCGTCCTCCTCCGCGTCACAGACGCTTTATATAAAACAGATCCATCGTGCCGTGATTCGTCTGGCTGGGCTTCTCTATCCGCTGGAAGCCCAGCTTCTCATACAGCTCCACGGCCGCGGTGAGCCGCGAATGCGTTTCGAGGTACAGCTTCTTATACCCCGCCGAGCGCGCCCACTCCTCCGTGATGCGCATCAGCTCTTTTCCGCAGCCCTTGCCCTTCGCGGAATCGTCCAGATACAGCTTCTGAAGCTCCGCGCAGTCCTCGATGCCCTCGAACTCCGCGATGCCCGCGCCGCCGACGACCTGCCCGGCATCGTCGAGCGCGACGAAGTAACGGCGCTTCGACGGCTCTGCGTCATAAAACGCGCTCAGGTGCTCAAGCTCCGGATCAAAATACGCCGTCCCGGGGATATCAAGATGGAAGTGCTTTAAATTCGCCCTGACGATCTCAGCGATGCGCGCATCGTCGGCAGGCTCTATTTTTCTATAACTCGGCATGGTATCATCTCCCGAAATCAAAGATCCGCCGCGTCAGAAGCTCCACGGCAGGTACGCCGCCAGCACCGCCAGCAGCACGGACGGCAGCATGTTCGCCACGCTCACCTTCTTGCCCCACACAAGGTTCACGCCGACGCAGAATATCAGCAGCGAACCGACAAGCGACAGGTACGATATTGCCGTCTCCGTCATTATCGGCGCGACAAGCCGCGCAAGCAGCGTCATGCCGCCCTCGAACACGAACACCGGTATCACGGAGAATATGCAGCCGCGCCCCATCGCGGAGGTCATGACGGCGATGATGATGAAGTCTATCACCGCTTTCACCGCGAGGATTGAGTAGTCGTTCAGCAGTCCGTCCTGTATCGAGCCGACTATTGCCATCGCGCCGATCGAAACGGTCAGCGACGCGGTCACGAACGCGTTGACGAAGCCCGCGTCGCCGCCGTTGCCGGTCTTGACCTTGAGCTATTCGCCGAAGCGGTCAAAGCCGCGCTCTATCCCGATAAGCTCGCCCGCGACCGTCCCGATCGCAAGGCACAGCACGACCAGCATCGACTTTCCGCTGCTGAGAGAGTTGCCCTCGATCTGCAGCATTCCCGACATTGCTCCGGCGATCGCGATAAACATCACGCTGACGCCGCAGGCTTTGTTCAGGGAATCCTGCTGCTCCGGCTTGAAGCGCTTTCCTATAAAATGTCCCATCAGTCCGCCGGCGACGATGCCGGCGCTGTTCAAAATTGTCCCAAGTCCGATCATTTTTCTCTCTAAAAGCTTATGGCTTTATCTGCTGCGTCTCCTCCGGAGTCAGTTCATCGATGCTCTTGGTGTAGAGAATGTCGCTCCACGGGTAGGCATAGGCCCATGATTTATAATCGCCGAACTGCTCGCGCAGCAGCGCGTAGCGCGGCACGTTGTAGCCGTTTTCATCCTTGCACCAGCCGCCCTCCTTGTGATTGGCGACCTGCGTGTTGATGAGGGTGTCAGGCAGCTTCTCGCGTATCTCCTCTTTCTGTTCTGCCGGAACCGGCGTGACGCAGCCGATCCACAGTCGCTCAAGCTGGGTCAGGCCGTATAGCGGCGTGATGTCGCGTATCTGCCAGCAGTTGCCGATGTTGAGATGCTTGAGGTTCTTGAGGTTTGCAAAGGACGAAATGTCGTTGCAGTTGGTGCTGAGTATCTCAAGATACTCCAGCTTCTCCAGCGAGCCGATCGGCGTCGCGTCCGACCATGGCGCGCAGGCCACGATGCAGACCTCGAGGTCCGGCATGTTGTAGAGGAACGACAGGTCGTAAAGGCTGCTGTGCCCGATATCGAGCCAGACGACGTCCGTGCAGTAATACAGGCCGTCGGAGGTCGCGTCGTTTATGTAGTGCGATTCGGACGAGGCGAGCAGGCGCTTCACGTCCGTGCGGCAGGTATACACGTCGCCGAACCAGACACGCCAGACGACCTTGATATCCGGATACGCGTCACGTATCGCGGCCATGGCGGTGTTGCTGACGCCGCAGGAATCCATGTCGAGGAAGGTGCAGCGCGTCATGTACGGCAGCACGGCCAGCACCGCCGCGCCCTCGTCGTCCATGCGCCGGTGACTGAGCACCATCTGCTCATCGAGCGTTGTGAGCTGCTTGCCGAACAGCGTGAAGCCGTAGCGCACCGCCTTGTCCGGAAAGGCCGCCTGAAACGCGCCGACCTCATCCCAGCCGAGCGCGGCCGACGCATCCTCGCCCTCTTCCGGCGCGGTGCCAAGGTCTATCGTCTCAAGCCCCGGGATGAGCCGCAGGATCGCCATGCACTCGTCGATATTCTCCGGCGCGATACCGGCTAGCTTCGCCTCGGTGCTGCGCAGGGAGAAGCTCTCCCCGTTCGGGAATTCGCCGCGCAGGCTGACGCGTACGCCGCTGTGGCTCGCGATGTATTCGCCGATAGCCTCATAGCAGTCGCTGCCGGTGAAATCCACGGCCTTGAGCGCAGTGAATTCGTCCATGCGCGGCATCTCGTCCGCAGTCACGACTATGCGCAGGCTCTCTGCATCCACTGGATAGCTGCCGGAGGCAAACTCCAGCGTCGGCACGGGAGTCGGTTCCGCGGGGGTCTCCTCCTGTCCGCAGGCGCATAGGGTCAGCGCGGTCAGCGCGGATATTATGATCAGGATAAGTTTTTTCATCATTTTCCTCTAAGTATAAAATTTACAGTACAAGATTTACAGCGGCATTGATTTTACCACAGTTCCTCCCGCTTTACAAGCACCGCGCTTGACTTATCGGCTTCCGTATGATACAATTTTAGCAATGGCGTAGGCCAATCGAAAATTATTTTGTGAAGGAGAAGAACCATGGATTTCAGAAGCCTGACCGTTAAGGAACTGTTTGACAACGAGGCGACCGCCGCCGTCGTCAAGGAGCTTGCTCCCCAGCTGCTCAAGTATCCCATCAAGCTGTTCAACAAGAAGAGCTGCGGCGAGATATTCGACAAGGTCGTCAAGGGAGGCATCGTTCCCGAAGCCGTTGCGAAGGACATCGAAGCAAAGATTAACGCTCTGTTGTAATGATATATGCAAGTATAATCCCTGCCGGTATCCCGGCAGGGATTATACTTGCAGGCAGTGCACTGTAGGTTGTAACATCCCGCCGGAATCCCGGCGGGATGTTTATATTCCTATTCTGTTATAGCTCAGTCTTCTTTTCTGAGCTTTCCTGTAATCACACCAAGTGCCGTCAAGGAGGACAGCATGAGAGCGGCAAACAGAATTGATTCGTCACCGGTCTTAGGCTTGGCGCTTGGATTTGTCAGTCCGGAACTGCCGCCGGTTGCCGCGCCGCCGCTTATACCGGAGCTTCCATGGGGAATGCTCTCAGTCTTGGTTGCGCCGCATTTGGTGCAGGTGTAGGTCATGACGCCGTCGGCAAGGCTGGTGGGCGCGCGGGTAACGGTGCCGCCGTTCCAGGAGTGGGACGGGTCGATATATTCGCCCTTCTCGACGACCTCGCCGCAGACGGTGCAGACCTTGTCGCCGGTGTAGCCGCGGACGGTGCAGCTGGCTTCCTTCTCGTTCTGAAGCTCGATCTTGTGGTCGGTCTTGTCAACGGGGATGGTCTTGGTCTCGCCGCAGACGGAGCAGGTGTAGCTCATCTCGCCCTCGGCCTGGCATGTAGCGCCCTTCGTGACCTTGCCGACACCCCAGCTGTGATCCTTCGCCTTTTCGACGGTGCCGGTCCTGACGGTGACACCGCAGACGGTGCAGACCTCGTCGCCGGTGTAGCCGTCCTCGGTGCAGGTCGCGGCCTTCTGATTTCTCAGCTCAAGCGTGTGATCCGTCATGGGGATGGTCTCCATCTGGATCTTGCCGCACTTGGTGCAGGTATGTATGAGCTGGCCTTCGCTGACGCAGCTTGCCTGATGGATCACCAGACCCTCGCCCCAGCTGTGGCCGGCGGGTTCGGTCTCGGTGCCCTTGGCTATCAGCGTACCGCAGTAGACGCAGACTTGATCGCCGCTGTAGCCGCCGTAGGTGCAGCCCGGCTCACGGTATCCGCGGGTCTCGACGACGTGGTCGGTCATCGGGAGCGCCTCAACGCGCAGCGTGCCGCAGACGGCGCAGGAATAGGTGATCTGGCCCTCGTTCACGCAGGTCGCTTCGAGAGTCACGCAGCCGGCATCCCATATATGCTCATGCTCCGGTATCTCCTCGCCGATGGCGGGCACGACCTGCTGCACCTTGAGAATGATGCCGCAGCGGCCGCAGTGGCTGCCCTCGGTAAGGCCGCGGCTCTCCTCCGTCGGCTCGACGGCGGGGTCGATGACCTCAAGATGGCCGAGCGCGGGCACCGGCTCCTGCGTTGCGAGGATCTCGCCGCAGCGGCCGCAGTGGTAGCCGTCGCTCAGGCCGGGCATGGTGCAGGTCGCGGAGCGTCCCGGCTCGATGACCGGATCATGGCCGAGCGCGGGAGTCTCGACCTTTCTGACGCTGTGGCAGTCCTCGCACACCTGGCTCTTGCTGCCCGGTTCCGTGCAGGTGCCTTCGGTCTCGCTTATGGTCTTCCAGTAATGTCCGTCGCCGGAGACCTCGCCCAGATCGGACTCAAGGCCGACGTAGGTCGCGGTGACGATATAGTCCTCGCCGGTTTTCTCGACCGCGAAGGTGTAGGGCACGGTCTTGGAATCGGTGGAGACCGGGGAGACGCGGAGGGAATAATCTATCTTATTGCCTTCCTCGTCGTTTATCTTGACGTAGTTGATGCTCTCCTGAGTTTCAGTGCGGGCTATGGAGCGGCTGACATAGGTGGTGCTGCCGGAATAAAGCTCCGCGAGGAGGTAATCGGGGCGCGCGGGGATGTAGCCCTTATCGCCGACCCAGTTGATGCTTATGTTCACGCGCATGACCTCGTCCGGGTCAGCCTTGACGAGCCACAGCGCCTGAACCTCGCCCGTTGCGGGGACGTTGACATGCTCGGCCTTCTCCGGATCGGGGGTTGCGTAGTAGTTGCCCTCAGAGTCGGTGAAGTAGCACTCGACGTAATACTGGCCGTACGGCACGTCGAAGAACCAGACGACCTTCTGGCCGGTGTACTTCTCGGTGAGCTTGACATAGCGGCCGTCGGTCGTGAAGCCGTACATCACTACCACCGCTTCGCCGTCGGGGCGGATACCCGTGCCGTCGATGGTGTTGCCGAGGACATCCATGTAGCGCACGTCCATGCCGCAGTCGTCAACCAGCGACTTGAGCACGACGCTGGGCTGCTCGTCGTTAATGGTCTCGTAGGAGACATAGGGTCTGAAGGTAGACTGATCGCGATGAACCAGAACGACTTCCTTGCCGGTATCGGTAGTGCAGGTGAGGTTGCGCAGGCGGGTGCGCATGTAGGAGCTTTCGGTGTTGCCGGCAGTCACGCGGAAGGTGATGCTGACGGCGATATTCGTCTCGCTGAACGCATTCTTCTCCTCATCCGTGAGCTTGCCGAGCGCGTAGAAGCCGAGGTCGTCGTTCGTGAAGTCGAGGACGCCGTCGTCGATCAGGCTGCCGTCAAGCACGTCGTTCTTCTGGAACACGCGGCTGTGCAGGCTGCTGAACTGCGGCATCTCGGTCTTGATGACGGTGAGGCAGTCGGTGTCATACATGATGTTGCCTATCATCTTTTCGAGATACAGCGCCTTTACTCCTGTGTAATCGCCAAGCTCGGCGAGGATGGACGGGTTCAGGTTGAGCCAGTAGGAGTATGTAAAGGTATCCCCCACCTTAAAGCTGTACTCCGCAGTGCGGGTGTGGAAATGGAAGGTATCCTCCCCGTCGGCACTTGCGGGAACGGCACAGAACGCGCTGAAGATCATAACGAGCGTCAGCAGTACCGCAATTCTCTTCTTCAAGTTGAACTCCCCCTAGTTGGAATCTATGTAAAACCTCTTATGTAAACTCTTTTACTATTATACAATAAACTGGCAAAACAATGATATATACAAATCTATCAAAGTGTATAAATTCTGCCAGTTTTTGACGTGATTTTAACGTCCGTATTGCTCGCCATTGGTTTTGATGCTATAATTATTTCAACTTAAATACGCCGCGCTCTTCTTCCTCAACGGTTGCATACCGATTGGGTTCAAACATTGTCTGCGTCGTCTCCCCTGTCACTGCGGCCATTGCCGCAAAATTGGGGAATTCAGCGCGGCTGTTGTCCGCATCGTGAACAGCGCATATCAGCCCGCCGGTCTCGCTGTTGAAGCTCATTTCCAACACGACCTTTGCAGGGTCGAGCAGGTCAAAATATTCCCCTGCCTTGTCTGTGAACGTCTCCAACAGCAGTTCCCGAACAGCATTCGCGCCGATGCTGATGACTCTGTATTCGTTCGGCTTCAGCCGCTTGACTTTATTTCTATATTTCATATCTCTGTCCCCTTATATTTCAATCAGGAGGTATCACAATGAACGATCTTATGACGCGGAACATTTACGACGTGCGCGGGCGGGTGCTCGTCTGTGGGGCATGTCTGCCGTCGACGCATCCTGAAGGCTTCGCCGCGCTCTGCCGCGAAGCCGACGAGGTATACTCGCTCTGCCTTGAGCAGACGCACATCAACATGGCCGTCACGAAGCTCGGCGCCATGCTGAGCACCGGCCAGATCACAAGCCTCCGCTTCGCCTCGGTCGACCGCTCCCCGCACTGCACACAGCTGCACTACATAAAGCACGAGCTTGAGCGGATGATGACTATCAGCATCCCGATAGAGGATTACGTCGTGCCGGACGCAGAGCCGGTGAAGATAAGCGATGAGACGATAGACCTCTCAAAATCGCTTGCACGCCTTGAAAAGCTTAAATAAACCGAACGGACTGACGTGTTCCGCTCCGCCCTCCCCTGAATGACTCATATTAAGATCAGCTGTCATTGCCGGGAAGCGGAACGCCGCACGGCAGTCCGTTTTTTCTTTTCTGTATTTTTTCTTTTCTATATTTAATCTATCACGTTCAGTCCGCGTATATCGTCGTATTCGGGAGCGACTGGCGCAGTTCGTCGATCTGTTCCGCGGTCAGGTCGTTTCCGGCGATGTGCAGCTCCTTGAGCCACGTCATCTGGCAGAGCGCGCTCGTGCTGCTTACACAGTTATCGTTGAGGTCGAGCACCTCAAGGCTTTCCATGCTCAGCAGCGGCGATACGTCAGAGACCTGATTTCCTTCCAGATTTATCTCCTTTATCCCGCTGAGCCACTGGAAGATATAGATGTTGGATATTCTGTTCCCGCTGAGGTTCACGCGCTCCAGCGCGTCAAACTCGCCCATAGCGGAGATACTGACAAGGTCAAGGTTGCTGGCGTCCAGCTCCGTGATATCCTCGCGGAACTGCTTTCCGCCAAGCTCAACGAGATACACAAGCGTCGAATGAGTCACCTCGCAAGCGGGGTTGAGACTCTTGAACGCGTCCACGGTCTCGCCGCTGACGTTGGGGTTATTCTCGATATTCAGGCTGAGCAGTGACGGGATGCTGCCCAAGTCTGTCATGCTCTCATCGGTCATGCCGCTGTCACGCAGGCACAGCGTTTCAAGGCTGGTGAGCTTTTTTATGCCCGAAACATCCGTGAGCTTATTTGAGTCGAGGCACAGCTCCTTCAGCGCGCTCAGGCCGCCGAGAGGCACGGTGCTTCTTATCAGATTATTTCCCGCATGTATCACTTCGAGCGAGGTCAACGCCATGAGCGGCCGCAGGTCGCTTATGAGGTTGCCGCTTATATCCAGCTCCCGCAGGCTCTTCTGATCCATGAGGGGGCTGAGATCCGAGATGTTGTTGTCGGAGATGTTAAGCTTTACAAGATTCTTGCAGGCGGAGAGCGCCGAAATGTCGTTCAGATCCTTTCCGCTCAGGTCTAGCTCCGTGATATCGGAGCTGAAAGTCACACCGCCGATGCTTATATCCATCGCGCTCCCCGGCTCGCCCTCGCTGTAAATGGTGCAGCCCGGCAGCTCCTGCGTCAGCTCCGCAAGCTGCTCGGGAGTCATGGATATGCCCTTGATGCTCAGGAGGATGAGATTATCCAGCCCGTACAGCGGCGTAAAGTCGGTTATTGGGTTTGAGTCCAGATACAGGGTGCGCAGGCCGAGAAGTCCGGCCAGCGGCGAGATATCGCTTATGCGGTTGCCGCTCAGATTCAGGGTCGTCAGGCCGCCGAGCGCGGTGAGCGGTGAGATGTCGGTTATGGAATTGTCCGCGATGGAAAGGCTGCTCAGCGCGCGCAGGCGGACGACATTGTCAAGGTCGGCGTCCCGCAGTCCGGCATTGTCGGCCACGAGGCCGCTGCTGTCAAGCTGATACTTTTCGCCCGCTATCTCCACAAGCTCCGCTTCCTGCTGCGCGCGGCGCAGCGCCTCAAGCTCGTTTATGCGCGCGGATATCTGCGCGTCCTGCGTGTCCATGCCGCGCAGCAGCTCCAGCGCTTTATCAATATTGCCAAGGCGCTCATAGCAGAGGCTCATCAGCAGCACACATTCCACGGTCTTATCTTTAGACGCGGCCTTGCGCAGATACGCAAGTGCGCTGTCGTAGTCCTGCGACTCGTACAGCTCGCTGCCGCGGTCGAAATACACGGAGTAGCTCTTGTCCGCCGCGGCGCTTTTCAGCACGACGGCCATCACGATTATCAGTATCGCGGCCAGAACAGTGCCGCAGATATAGAGCGCGCGCTTCGACTTCGGCCGCATCTTTTCTTTTATCTCCGGCGACTTTTTGGCCTTCGCCTTCGGCTCCGGAACCGCCTCGTGCGAGCCGGTATAGGCTTTGTTGCGGCCTGTGAATGCCGCGCCGATGCCTGTTGCGGCCGCGTTTCTGCCGGTTGCAGCCTTGTCCCGCCCCGTGGCGGCGCGGCTGCGGCCGGTGTTTCTCTCTTCGCTCATTACTTCTCCCCCGATTTTTCAGGTGCTGTTTCCTTCGCGGTCTCCACCACGGTATCGCCATCGTCAGCGGCAGGTTCCCCCTTGCCGGGCACGATGACCTTCGGCGCCTTCATCTTCGGGAGATCAGGCAGCGATTCAGGTTTTTTCTTCTTCATTGCGATGCTCAGGAGCAGCAGCGACAGCATGATGCAGAGCACCGATACTTCCTGCATGCCGGCATCAAAGCTCGGCGGGTTCGCGCTGCGCATGGCGTTGAGGTCTTCCACAAAAATGTGGTACAGCAGCGGCAGGCCGAACAGCGGCACAAGCAACCACTTCGTCCGGATGCGGCCGAACACCGTACCCGTATAAAGCACCGCCACTAGCAGGTACAGCAGGATGCACAGGATCGTGTGCAGTATGCTGTCAAAGGTGAACGACTTTATAATGAAGAACACGACGCCGAGCAGCACCGGCAGCACTGTCGTCCACAGGGCGCGGCGGCCAAGCGTCAGCACCAGCAGGATGAACAGCAGGTTGCAGGCCAGCGGCAGCGCGATCTGCGTCGCGGCGAAGAACGCGTCGTTCCAGCGTCCCCAGCAGCCGACGAGCCGGAATATGGCAGAGAGCAGCATGAATATGACCGACGCCTGCACAAGTGCGCTTTTGCGCTCCGTGTAAAAGCTGATTTTTTCGGTCTTCTGATTGTTTTCCATTGCTCTCAACCGCCTTTCGGTCAGATTTTAAGGGTTTATTCAGGTCTGCGCGGCTTACTCCGCCCAGTCACCGTTTATGAATATCGGCACCTCGCGGCCGTCCGCGGTTATGCCCGTGATGCGGAGATCGGGGCTGCCTATCATAAAGTCCTCATGGATCATCGAATCGTTCACGCCAAGCTCGCGCGCCTCGTCGGGCGTGTACTTCTCAAAATCCTTGAGGCAGCTTGAATAGCCCATGCCCAGCGCGAGATGGCAGCTCGCGTTTTCGTCGAACAGGGTGTTGTAGAACAGGATGCCGCTGCGGTTTATCGGGCTGTCGTACGGCACCAGCGCGCACTCGCCGAGCTTGCAGGCGCCCTCGTCCATGGCGATCATGAGCTTGAGCGCTTCTTCGTTCTTCTCGGCGTGCACCTCGACGGCGCGGCCGTTTTCAAACCGAACGGAGAAGTTCTCGATAAGCACGCCGCGGTAGCTCAGGGGCTTGGTGGCGTAGACGATGCCCTCCGCGTCGCCCGCGCGGGGTGTGGTGAACACTTCCTCGGTCGGGATGTTGGCGTTGAACCAGACGTCAGTCCCCGGCAGCTTGTCCGCGCCTCCCATGAACTGGCATTCGGGCAGCAGGCCGACGGTGAAATCGGTGCCGGTGGATTCGCTCTTATAATTCAGGCGGCGCAGGTCAAGGCTGTTTAGCCAATTGCAGCGGCGCAGCAGATTTTCATCATGCGCGTTCCAGGTCTCGATCGGCTTGTCGGTCGCGCGGGAGCACTCGAGTATCGCCTGCCACAGCTTCTCGACAGCCTCGTCGTCGCTGAGGCCGGGGAACACCTTGCGCGCCCACTTTACGCCGGGCACGGATACGACGCACCACTGGTACTTGTTCTCCATCGCGTCGCGGTAGGGCTTGGATATCTTATATCTCGCCTGCTGGGCAAGCGCCCACTTCTCCTGGTCTATACCGTTCATGCCGTCCGGGTCATCGGAGTGCAGATATATCATGGCGGGGAGAGTATCGCTGTTATGGCGCAGCTTCTCTTCCTCCCATTTGGGGACGCTGCCCAGCGTCTCCGCATCCTGATACTTTATGTCAAGGCAGGTCAGCGGGACGTAGCGCCATTCGACGCGCACTCTGCCCGCGCCCGCGAGGTAAAGCTCCTCGACCAGCGTTTCAAGGAAATCAAGGGATTCCGGCTCCGCGCGGACGACGACCTCCTGTCTGGGCTGCACGTTCACGCCGGAAACGGCGATAAGCTTTGCGTATTCTCTGAGGATGTTTTTATCCATGATATTCCTCCGTATATTGAAATGGGTATTATGTCCCCTATATTTTTAGCTGATACATTATAACACAGCATTTTCCTAAATGCTACATAAAATTATGTAAACAATTTAATTGTTTTCTCGTTCAGCCTTAAATTGTAAATCTGCACAAATTTCCTGTTTATTTTTCGTCAAATGGCATAATATTTAGAAGCATAGACCGTATTGGTATTGACTATTTCGCCAGAAGTGTCATAATATTATATAGTTAATACCATATATAACAACTTTCTGGGGGGAAATGGTTTTGAGAGACCTGAAGCATCTTATTTTTTTTGAGGATCTGCTGCAGGACGCAAACAATGCTCTGGTGCAGGCCGCCTGCGCCGAGGGGAGACACGCATTGGCCTACAACTGCTCATACATACCCGAAGTCCTGCTGGACGTCGAGGGCTGTTTCAGCGTAAGGCTGCGCGCTCCGCGCTGCACGAATCCCGATCTTGCGACCTATTACATGACGAACCGCTCATGTCCCTACTCCAAGAGCATACTTGAGCGCGCCTTCGAGGGCGGCTATAACTTCATCGACGCGCTGCTCGGTCAAGAATGCTGCACGACGATGAACCGCATGGAGCAGTATTTCGACTACTGCAAGCTCATCCCGAAGGAAAAATTCTTCACCAGCTTCATCGACATGCCGCTGAAGAAAACCGCGTGGCACGCGGGCTACTTCCGCCGCCAGATAGAGCAGAAGATCATCGAGCCGCTGGGGCGCGTGTACGGCGTGGACTTCTCGGAGGAGAAGCTGCGCGCCGCCATTGAGCAGCACAACGAGGTCTGCCGCATCATCACCGAGATCGGCGATATGCGCAAGCTCCCGAATCCGCCCGTCACGGGCTATGAGTTCCACGTTATCCAGCTCGTCAGCCTCACATGTCCCAAGGATCTGATACTCCCCTACCTGCGCGAGACGCTGGAGGAGATCAAGTCCCGCGAGCCGGAGCCAAAGTTCCCGTTCCGCGCCCGCGTTATGGTCGCCGGCAGCGAGATAGACGATCCCGACTTCACCAAACTCCTTGAGGGCTGCGGCGCGTATGTTGTGGCCGACCGCTACTGCTTCGGCTCCATCCCCGGCCGCGATGAGATAATCGTGAAGCCCGACGAGGACATTCTTCAGGCCATCGCCGACCACTATATCCAGACCAACCAGTGTCCCCGCGCCATGGGACCGGAAAACGTCGTAGCGCGCAAGCAGTTTTTGTATAAAATCGCGCAGGAATACGGTGCCGAGGGCGTCATCGTCGAGAATATGAAGTTCTGCGAATACTGGGGCTACGAGCGCGCACAGGCCGCCCAGTGGATGCGCGACGGCTTCTCTCTCCCCGGCACGCTGCCCGTGTGCCAGATAGAGAAGGACTATACAAACGCCGCCACCGGCCAGCTCCGCACACGTTTTCAGGCATTCGTGGAGTCGCTGGAGATCAAGCGCATCCAGTCGGAAAAGTGAGGTGTGAGATATGTGGAAAAGAAAGTATAGCTTAAAGCAGCAGTACGGCACTCTTGAGCACTTCCTCAAGGGCGACGAAAAGTGCCATTACATAGGTCAGCGCTATATCGAGGGGACAAACATATATGCCCGCCGTGAGTGGCGCGGCGTGAAGGACACGGCGTTCGCGTTCAGCCGCTGGCTCATCACATGGGTCAAGATGGGCGGGCTTGTGATGCGCGATCCTGTGCGCATGGTCAAAGCATTCTGGAAATACCGCTGGCTCAGCGCCTATCTAGTCTCCCCGTCGATGATAGACAAATGGATCGAGGGCGACCGCGGCATGGCGCTGCGCGCCGACCTCACCGCCATCGACTGCATGATATCCGACTCTATCGAGACGCTGTGGAACGAGCTGCGCGCAGACCGCCACTTTGGCGAGACGAAGTGGACGGACGTGACCGTCGCGTTCGACTACACGCTGCCGAAGCATCTCATCTTCGGCTTCCCCGGCTGCTACGCCGTCAACATCCAGCAGCACGCGGCCTTCATGCTGCCGCTCATGCGCAAGGAGCTGGGCTGCTACTACGTCGATCAGGCCGTCAGCTGCGGCATTCCGGGCGACATGTGCACTCTGCCGCTGACCGAGGTCGGCGTCGCCGTCGAGGGCGAGTACCCCGACATCGGCAACTTCTGGATGACCACCAACAACCCCTGCGACGCGAACATGATGGACAACTCCGCCATGTACCGCGCGCTGTCGAATAACGGGCAAAAGGCCGTCCACCCGCTCACCACTCCTCTGATGTACGACGACCCAACCACGAAGGAGCTGGGCGTACACGAGATCGAGAGCGCGATCGACTTCATGGAGAAGCAGTTCGGCCGCAAGTTCGACTGGGACGCATTCATCAGGCACTGCGAGGCGACCAATCAGGTCAACCGCGAGGAGATGGAGCGCTGGGATATCTACTGCAAGACCGACAACGGCTGCCTCAACGCGATATGCCAGGGCATGTACCGCATATATTTCTACCAGCAGGGCGGCACGAAGTATTTCGCCAAGTCCTCGGCCAAGACGCTCAAGCTCATGTACGAGTGCGTCGAGAAGAACATCAAGCCCTTCCCTAACACGCGTCACCGTGCGCTCGCGTGGAGCTGCGGCTCGACCTACTACTGCCACGGCGTCGGCTGGCTATATAACTGCTGGGGCATTCTCGCGGTCATCAATATGGACTCGCTGACCGGTCACAACCTCATCGACACTGAGGACAGGGAGACGATGATGGAGGATCTGGCCGACTGGTACTCGCACACCCCGATGCGCACACACACCGTCGGCGGCAACCGCCACATCATGCAGATGTGGGAGACGGCGGAGAAGTTCAACTGCGACACCATCATCATGTACGACGATATCGGCTGTAAGGGCATGGCCGGCGCACAGGGTCTGCTGGAAGAGGAGTTTGCGAAGCACCGTGACAAGTTCCACATCATCTGGATGCCGCACTCGCTCATGGACTGCCGCATAGTGCCGACGAACGAGGCGCGCCGCGCCGTCAACCAGTACATGACCGACGTTCTGCACGAGGACCCGGTCGATCCGTCGCTGGTCGATTTCGACGATACCCTTGGCTGGTAAGAAAGGAGCAACAATGAAAAAACTGCTGAAACTTCTCGGTATCCTGCTCGGAACCGTGTCCGCGCTGTTCGCGGTGTACTACTTCAATCTGGACATGAAGCTCATGCGCTCTGTCGTCCTGCCGTTCCTCGACAAGCATTATGACAGCGTCAAGCGCGAGCACCTGATCTGAGGTGGCGCGATGCAGAGGAACAAGAACATAACCCCGCGGGCGCTGAGCTATCAGGAGAAAGCCGACCGCGAAAAGGGCATATACGACAGCTTTGCCAATTATCTCTGCTGCTGCGGAAAGTGCAACTATCTCGACAAGAGCAACATGTATCTCATGCGCGCCGAGTCGCGGGTGAAGAAGCTGAACGCCGAAGGCGTGAAGTGCCCCGAATGCGGCGAATGCGCATGGATTCTCGGCTATCCCCTCGGCAGTACCACGGGCTTTGTCAGATTCGATTGATATTACAGGAACTCCCTCCGGTATGACCGGAGGGAGTTTTTATACATAATATACTCAGCGGGCAGTACCACGAGTGGTACTGCCCGCCTTTGTGGAATGGAGCGAGGAAATTTTAATTTATTATACGATGCCCTGAGCCATCATCGCTTCCGCGACCTTCAGGAAGCCCGCTACGTTCGCGCCGACCATAAGATCGCCCGGACGGCCGCACTCGACCGATGCGTCATAGCAGGCCTTATAGATGTTCTGCATGATGCCATGTAGCTTTTCGTCGACCTCTTCAAAGCTCCATGACATTCTGATGGAGTTCTGGCTCATCTCAAGGCCGGAGGTCGCAACGCCGCCTGCGTTGGACGCCTTGCCGGGGCTATACAGCAGGCCGTTTTTCTGGACTGTCTCAATGGCTTCCGGAGTCAGCGGCATGTTCGCGCCCTCGAACACGGCCATCGCGCCGTTATCGACAAGCGCCTGTGCGCCGGCCGCGTCCATCTCGTTCTGCGAGGCGCAGGGATGCGCGATGTCGCACTTGACGTTCCAGATATTCTTGCAGCCCTCGTGGTACTCGCTGCCCGGAACCTCCTGCGCGTACACGCTGATACGCGCGCGGCGGCGCTGCTTGATGTCAAACAGCACGCGTAGGTTGATGCCGTTGGGGTCGTATATGTAGCCTTGTGAGTCGCTCATCGCAACTACTTTGCCGCCGAGCGCCGTGACCTTCTCCGCACAGTACTGCGCAACGTTGCCGGAGCCGGAGACGATGACGGTCTTGCCCTCGTAGCCGGTGTTCCGCAGGTGCTTGAGCGCCTCAGCAGAGAAATAGCACACACCATAGCCGGTGGCCTGGGTGCGCGCCAGCGAGCCGCCGAAGGTAAGTCCCTTGCCGGTGATGACGCCGCCGTCGAAGCGGTTGACGATGCGCTTGTACTGGCCGAAGAGGTACGCGACCTCGCGTCCGCCGACACCGATGTCGCCCGCCGGAACGTCCGTGAACTGGCCGACGTGGCGGTAAAGCTCGGTCATAAAGCTCTGGCAGAAGCGCATGACTTCGGCGTCGGACTTGCCCTTGGGGTCAAAGTCGGAGCCGCCCTTGCCGCCGCCCATGGGGAGCGTGGTCAGAGAGTTTTTGAGTATCTGCTCAAAGCCGAGGAACTTGATAACGGAGAGGTTGACAGACGGATGGAAGCGAAGCCCGCCCTTGTAGGGACCTATGGCGGAGTTGTACTGCACGCGGTAGCCGCGGTTGACCTGCACCTTGCCGCTGTCGTCCACCCATGGGACGCGGAACTCGATGACGCGTTCGGGCTCGACGAAGCGCTCGATAAGCCCGGCCTTCTCCCATTCGGGGTGCTTGTCGATGACCAGCTCCAGCGACTCGAAGACCTCGCGCACGGCCTGAAGGAATTCCGGCTCGTGCCCGTCGCGGCGCTCCACATCTGCGTACACTCTCTTCAGATATTCGTTAGTCATTCTTTTCCTCCTTGATATAGTAAGCGTTCAGCAGTTTGTCCGTTTATCGATCTGTCTGCATTATACTATATAATCTCGGAGTACACAAGTATGAAAATCGCAAAAATTATACAAAATTCACAATTTTTATATGTAAACCCAGTGGAGTTTTGTTGATTGCTAATTAATAGTCAAACGATGGGACGTGAATGCGGGTATCATGTGTTCTTCTCCCTGCTCTGTCTTTTCCCAATCGGCAATAGTCCGAGTCTGGCGACCCCTCAGGCGGCTTTGCCGCCAGCTCCCCTAAGAGGGGCGCCAAGGTGGTACTGGGCGCTGTATTCGCGCCAGTCCCAAACCTTTGCCGCGGAGCGCTGCCCCTTCTAGGGTAGCGAAGCGGCGGCGCGGTAGTGAATGACATGCCGGGGCATATCAGAGCCGCGCCGTGACCGAGCCGCAGCGAGACAGTGGCACGAAGCGCCGAAGGGGTCACCAGAGGAGAGACTAGAGCAGAGGGGAAAAGAAAGAGCCGCGTAAAAACAACCTGTCATTGCGAAGCCAGTTCTCAAACTTAAGTGAGCATCCAAATCTTTGATTTGGCTAATGCGAACTTACACCTCAGGTGGGCTTCGCAATCCGCGTCCCCTATGCACCGCACAAAAATGCACTTCCGACTCAAAGAGAACGGATTCCCACGTCGCTTCGCTCCTCGGAATGACAGTGGAGGCCTGTATATTGCCTTGTCTTTTCCCTAATGGCAATATCCCCCCACCGGCAACCCCTCAGTCGGCTACGCCGACAGCTCCCCTAAAAAGGGCGCCAAGATGGTGCGGCGTAAAATAACGGGCATCCCCTTGGCTCCATCTGATGAGGGAGCTGTCGCGCAAGCGACTGAGGGAGAGATAATCCCGCGCATTGCAGGGCATGAAAACCAACGCCCCCCGTCCCCCCTGCATAGGCTCTTGAAAAACGCGCTGTCATGTAGTAAAATATCTTTAACACTCACGAAAGGATGTTTTTCACATGAAGGTTTCCGAGCTTCCCTATAAGCGCGTAACTATTGAAGAGATCAAGGCCGTCATGGACGACGTGCTCGCCCGCACCCGCAATGCAAAGAGCGTGGACGAGATCCTCGCCGCCCGCGAGGATTATCTCAAGCTCCTCTGCGATTACAGAACCGCCGAATCTCTCTCCTATATGCGCTATTCGATAAATACCGTTGACGAGTTCTACGTCGCGGAGAAGGATTATTACGACGAGATCGGCCCCGAGGCCGAGAACTACATGGTTCAGTACGCCTCTACGCTGCTCGATTCCCCGTTCCGCGCCGAGCTGGAGGAGCGCCTGTCCCCCGTGCTGTTCAAGCATCTCGAGGTCAGCCGCAAGAGCATGTCTCCCGAGATAATCGACGATCTGGTCGAGGAGAACAAGCTTGTCAGCGAGTACTCCAAGCTCATGGCTTCGCTTGAGTTCGAGTTCCGCGGCGAGACTCTGCCGCGCGCGATGCTGATGAAGTACGCCAAGAGCGACGACCGCGAGACCCGCCGCGAGGCATACGAAGTCCTCGGCAAGGTGCTCAAGGAGCACAGCGCTGCGCTGGACGACATCTACGACCGCATGGTCCACGTCCGCGACCGCATGGCCAAGAAGATGGGCTACAAGAACTACGTCGAGCTGGGCTACCACCGCATGGGGCGCATCGACTACGATCAGGACAAGGTCAAGACTTTCCGCGAGAACGTGCTGAATGACATCGTCCCCGTCGTCTCCCGCCTGCGCACCGAGAACGCCAAGCGCCTCGGCATCGACGACTACAAGCTCTACGATAACGACGTCATCATCCCCGGCGGCGACCCCGTTCCCGCTGGCGGCAAGGCCGAGATATTCGCTGCTGCGCGCGAGATGTACCACGCCATGGGCGAGGAGACCGGCAAATTCATCGACATGATGATTGATAACGACGCCTTCGACGTCGATTCCCGCAAGAACAAGTGGGGCGGCGGCTACTGCACGGAGTTCCCGAAGTACAAGCAGCCTTTCATCCTTGCGAACTTCAACGGCACCGCCGGCGACGTGGACGTCATGACCCACGAGGCCGGACACGCGCTCAACGCCTACCTCATCGCCGACAACCGCTTCGCGCTTGAGATCGGCTACGGCGGCATGGAGACTGCCGAGACCCACTCGATGAGCATGGAGTTCTTCGCGTGGCCGTACATGGACAAGTTCTTCGGTGAGGACGCGGCAAAGTATCGCTTCGCCCACGCGCTCGATGCGCTGTCCTTCATCCCCTACGGCACGATAGTCGACGCGTTCCAGCACATCGTCTACGAGAACCCCGACATGACCCCCGCCGAGCGCAAGGCCGCGTGGCTGGAGCTTGAGCATCAGTACCGCCCGCACATCTCCATGGACGGCATGACCTACCTTGAGGAGGGCACCCGCTGGCAGTATCAGATGCACATCTACGAAAGCCCGTTCTACTACATAGATTACTGCCTCGCCCAGACCGCAGCGTTCGACTTCCTGCTCGCCTCTCAGGAGGATTATGACGACGCCTTCGCGCGCTACATCCGCCTGTCGAAGCAGGGCGGTGAAAAGCTCTGGACCGATCTGCTGCCCGAAGCCGGATTCCGCTCCCCCTTCACCCCCGGCGCGCTCAAGGAGCTTGCCGAGAAGGTCGAAGCCCTGCTGGAGAAGATCAAGGTCTGATAAGCAGGCGTTTGAGCTGACAGATAGCTTAATAGTTTTGGTTCCCCCTCGATACGAGGGGGAGCCTTTTGTTTCTGTATGGGTGTGCGTGGACATATTTATTGCGCTCCTTCTCTTTTCCCCGCTGACATTAAAAATCCCCCGCCGATCGCTCGGCGGGGGATTTCCTGTGTCCTCAAAGCTTTGCTTTGAGCTTGTTAATGCAGTCGGGGCAGACGTTCTTACCTCTGTATTGGATGACGCCCTTCACGTTGTCGCAGAAAATGCAGGATGCCTGATATTTGCGAAGAATAATATTTTCTCCTTCAACATATATCTCCAGTGCATCCTTCTCTGCGATGTCCAGTGTACGGCGCATCTCTATGGGGAGGACTATACGGCCCAGCTCATCAACCTTACGGACAATTCCGGTAGATTTCATAGTGATTGCTCCTTCCACATCTCTAACACAAACCTCACTTTGCATTTTATCACAAGTTTCGCTCAAGTCAACTAAAGATTACACCATGCCGACTAAAATTAACAAATTCTTTTATATTATCCCAATTATTTCTATAATCTTCATTTTAATTACATTAACACCATGTTTCTTAACTACTTCTTAACAATTGCACTACTGCTTTCGACATTTTTCGCGCTTTTCTCCGCTTCGCACGCAGAAGCCGGAAACGCCCTGATTGGAGGCGCTTCAGCCGCCGTGAGCTTTACTTTGGAACTTTTGGGAGCAGTTTGCCTGTGGAGCGCGGTGATGGAGCTGCTTGAGCGCAGCGGCGCAGTCAAGGCGCTTACCCGCCTGCTCGCCCCTCTGCTGCGCAGACTGTTCCCGCTCTCGTCGCGCGACGGCGGTATCATGGCCGCCATCAGCGAGAACGTCAGCGCAAATCTCCTAGGCCTCGGCAACGCCGCCACGCCCGCCGGCATCCGTGCCGCGCAAGGCATCGCGCGTCTCGGCGAACCCGCCAAAGACGAGCTTTGCAGGCTGGTCGTGCTGAACACGGCATCGATACAGCTCATCCCATCGACGATAGCCGCGGTGCGCGCCGCAAACGGCGCGGCCTCCGCTTTCGATATCATGCCCGCCGTATGGTTCAGTTCCGTCGTGTCCGTCGCGGTCGGGCTGGTAATGGCGAAGCTGCTCGCGCGCGTATGGCGATGAACACGCTGCTCGACCTGACCGCGCCGCTCATCGTCACCGCCGCATGTGTGCTGGCGCTCTACAAGGGCGTGGACATCTTCGCGGCGATGACCGACGGCGCGAAAAAGGGGCTGCGCGTCATGGCCGACATTCTCCCTGCGCTGCTCGTGCTCTTCCCCGTGATATACCTGCTGCGCGCCTCCGGCCTGCCGGAACTACTGGAGCGGCTGCTCGCGCCTGTGTTCAAGGCGCTGGGCATTCCGGTGGAGACCTCTCTGCTTATGCTGCTGCGTCCGGTCTCCGGCAGCACGGCGCTCAGCGTGAGTGCGGAGCTTATCGCGCGCTATGGTGCGGACTCGCTCGTCGGCCGCACTGCCGCCGTTATGATCGGCTCAAGCGAAACGACGCTGTATGTCGTCGCGGTGTATTTCACGGCCGCCGGTGTCAAGGACAGCCGCTGGGCGATCCCCGCGGCGCTGTGCGCCGATCTCGCGTGCTTCCTGTCCTCGGCGTGGATATGCAGAATTCTCTGGGGCTGAAAATTATGTGTTGAAAAATGAATAAAACGTGTTAGAATAAGTGCATATTCATTTGCGGGGGTATGTTAATGAAGCGCTTATTCGGCTCATATACTTGGAAAGACGTCATCACCGATCTTGTGTACTGCGTTGTCGGCAGCGCGCTGGTCGGCCTGAGTCTTTCGATGTTCACCATTCCGAACGACATCGCGCCGGGCGGCGTGTCCGGTCTGTCGACGGCGCTTGCGTACATCACGCCGATCCGCGTGAGTATATGGAACCTGATGCTGAACGTGCCGCTGCTGCTCTGCGCATGGAAGCTGCTCGGCCCGCGCTCCCTCGCAATGACGCTCATCGCCACGCTGCTGCTGTCCGCGTTCATCGACCTGACGGCGTTGCTGCCCGTGTACACCAGCAACGCCCTGCTCGCCTCGATATTCGGCGGCGCGCTGAGCGGACTCGGCGTGGGGCTGCTGTTCCTGCGCGGGATAAGCACCGGCGGGACGGATCTGCTCGCGCTGATGATGAAAAAACCGTTCCCGAACCTCCCGTCCGGCACGATGCTGCTCGTGATTGACGCCTGCGTTGTCGTGTTCGCAGTTCTCATTTTCCGCGACATCGACGTCGCGCTCTATTCAGCCATCGCGATTCTCGTGTCCTCGAAGGTCATCGACGCACTCGCCGAAGGCGTGGACTACGCCAAGGTCATCTACACCGTTACCGACCGCGGCGACGAGGTGACGAACGTGCTGAACACATACACCGACCGCGGCACGACGATAATCCCTGCCGTCGGCGGTTATACGCGCGGCGAGAAGCAGGTCGTCCTGACTGTCACGCGGCGCAATGTGCTCGCGCAGACGCTGAAGCTCATCCATCAGGCCGATCCCAAAGCCTTCACCTTTGTCATGGACTCCACCGAAGTCCACGGCGAGGGTTTCAAATTGGATTGATTGCGTCACCGCTTATACCGAAATTTCCAATACATGATATCCCCCCTGCGCCCATTAGCGGTGCAGGGGGGATCGCTGTATTTTATATTATATCGTCGGGTCGGTGACGAGGTTGTTGACCCATTTTCTGCGTTTGACGAACACAAATCCGATGCCGCACTTGAGAATTTCAAGCGACTGCACGATCATAAACATCGGCAGGATCGGCAGTGTGGTATAGCGCGAGAGCGCAAACGCGACGGGGATGCATATCGCCCATATGTACGCGCTGTCGAAAATGAAGGTGATGATCGTCTTGCCGCCGGAGCGCAGCGTAAAGTAGCAGGTATTCGTGAAGGCATTGAATGGCATCATTGCGGCGCTGACCCAGAGCATGTCGGAGGCCATCTGCTTGACGCTGTCCGAGGTGTTGTAGAGCTGCGGCAGCAGCGGCGCGAGCAGCGCCATCACGATGCCGACGCAGGTGCTGAGTGCGACAGAGAATGCGATGAGCTTTCTGTCCTCGTCCACGGCGCGCTCCAGCTCGCCCGCGCCTAGCAGCTGCCCAACGATGATGGCAACAGTGTTGCCCATCGAAAGCGCAGCGCAGAGGAACAGGTTCGAAACCGTGGAGGAGATATTACACGCGGAGACAACCTCCAGCCCGCGCATGGAGTAGCACTGGTTGAGCATTGCCATGCCGCCCGACCACAGCAGCTCGTTTATCAGCAGCGGCGCGCCGAGACGCACTATCTGCCGCGCAAGCTCCGGCGGGACGCGCATCGTCTCGTACACGCCGACGATGAAGCGGTTGCGCTCCTTGTGTCGGTGCGTCCACGTGATGACTATCGCGCACTCGACAAAGCGGGAGAGTACGGTTGCGATAGCCGCGCCGACGACGCCGAGCGCGGGCGCGCCGAATTTGCCGAAGATGAGGACGTAGTTGAACACGAGGTTGACGAGCACAGCGGCGATGCCCGCCTTCATCGGCAGCATCGTCTCGCCGGTCTCGCGCAGGGTGCTGGAATATACCTGCGTCACCGCGAACGGCAGCATCTGGAAGTACATCACAGCGATGTAGTCCTTCGCGTGGCCGAGCGTCGCGCCGAGGTCAAGTCCCTCGTTTCCCTCGTGCAGGAAGGCGGAGATCAGGTTCTCGCCGAAGAGGACGAACACGAGCAGGAACAGCGCGACTGAGCCGAGGGCGATGTAATATTTGGCGCGCATCGTGTCGCGGACGCCATTGTGGTCGTCCTTGCCGTAAAACTGCGCGGTGAAGATGCCCGCGCCCGCAAGGCCGCCGAAGATGCAGAGGTTGAATACGAACAGCAGCTGGTTGACTATGGCGACGCCGGACATCGGCTCCGTTCCGACCTGTCCGACCATGACGTTGTCGAGCAGGCTCACGAAGTTTGTGATAACGTTTTGAATGAGAATCGGCAGCATGACCGCAAAAAGCTTGCGGTAAAAAGCCTTATTTCCGATAAATCTGGATAATTTCACTTTCTTTTCCTCAATAATCATACATATCTGTCTTTTAACTGTCGAGCGTATAATATAGCATACGCGCGCAGTATTTGCAAGGGCTGAAATTCTTAAAAAACAGGGAGTGAATTGTGGATAGCCAACGCGCGTTCGTGGTGTCACTGTTAGCTGGCGCATGGCGTTGCTCCGCCCCCCTTGTCGCCCCTTCCAGGTAGCGAAGCGGCGACGCGGTAGTGAATGACATGCCGGTGGCATGTCAGAGCCGCGCCGTGACCGAGCCGCAGCGAGACGTTGGCGGCCGTTAGGCCACCTGAGGTGTCTCCATACTCGGGCTATTGCCAATAGGCAAGAGAGAACCATGTAAAATTACTTTTTCTCCCTGACATACGCGAAAAAGCCGCTTCGCAGCGGCTTTTTCTTTTTCTATATACGTCTTTTTCATGGAGCGCCGAGGGGGAGGACCGGCACTCTTTATCGCCAGGCACCGATGGTAAGGCGGCGCCGTTATCGGTTCAATTCCACCACTTATTGAACAGCGATGTCCACGACCGCAGGAATTCTCCCAGCTCACCGAGACTGTCCGCGTTTCCGCTGAGCCACGAGTTCCACTCGTCGGAATGCTGCTTTGCCCAGGCTTCCCACTTTTCAGGGTACTGCTCGATAAGCTTTCTCCACTCGTCCGGATGCTGTTCCGCCCAAGCTTCCCACTCGTCGGCGTAGTTCTCCGCCCATGCTTCCCATGCATCGGCATAGTTCTCGCCCCAGTTTTCCCATGCGTCGCCCTGAGCTTCGCCCCAGGCTTCCCACTTGTCACCGGTTGCTTCGCCCCAGGCTTCCCAGCTATCGCCCTGAGCCTCGCCCCAGGACTCCAAGCCGTCGGCAACACTCTCGGCCAGCTCTTCCATGTCGTTTGCAAACTGGCGCATGCAATTCCTGATGCTGCCGCCGTTGGGGCTGACCTCGTAATTGTAGTCATAGCCGCCGAAGGAGAAGCTCACATTGTACACAAGCTCCCCGTCCGCCACATCCACGTCCACATTGACGTCGGGTAGCGCGCCGTCCTCGGCTCCGGCCGCCTTCAGCGCCTCCAGCGCCGCGGTGCCCTCGCTTATGTAATCCGCCGCGCCCGCCGTTCCGCAGGCGACGATATTTTCAATGTCAAGATTCTTCAGCGTTCTCAGCAGGTTCAGGTCGCTGATATTGAGCTTTGCAAGCTCCTCGACGCTCTCGCCGCTCGCGGCGCTGATGGCCGAGACGAACTGGCTCTTGCCCGGGCTTATCGCCAGCGAGCGCGCAAGCTCCGTTACCTCGTCCGTCTTCTGGAGCACCTGACTTATCACCGCGCCGTCGAAATCCGCCGTCTCCATGACCTTGGCCATGGCGGTATCTATGCGTTGCTGAAGCGCCTCGGCCTTGGCGGTGTCGCTGTTATCGACCGTCACGAGGACGGAATTCTTCTCCGGCGTCAGGTAGCCGTTGTCGCGCATCGAGCCGATCACGTCGGCCAGCGCCGCACTGAGCTTTTCGCCGCGCAGTTCAAGATTTGAGAGAATGGCCTGCCCGTCGCCGTTGAGCGCCGCGGCGTCCACGACCTTGTCGCGAGCGTTGAGCCGCAGCTCCACGCTGGGGTTGACGTCCAGCGTCACGACCGATGCGACGGCGTTCTCCTGTCCGTTGACATACGCGCCGCCGGCGGCAGCACAGATCAGCAGCGCCATCACGGCCGCGATCGAAAGCAGACGCTTGGCGAAGCCGCTTTTCTTCTTCCTGCTCTTCGTCAGGGCTACGACCTTGCCCCGCGGCGCGCTGCATTCAGCCATCACGGAATCGAATATATCCGGCGCGGCGGCGTCAAACGCCTGCTGCACCCTCATTTCAAGCTCTCTGTCAGTCATACAGTTCAGCCTCCTCAAGATATTTCCTCATTTTCTTCACGGCGCGCGAGTATTTCGACAGCACCGTCGCCAGCGGCAGCTCCATAAACTCCGCTATCTCCCTGTGCTTGAAGCCCGCCACGGCGTGCAGCAGGAATATTCTGCGCTCCTCGCCGCCGAGCTGCTCCATGCACGCGCGCAGCAGCAGGTGTTCCTCGTCGCCGAGACCGCTGTCCGCACGCAGCAGAGTTTCCCAATCGCAGTCGGGCTGTTCGGCGCGGCGGCTGCGCTCGCGCAGCTTGTGCAGGCAGAGGTTCCGCGTCACGGTCATTATCCACGCCATGGGCTTGCCCTCGCTGCGGTAGGCCTGCGCGGTCTGGTATATGTTCACGTAGCAGTCGTGCAGGACGTCCTCGGCGTCCTGCCGGTTTTTAAGTACGGAGAGGGCATAGGCGAACACCGCGCCGCTGGTGCTGCGGTACAGCACGGCGAAAGCGTCCCTGTCGCACATGGCGACGCGCTCTATGCACCGGTCAAGCTCATCCGCGCCGCTCACGCGCGGCGTCTCCGGTTCCATTTTGTATGCGGCGGGCAGCATCGCGTCCCTCCCTTTGTTTTGCTTTACACCTATATAATACACGAGCAGGGTGTTTTATTGCAATCGGAATAAATTTTTTTGTGTTTGGGTTTTTGGGGGAGAGGGGACGGATTAGAGCGCGGAATTTTCTTTTCCCCATTGGCAATAATACACCCCCATCACGGCTCCTTCCACAGCCGAATCACGCCGCGGTCATTGAGCTGACGCAGCGTGACGAGGATCAGCGGGAACAGCAGCATCCCGATCACGCCCTTGACCCGCCATCCGATATATATCGCCGTGAGCGAGGCCAGCGGGTCAAGCCCGATCTGATCGCCCAGCAGCTTCGCCTGCGCGCAGCTGCGCACAAGGTTCGTCACTCCCCAGCTGATCAGCAGTCCGATCCCACGCGCCGCCGCGCCCGACAGCAGGCAGTACGCCGCCCACGGCAGCAGCACCGTCCCCGTGCCGAACACAGGCAGCGCATCGACCAGCGCCGTCACCGCGGCGATGACCGGTGCGCCGCGGACGCGCAGCAGCAGGAAGCCAATAAGCAGCTCGAAAAATGTCATCAGCATCAATATCAGCTGCGCCCGCAGCCAGCCGCCGAAGCTGCCTTTCAGATTGCCGCCGACGCCGGAAAAGCGCCGCCGAAGCCCAGCCGGTATCTGCGCGGCGAGAAATGCCGTGAGCTGCGGGTACGACGCGGAGGCGAAATACGTCCCGATCCCGGCCGTGACGGCGAACAGCAGTGTGTCCGGACTTGCCTGCGCCGTGCGCGCGACAAGCTCCAGCCCCCACTGCGACAGCGCCGCCGGAAGCTTATACAGGCTCTCGCCGAGCGAATCGAGCGCGCTCTCAAGATATCCGCTCACGCCCTGCGGCGCGGCAGCGATGTACTCCAGCATCCGCGCCTCCAGCCGCGCCAGCGTCTGCTCCGCCGACGCGACAAGCTCCGGCACCTGCCGCGCGAAATCCGTCAGCATATCCACGCCCTTCGACGCGAGCGCATACACTGCCCCCACCGCGGCTGCCAGCACCGCGAGCGTCACAAGCCCCGCGGCCACACTCCTGCGCCAGCCGTGCCGCGCCAGAGCCCCGACCGCCGGTTCCATCAGCGCCGCCGCGCCGAGCGCCACGAGAAACGGCGCCAGCCACGGCAGCAGAAAGCGCAGCGCCAGCCACAGCGCCGCGATGACGAGCGCCCAGCACAGCGCCGCCCAAAGATATTTTGCGAGCCTCTCGGGCATGGTCTCCCCCTCTCCCTGCCTTCCTTGTTATATATAGAAAGCGCATCCAGGCGCCCCACATGTTCCACACCCATCCTTGCCACATCTGCCGGAAAATATTCGCTTTAACCCCTGAGCCGGGGCGCGTATATAATGTACTGACGGCGAAAAGCCGCGCATCGGAGCCGGGGCATCGGCTCCGCGGCAAAAAATGTATTCGGAGGATGCCATGCTGATAGTGCAGAAATTCGGCGGCAGCTCTCTGGCCGGGACAGAGCGTCTCCGGCGAGCCGCCGGCATAGCTGCCGAGGCTCGCCGAAGGGGGCACAGCGTTCTGGTCGTGGTGTCCGCCATGGGCGATACGACAGATGAGCTGCTGGATATGGCACACGAGATAAGCCCGCAGCCGCCCGCACGCGAGCTGGACGCACTCATTTCGACTGGTGAGCAGCAGTCCGCGGCGCTCATGGCCATCACGCTCGAGAGCATGGGGCTTGCGGCGCGCTCGTTCACCGGCTGGCAGGCCGGCATAATCACCGACGGCAGCCACGCCGAGGCGCGGATAGAGATGATCGCGGCTGGTGAGCTTGCCGCTGCGCTTGAACGCGGCAAGATCGCCGTGGTCAGCGGGTTCCAGGGCGTCAGTCCGGAGGGCAGTATAACAACGCTCGGCCGCGGCGGCTCGGACACGACTGCTGTCGCGCTGGCAGCGGCGCTCGACGCGGAGCGCTGCGAGATATACACGGACGTTGACGGTATATACACCGCCGACCCGCGCATTGTCAGCGGTGCGCGGCGGCTTGAGGAAATAGATTTCCGCGACATGCTGCTGCTCGCGGGCGCAGGTTCGCAGGTGCTGCACGATCGGTCGGTCGCGCTGGCGCTGGCGAACGACGTGGAGATACGGCTGCTGTCGTCGTTTGAGCCGGGCCGCGGTTCGCGCGTGCGGCTGCTTGCAGACGCGGAGCGTCCGGACTACGCGGGTGTGACCCGCAGCGAGGCGCGCAGTGAGATCACGCTTGCGGGGCGCGCAGCCGGAACGGCGACGCTGTCTGAGCTTGTAATTGCGCTGTCGAAGTCTGGCATTCCGGTGCTGTCCGGCAGTTCTGGCGAGGGCTGGGTCACGGTGCGCGTCGCCCCTGCGCAGATGATCCCAGCGCTTGAGCTGACCCACACGGCGTATCTGAGGCAGCGTGCCGAGTGATAGCGCGGATAGGCTGTTTTAGCGTGTTGAGTAAGTGAAAAATAACCCACGGATTGCAGTCAGCAATCCGTGGGTTATTGGTGTCGTAGAGTAGTGTCTGCAGCGCAGCAAATGGTAAAGACGGGTTATCACCCGTCTTTCTTTTTGTTCTTTTCGGAGGCTATGCGTATCACGCGGCGAACGAAGAGCCACAGCAGGAGGAAGCCCGCCGTGATTATCACCGCGCCCATAACATGTGCAAGCTCCGGACCGGAGCCGCCTGTGCCGCTGCTGATGAGCACCTTGCCGTCGATGCTCAGCTCGCGCAGGAGCCGTCTGCCGGAGCTGTCCGCCGGAGTGCATCGCACCTGCGCGTTCCGCCCCTCGTAGCTCTCGCTGCGCATACGCTCCGGCAGGCGGTTAAAGATATATTCCGAGCCGAACTTATCGCGCAGGACATAGAAGCTGTCCCCGCCGCGGCTCTCGATCTCGACCGAGCCGACAATTATATTCTTCGTCACCAGCGTCTCGTCGCCGCCGCTGTCCGGCTGCGAATACACGTACATTCCGGCCAGCATCAGCGCAACCGCACCCAGCAGCGTCAGCGCCGTAGCAAAATATTTTTTCATTTCCCCGCCCCCAAGCAATAATTGTTCGGTAGTATTATGCCAAATATTCCCGTTTGTTATACAAGCGGAACGGCACATCCCCTACGGGCATATCAGGGCGCGGGCATGAACTCCGCATTGATATTGGACGCAAAAAAGCCAAGCGGCAGGCGCCGCTTGGCTTTTTCAAAACAAATATTTACTGCTCTCTTGCAGCTTCCATACCGGCGATAAGAGCCTTCTTATTGCCTTCGAGGAAGCGAGCCTTGCGCTCGCCAAGCTCAATGCGGATAGCCTCGGTCATCTTATCGATATCAACGATCGGCTCCTTCTCCAGCATTGCGCCGAGGATGGCGACGTTCGCGCCCTTGGGATTGCCGACTGCCTCGGCGATGCGGTTAGCGTCGCAGTAGACAACGGTGATATCGTCACGGGTGGACTTGCGCTCGATGATGGAGCTGTTGATGACCAGCAGTCCGCCGGGCTTGACATGCTCCTCGAACTTATCGAGAGAGGGCAGGTTCATCGCAACGATGACGTCGGCCTTGTCGACCAGCGGGGAGGCGACGTCCTTATCGCTGACGATAACGGAGCAGTTCGCGGTACCGCCGCGCATTTCGGGGCCGTAGGAGGGCAGCCAGGAGACGTGCTTGCCGTCCAGCATTGCGGCCATGGCAACGAATTTGCCGATCAGGAGCATACCCTGACCGCCGAAGCCTGCAAAAATAAACTGTTTCATCATAATTATTCAGCAGCCCCCTTGTCTTTATATACGCCGAGAGGATAGTAAGGGATCATGTTCTCTTCCAGCCACTTCATCGCCTCGATGGGATTGAGACCCCAGTTCGTAGGACAGGTGGACAGCACTTCGATAAGGCAGAAGCCCTTACCCTCAAGCTGATACTGGAAAGCCTTCTTGATGGCCTTCTTGGTCTTGATGATGTTGGCGTTGTTGTTGACAGCGCAGCGCTCAATGTAGTACGAGCCGGGAACCGCCGCGAGCATCTCGGAGATCTTGATGGGCGCGCCGCACCAGTTCTCGTCACGGCCGTAGGGAGAGGTGGTGGTCTTCTGGCCGACCAGAGTGGTCGGAGCCATCTGGCCGCCGGTCATGCCGTAAATGGCGTTGTTGACAAATATGGTGGTGATCTTCTCACCGCGGTGCGCGGCGTGAACGATCTCGGCAGTACCGATGGAGGCAAGGTCGCCGTCGCCCTGATAGGTGAAGACCAGAGTGTCGGGCTTTACGCGCTTGACGCCGGTTGCGACTGCGGGGGCGCGGCCATGCGCGGCCTCGTACATGTCGCAGTTGAAATACTGATATGCGAAGACGGAGCAGCCGACAGGCGCGACGCCGATGACGTTGCCGTCAAGCTTCAGCTCATCGATAGCTTCCGCCACCAGGCGATGGATAATGCCGTGGTTGCAGCCGGGGCAGTAATGGAACGGCTTGTCAGTCAGCAGACTGGTTTTTTCAAATACTACGGACATTTATTTACCCTCCTTCATTGCGAGGATCTTAGTGACGATCTCTGCGGTGGTAGGCATCTGGCTGCCGCAGTGACCGAAGAAATCGGTGGGCTTTGCGCCGTTGAGTGCAAGCTTGACATCCTCAAGCATCTGGCCTTCGTTGCACTCGACATCGAGCACGGCCTTGACGTTTTCATGGCCTGCGCACTCGGCAAGAGCCTTGTACGGGAACGGCCACACGGTGATGGGACGGAAGAGGCCGACCTTGATGCCCTGCTCACGCAGCTCATCGACGGCGGACTTGGCGATACGGGCAACGGTACCGAAAGCGGTGATAATGAACTCGGCGTCCTCGGTCTTGTATTCCTCGGACATGCACTCGTTGGCCTCGATCTCACGGTAGACCTTCTGCAGCTCGTCGTTATGGATGGCCAGATCCTCGGTGTTGATGTAGATGGAGTTGATCTGGGCGCGCTTTGCGGGATCATCGCCGGGCTTCCAGCCGGTGGCTGCCCAGGGCTTCTTCTCGGGATCGATCTTGAAATCAACCATCTCGGGCATCTCGACAGGCTCCATCATCTGAGCGATGATGCCGTCGGCGAGAAACAGGACAGGAACACGGTACTGCTCGGCCTTTTCAAAGGCGAACATCATGATGTCGATAGCTTCCTGAACGGAGGCGGGAGCGTAAGTCAGCAGATGGTAGTCGCCGTTGCCGCCGCCCTTGACGCCCTGAAAATAGTCGCCCTGAGAAGCCTGAATGTTGCCGAGGCCGGGGCCGCCGCGCATGACATTGAGGATGACGCAGGGCAGCTGCGCGCCGGCGCAGTAGGATATGCCTTCCTGCTTGAGGCTGATGCCGGGGCTGGAAGAAGAGGTAATGGCGCGGGCGCCGGTGCCGGCTGCGCCATAGATCATGTTTATTGCCGCGACCTCGCTTTCGGCCTGGAGGAAGCATCCTCCGACCTCGGGCATACGTGCGGACATGTACTCAGGTATCTCTGTCTGCGGGGTGATAGGATAGCCGAAGAAGAAACGGGCGCCTGCGCGAATAGCGGCTTCCGCGATTGCTTCGCTACCCTTCATAAGAGTCAATGCCATTTTCTTTTCCTCCTTATTCCTTCTCTATCCTGATCGCTATATCCGGGCAAGTACGTGCGCAGGATGCGCAGCCTATGCAGGCTTCAGGGTTAACTACTTCTGCGGGGTGATAGCCTTTCGCGTTGAGCTTGGTCTTGGACAGCGCCAGTACGCCCTTGGGACATGCCCTTGCGCACAGGCCGCAGCCCTTGCAGACAAGCTCGTTGATCGTCACCTTAACCATGAGATAACCTCTTTTCTGTAAAAAATTTTGCTTGCTTATAACAAACCGCCGAAGCGGATTCGTCCTATTTTTCGTCCAGCCCTTTTATCCAGCTGTCCCAATCTCGGTGCATATATGTATCTATGGGCATCGGTGTCCCGATATACTTCGGGTCATGCCCCTCGGCGAGGAAAATGTCCAGCATTTCCTTGCGTCCGGACGTATACAGCACCGGCACGCCCGTTATCTCCGACACCTGCTTTATCATCTCGTAGCCGTCGCGCAGCTCGGCGGGAGTCGTCATCTGGGCAAGGTTCGTATTGTTTATCATGCCGGTTATCTTCAGGCGGGAGTGTATCTGCATCTCCTCCTGAAGATGGATTATCTTCTCAACCGTGCCGGCCAGCGGGCGGCGGATGTTCACAACATTCAGCACTTCAAGCGAGCCTGGCTCGAGGTCAACAAAGTCCTGATGATAGCGGCCAAGCGCAGTGGAACCCACAGCGTCGCCGCCGACATCGAACACGACCGTGTCCCAATCCATGTCAAACGCGGAGGCAACCTCCGCCGGCAGGGACAGCGTCTCGATGCCGGAGCAGGCATAGTTCGGGGAGACAAGGCGTATCTCCTTCATCTCCGTCATTTTGCCGTGCTCGGTTAGGCGGAAATAGGTGTTCACCATGTCAAGATCCAGCAGCTCCGTGCGTCCGCCCTCCGCTGCCGCGTTTATGGCGAAATTCAGCGCAAGCTCCGTCTTTCCGCTGCCGTAATTTCCGATGAGAACATAGACCTTTTTCATAGCGCGCCTCACTAATAATTCTCTAACGACTACCATTTTATCACTGCCTAACATATGCGTCAATGAATAATAATGACGATTTTTGCCCTGTTGCTAGTTGCAAAATGACGAAGTACAAAATCATTTGTTTTTATTTTCACGCATATTCCTCAATTTATGCCTTTTTGTGCTTTTATTTTAAATAATTCCATTTCCGCACTTGATCCTCGGATGCAAAAAACAGATCGCCATCTGGAATAAAAATCACCGATGACGATCTGTTTTGCTCGATACTGTTAACTTTTTGTCTCGCTTACGAGCAACGTTACCTCGCTGCCTCCGGCGTTCGCCACGCCGTCGCCGACCTCGATCTCGCCGGAGCCGCCGTCGGCCGTGGTGTATCTGACCTTGCCAGCGCTCACCGCGCACAGCATCGGCGCATGGCCGTGCAGGACGCCGACGGAGCCGGAGCCGGTCGGGATATTGACGTAGGATACCTGCGTATCCAGCGCGACGCCGTCAGCCGTGACCACGGAGAGATGAATCATGTTCTCCATAGGTTCCTCCTCAGAACGTGCCGCGCTTTGCAATAACGTCGTCTATGCTGCCGCAGAGCATGAACGCCTGCTCGGGCAGGTCGTCCACCTCGCCGCCGAGTATCGCCTGGAAGCTGCGGATGGTGTCCTCCAGCTTGACGTACTTGCCGGGCGTACCGGTGAAGTTCTCCGCAACGTGGAACGGCTGTGACATGAAGCGCTGTATACGTCTCGCTCTCGCGACGGTCGCTCTGTCCTCTGCGCTCAGCTCGTCCATGCCAAGAACCGCAATAATGTCCTGAAGCTGTCTGTACTTCTCCAGCACGGCCTGGACTGCACGGGCGGTCTCATAGTGCTCCTTGCCTATGACGGCCGGGTCGAGAATACGTGAGGTGGAGTCCAGCGGATCGACCGCAGGATAGATGCCCAGCTCCGATATTGAACGGGACAGAACGGTCGTCGCGTCCAGATGCGCAAACGCGGTCGCCGGTGCGGGGTCGGTCAGGTCGTCAGCAGGAACATAAATGGCCTGAACGGAGGTGACGGAGCCGTTGCGGGTAGAGGTGATACGCTCCTGCAGAGCGCCCATCTCGGTAGCCAGCGTCGGCTGATAGCCGACTGCCGAAGGCATACGGCCAAGCAGAGCAGAGACCTCGGAACCGGCCTGAGTGAATCTGAATATGTTGTCTATGAACAGCAGGACGTCCTGTCCGCTGCGGTCACGGAAGTCCTCCGCGATCGTCAGGCCGGAGAGCGGCACACGGAGACGTGCTCCGGGCGGCTCGTTCATCTGGCCGAAGACCAGTGCGGTCTTGTTGATGACGCCGGATTCGTTCATTTCGTTCCACAGGTCGTTGCCCTCACGGCTGCGCTCGCCGACACCGGCGAACACGGAATAACCGCCGTGCTCATACGCGATGTTGCGGATAAGCTCCATGATGAGCACCGTCTTGCCGACGCCGGCTCCGCCGAACAGACCTATCTTACCGCCGCGGGAATACGGGGCGAGCAGGTCAACGACCTTGATGCCGGTCTCCAGCACCTCGGTGGAGGGCAGAATGTCGGTAAACGGGGGCGGATCGCGGTGGATGGGCAGATGGTGATCCGCGTTGACGGGGCCTTTGCCATCGATCGGCTCGCCGACGACGTTGAACATACGTCCCAGCGTCGCTTCACCGACGGGCATGCTTATCGGCGCGCCGGTGTCAACAGCCTCGAGTCCGCGGGAAATACCGTCCGTGGAGGCGAGGGCTATGCAGCGAACCGTGCCATTGCCTATCTCCTGCACGACCTCAAGAGTGACCTTGCGATCCGGCAGCTTTATCTCGACCGCGTTATACAGATCCGGCAGCTTGCCGGAGGGAAAATGAACGTCAACTACCGGGCCTATTACTTTTTTTACTATGCCTCTTTCCATAGCTGAGCTCCTTACTAGTTGTTGTTATTCAGCGCCGCAGCGCCGCCCGCTATCTCGGATATCTCCGTCGTGATCGCCGACTGGCGCGCGTGGTTGAGCCGCAGGCGCAGCTCGTCGAGCAGCTCGTCGGTATTGTCGGTGGCGGAGGTCATGGCGGTCATGCGGGCTGTGTGCTCGCCGGTCTTGGCCTCAAGCAGCACGGAAAGCATCGTGCTGTCCAGATAAAGCTGCGCAAGCCTGTCAAGCAGCTCCTCGGCGTCCGGCTCAAAGATGTAATCTCCGGCGGTCTCGTCCGCCTCGCCCGCGACCACGGGCAGCAGCTGCAGATTCACCGGCACCTGCGCGAGCGCGGACTTGTAATGCTCGTACACCAGTACTACCTTGTCCGCCTCGCCGCCGAGATACAGCTCGCGCAGATATCCCGCAAGCTCGCGCGCCTCGGCGGAGTCGGGGGTATCGCTCGCGGCGTCGAAGGTCTTTTTCACGGGGATGCCGGAGGCCGCAATGACCTCCCTGCCCCAGCGGCCGCTGACGACGAGGAAGCAGTCCTTACCCTTCGCCAGCTCCTCAAGATACTTGACGAGGGCGCTGTTGTACATGCCGCAGAGTCCGCGGTTTCCGACGAACAGGACATAGCATATTCTCTCGCCCTCGTGGGGCACAAGCAGCGGGCATTCCGCTCCGGAGGCGGTTGCCGCGACATGCGCGAGCATCCTGCGGCTCGTCTCCGCAAAGGGGCGGAGCGCCGCCATGGAATCCTGAGTCCTTCTCAGCTTGGAGGCCGCCACCATTTTCATGGATTTGGTTATCTGCCTTGTGCTCTCAACGCTCTTTATGCGTGTTCTGATGGCGCGCATATTTGCCATACGCTATGCCTCCCTTCCGCAAAATTTCATCTGAAGTCCTTCTTGAACTCGGCAATGACGGAGCGCAGCTTCTCAAGCTGCTCCGCGCTGAGCTTCTTGCCGGTCATTATCTGATCCTTTATCTCCGGATAGCTGCTGTGAACATAGTCAAGCAGCTCCCTCTCGAAGCGGGCAATGTCCGCAAGCTCAACGTCATCGGCATAGCCCTCGCTGGCCGCGAATATGGACACAACCTGATCGGCCGCCTCCATCGGCGCGAACTGACCCTGCTTCAGAAGCTCGGTCATTCTGTCGCCGCGGTGCAGCGTGTCTCTCGTCGCCTTGTCCAGATCGGAACCGAACTGCGAAAACGCCGCCAGCTCTCTGTACTGCGCAAGATCCATTCTCAGGCGGCCTGCCACCTGCTTCATCGCGCCGAGCTGTGCCGAGCCGCCGACACGGGACACCGACAGACCCACGTTGATAGCGGGGCGCACGCCGGAGTTGAAGAGGTCGGTCTCAAGGAAGATCTGGCCATCGGTGATAGAGATGACGTTGGTCGGGATGTATGCCGAGATGTCGCCCGCCTGCGTCTCAATGATGGGCAGGGCGGTCATGCTGCCGCCGCCGGCCTCTTCGCTGAGGCGCGCGGCGCGCTCCAGAAGTCTGGAGTGGAGATAGAATACGTCGCCGGGGTACGCTTCGCGTCCTGGCGGACGGTGGAGCAGCAGGGAAATTTCACGGTAGGCGACGGCCTGCTTGGACAGATCGTCGTAGATTATGAGCACGTCCTTGCCGTTGTACATGAAGTATTCGCCCATCGCGGCGCCGGAATACGGTGCGATATAGAGCATGGGCGCGGGCTCGGATGCATTCGCGCAAACAACGATGGTGTAGTCCATTGCTCCGTGCTCGCGCAGCTTATTCACGAAGCTGGCCACTGTGGATTCCTTCTGGCCGATGGCGACGTAAATGCAGATAAGATCCTTGCCCTTCTGGTTGATGATGGTATCGAGCGCGATGGCCGTTTTACCGGTCTGACGGTCGCCGATGATCAGCTCACGTTGGCCGCGGCCGATAGGAACGAGCGCGTCGATAGCCTTGATACCGGTCTGCATCGGGACACTGACCGGCCGGCGCATAAGCACGCTCGGCGCGGGGCTTTCGATAGCGCGGCTCTCGGTAGCGTGGATGATGCCCTTGCCGTCAACAGGACGGCCCAGCGCATCGACGACGCGGCCGATGAGCGCCTCGCCCACGGGAACTTCGATGATCTTGCCGGTACGGCGAACCTCGTCGCCCTCCTGCACGTTATCGTAGTTGCCGAGCATAACGACGCCGACGTTGTCCTTCTCAAGGTCCATGACAAGGCCGCGCAGGCCGCCGCTGAACTCCAGCATCTCGCCCGCCATGACGTCCGACAGGCCGGAAACGCGGCATATACCGTCGGACAGCGTGATGACCGTGCCTACCTGGAACGCGTCAAGCTTGCTCTGCTCCTTGCTGAGTCTGCCGCGCAGAGCCTCGGCGACATCGCCTTCGGGGACGGCTTCGCTCACAATGCTGTTTCTGATGACATTAAGTCTGTGGGCAAGGCTGCCGTCATAAACGGTGTCGCCCACCTGAAGACGCAGACCGCCGATGAGGCTCGTGTCGACGTCGGTCTCGATGTTGACCTCGTCGTCGTCAAAAGCCTGCACGATGATATCGCGTATCTCGTCGACAGTGGTTTGCTCCAGAGGCTGCTCCGACCACAGCACGGCGCTCACTTCGCCCGTCTCGTAAAGACGAACCTTGTCCGCCGGCGTGACCTGTATCGCGTCCTTCAGTTCCGCGACAAACTTCTCGGTCAGCGCGGCGCGGCGCTCGCCGTATTCGGGAGCGCTCATAAGCTGAGCCGCAGCCTCGGTTATCTCGCCCGCCGCAGCATTCGTGAGCTTGCGGCGCAGCTCGTAATCTATCTGCTCGGCGTCGCTGCGCGCACCGGCGGCGATGTCCGCGGCGGACTTTTCATCCGCGCGGCGCGCCTCCTCGCTGCTGCGCTCTGCTGTTTCCTTCGCCTTTGCGATGATGGCTTCGCCCTGAGCATCGCCTTCGGCGCGGGCTTTGTCAAGCCCCACTCTTATGTTCTCGGCCTTTTCCTTGGCCTGCTTTGCCTGTTCAAGCTCATCCGCGATACGGTCGCGGCGGCTCTTGAACATCTTGACGACCAGCTTCCAGCCGATAAAGTACAGCGCCGCTGCAAGTATGGCAAAGTTCAGCAGCCCGTAGAATATATTCCAACCGCCCATTCAGGAGTCACCTCCCCTTCCGCTGTTTATGTTCATACACATTTCTCCGGCGTGCAATCACAGCAGCTTATCCGCCAGAAGCCGGGCAAGCTCCTGACTTTGCTGCCTGATATGCTCCTCCGCCTGCTTTTCGCTCTTTGCGGCGTTCTCACGCGCGCTGCGCACGGTCTTCTCCGCGTCACTGCGCGCCTCGGATATGGCCTGAGAATGGCTGGCCTTGTCCTCGGCTCCGGCCTTCTCAATTATCGACTTGGCCTCGATGCGCTTCTCGTCGAGCGCGGCCTCGATGCCGTCGTTATTGGCCTGCTCCTCTTCGAGCGCCTTTTTTTCCTCGTCAAGTCCCGCGTCTATGCGCGCCTTGCGGTCGTCCATAAACTTGATGAGGGGCTTGTACAGGAAACGGTTAAGCAGGAACAACAGCAGAAAGAAGTTGAAGATTCCCCAGAAAAGCTCTGAAAAGTTGATACTTAACACGACTTCTTTCTCCTCTTCTCAAATAGTGCGGCTTTTGTATCAGCCGATCTTGGAAACCAGCATGAAAGCGATAAGCAGACCGTATATGGTCAGAGCTTCCATAAGGCCGAGCGCGAGGATGAGGGTGGAGCGGATGGTGCCGGCAGCCTCAGGCTGACGTGCGATGGCTTCCATTGCCTTCGCGGATGCGATGCCCTGACCGATGCCGGGGCCGAGAGTGCTTATTGCGATGGCCAGTGCGGCCGCCAGTGCGATAATACCAGATGATGCCATTTTTGTTTCCTCCTGAAAATTTTTTCTACTATTATAATTTGATTAGTCGCTTTCCGTTGCTTCCGCCACATAGATGGACAGCAGCATCGTAAACACCAGTGCCTGTATCATGCAGAACAGAAGGCTCAGCACCTGCATGACCAGCGGGACGATTATCGGGAAGATGTTGTACAGGTTCTCAGTGACCATTTCCTCACCGTAGAGGTTGCCGTAAAGACGAAGAGCCAGAGAGAAGGGACGCACGAACTGCTCAAGGATGGTCAGCGGCAGCATGACTGCGACCGGCTTGAGGAAGCTCTTGAGATAGCGGCCAAGCCCCTGCTCACGGATGCCGATAGTGTGGGTCGTGAAGAAGCCGATTATCGCCAGCGCCGCCGTGACCGAAAGGCACGCGGTAGGCACCGAGAAACCGGTCAGGTGACCCGCGCCGGGCAGCAGACCTGAGTAGTTGCTGACGATGATGAAAATGAAGAAGGTCGCAAACATCGGGAAATACCTTCTCATCTTCTCCCAGCCGAGGTTGCCGGCAAAGTAATTCTGCAAGCTGTCCAAGGCCATCTCCGCCGCATTCTGCAACGGTCCCGGAACATCCTTCAAATTTCTTGTTGCAAGTATGGAGAGCACTGTGAGCACAAGGATTATCGCCCACGTAGTTGTGACGGTACCCGTGACCTCAAGCGGCCCTATACTGAACAAGGCGCCTGTTGTATGCTCCAAAATTATCACCTCGTTTTTGCTAAAAATCTTTGCATTTGTCCGCAGTATCCCTGCGTACAAGAGAGTTTACTACCGGAGAATCGATTATTAAATCGGCAAATTCGCCCATCTGCCTAAATTCTCGGCAAAAAATCTCCCCTGCCCCAAATGCAGCACTAATTATTGCACAAGTCCTCAAAAAAAGCAAGCTTAACCTTGACAAAAATAAATCAATAACGCGTTTTCACGTTATATATGTTACCAAATTTACGGGTTTTTAACGTTGTCTGTAACTATCTGGGGTATTTCACATTGCGGTGTTTAAGAAAACAGCCGCGGCGGGGATATTCCGCCGCGGCATTGCTTTCGGGCGGATGTCTTGCATTTGTGCCGAAATTTCTGTTTTTCATATCTTCTTCCTCCAAAACCCGTCTGCCTGCGGCGTATCATCCACGCGGCATACATGTTTTTTATTCTATTTACAGGCCGGCTTTTTTTGAATACACACAAAGTATGTTTTCACCCTGCCGATGCATCATACCAAAGTATGATTCTGATAAAACATTGACTTGCTTTTTGAAACATGTTATTATAGTAGAACAAACGACGGATATTTCACGTTGTTTTGGCTATTTTTACTGCTCACGAGGTATCTGCCATGTATGACCACAACGTAACTCAGTCCGAATTTGAAAAGGTCATAGACTTTCTCAGAAGCACGCAGGTACCGCCTGAGTTCTTCCGCAGTAATCTTCTGCTGATGCTTGAGAAGCATTTTGACTATTCCGTCTCCAGCCTGTGGCTCGTCGGCAGCCACAGCCTTTACGATCCCATATCGTACAATGTCGACCGGCGCATAATACGGAGTTATCAGGACTATTACTACAAGTTCGATCCCTTTCATCCCATTTATATGAAGAATCGACGGCTCATGGAAAAGCCGGTGCTCACGATGGACGACATAGCCCTCACCGATTACCCGTCAAAAGATATGAGCTCGAACCCGTATTTCTCATATCTCTCGGATGAGTACAGCCTGACGCAGGATATCATACTCTCGTTCAACGTCGGCAGGCAGCAGTATGGCTCCGCCGCACTTTTTACGAAGCACAGCAATGATGCCAACAGGATGCTGTTCATCAACTGCCTCAATATAATCACTCCGTTCATAGCGCAGATGCTATGCCAGAGTCTTCAGATGCTCGATCTGAAATTCAAGACCGAGACGCTGGAGTCTGTAGTGTGCAGCATGGACGACGGGATCATAATGTTCGACGGCACCGGCAGTGTGCTCTACTATAACACGCAGCTGCTCCGCTTCTGTCAGGATATAACCGGCCGGGATATATCCGCCGACACACTGCGCGAGTTTGCATGTTCATTTCTGCCGCTGGCCTGCGGCGCCGGAGACCGTGTTGAGCTGCCCGAGTTTTCGGAAGGCTACCGCGCCGTCATTGTTCATTCGCAGGAGCAGGGCCGGCATGTGTACACCGTGCGTATATCGCCGCGGCAGACGGAAGCCCGCTCCGCGCTCGCCCTGCCGGCTTCCCTCTCGCCGCGTGAGCGTGAGATCGTATCTCTCATATCTCAGGGCAAGACGAACAGCGAGATCGCCTCTCTGCTGTATATCTCGGTGCCGACAGTCAAAACGCACATATCAAATATCTTTCAGAAAACCGGAGTCAGCAACCGCACTTCTCTGCTGAACAGGCTGCGGATGTCAAGCCCGGACTGAAAACAGCATATCTTCCCTCTCCGCATGGCATTGCCGCCATGCGGAGTTTTTTTCACAATTTTTTCTGCGGCAAAAAATTCTAATCAACGCAAAAAATATTTAATTCAATGCCAAATTATCTTGATTTACTTTGCTGCGGCCGCCTGTTATATTGTCGGCATACTTTGTTGGAAACAATAAAAAAATGTCAATCAGGAGGTTTTTATGAAGAGAGCAGACATTATTTTGCTGAGCGAAAACATCTTCACCGCGTCTACCCTCGGTATGATTTCCGGAGGCGTCGCCATTGCCGGCAACAAGATAGAACTTGTCGGATCAAAGGAAGAGGTCCTTGCTCTTGCGGATGAAAATACCGTCATCCGCGATTTCGGCAAGCAGCTCATCACTCCGGGCATATGCGACTCCCATGTGCACATGTTCGGCGGCTGCTACCTGACCGCAGGCCCCAACCTTGCGGGTCTTTCCAGTGCGGAAGAGTGCGCAAAGACACTCTATGAGTTCTACAAGGAAAATGAGGCCGATTATGCCGACGATGAATGGGTCAGCGCATGCGGTTTTATGATATGCGGCTGGGACGATCCCACGCCCCCGACCAAGGAAACGCTCGACAAGTATTTCCCCGACCGCCCCGTATACATATACGACAGCGACCTGCACGCAGGCTGGGTCAACTCCAAGGCAATAGAGATCGTCGGCATTCCCGCTGACGCCCCCGATACGCGCTTCGGCCGTTACGGCCGCGACGAGAACGGGCACATAACCGGATACCTCGTCGAGGATGTCCAGAACGATTTTGTAAAGCTCGCTTTCAATATACCCTATGCAAAAACGCGCCGCCTCGTCGAGATCAGAAACGAGGACTTCTGCAAGTACGGCATCACTTCCGTCGTCGACATGCGTCCGCTCAACTGCTACGACATGGGCGACCTGTCCGTTATCAACGACATGATCTCCGACGGCACTCTCAAGTTCCGCTACAACTATGCCACCACCATGACCGGCACACTTGAGACTGCACTCGAAAATCAGAAAAAATACAGCGATCCCGACAGCATGATCTACTACGCCGGCATCAAGGAATTCATCGACGGCATCGTCGTGGCTCACACCGGCTACCTCATAGACGCCTATTCGGACAAGCCCGACATAGACCACGAGTTCTGGGCGTCCGACCTTGAATACAATGCACGCCGCGTCATGGAATACCACAAGCACGGCATCCACCTGCACTTCCATGCAGTCGGCGACGGCGGTGTGCGCCGCGCGATCGACATGTATGAGGCAGCTCTCGCCGCGGACGGCGATACCGGCTCCCGCATGTCCATCGAGCATCTTGACATGTCCGATCCCGCGGACTGGGCGCGCATGGCAAAGGCCGGGATCATCTGCTCCGTGCAGCCTCAGCATCTCGCGCTCTATCCCAGGTTTGAGGATGAGGAGTACGCCGGTGTTGTCGGCCCCATCCGCACTAAGAATCTCTGGGCATTCAAGAGCATGCTCGACAACGGCATACATCTCGCCTTCGGCACCGACTTCCCCGTCGTCACCTACGATACCCGCCTGAGCCTTCACAGGGCCGTCACCCGCAAGTATCCGGACGGCCAGCCCGAAAACGGCTGGAACCCCGAGCAGAAGCTCACTCTGTGGGACGCGCTCTACGCCTACACCTACAGCGGCGCATACAAGGTCGGCAAGGAAAATGTTCTCGGCAGCCTCGAGTGCGGCAAGCTCGCGGACATCGTCGTCTGGGACCGCAATCTCTTCGACATTCCCGCCGATGATATTCTCAACAGCGGCGTGGCCCTCACCGTCTGCGACGGACACATAGTCTACGAAGGCTGATATACCAAAACGAAAAAGAGAGTTAGAAAGGAAAAGCATATATGGAGATCCTGATATTTATTGCACCTCTTCTGCTGAATGTTTTCGGCAACACCGTCTACAACATAGCTGGCAAATCCACCCCTGAAAAGATCAACTCATTCGCAACGCTGTCACTGAGCTACCTCACTGGCCTTGTGCTGTGCGTGATCCTGTTCTTTGTCACCAATCCCGGCGGAGATATTTTCGCGGCATTTGTCTCTGCCAACTGGGCGTCCTACTTCCTCGGCATCACCATCGTGTTCATCGACCTGTCGCTCATTCTTCTCTACCGCGCAGGCTGGGATGTCAGCATCGGCACCCTGATCGCAAACATCGGTGTTTCCCTCGTCTCCGTTATCATCGGCGTCGCCTGCTTCGGCGAAGCCATGACCGCCATGAAGGCCGTCGGCATCATTGTCTGCATTGCCGGCCTCTATGTCGTCAACGCTCCTGAGAAGAAGGCTGTCGAGGCCGTCGCCGAAGGCGCTGCCGAGCCCAAGAAGAAGTTCTCCTTCGCCAAGTGGATCCCCGTCATTCTCATGATAGTGGCAAACACGCTCTACAGCGTCACTGCAAAGGTCACTCCGACCGACGTCGACACCTTCGCCTCTGTTTCTCTGACCTACCTTGTGTGCATCGTGTACGCGCTCATAATGTTCTTCATCACCAGCTCCAACAAGAACTACTTCAAGGAGATCAAGAAGGCCAACTGGACCGCTCCCGTTCTCGGCGCATGCCTCGTCTGCCTTGAGGTCTCCACGATACTTCTGTTCCGTGTCGGCTGGGAGCTGAGCGTCGGCCTGCTGCTCGCATACGTCCTTCTCGCAGTCGTCCTCGTCATTCTGGGCCGCGTTGTATACAAGGAAAAGCTGACCACAAAGCGCATAATCGGCATTGTGATCTCTCTCGCCGGCGTTGTGCTCGTAGGTCTCGTGTGATCAATTCAGTATAATACAACCAAAGATGCCTCCGGATATTTCTCCGGGGGCATCCGTATAATCCGGAGGTTTTATGAGTTTTCTTGTGTACATATCCCCGCTCCTTCTCGGAGTGCTTGGAAACGTTCTTTATAACGTCGTCGGAAAATCAACGCCGAAGAAGATAAACCCGTTTTTCTCCCTAGCCGCTACATACTGCGTAGCCCTTGTCGTGTGCGTGATACTGTTTTTTGTCACTTCACGCGGAGGCAGCATAATCGCCGCAGCCTCGGAAGCAAACTGGACGTCATACTGCCTCGGTGTATGCATAGTTTTCACCGACCTGTCGCTGATACTGCTGTTCCGCGCAGGCTGGGACATAAGCATAGGCTCGCTTATTGCAAACATTGCCTGTTCCGTCATCGTCGTGATCATAGGCGTGCTCGTATTCGGCGAGAGCCTCACGCTCATGAAATTCTGCGGCGTGATAACCTGCGCCGCCGGCCTGTATGTAATAAACTCGCCCGACAAGCATGCGGAGGCCGGCGTCAGCGAGACGGCAGCGCTCCCCTGACTTATCAAATACAAACAAAAACAATTTAAATAGGAGGAACTCTGAATTGACATGGGGGAAACAAATAAGATATCAAAGCTGAGCTACATTGCACCTGCGGTGCTCATGGTCGCTACCCGCGTCCCGTATATGATAATACAGAAGGTCACACCGGAGAACGTTGATCCTTTTGTGTCCGTGTGCCTTTGCTACGCGGTATGTCTCGCCGTCGCATCGGTCATGTTTCTCGTCACCCGCCGCGGCCAGACGCTGCGCGCGGAGCTGAAAAACCTGAACTGGACCGCCCCGGCGCTTGGCATATGCCTTGTGCTGATGGATGTTTCCGCACTCTCAATGTTCCGTGTGGGCTGGAATCTGAGCGTGGGCAGCGTGCTTTTGTACGTGCTCCTCGCCATTGCGCTGGTGATCGTCGGCGCGGTATTTTACCACGAAAAGCTCACCTTCAAGCGGCTTCTGGGCGTTGTACTGTGCATCATGGGCATTATCATGATCTCGGATATTCTGCCATTCTGAACGGGGCCGTCATACTTCCGGCTGCCGGATGCGCTCACGGTAATCCTTCGGCGAAATACCGGCGGATTTTTTGAACACCGTGCTGAAATACGTCTGGTTTTCATATCCCACCATTATCGCCACCTCGTATATCATCAGCTCCGTGCCAGCAAGAAGCTGCTTTGCTCTTTTCATGCGCAGCCCGGTGAGGTAATTGATAAAGCTCTCACCTACCGTCTCCTTGAAAACGGCGCTCAGATACCCCGGCGACACGTACAGGCTCTTTGCTATCCCTGACAGGGTGCATTCGCAGTCGGTGTAATTACAGTCCACGTATTCCTTTGCACTGCGGGCAAGCGCGCTGCTGCTGCGGGTATCCGCGCGGCTCGCCGTATGCTGCGGCAGCCTGCTCTGATACTGCGCATGGCCGCCGGACATATGCGCCTCCCCGGCAGCCCGCACGGCGGGCATGCTGATGTCTATCAGCGAGCATATCCCGGATTCTATAAGGCTCTGCAATATGCTCAGATCAAAATGTTCTTCGTTTACGCAAAAAAGCTTCATCTCATTCTCCTTTGCTGGCTGGAGACCTGCCGGTCTCCAGAATTTTACTGATCCTACAGTATGAATTTTAAGGAATTTGAAATTTTTTTGAATACGGAGAAAGTATGCTTTTTGAACAAACGGAGTTCATACCAAAGTATGATATTGCTGTTAAGACCGTTAAGAATTATATGTGCCGCGGCGGGGATATTCCGCCGCGGCATTGTTATGCGCAGTAATGATCCTTATCGGTTTGATAATTCAATAGTATCGGTCGTCTCAGGTATCCGTCGTCTGCGGTGCAGGCGCTGCCTCGGGCTTGGCCTTGGAGGGGATAGCGAGGACGAGGATGCATATTGTGATGAGAATAACGCCGACGTAGTCCATGAACACCAGCGGAGTTGCAAGCAGCACCGCCGCGAGGACTGCGGTGGCAACAGGCTCGATGGAAGAGAGCATACTCGCTCTGGACGGTCCGATCATCGTCACGCCGACGAGGTAGATGCAGCAGGAGATCATGGTGCCAAAGATGAGCTGGTAGGCAAGCACGAGCACCAGCGGAGTGTCGATGACGCCGGTGGTGGGCATGGTGAACTTCCAGATCTGGCAGCGGATGATGTTCATCAGGATGCCGGCTACGAACTGACCCCATGCAAAGGTGTACACCGAGCCGTAGGTGGAGAGCAGGTCGGCGCTCTTTCCGGCTTCGAGAGAACCGGTCTTGTCGTATACGCGCAGAACCTTTGCACCGTTGCTGGTGGCGGCGACGATGGTATCCATCTCGCTGATGCCGACCTTCTCGACGAACATGTGCAGCTCGCCGACGGTGGTATAGCCGTAAGGGGTGATCTCATTGTTGAAGCAGTCGGAGCCGATGGTGAGGATAACGCCCTTATCGTTCCGCCGCCTTCGAGAAGTTGCCCTTCTCGACCACGCTCATGAATGCGTTAAGATGTTTGTTATACATACCGCGTATCTCCCTTCTGCAAATTGTACCGATTTCATCCGGCATATGCCGCCGGTTTGTGTCTCTTGTCCAATTACAGCAAATATATTTGCGTTCCGCTATCCAAAAAAGTTTACCGCGTGTAAAGCAAAAACCTGCATCGCGCGGAAAAACCGCCGCGGCGTGGTAAAACGCTGCGGCGGTCTGTTTGCTCATATCTTATTTTTTGCTCTTGATGTACTCGTCGATGCTCTTGGCGCCGGCCTTGCCTGCGCCCATGGCGAGGATAACGGTGGCAGCTCCGGTGACAGCGTCGCCGCCCGCGAACACGCCCTCGCGCGCCGTGCGGCCGCCCTCGTCGGCTTCGATGCCGCCCTTGCGGGTGAAGGTCAGGCCCTCGGTCGTGTTGCGGATCAGCGGGTTCGGGCTGGTGCCGATGGCGATGATGACCGTGTCAACATCCAGCACCCACTCGGAGCCCGGCACGGGTACGGGACTGCGGCGGCCCTTGGCATCCGGCTCGCCCAGCTCCTGGCGCAGAAGCTCGATGCCGGTAACGTGGCCGTCCTCGCCCGCGAGGATGCGGGTCGGGTTATTCAGCAGCTGGAACTCGATGCCCTCGGCCTCGGCATGCTCGACTTCTTCCTTACGGGCAGGCAGCTCGTCGCGGCCGCGGCGGTATGCGATGTACACATGCTCCGCGCCCAGACGCTTCGCAACGCGCGCCGCGTCCATCGCAACGTTGCCCGCGCCGACGACGGCGACACGGTGGAAGTGCTTTATCGGCGTATCGTAATCATCGCGGTATGCCTTCATGAGGTTGACGCGGGTCAGCAGCTCATTTGCGGAGTACACACCCAGCAGGTTCTCGCCGGGAATATGCAGGAACTGCGGCAGACCTGCGCCGGAGCCGATGAACACGGCCTCGTAGCCGTCCGCGAACAGCTCGTCCACGGTCTCGGACTTGCCGACGATGGCGTTATTGATGATATTCACGCCCATGGCCTTAAGGTTATCTATTTCCTTTGCGACTATCTCCTTCGGCAGACGGAACTGCGGGATGCCGTACACCAGAACGCCGCCGGACTTATGGAAAGCTTCGTAAACGGTGACGTCGTAGCCCATCTTTCTCAGGTCGCCCGCGCAGGTCAGACCCGCGGGGCCGGAGCCGACGACCGCGATGCGGTGGCCGTTGGATTCGGGGACCTTGACCTCGTCCTTGACTTTCTTATTCATATGGTAGTCCGCGACGAAGCGCTCAAGACGGCCAATGCCGACGCTCTCGCCCTTGATGCCGCGCACGCACTTAGATTCGCACTGCTTCTCCTGCGGGCAGACACGGCCGCAGACGGCAGGCAGGGAGTTGGTGGAGGTGATGATCTCATACGCCGCGTCGAAGTCGCCCTCGGCGACCTTTGCGATGAACTGCGGGATACGCACCTTTACGGGGCAGCCAGTGCGGCAGAGAGAATTCTTACAGTTGAGGCAGCGCTTTGCCTCGTCTATTGCCATTTCGGGGGTGTAGCCAAGGGCGACCTCGTCGAAATTACCGGCACGAACAACGGGATCCTGTTCGGGCATGGGGTTTTTATCAAGTCTCATATTAGCCATTGCGGTGTCCTCCCGTCATTCTGCAAATATGCTTTGCTTCCTCGTCCTGCTCTTCCTTATAGAACGCCGCGCGCTTGAGAAGAGAATCGAAATCGACCTCGTGCGCGTCGAAGTCCGGCCCGTCAACGCAGGCAAACTTCGTCTCGCCGCCGACGATGACGCGGCAGCCGCCGCACATGCCGGTGCCGTCGACCATGATCGGGTCGAGGGAGATGATGGTCTTGATGCCGTAGGGACGGGTGACGTCGGCGAGGAACTTCATCATGATGTCGGGACCGATGGCAATGACGCGGTCAAACTGCGGCTTGCCTTCCTTGATGTTGGCCTCTATCTCGTCCTGAAGGTACTTCGTGGTGAAGCCCTTTTCGCCGTAGGAGCCGTCGTCGGTGCAGATGATGAGCTTGTCGGACGCGGCCTTCAGCTCGTCCTTGAGGATGACGATATCCGCGCTTCTGAAGCCGGCGATGAAAGTGACGTCGATGCCGAGCTTATGCATTTCCTTTGCGATGGGGTACGCGATCGCGCAGCCGACGCCGCCGCCGACAACGCAGACCTTCTTCAGCCCTTCCATCTCGGTCGCTTTGCCGAGGGGGCCGACAAAGTCGGTTATATAGTCGCCCTGCTCAACAGTGTGGAGCATTCTGGTGGTGCGGCCTGCGGCCTGCACCATGACGGTGACAGTGCCCTTCTCACGGTCCCAGCCCGCGATGGACACAGGTACGCGCTCGCCCTGCTCGTCAAGACGGAAGATGACGAACTGACCCGCCTGCGCGTGCTTTGCCGCCAGCGGCGCTTCTATCTCGAAGAGACAGATTGTCTTCGCCTCATTCAAAAATCGCTTCGTTACTACTTTATACATCTTTTACCTCCATACCTTATCCGATATGTTTATAAACAATTTTATATTTTACCCCACGGCAGGGGCAAAGTCAAACAGTTTATAGCGCCTTTCCATGTTAAATCAATGTCGAACCGGCATAAACAAAGCCGCCCGTTTCTGGGCGGCTCTGAGCTGATTTCGCTGTCTCGCTTACTTTTCCGAGCTTATCTCGACGCTTCCGAGCAGCGCCGCGAGGTTCTCGTCGTCCTGAAGCTCGTCGAGCGTATCGTCATTGCCCTCGGCCTTGACGACCGTCACGAGCAGGTAGCTGTATTCGTCGCCCGGCACAGGGAAGCACATGCATATGCAGTCCCCGTCGATATATCGTATGCCGCGGAGCGCGCCGAACTCGATCTCGCCGTAGCCTTGGAACTTGCCGCGCGCCGCCGCGCTCATCGCAGCAAAGTCCTCGCCGTGGTAGTATCCGGCGTATTCTATCTGGGCGGTGAAGTCCTCGCCGTATATCACGGCGACGTGGGAGTCGCTGGAGTAGGCGGGGAAGCTGTCCTCTATCACGGCAAAGCTGAAGCGCTCAGGATCGTAGCCGACCTTGACCTCTACGGTCGCCGCGTCCTTGTAGCCGGATACGAAGCTGTAGCTTCCGGTCTTGAGCTGCGCCGCGGGCGCGGGCTTCTTCGCTGCCGGTGCGGGCTTTGCGTCGGCTGCTGCCTGCGGCTTTTTGCGCATGGCGAGCACTGCGGCGGCCGCCGCGGCGGCTATGCCGATGGGCGCGATGATCTGCCATTTTTTCATGGTGGGCACCTCCAAATATTATTGTGACTTTCAAAGATTATAATTTATTGTACCACGGATTCGCGCCATTTCAATCACGAAATTCAAAAACTCCGCCCCGCCGCTTCCTTGACTCCGGCTCTCCGGCGGGCTATAATCGCATTACCCCGCAGATATGAGTCTCAGGAGGTTCAACATGACCGATATTATCGCGCGGCGGCAGTTTGCGCCGCTGTATATATGGCTGGACATCGCGTTTCTCTGCGTATTTCTGGCGCTGCTGCTGATGAAAAAGAAGTATATGACGGTGCTGGTCGGGCTTGTGATGGGCGTGGTGTACATGCTGGTCGATTACGGCATTTTCCACCTCGTCTGCCACTCGCGCACTATCTCCGAGGGGCACAGCCTGTTCCTCATTCTGCTGTGGATGTCGGTCAGCTACGGGTTCACGAATTTCACGTGGATATGGCTGTGGCTGTCAAAGGACGAGCACCTGTTCGAGTGGTCGCTGCTGATCCTCGGCTGGTGGTTCTGCTGCCCGCTGCTGACGCAGACCTTCGCCCCCGACGCGGCGCCGATAATCATCCAGCGCACGACCGGCGCGTACCACGGCTACATGGCGCTGATACTCTTCGTCGGCTACCTCGGCGTTATAATCTATAATCTGCGGCAGCGTGACCGCGAAAAGCGGGTGAATATTCCGTGGATACTGGCCATCGGGATACTGGTTCAGTTCGGCTGGGAGGCCGGACTGCTGCTGGGCGGCATACGCAGTGCGGGCTTTGCAAGCTTCGGCGACAAGCTGCACACGCTGATAATCAATTCCCTGCTGGAAACCAACCTCGGTATGCCGTATGTGTACTTCATCTTCGCGGCCTATTCCGCGAAATTTACCGAACAGCTCCGCCGCAGGCCGGACGCTCTGGCGCTCACGGAGCGCATCTCGGAGAATAACCGCGAGCGCGTGAGATAAATATATCCCCATGAGTTCTGCTCATGGGGATATATTTTATTATCCATATCCGTGGTCAACGTGACGCCACGAACCGCCGCTGCTGCGGACGAGGATCCACTCCCATCTGGTGTAGGTCGAGTTCGGATTGAGCGAGCCATCGCCGCCGGACGAATCGACGTTGAAGGAAGAACCGATCACTATCGCCTCAACATCGGAGTCGTATTGATCCGCGATCCGGGCAAACTCATCCGCGTGGTCGTCACCGACGTAATAGAGCTGCGTCAGCGTGCAGCCTTTGAACTCTCTTCTGAAGTAGTTCTCGACCGTCCGGAATGCAGCCTCAATGTCGGCATCGGAGTATATCTCCGACGGCTCCCATTCGACGATCTCGACATTATCGACGTTCCCGCCGCATCCGGCCAGTGCGAGCACCAGCGCCAGCGCCGCCAGCAGGAGCATAAAACGCTTTTTCATGGGGGTATACCTCCTTATCATGCACATTTTGCCAAGAAAAGCATAGCATATACCCGCTCCTCATACAACATAAGAACTCTTAAGACGGCGGGCGCTGCCGTCCGTCGGGGCACGACAATAAAATTCTCTGAAAATTTTTCAAAAAAGCCTTGACCTGAAGTCAGGTTTATGTATTATCATCATGAACGTACAGAATGTACAGTATGAACCGGCGGTGATCGCCCCTGTCGGCAGCTTCGACAGCGCCGATCCGCCGCACTGATGGAAGCTCATCAGATCACGAAGGAGATTTGAATTATGGAAAAACTGAACTTGACTCAGAAATGGGACAAGGTATTCCCCAAAAGCGACAAGGTTGATCATAAGAAAGTGACCTTCCACAATCGCTACGGCATCACGCTGGCTGGCGGTGTGGTCGATCCGCTGCCGGAGAACGCGCCGCAGTTCGTGAAGGACTACTACGCCTATTACAAGACCCCGCACGGCTATCATCCGCGCAGCCTCAACTCCAACAGGGGCTGGAATGTGACCTCTCCGCTCTCGCTCCTGAATATGCCGATCCTGCAGTACAGCAGCGAGATTCGCTCCGCCGTGCTGCTGGTACACGGAGAGAAAGCGCATTCCCGCTATTTCAGTGAGACGGCTTACAGCAAGCTCACCGGCGACAACAAGGAGCTGCTCATCATCCCCGGTGCCAACCACACCGATCTTTACGATCAGATGGACGTCATCCCGTTCGAGAAGCTGAAAGCTTTCTTCGATGAATATCTGAAATAAGGCCGCAGGCATAGAAAAGCCCACCGTGATTCTATAAGAATCACGGTGGGCTTTTACCGTTTGCGGAATTTGCATATTTCAAAAATTTTTAAGATAATTTCCGCAAATTGAATATACATTATTCTTTGATACAAGCTTATAGCTATCGTATATATCTGGCTCATCGGAGTCAACAGCTATCTCAAATCCTGCCTCATCGATCTGGATATCAACGTAATTACCGTTATAACGGCCTTGCAAGTCGATACATTTATATTCTTTCAGCCATGTAATATATATTTGTATCTTCGTCATTCCCAGCTCTGTAAAAAACGATTTGAGGCTTCCGTTGAGATAATCCGAAAGCAACTAATCAAAACCAGAAAGATCACCGTTTCTGTCCTTCAGATATTGCTCTATTTTCTTTTTCTTTGATTGAAGCAGCATATCAAATACAAACACCCATTAAGCAGCAAATTCTGACCGGACTTATTATATCATGACCTGCGATTCTGTACAACAGTTATAAAAAAGTCCACCGTAAATTACGGTGGACTTTTGCTGTATTTGCCCCAAACGGTGCGTAGAGGCAGGGTATTTGCCCCAAAAAGTACACCAGCCAATATCATAGCAAACTGAGTATATCTCGTACTCCAATGTCTTTTTCTAAAGATAAAAGGATGTAAGGATACAGATAAGACATTCCTCTGCTCATTACAGACTTCACATGACGAAAATGATACCGCCGGCAACAACTGTCCAAAACCCCGTGGAGCGAGCGCGAGAGGGGAGGGTATGCCGCGATACAATGATAAATCATCCTTTCCGCGTGGAACGGATATCATTGAAGGCGCTGCCTCTCAACAGCCTTTCTGCTGTTTTGAGACAACGCCTTTGACTCATATCAGATTTTTTCTTCCACGGTTTTGCTGTCGTGGTATTTGATGAGAGCGTCGTACAGCTTCTCAATGAGCTTCATGTCCGCATTGGTCATATAGGCAAGAAACAGCAGACCGAAAAGGGCTGCAGCCACAATCAGAACAATCCAGTACCAGGCCATTTTTTATCCTCCTTTACCAGCTTAGTGCGTCTTCGTAATCCAACAGCGTGGGATCCAGCGGCTCTTCCCGCAAGACGGTGATCATGTATTGGTTGAAGGCTTCCCGCATCTCGCGGCGGGAAACGGTGCGGGGGTCCATAACATCGTGGGGAACCCAGATGAGGTGAATGCCCCGCTCCCGCGCCTGATCCTCAAACAGGCCGTGCAGACCGCCCACGTTTTTGCAGGATACATGGTCGTACATGATGACGATGTTCACATTGAACTTTTCGCACATCTTCCAGCACTCATCCAGCAGATTCACATAGCCGCCATTGGTGTGGGAACGCATCATCATTTTTTCGTAGCAGCGAACCAAATCCGCAAGGGCCTGTTCCTTGTCACCAATGGTGATGGGCAGGTAGCTGAGCATTGCCTCCATGTCGTTTACGCAGGTGACACCCCAGCAGTGCTGAGTCCAATAGGTGAAGTTGGTATAATAATGTGCGGGGCAGGCCCAGACAATGCAGCGGTATTTGGGCTTGTTGGCATCTGCCGCCTTGTCCTGCTCATAGCCTTTCAGCATCATCTTTGTGACCTTGCGGTCGGTCTTGAGCATGAACTCATCCATACAGGCGGCGGCCATGAACTCATATTCCCGCTGAAGAGCCAGAGCGGCGCCGCAGACCTGGGGATAATCGGTGCAGTTCACATCCCACTTTTCAATCATGCAGTGGGAGCTCTCGTTGTACATTTCGGCGTTTTTCCAGAAAGCGTCCCAGTCCCACTTGACATTGAACTGCTGCTCCAGAAAGGCGATGCCTTTTTTCAGATTCTTCACCGCATAGGTCTGCACTTCCGGCTCATTCACCCGCTGTGGCGGGGTGATCTGGAAGGAGGGCAGGTCTTTGAAGTGGCGTGTAATGATGTTGGTCTGGGAAATGGCGCCGTCGCAGGGCATGGAGCTGGTGAAGTAGCACTTGCCTACGCGGGGATAGTCGTCCACAACGGCGCAGCCGCTTTCTGCAGCCGGTTCCGGGCAGACATCGGCGGGCAGACCCAGATGCTCCATGGCGTCGATGTAGTACATGCTGGCGTTCTGATCCACCTCTGAGGGCAGACCGATGGCAAACATGGCAATGTCGATCCACTTGACCGTGGGAAAGCCCATCATGATCAAATGAGGGGTCATCTCGTCGAACATTACGGTGTTCTCCCGCAGCCTTGCGGCCCGCTTGCTGTGGGGGCGCAGGTTCTCGTCCCGGACGATTATGTCCCGCACACCAAGAACCGAGTTGTGCAGAACCGAGAAGAACTGGTTGTGGGCATAGCGCAGCTCCTTGCCGCGCAGACCAATGGTGTGCCGGTCCACCATGTGTGCGGCGGTGAGATAGGACACCATCCAACGGTAGCGCATCATGGCTTTTACCATGAGGATGGGGTGACAGCCCAGCTTTACGGCCATGAAGCCGTAGAGATAGAGCCAGCGGAAAAAGTCGTAAAAGGTGTCCCGGAAGCCGCGCCATTCGCGGGCGCGGAAAGCACGGTGATTGGCGTCGTAGAACCGGCCCAATCCCTTGCCGGTTTTGGGGTCATATGCCATGTTATTTCTCCTCCTTTCGGGCTGCGCGAAGTTTCTTCATCTCAATACTCTCCACAAAAGCCTGCACTCTGGTGCGAAGCTGGCCGCTCTGTCCCACGATATAGGGTCTGTCGATGGAGAGAACCTGAATCCCGTAATCTCTGGGCATGATCTGGTTGGCAATGACCCGCTCATAGGACCAGTAGGTGCAGAACTTCATCTGCTCATAAATGGCGCCGTCCGCCCTGAAATCCCTGACGAGCTGAGCCACATGGTCATTGCGGTATTTGACCCTGTGCAGAGCGCTCTGGCGGGGGCACTCAGTGTTTTGCAGGTACCAGCGGCAGACCTGAGTCAGGGCGTCCTCCTGCTCGGAAAGCGCAATCTCCTGCCGGCCGGGAAAGCTGCCGTAGCAGAAGCGATCCGCCACCACCAGAGCGCCGCAGCTCTCGATCAGCCTGATCAGATTGGGATCATCGATTTCGGAACCGACCACTGCCACCCGAACCCGGTAATTCTTCTCGGCGTCAACCTGACGAACCCGGATCTCCTCCAGCGTCTCCCGCAGCAGGGGCAGAATCAGCCGCTTGGGACAGGTATAGCTCACCAGAACCAGAACGGCAAACTCATATCCGGTTATGGGCGGAAGGTCCAGCTTGCGTAGCTCCCCGATCTCCGTGAGGATGCGGCAGACCTCGTTGTGCTCCCGGACTGCCGCGCGGATGGCGGCGTCCGAAGTGTCCACTCCGTAGTTTTCCCGCAGAGGCTTCAGTATCTTTCGGGAGAGCTGTTCACGGATATGCTCAACGCAGTCCTCATCGTCAGAGTAGGGGATGTCCAGATTGCAGTAGAAGAACTTCTTCTTGTCCTCTCCCTGCATATGCATGATCTCCATGTTCTCAACGGCGCGGTTGTTGGCTTCGCAGACGTCAACGCCGGCCATGGCGTGGAGAAAGCCATAGTTGCCCTCCAACGCCCTCTCCAGAAGCGCCCTTGAAAATTCACAGCTATTGTTTGCCATGTAATAGGTGGCTAACTCCATGGAGTTGGTGTGCGGGGCACGGAGCCGGACCGAGAAACAGTTCCCCAGGTTCAGCAGTACCTCCGGCGCATGGAAACAGGTGTAACCGATGGCAAGGTCCCCCTCCGCCTCCGCTTTCCTCACTAACTCGTTGTTTGCGTCTTCCAGAAGATTCTCGAAGTAGATCAAATGCTTCAGTTCTTTCATTGCCGCCCTTCTTTCTCTGTGTTATTTTTTCTCTCCCACTTGTGTCAGTCAAACTGACACAAGTGGAAATACGCAAATCCCGATGAATCGGGATTTGAAGTGTATAAAGTTATTTGCCGCTCAAAGCCCTTACGAAAAGCTGGCTTAAATGGAGCATTCGGCTGTCGTAGTCCAACTCTCTGGCGCTGGGCGTGCCGCCGATGGAAAGGCGCTGCATGATTCCAAGAATTGCGTCATAGGAGTTGTAGTAAATCTCCCGCACGTCCACATCCGGACTGATGGAGCCGTCCAAAAGTCCCTTCCGGATAGCCTTGGCCATGGGACCGTTGGAGGCTTCAAAGGGCTCGGGGGGCTGGTTCTTAATTTCGTGGAGCTTTCCCGCACTGTGCAGCGTCAGCTCCGCATCCAGGGTGAACCTCATCCCCTTGGGATCCACACGGTAGAGTCTGGAGTAGCAGACAAAAAGTTTTGCCGCATCCTCCAAGCCAGTCGTGCTGTCTCCGGGGCTGTCGTCCTGAAACATCCGGTCAATGCGTTTCAACACCCGGTTCCAGTACAGCAGGGAAGCAGACAAAACCAGATCCGCCTTGGTTTCAAAATACCGGAACACCGAACGCTCGGTAAGCCCGGACAGCCGGGCAATGTCTGCAATCTTTGTTTTCTCGATTCCGTTTTCAAGAAAACAGTCCAGGGCCTTTTCCGTAACCAGCCGGATGTTTTTCTCCCGTTGTTCCTCGTGCGGCAAGTAATGCTCCCTCCCATGTATCTGTCAGTTGAACTGACAGATATAGCATACACCGGGAACAAGGATAAGTCAAGCCCCGGTTATGTTCATTTCACATTCTCCTTTGCGGTTTTGCAGGATGCAATCAGCATAACACGCAAAGATGTACATTTTGCAGAAAGAGTTTTATACGAGCGTTCGTCAATGTATTTTGTACTATGGAGTATCCACCACATCTTCAAAGGCTATAATTACACAGTTAAAAGTATAGCACGCTCTTTGTCAAATCACAAGATTTTACCTCGCCAATTCTGCGCCGTTTGTCGATTTTTCTTCCACCATTCAGGCGTTACGTGGTTCAAATCCACCCACCGCTAACTTTTTCCGATTACTTTGCTCAGTGCATTTGCCCCAAAAGGTGCGCGGAATTTTTACCCTGAAAACGCAAAAAACCGGCCTCAGTCTGGCTGTGATCGCCATTCCGAAGCCGGTTTTCTCTGGTTTTACAGTATTTTGGGCTGTTTTTGCCCTAAAAGCAAGAAAATTGCCTGATCTATCTGGTAGACAAATCAGGCAACTTATTTGGCGGAGAAGAAGGGATTCGAACCCTTGATACCCTTATGGGGTATACACGATTTCCAATCGTGCGCGCTCGACCAACTACGCGACTTCTCCGTGTTTGCTCAAGTGAACATGCTATTCAATTATCAGCTTGGTTATTATAATTCACAGGCCACACAAAGTCAAGCATTTTTTTGCCCCAACAGCATATTTCGGAATTTTGCGGTTGACAATGGCGTTATAACTGTGTATACTGCATATATACAGTTATAACGAGGTGGCGCGTATGACCATAATCATCGACAACAAAAGCGGCGTGCCGATATACGACCAGATATATTCTCAGATAAAGGCGCAGATAATCGGCGACGCGCTGCGGCAGGATGAGGCGCTGCCCTCGATACGCAGTCTCGCCAAGGATCTGCGCATCAGCGTCATCACGACAAAGCGCGCCTATGACGAGCTGGAGGCCGAGGGCTTCATATATACGCTCCCCGGCAAGGGCAGCTTTGTCGCGCCGAAAAACACGGAGCTGCTGCGGGAGGAAAACCTGCGCCGCATTGAAGAGCACATGCGCGAAATTTCTGCACTCGCCGTGCAGAGCGGCCTGACGCGGCAGGAACTGAGCGAGATGTACACATTGATTTCCGAGGAGGAGTTGACATGAACGCAATAGAAATAACCGGCCTGCGGAAGGCATACCCCGACTTTGAGCTGGCGGGGCTTGATCTCTGCTTGCCGGGCGGCTGCATAATGGGGCTTATCGGCGAAAACGGCGCGGGCAAGAGCACGACCATCCGCCTGATACTCGACATGATAAAGCCCGACGCGGGCAGTATAAAGCTCTTTGGCCGCCCGAACTCCGAGCGCGCGCTCAAGGAGGACATTGGAGTTGTGCTCGACGAAGTAGGCTTCCCCGACTGCCTGACCGCCGCGCAGGCAAACAAGGTTCTGCGCAAGGCGTACAAGAACTGGGACGAGGACGCGTTTTTCGGATACCTGAAAAAGCTGAGCATCCCCGAAAGCAAGCCCTTCGGCGATTTCTCGCGCGGGATGAAAATGAAGCTCGGCATCGCGGCGGCGCTGTCGCACAACTCGAAGCTGCTTATCCTCGACGAGGCGACGAGCGGGCTTGACCCCGTCGTGCGCGACGAGGTGGTGGAGCTGTTCTCGGACTTCACGCGCGACGAGGAACACTCCGTTCTGATCTCATCGCACATTGTCAGCGATCTCGAAAAGCTCTGCGACTACATAGCTTTCCTGCACCAAGGCCGCCTTATGCTATGCGAGGAGAAGGATGCGCTGCTGGCCGAATACTGCTTCGCGCGCGGTACAGCGGCGGAACTGGACGCGATAGACCGCGGCAGCATGATTGGCCGCCGCGACGGGCGCTATGGCAGTGAGGCCATAATCCGGCGCGCCGCAGCTCCGGCTGGGCTGAGTCTCAGTCCGGTGAGCATCGAGGAGCTGTTCATATTCATGGTCAAGGAGGGCGGCAGGCAATGAGCGCACTGATTTTGAAAGACCTTTACATTATGAAAAAATACTGCCGTTCGGTGCTGTTGATGGTGGTGATATTCTGGGGCGCGTCGATATTCGCCGATTCTGGGAACCTATTCTGGACATTTTTCCCCGTGATAGTCGGCTCGGTCACACCGGCGACGCTGCTGTCATATGACGAAAAGTTCCGCTGGAACCAGTATTGCGATACGATGCCGATAAGCCGCGCTGCCGTTGTGGCGGAGAAATATGTGCTGACTGCGGCGACGGTGCTGCTGCTCACAACGGGTTCTGTCGCCGTGCAGCTGATGGCATCCGGCAGGACGGGCAAAGCGCCGGACGATCTCGGCCTAATTGCGGCGCTGACCTTCACCGTCGGTCTGCTGCCGCCGTGCGTCATGCTGCCCGCAGTGTATAAGTTCGGCATGGAGAAGGGGCGCATCGTGTACTATTTCTGCATCGGCGCCGCCTGCGCGATACCGTTCGCGCTGCCATCTAACGCGCTGGACGGTGGTATGAGCACCGCGTCGGTGTTCTTGCTGCCGGTCATCGCGGCGGCGCTGTTCGCCGTGTCGTGGGCGATATCCACGGCGGTGTATGTGAAAAAGAGTCTGTGAAAACCATGGGAGATTCATTGATGAACGAGATAATAACGGCGCTTGAAGCGAAATATCATCCGCTGGGCATGATCGTATACGGGTCATATGCGGATGGTACAAACAACCTTAACAGCGATTTCGACGCGCTGCTTCTGACCGACAGCGGTTCGGAGCTGCACGACAGTTCCGTGATATCCGGCGTTGAACTTGATGTTTGGGTATATCCGCGAGTTAAAATCGAAGCCCCTCACGATGCCTACGAATTTCTGCAAATTTGGGACGGCATCATTATCTCCGATGAAACGGGGCTTCTTTCGAGCCTGCAAACGGAAGTCCGCGAGTACATACACAGCACGGCAGCAAAGGGGCGGGAGGAAAACCTTCAGAATCTCAACTGGTGCAGGAAGATGCTGGCGCGAACAGAACGCGGAGACTTTGAAGGACGATACCGCCGATGCTGGCTGCTGACTGACAGCTTGGAGATTTACTGCAACATCGTCGGCGAATACTTCTTCGGCGCTAAAAAGGCACTGCGATATATGCAGCAGTACGCCCCTGATGCAGCCGCGGTGTATGACGCGGCACTCAGCAGTCCCACATTCGAAAACCTGCAACGATGGATAGAGATTCTGGAAAAGAACTTTGCCACCCGTTTTCCCGACAACTAACAAACACCCCCAATGCGGAGAAATTCTCCGCATTGGGGGCGTCTCATTATCCGATCATTTCTCAAGCACGCGCAGGAACTGTTTTGTCCGCTCCTCCTGCGTCTCGTGGAACACCTGCTGCGGCGTTCCCTGCTCGACTATCGTGCCGCCGTCCATGAAGATCACGCGGTCGGACACGGCCTCGGCAAAGCTCATCTCGTGCGTGACGATGACCATCGTCATCTTCTCCGCCGCGAGCTGCTTTATGACGTTCAGCACCTCGCCGGTCAGCTCCGGGTCTAGCGCGGACGTCGGCTCGTCGAAGAACAGCACTTCGGGCTTGAGCGCAAGCGCGCGCGCAATGGCGACGCGCTGCTGCTGGCCGCCGGAGAGCTGGTGCGGATAGTAATCCAGCTTGTCCGCAAGGCCGACGCGGGCAAGCAGCTCCTCGCTCTTCGCGCGGAGCTCGGCGTATATCGCCTTCCTGTTTGCGCGGAAATCCGACCGCTCCTTGGCCTGAAGCCGCGGCGCGAGCATGACGTTTTCCAGCGCCGTATACTGCGGAAACAGGTTGAAGTTCTGGAAAACCAGCCCGAAGTGCAGGCGATTGCGGCGTATATCCGCGTCGCTCAGCGTTTTCCCGCTGCCGGAATCAAACAGCGTCTCGCCGTTAACGGAGATGCTGCCGCTGTCAGGCAGGCCAAGGAAATTCATGCAGCGCAGCAGCGTGGTCTTGCCACCGCCGGAGGGGCCGATGACGGACAGCGTCTCGCCCTGCTCCAGCGAGAAGCTGATGCCCCGCAGAACCTGCAATGATTCGAAGCTCTTATATAAATCTTTTACCTCAAGCAGCGCCATGTCCGCACCTCACACCTTGAAATAGTCCAGCTTTTTCTCCAGCTTGCCCAGCAGCACCGTCAGTATGCCGCTGAACAGCAGGTAGTAAACGCCGGTGAAAAACAGCGGCCAGATAATGCCCTGCTTGATGAATCGTTCGCCGTTCCACATGATCTCGTACACCGCGATAACGCGCACGAGCGAGGTGTCCTTAACGAGCGTGATGATCTCGTTACCGATGGGCGGCACGATGCGCTTTATGACCTGCATCAGCGTGACCTTGAAGAATATCTGCCCCTTGGTCATGCCAAGCACCTGCCCCGCCTCGTTCTGCCCCTTGGGGACGCCCTCGATGCCGCCGCGGAATATCTCCGAAAAATAGCAGGCATAGTTGAAAATGAACGTGACGATGGCCGCGACGAAGCGTCCGCCGCTGCCGCTGCCCCACCAGTTGTTTCCGAGGAGCATGCCCGGCCCGTAATATATAATAAGTAGCTGCAGCATCAGCGGCGTGCCGCGCACTATCCACACGATGAACTTCACCGGATATTGCAGCAGCTTGAGCCGGTTCATGGAGCCGAGCGATATCAGCAGTCCGAGCGGAATGGCTCCGGCCAGCGTCAGAGCGAATATTTCAAGCGATTTCAGAAAACCCTGATTCAGGGACGACAGAACGGTTTGGAACATATCAGACCTCGGTTAAATTTATTCGGGCAGACCAAGCTCCCCTTTCGGGGAGCTTGGAATATCGCCGGTATTATTTTGCGATGACGGACTCCTGTACGCCGTACTGGTTGGCTATCTCCATGACCGTGCCGTCAGCATATGCGGCCTTATAGAACTCGTTGAACTTCGCCGCGAGGTCGCTTCCGGAGCGGAAGCCGACGCCGTATTCCTCACTGGTGAGAGCGACAGTGTAGGTCAGGTCGGGGTAGCTCGTGCCCTCGCCGATCATCGCGCCAGCCATCAGCAGGTCGATGATGCAGGCGTCGGATGTGCCGGCGGAGACCTCCATCAGCGCGTCCGCCTGGGTCAGCACCGCGGTGTAGTTAAGTCCGGCCTCGGTCGCGGCAGCTTCACCGGCGGAGCCGGATTCGACCGCGAAGTTCAGCTCCTTGAGGCTTTCAACGTCCTGATACTTGTCGGCGACGTCCTTGTTCACAACGACGACCTGCGCGTTGTTGCAGTAGGCTTCGCCGCAGCTCATGGTCTTCGTGACTTCGTCGGTCAGGGTCATGCCGTTCCAGACACAGTCGATGCTCTTGGCGTTCAGCTCAAGCACCTTGTTGTCCCAGTTTATCTCAACGAACTCCGCCTTGACTCCGATGTTCTCGGCAAAGGCCTTGGCCATGTCAGCATCGAAGCCGATCCATTCGCCGGACTCGTCCTGATAATCCATCGGCGCGAAGTCGGTTATGCCCACAATGAGCGTTCCCTTGTCCTGAACATACTTCAGGTCGCTGTCGGCGCCGGAATCCTTTGCGCCGCAGGCGCACAGCGCGAGCATCATTATAACGGTAAGAGCAATAGCAATTATCTTTTTCATTTTGTGCAGTCTCCTTTTTGCTTCAGCGTGGTAGTATAATATCACATTGGCGTAATAAAGCAAGAGTTTTCTTCGCTGCATGTTGTGCATTTTTTGCACAGCGTTTCCGGCAAAAATGTTAGCCGCGGCTATTTAATTCCTACTGAATTTATGGTAGATTAAAGTCGTAGGAATTAAAGGAGACTTGTTATAATGAATGTTACCAGCAAAGGCCGTTACGCGCTCATGGTCATGATCGACCTCGCCCAGCATCCGGACGACGGCTTCATATCGCTCAAGACCATCGCCGACAGGCAGGGCATTTCGATGAAGTACCTTGAGATGATAGTCGGCAGCCTGAAGAAAGCGGAGCTTGTGGACAGCATCCGCGGCAAGGAGGGCGGCTATAAGCTCAACCGCGCGCCGGAGGAGTACACCGCCGGCATGATCCTGCGCTGCATCGAGGACAATCTCGCCCCCGTCTCCTGCATCAGGTACGGCAGCATCACCTGCGACCACGCCAGCAGCTGCCTGACCGTTCCGATGTGGAAAGAGCTGGACGATATCACAAACGCCTACCTCGACACCGTCAGTCTCTCCGATCTTCTCACCGGCGAAAAATGGCGCGGGAATAAAAACGTTGACAAAAGCTGAAGCTATGATATAATTCCTATCAGAATAATAGGAGATTAAAGTACCGCAGGATTAAACAGCCTAGAAAGGAAAGAAAACCATGTTCGTATATGCCGACAACGCAGCCACTACCTGCGTCAGCAAGACCGCACGCGAGGCGATGATGCCCTACCTCACCGAGAGATACGGCAACCCCTCCAGCCTGTACGCCTTCGCACAGATAGTCACCGAGGATCTCGCAAACGCTAGAGCCACTGTTGCCCAGTGCATCAACGCCGAGCCGCGCGAGATATACTTCACCTCCGGCGGAAGCGAGGCGGACAATCAGGCCATAATTTCCGCCGCGAAGCTCGGCGCGAAGAAGGGCAAGAAGCACATCATCTCCACCAAGTTTGAGCATCACGCCGTGCTGCACACCCTCAAGAAGCTTGAAAAAGAGGGCTGGGAGGTCACGCTGCTGGACGTCCATGAGGACGGCGTAGTCCGCGTTGACGAGCTGCGCGACGCTATCCGCGAGGATACATGTCTTGTGACCGTGATGTTCGCCAACAACGAGATCGGCACCGTGCAGCCCATCACCGAGATCGGCGCGATCTGCCGTGAGCGCGGTGTTCCATTCCATACCGACGCCGTTCAGGCCGCGGGGCACATGCCCATCGACGTCAAGGCCATGAATATCGACATGCTCTCCATGTCCGGCCATAAGTTCCATTCGCCGAAGGGCGTGGGCGTGCTGTACGTCAAGCGCAATATCCCCCTGCTGTCTCTCATCGAGGGCGGCACGCAGGAGCGCGGCAAGCGCGCCGGCACTGAGAATATGGCGGGTATAGTCGCTCTGGCCGCGGCGCTCAAGGAGTCCTGCGACAATATGGAGGCCAACAACGCCAAGATCATCCCCATGCGCGACAAGCTCTTCGCGGAGCTGTCGAAGATCCCCCACAGCAAGATAAACGGCAGCCTTGAGCATCATGTTCCCGGCACGGTAAACATGTGCTTTGAGGGCATCGAGGGCGAGAGCCTTCTGCTGTTGCTGGACGATAAGGGCGTCTGCGCCTCCTCCGGCAGCGCATGCACCTCCGGCTCGCTCGACCCCAGCCACGTTCTGCTCGCGCTCGGCCTGCCGCACGAGATAGCGCACGGCTCGCTGCGCTTGTCCATCGGCGAATACAACACCATGGAGGAGATCGACCACATTATCAAGGTCGTCCCCGAAGTCGTCGAGTACCTGCGCAACATGTCCCCCGTGTGGGACGAGCTTGAAAAGGGTCAGCGCCCGCATCTGATATAATAAAAAGCTACCGCTTTATAAATAGGAGGAACTAATTATGGCACTTTACAGCGATAAGGTTATGGATCATTTCCAGCATCCCCGCAATGTCGGCAAGATCGACGACGCTGACGGTATCGGCGAGGTCGGCAACGCCAAGTGCGGCGACATCATGCGCATGTATATAAAGGTCAAGGACGACGTCATCACCGACTGCAAGTTCAACACTTTCGGCTGCGGCAGCGCTATCGCGACCAGCTCCATGGCGACCGAGCTTATCAAGGGCAAGCCCATCAGCGAGGCGCTGGAGCTGTCCAACAAGGCCGTTGTTGAGGCGCTGGACGGCCTGCCCGCCCATAAGATTCACTGTTCCGTGCTGGCGGAGGAAGCTGTCCGCGCCGCCGTCAAGGATTATTATGACAAAAACGGCATTGCCTACGATCCGGAGAAGTTCCAGATCCACGACTGCGAGCACTGCCACGACGAATGATCTGAGCGGCACCTGATTTTGTTACATCTTTTATCCCCTCATTATCCCCCATTCTGAGTCATCGGAATGGGGGATAAACGCACGTTTGGGGTGCATCTGACGCAACCGCACTGAATGCGCCATCGTAGGGGACGGCCTCTGTGCCGTCCCGTATTACATTATTCCTTGTGATGTATTCTTTCTTTTTTACTCTGCTCACATCTCGACTCTGGTGACCCCTCAGTCGGCTCCCGCCGACAGCTCCCCTAAAAGGGGCGCCAAGGGGGGTGGAGCAACAGCTGCGTCAATCCGAAATTTTCACCGCGGAGCACCGCCCCGCCGCGCCAGTCCGAAACCTTTGCTGCGAAGCGCTGCCCCTTCTAGGGTAAGTCCCCAGTGCGCACACTGGGGAAAGGGGTCGCCAGACTCGGTCTGCTGCCATTATGGAAAAGAAAAGGCAACATAAAGTCCTGTCATTGCGAGACCGGTGCACACACCGGTCTCGCAATCCGCATCCCATATGCACCGCAAGTGGAATGCACATTATGCCGGAAGAGAACGGATTCCCACGCCGCTCCGCTCCTCGGAATGACAAGCAGAGTTTAAGATTGTGCGTCAGTTTGTCATACAGCGCAAAGTTTACGAGAATTCTCTCCCTCAGTCGCTCCGCGACAGCTCCCTCATCAGTGGGAGCCAAGGGGCTGGTCAATCTTCTCCCTCCCCCTCCCCTCAAAATTTTTCGGAAAAATAAAGGGAAATATTTTTTTGCGTCGTATAAGAGAATCAGACGGGTTAATTACCCCAAAACGACACAAAGGTGGTGCTGCAATGTCCTGTCCCAGAGAAGAACGAGAACGCGCCGAGCATTACATAATCGGCCCATATGGCCTTCTGTCCGAAAATTCGCGCGGACGCCTTACGCCCGAAGACGAATGCTGCATCCGCACCTGCTTTCAGCGGGATATCGACCGTATCACCCACTCCAAATCTTTCCGCCGCCTCAAGCACAAGACGCAGGTCTTTCTCCAGCCGGAGGGCGACCACTACCGCACGCGTCTGACCCACACGCTGGAGGTCAGCCGCCTTGCGCGCACCGTTGCGCGGGCGCTCGCGCTGAACGAAGATCTGGCCGAGGCGATAGCGCTGGGGCACGATCTGGGGCATACCCCATTCGGCCACGCCGGAGAGCGCGCGCTGGCGAAGATATACCCCGGCGGCTTCAAGCACTACGAGCAGAGCCTGCGCGTTGTGGACATCCTTGAGCGCGACGGCCGCGGCCTGAACCTCTGCTATGAAACGCGCATGGGCATCCTGCACCACACCCACGGCGCGCCGGACGACACACCGGAGGCTGTCGCCGTGCGCTTGTGCGACCGCATCGCCTACGTCAACCACGACCTTGACGACTCGATCCGCGCCGGAATACTCACCGACGCCGACGTGCCGGAGCTTATCCGCAAGAACTGCGGCGAGCGCAACAGCGAGCGCATTAACTCCATCCTGACCGATCTCATCGAAAACAGCGCGGGCGGCGTGCTGAAAATGTCGGACAGGATGCAGAAAACCTTTGACTTTTTCCACGCCTTCATGTATTCTGACGTCTACACGAATCCGCGCGCCAAGAGCGAGGAGAGCAAGGTCGAGGGCATCCTCAGCCGCCTCTACGACTACTACACCGCGCACCCCGACGCGCTGCCGGAGGATTTCCGCGGCATCATCGAGCATGAGGGCACGGAGCGCGCCGCGACGGACTACATATCCGGCATGACCGACGGCTACGCCATGGAGAAATACGGCGAGCTGTTCATCCCCTTCGCGTGGACGGTCAAATAACAACGCATACTACATATCGGAGGTGAGCGCATGGCCTTTTCCGAAAGCTTTCTCACCGAGCTTGTGGAGCGCAACGACATAGTGGACGTCGTGTCCGGCTATGTGCGGCTGAGCAAGAAGAGCGGGTCGAACATGTTCGGCCTCTGCCCGTTCCACAGCGAGAAAACGCCTTCGTTCTCCGTCTCCCCGGACAAGCAGATATACCATTGCTTTGGCTGCGGCAAGGGCGGCGGAGTCATAAATTTCATAATGGAGATAGAAAACCTCGGCTTCCGCGACGCGGTGGAGTTTCTCGCCCGCCGCGCGGGTATGCAGATGCCTGAGGAGGAAAACGACAAGGAGAGCCAGAAACGCGCGCGTATGCTGGCGCTGAACAAGGACGCGGCGCACTTTTTCTACGAGCAGCTCTATTCCCCTGCCGGCAGGCCGGGACTTGAGTACATGCAGGGGCGGCGCATCGGCCGCGCGGCGGCGACGAATTTCGGCCTCGGCTTCGCGCCCGACACTTGGGACAGTCTGCGAAACGCGATGAAAGCCAAGGGCTACACGGATTTTGAGCTGTTCGACGCGGGGCTTGTCCGCAAGGGCAAAAGCGGCGGATTTTACGACACCTTCCGCAGCCGCCTGATGTTCCCGGTCATCGACGTGCGCGGCAACGTCATCGGCTTCTCCGGGCGTATAATCGGTGACGGCGAGCCGAAATATATGAACAGCCCCGAAACGCTTGTATTCAACAAAAGCCGTAACCTTTTCGCGCTTAATCTGGCTAAAAAATCAAAAAGCGGATATATAATCTTATCTGAGGGCAATATAGACGTAGTTTCGCTGCATCAGGCGGGCTTCGACTCGGCAGTCGCCTCGCTCGGCACATCGCTTACGCCGGAGCAGGCGCGGCTGATCTCGCGCTACAAAAGCGAGGTCATCATCGCCTACGATAACGACGGCGCGGGCATCAAGGCCGCGCAGCGCGCCATCGGCATCCTCGAAAAGCTTGACCTCAAGGTCAAGGTTCTGCGCATGAGCGGCGCGAAGGACCCTGACGAATTCATAAAGCTCAAGGGCGCGGACGCGTTCCGCAACCTGCTTGAAGGCTCCGAGGATCAGGTGGACTACCGGCTGCACGCGGTCACGGCGAAATACGACCTGAGCGCCGACGAGCAGAAGGTTGAATTTCTGAAGGAAGCGACGGAGCTTGTCGCGCGGCTGCCCGGCGCGGTCGAGCGGCAGGTATACGCGATGCGCGTCGCCTCGCTCTCCGGCGTAGCGGCGGACGCTGTGACGGCAGAGGTCGAGCGGCGGCGGAAACGGCTTTTGAGCGGCGCGCGGCGCGCGAACGCCCGCGAGCAGAGCCGTCCGGAGCGGCAGACTCAGCCTGTCGAGAAGGAATTCCGATACGAAAACCCCGGCTCTGCTGTTGCTGAGGAGGGCGTGATACGTCTGCTGTACCTCGAACCGGAGCTTGCAAACATGCCGGAGCTGCCCCCGCCGGAGCGCTTCTCCGCACCGGTACTCGGCAGGATATACTCCGCGATACTCGACCGGCTGAGGCGCGGCGACTCCGTCTCCGCCGCCACACTGGGCGACTCGCTGTCGGGCGACGAGGTGTCGCTGCTGGTCAGCATACTCCAGAAGCCTGAGCTTCTCTCGCAAGGAGAGCGCACCATGCGCGACTACATAAACAAGATAAACAATGAAGCCGAGCTTGCCGCGGGCAGCAGCGATCTGCGCGCGCTGGCAAATAAGCTCAGAGAAAAAAAAGGATATGAGGGATAAGAACATGGCAGAAGAACGCACTTACACTGAAAAAGAGCTTGAAGAAATGGCAAATCAGCTGCTCTCCGACGCAGAACCGGCTCCCGAAGCAAAGCCGAAGAAGAAGGCCGCCGCGAAGAGTAAAAAGGAGCCTGCGCCCGAACAGCCCGTAAAGGCTCCCGAGGAGCGCCTGAACGAGCTGGTCGAGAAGGGCAAGAAGAACGGCAAGCTCACCGCGAAGGAGCTTGAATGTCTCGAAGACATGAACCTCGACTCCGAGGTCATCGACAAGTTCTACGACACGCTCGAAGCGAACAACATCGACGTCGACATCTCCGCCGTTGACGCGCTTCCCCCGCTCGACGATCTGCCCGACATTGAGAGTCTCGACGAGATCGAAGAAGTCACCGAGGAGGAGATAAACGATACTGATTCCCTCATGGACAGCTTCTCCACCGACGACCCCGTGAGAATGTACCTCAAGGAGATCGGCAAAGTTCCCCTGCTCACGCCGGACGAAGAGGTCGCGCTGGCAAAGCGCATGAGCGAGGGCGACGAGGAGGCCAAGCACCGCATGACCGAGGCCAACCTCCGTCTCGTCGTCTCCATCGCCAAGCGCTACGTCGGGCGCGGTATGCTGTTCCTCGACCTGATCCAGGAGGGCAACCTCGGCCTTATCAAGGCTGTCGAGAAATTTGACCACACCAAGGGCTATAAGTTCTCCACCTACGCCACATGGTGGATACGTCAGGCCATCACCCGCGCCATCGCCGATCAGGCGCGTACCATCCGCATCCCCGTCCACATGGTCGAGACCATCAACAAGACCATCCGCGTCTCCCGCCAGCTGCTTCAGGAGCTGGGACACGACCCCAGCGCCGAGGAGATAGCCGCGGAGATGAACATGCCCGTCGAGAAGGTGCGCGACATTCTCAAGATCGCGCAGGAGCCTGTCTCCCTCGAAACGCCTATCGGCGAGGAGGAGGACTCCCACCTCGGCGACTTCATCCCCGACGAGGACGCGTCCGAGCCGAGCGAGGCCGCGAGCTTCTCCCTGCTGCGCGAGCAGCTTGAAGAGGTGCTGGACACGCTGGCACCCCGCGAGAAAAAGGTGCTGGAGCTGCGCTTCGGCATCGTAGACGGCCGCACCCGTACGCTTGAGGAGGTCGGCAAGGAGTTCAACGTCACGCGTGAGCGTATCCGCCAGATCGAAGCCAAGGCGCTGCGCAAGCTGCGTCACCCCAGCCGTTCCAAGAAACTCAGAGATTTCCTGAATTGAGCCATGAAATACGATTTTACAACAATACTTGACCGCGCGGGGCGCGATTCTCTGGCCGCCGACGTCGTCCCATTCGACGTGCAGCCCGATCCCGACGTCCGGAAGATACCGATGTGGGTCGCAGACATGAGCTTCCCTGCCGCGCCGCCGATAATCGAAGCGATAGAGAAGCGGCTGGAGATGCCGAACTTCGGCTATTTCTCCCTGCCGGACAGCTATTTTGACAGCATCATCTCGTGGCAGCAGCGCCGCAACGGCGTCACGAAGCTCTCGCGCGAGCATATCGGCTATGAGAACGGCGTCCTCGGCGGCGTAAGCTCCGCCGTGCAGGCGCTTACCGCGCCGGGCGAGAAGATCCTCGTCCACTCCCCGACCTACGTGGGCTTCACGCACACGATGGCCGACAACGGGCGCGTGCTCGTTCACAGCCCGCTCGTGCGCGACGAGAACGGCGTCTGGCGCATGGACTACGCCGACATGGACGCCAAGCTTAAGCGGCACCACATCCACCTCGCCATTCTCTGCTCGCCGCACAATCCCTGCGGCCGCGTGTGGGAGCGCTGGGAACTTGAGCGCGCGATGGAGGTCTACGCCGCGAACGACTGCCTCGTGATATCCGACGAGATATGGTCGGACATCATCATGCCGGGGCACAAGCATATCCCGACACAGTCCGTCTCCGCGGACGCGCGCGAGCGCACGATGGCGTTCTACGCGCCGAGCAAGACCTTCTCCCTCGCGGGGCTTATCGGCAGCTACCACATTATTTATAATACATACCTGCGCGACCGCGTCGTGCGGCAGAGCGAGGTCAGCCATTATAACGACTGCAACGTGCTCTCGCTGCACGCGCTGCTCGGCGCGTACAGCCCCGCGGGCGAAGAATGGGCGGACGAGATGTGCCGCGTCATCGACGCGAACCACGAATACGCCTGCAATTTCATCCGCGACAACTTCAAAGGCGTCCGCGTGATGCGCCCGGAGGGGACGTACATGCTCTATCTCGACTGCGCCGATTGGTGCCGCAAGCACGGCGTCACAATACGCGAGCTTCAGGAGCGCGGCGTCCGCGCCGGTGTCATCTGGCAGGACGGCGAAGCCTTCATGCTCAAGGACACGATCCGCATGAACCTCGCCCTCCCGCACTCACTGCTCGAAGAAGCACTGCAGAGGCTGAAGGAAAAGGCTTTTGTGTAAAAAACATTGATCAGCAGATGTGCTCCTCTGCTCGACAGCGTGATTGCGGAGCTGCTGGCGCTCAGCGGCAGGGAATAAAAAATCACACCTATGGTATCCGGCAGGACGCCATAGGTGTGATTTATTTATTTTCACTTTTTCTTTTTATTGAACAGGCCGGTTTTCAGCGTGTCGGCCTCGCCGGTCGTCGCGGCGAACTGACGCAGCAGCTCTTTCTGCGCGCTCGTCAGATTCTTCGGCACCGCTATGCGGATCGTGACGAACTGGTCGCCGCGCCCGCTGCCGCGCAGGTACGGAATACCCTTGCCGCGCATACGGAACACCGCGTCCGGCTGCGTCCCCTCAGGGATGGTAAGCTTGACCTTGCCGTCCAGCGTCGGCACCTCTATCTCCGCGCCGAGCGCCGCCTGCGCGTAGCTTATCTCCTGCTCCAGCAGAACGGAGCTGCCGTCGCGCTCGAATCTCGCGTGCGGGCGGACAATTATGGTGACGAGCATGTCGCCCTGCGGGCCGCCGTTCGCACCGGAATTGCCCTGTCCGCGCAGGGATATGGTCTGTCCGTCGTCGATACCGGCGGGGACGCTGACGCTTATCTTATGTTGCTTACGGATATTGCCCATGCCGCGGCAGGTGGGGCAGGGCTGATGGATTATCTTGCCCGTGCCTCTGCACTTGGAGCACGGCGCGGTCGACTGCGCCATACCGAAGGGGGTGCGCTGCGTCGTGCGGACGCTGCCGGTGCCCTTACAGTCGGGGCAGACCTCAGGCGTCGTCCCCGGCGCGCAGCCGTTGCCCTTGCAGTCCGGGCACTGCTCGACGCGGCCGACGGTGACTTCCTTCTTGCAGCCGAAAGCGGCCTCCTCAAAGCTGACGTTGAGCTGAACGCGTATGTTGTCGCCCTTGCGCGGCGCGTTCGGGTTGCGGCTCGCGCCGCCGCCGAAGCCGAATATGTCTCCGAATATATCGCCAAGGTCGCCGAAATCGCTGAAGCCGCCAAAGCCGCCGAAGCCTGCGCCGCCGCCAAAGCCCGCGCTGGGATCAAAGGCCGCATGGCCGTACTGGTCATACTTCGCGCGCTTATCGTCGTCCGACAGCACCTCGTACGCCTCGTTGACCTCCTTGAACCGCTCCTCGCAGGCTTTGTCGCCCGGATGGAGGTCGGGGTGGTTCTCCTTGGCAAGTTTGCGGTATGCTTTTTTTATCTCATCTGCCGTGGCGCCCTTTTGCAGGCCGAGCACCTCGTAGTAATCTCGTTTTTCTGCCATATCTTGGACTCCTAATTACGCACCATTGAGGCGGGGATAGTTCCTCGCCTCAATGGGTTATTTCGCCGGGGGAAGATTACTTCTTGTCGTCGTCAACTACGGTGTAGTCCGCGTCGTAGTAATCCTGACCGTTGCCGCTGGTGCCGCCCTGTGCGCCGCCGGCTGCCTGATTCGGGTCGAAGCCTGCGCCCTGTGTGCCGCCGGCCGCCTGATACATCTTCTCGCTGACCTTGTAGAAGGCCTGAGTCAGCTCCTCAGTCGCGGCCTTGATGGCTGCGGTGTCGGTGCCGGTCAGTGCGGTCTTAAGCGCGGTGAGCTTGCTCTCGACTTCGCTCTTGTCGGCAGCGTCGAGCTTGTCGCCCATCTCGTTGAGGGTCTTTTCGGTCTGGTAGACCATCTGGTCGCCCTGATTGCGGACGTCGATCTCTTCCTTGCGCTTTGCGTCCTCGGCAGCGTACATCTCGGCCTCCTTGACGGCCTTGTCGATGTCTTCCTTGGACATGTTGGTGGAGGAGGTGATGGTGATGTGCTGCTCCTTGCCGGTGCCGAGATCCTTTGCGGAGACGTTCACGATGCCGTTCGCGTCGATATCAAAGGTGACTTCGATCTGAGGAACGCCGCGGCGCGCCGGAGCGATGCCGTCCAGATGGAAGCGGCCGAGGCTCTTATTGTAAGCCGCCATCTCGCGCTCGCCCTGAAGGACGTTGACCTCAACGGAGGTTTGGTTGTCAGCGGCGGTGGAGAAGATCTGGCTCTTCTTGGTGGGGATGGTGGTGTTGCGCTCGATGAGCTTGGTGCACACGCCGCCGAGGGTCTCAATGCCGAGGGACAGCGGAGTGACGTCCAGAAGGAGGATGCCCTCGACGTCGCCGCCGAGAACGCCGCCCTGAATGGCCGCGCCGATAGCGACGCACTCATCGGGGTTGATGCCCTTGAAGCCTTCCTTGCCGATCAGGGTCTTGACCATCTCCTGAACTGCGGGGATACGGCTGGAGCCGCCGACCAGCAGAACCTTGGAGATATCGCTGGGCTTCAGGCCGGAGTCGGACAGAGCCTGCTTCACGGGGCCGACGGTCTTTTCGACGAGGTGATGAGTCAGCTCGTTGAACTTTGCACGGGTCAGGGTAACATCGAGGTGCTTCGGGCCGGTAGCGTCGGCGGTGATGTACGGGAGGTTGATGTTGGAGGTGGTCACGCCGGACAACTCGACCTTTGCCTTCTCGGCAGCCTCACGCAGACGCTGCATTGCGACCTTATCGGTGCTCAGGTCAATACCTTCGGTCTTCTTGAACTCATCGACGAGGTACTTGGTGATGCATGCGTCGAAGTCGTCGCCGCCCAGACGGTTGTTGCCCGCGGTGGCCAGGACTTCGATGACGCCGTCGCCGATCTCCAGCACGGACACGTCGAAGGTGCCGCCGCCGAGGTCGTAGACCATGATCTTCTGATCGGCCTTTTCCTTATCCAGACCGTAGGCCAGAGCAGCCGCGGTCGGCTCGTTGATTATACGCTTGACGTCGAGACCTGCGATGCGGCCTGCGTCCTTGGTCGCCTGACGCTGTGCGTCAGTGAAGTATGCGGGGACGGTGATGACGGCATCGGTCACGGTCTGGCCGAGGTAAGACTCAGCGTCGGACTTCAGCTTCTGCAGAACCATTGCGGAAATCTCCTGCGGGGTGTATGCCTTGTTGTCTATATTCACCTTGTAATCGGAACCCATCTCGCGCTTGATGGAGGAGATGGTGCGATCGGGGTTGGTGATGGCCTGACGCTTTGCTACCTGGCCGACCATACGCTCGCCGGTCTTTGCGAATGCAACGACGGACGGAGTTGTACGTGCGCCTTCAGCGTTGGGGATGACTACTGCCTCGCCGCCTTCCATAACGGCAACACAGCTGTTAGTAGTACCGAGGTCTATGCCAATGATTTTACTCATAATTGATTTCCTCCATTATATAAGAATTAATTTTATACTGAGATTAAATATATAACTTAACAGCTCGCGCTGCTGAGTCCTGATTCAACGTGAAGGCTAATTCGCAACCTTCACCATGGCGAAGCGGATGACCTTTTCGCCGTATTTGAAGCCTTCCTGGAAGACCTCAACGATCTCGTTCTCGCCCTTTTCCTCGTCGTCCACATGCATCACTGCGTTGTGGAGGCTGGGGTCGAACTTCTGGCCGAGGCTCTCGATGCGGCTCACGCCGAGCTTTTCGAGCGTGGTGTTAAACTGATTCATTATCATCTCAACGCCCTTGCGGTAAGCCTCGTCCTCCGTGCTCTGCGCCAGTGCGCGAGCCAGGTTGTCATACACGGGAAGGAACTTCGAGACTGTGTCGGACTTGATGTCGCCGTACAGCCCTTCTTTTTCCTTCTGGCTGCGCTTGCGGTAGTTGTCATACTCGGCCATCAGGCGGAGATACTTGTCGTTCGCGGTCTTAAGCTCGTCGGCCTGAGAGGGTTTCTTTTCTTCCTTCTTGTCGGCCTTTTTCTCGTCCTTTTTGGAATTTTTATCCTTCTTCTCGTCCTTCGTCTCCTCCGGAACTTCGGCGGACTTGGTCTCTTCCTTGACCTCTTCTTTTACTTCCTGCTCCTGCTGGGGAGCGGTCTTCTTTTCGTCCTTATTATCTGCCATTCGGATCATCTCCCTTAATTATCAGCTTGTTATGCATCCCCTCCGGCGGGGCTTCTCCTCCGCCAAGCCGCTTGGACAGACCCGCGGCGAGGAAGCTGAGCTTCGCGGCCACTGCGGAATAGTCCATCCTTGTCGGCCCGACGACGCCGATAAGTCCTCGCGTGTTGTCGCCCGCGTCGTAGCTTGCGATGACCACGCTTGAATCTTTCAGCTCTTCGGCCACATTTTCCGGCCCGATGAGGACTCGCACCTCGTCGGTTCCGCCCATACTCTCGCTGGGAGGAAGGATGTATCCGCCGCCGGACAGATAGCTCATCAGGCGGTGCGCCTTATCCGGATCGCGGAACTCCGGCTGGCTCAGCAGCCGGTTCTCGCCGGAGATGTATGCAGAGGGGGTGTTGGCCTCGGTCAGGACTTCTATCGCAAAGGCGGCGATCACGCTTGCAAGCCCCATCGTATCGTCCGCAGCGCGCTCGGTCGAGCTTATCAGCAGCGGGGTTATCTGGTCGGCGGTGATGCCGGTGAAGCTGGCATTGAAGAGCGTCGCCAGCTTCTGCACCATGCTCTGATCAACGGAGATGGGCAGATGCACCAGACGGTTTTTGACGCTGTTGCTGCTGAGCATCACAACGATTATGAAGGTGTTCGCGTCAACATATATCAGATCGAACCTGCGGATCGTCACCGCGGTCTGGCTTGTCAGCGCCAGCGCGGGGAGGTCGGTGAGCTGGGAAACGAGCCTGCTCACGTCGCTGATCGTGTCGTCAAGCTGCTGCATCTTCTGGTTCATACGGCGGTTCATCTCCTCCGTCTCCTCCAGAGAGAGCTTCTGCTTTTCCATCAGCTCGTTGACGTACATCCGGTAGCCCAGCGGGGTGGGCACACGGCCGGCAGAGGTGTGCGGCTGTTCGAGATAGCCCAGCGCCACAAGCTCCGCAAGCTCGTTGCGTATCGTCGCCGACGAGCAGCCAAGCCCTGCGTGCTGCGCGATGGCCTTGCTGCCGACAGGCTCCGCGGTCTTGATATATTCGTCGACCACAGCGGCAAGTATTTTCTTTTTCCTATCGCTTATGACCATTTCAATATTCACCGTTTAGCACTCGCTTTTCCGGACTGTTGGCACTCTTACCTTTCGAGTGCTAATATACCACCCGCGCACGATTCTGTCAATAGCTTCTGCGCCGATGTTTTATAAAATTCACATTTTGTACAATATTATATATAAATTTCTCTTCTGACCCTATGAGCAGATAAAATAACACCGCATTCCGGACGGAATGCGGTGTAAGAGATGTTTTGTTTGCTTTTCGCAGAGCAAATTATGCCTTGCGGACCTTGTCCATGTGGCGGGTCAGGTCGAGCATCTTGTTGGAGAAGCCCCACTCGTTGTCGGGTTATGGCAAATCTCGAAACCCAAGCACACCTTGTCAAAGCTCTGAAATCACAGGCCTTTTTCCAAAATCAAATTCAATCTACAACAGCACAAGCGGTATATCCGTTATATTCGATGTTCTACCATAATGGCATCATCCGGCAACCAGAATACACCAATTGACAGAGAAAATCAAGCACCGTAAATTTTAAGCCATCGAGCATAGCTCGGTCAGTGTATTAGGTCACCACCTTACATCTACGCGCCAAATCCTGTCAGTCCTCGGGGTTCTTAGTATCCCCCGTGTCAGGCAAATACTCAATCAAGTCTCCCGGCTGGCACTCTATCAGTCGGCACAGAGTTTCTATGTTGTCCCAAGAAACCCCTTTTCCTTCCCTAAGCTTTTGCAGCGTGGATTGACTCAGCAATGCTTCCGTACGTATTCTGTTTGTGTTGTAGCCCTTATTTTTTAGTTTGGTCAAGACATTGACCTTATACTGCAACGGCATATACATTCCCCCATTCATAAATATTATAATAGCTTACTGCACGAAATCAAGTGCACAATTCTCACAAAATGTAGCACGAAATTTCGTGTATTTTGCCGCTTGTATTGCACGATTATTCGTGCTATAATGGTTTTGTAATCAAGAGAGGCGCGCAGGCAAATTGACCCTGCCCAAAGCCATCTCAAATCGAAAAAGGAGTGCAAAACCATGTCAAAGAATGAAATCGTCGCACAGATTGAAGCCCTGAATGAGTGGGAAAGCGTTATCGCCGAGGCGCAGGCAGAGGCCGAGGCCATACGTGACAGTATCAAGGCCGAAATGCTTGACCGAGATGCCGAAGAGCTGCAAGCCGGGAAGTACATCGTCCGCTGGACGCCGGTACTCTCCAACCGATTCGACAGTACATCATTCAAAAAGCAGTACGGGGAACTGTACAAAGCCTTCGTCAAACAAGTCAGCAGCCGCCGATTCTCAATCAGCGCATGAAAACAGCCCCTTGCCTGAATGCCGACCAAAGCCACAGGCAAGAGACTAACGCCCACGCATATCAAGAGAGGGCATAGTTATTATACCGTGCCCTCTCCGAAATTTCAAGGAGAGATACGCATGAAAGAACTTACAAGCTATAACCGCGCTGCCGGATATCTCAATAAGCTTTTCGATCTGCTCAATGCCGAGTTTTTTGAATCTGCACTTTCAAGGCCGACAATCACTATCCAGTCAACGCCAAAAGCCTACGGCCACTTCTCCCTTCGTGACGATACATGGATATCCAAGAACGGTGCTACGCACGAAATAAACATCGGCGCCGGTACGCTCTCCCGCCCTATTGAGGAGGTTGCCGCAACGCTGCTGCATGAGATGGTACATTACTATAATTATGAGCGCCACATACAGGACGTAAGCCGAGGCAATACATATCACAACAGGCGCTTCAAGGACTCAGCCGAAGCTCACGGTCTAATCGTAGAGCACAGCGAGAAATACGGCTGGTCGCACACCGCTCCGAGTGACAGGCTTCTCGACTTCGTGCTTGAAAACGGCTTGACCGACATTCTCATCAACCGCAACGACTACGGCGGCTATCGCATAACCGGCCCAGGTGCGCACAACGGCACAAACGCCGGTACTCCGTCAAGAACATCCAGCACGCGAAAATATATCTGCCCGTCCTGCGGCAATTCCGTCCGAGCCACAAAGAACGTCAATATAGGCTGCCTCGACTGTATGACACAGATGATTGAAGTGTAGCTTTCAAAATTGGGGGCGGAGCGTATTCAATCCGCCCTTTGTCCCATAACTCAACAGAATCGGCTCCGCTGCAAGCACGACCAAGTTTCAATGGATGAACCGGTGTCATTACTCGGAGCCAGAAACGAAGGAGAAAAAATATGATATACGGATATGCCCGCGTCAGCACAGTGGGTCAAAGCATAAACGGCAGCAGCCTCGAAGAACAGGTTGCAGCGCTTACCGAATACGGCTACAATCAGATTATCACAGAGGCATACACAGGCAAGACGGTTGACCGCCCGCAATTCACCGCGCTGCTCTCCAAGCTGCAAAGCGGAGACACACTGGTCGTCACAAAGCTGGACAGGTTTGCCCGCAGCACTGTTGAAGGAGTACAGACTGTACGCGAACTGTTTACCCGTGACGTTAAGGTACATATTCTGAACATCGGCCTTATCGAAAACACGCTCAGCGGCAATCTTATCCTGACTGTGTTCTTGGCCTTTGCAGAGTTTGAACGCGGAATGATCCTTGAACGAACTCAGAACGGCAAAGCGCTTGCCAAAATGCAGCCGGGCTTCCGCGAGGGTCGTCCTCCGAAGTACAAACCCGCTCAGATAAATCATGCGCTGGAGCTTCTCGGCAGCGGTTTGAGTTACAGGCAGGTAGAAAATATGACCGGTATAAGCAAGAGCACACTTGTCCGGGCAAAGCGTACAAAATGTCAATCCGAAATTTGTTGAGTCTGCTGATTAAAAATTTCCCACCTATTTGTTATATAGGTGGGCCCACGCACAATATTGCGAAAGAGGTATAACGCAATGGATGAACAATTATTAGGCGAACTGAGAAAATGGCTTGAGCTTCCGCGCGTAAGTGTAATAAACCCAAAGCAGGCAAAACAGCTCATCGGAACAGTAAAGGCTCTGCGCGCCATAGCACACGACGAAAGATTAAATGCCACCGTCAAAGCAAGCACTACACCGCTCCCGTCAGGTAATATGGCAGTTACGGTTGAGGCCGACGAGCTCATTGTCCACGACCTGAAAAGGCTCTGCAAGCTGTTAGCCCGGATGCGAAACATGGAGATATACTCCCTGCCGAACGGCAAGGTTCATTTCGCCGCCGTGTTCCCGGATGTGTTCACGGTTAGCACTATTGAGAGCTAAAGTTACTCCCCTTCGCCAAGCATTGAAAGTGCACTTCCAACCATTCGGTGAATCAGTTTCATCTGACTAGGCGTTGCAGTTTTCAGGAGCTGCGTGATGTCGTCCGAATTGCCGTCGTCAAGCGAATCTATGAGCAAATAGCTCGGTGATACGCTGAGCTGTCTGCATAGCCCTACGAACATAGGGAGGCTTGGAGTTTTCGTTCCCGCCTCTATCTGGCGCAAATATGTCGCGTTGATGTTGCAGCACTCGGCCAGCTTTTCGCCGGTCAGTCCCCGCTCTTTCCTCGCTGCCTTGATACGGCTTCCAAGTCCTTTCCTGTCCATGTAAGTCCTCCAAATGTATGCTGAAAGTATAGACCGTGTCTGTCAATAGCATACATTTTAGTTGACTATCCCGGTAGATTCTGTTAGTATATCTAATATAGGCTGAAAGACTACAAAATATAAAGGGGAGGAAAAGATTATGTTTTGCCCAAAATGTGGAACGGTCTTCGAAGGCGGTAGTTTGAAATGCGAGAAATGCGGCTACGAAATTGTAAACGCCCCTGAACCTGTTGATCATTCCGAGCCGCCAGTACCAAACTCCGCGCCATTGGATGAGAAAAAGCCCAAAGCCAGTCTAAAAAGATTTTCAGTGCCGCAAATTGTATTGTTTGTTATGGCTGCGCTAATCTTGATTATATCGTTATATGCTGCTGGACGTGTCGTTTCTGGCGGAATGAGCATCGGCAGCATAGAATCTGTCGGAGGCAGAACGCTTGAGGAAGCATATTATCAGGCTTTGGGCACAGTCTATGCTGGATACGCAGCAGCAATTAGAGCCATGGGATTTTTCTTTGCCTCTGTTCTTGCATATCTTGGTTATAAAGGATAAATCGATACAATAAAGATATGCGTGAAATGTCTTACGAAATACAATGCAGACTATGATTACTGCCCTAAATGTGGCTCCAATCTTAAGCCTATCCCATCGGGAATTTCAAAGTATAGCGTTATTGCGCTGCTGTGTGCCGTGCTTGTTATTATAGTGATCGTCGGTATGTTCAAAGAATCTTCCGCAATCCAAAAGCAGCAAGACGAAATCATACAAGGCAGATATGAACGATCACTTAAGGAACAACGCAATACTCCCTCAACATCTGACCTTACCATAAATCAAGATTGGTCACATAGGCGGGACGGTAAATATATCTACATAACCGGAACAGTCAGCAACAATAGCACCAAGGACATAAATTACTACGAGATAGGGGTAAGGTTCTTTGACGCATCGGGAAACGTTGTTGACACAGATTATACAAATGGGCTTGACTTAGAAGCGGGAGACTCGCGCCAGTTTGAAATCATGCATAAAGCCAACGTTAATTACAGTCAAGTCTCGCTATATGTCAAGGACGTCAATTAAGGAGAATTTATATGAGCTTTTGTCCAAAATGTGGAGCAGACATTGAAAATGGGTCGCTCTTCTGCATGAACTGTGGAGCTGAACTTACTCAGCCAGAAGTCATACAATCAGAGGAAATTCCATCCTGCAAAAAGAAATCCCCGTCGAAATTAATCCTAGGAATTGTTGCTGCCGTAGCATTAGTCGTCGCCCTTTTATTGGTATTTACACGCGGGGGCACATCCCCAGAGGACTTGGCAATTAAGGCCGCCGTTGGGCAGTGGGATGGACGATTTGTTAGAGCCGGAGAGCTTTCGGCGGTGTCAGATGATTTAGGGGAATTCTCATGTACGGTCTCCCGCAACGGCGCAGTGTCGATCTGGATACCAGCGCTGAAAGACGATGTTTTTATGGAATTCTATATCGAATATAATCCCGATAAGACAAATTTGGCCCGCGATGAAGATGTTGCTGATTACTGCTTCAACATAAAAATGTATTCACTAGCAGATGATAGCCCGACGGCGGGCACTGCCATAATTTCAGAAGATACCCTCATCGTTGATTTTGCTTTGGATTCAGCATTTTCGTTCATCTTCAGCAGAGCAAAAAACTGACTTTCGACTCATTACGCCTACATTAGTTACGCGGCCACGAGGTTAGTCCCCGTGACCGCGTTTCCCATTACAGACTATTGATTTTTCATGCCCGTTTCGCTTCCGGCTCACTTGCCGGAAAACAAGCACGCTATCAGCACAAAAAAGCTGACTATGCCGAGAACAAGCGTAAAGAAATTGACTCCGACCGAGCCTTGCAGAAATGCTCCGAGATATGCTGCCGACAGAAACGCCCCGATAATGGCTCTCCCGCTCATATGTCCGCCGGTGCTGCTGCCGCTTGGCGCGTTGTTCTTGCTCTCTTCGCTGAAGATATCCTCATACAGGTGTACGTCCTGCATATCGACCTTGCCGTCGTGGTTGAAATCAAAATCCGGTGTCATGGCTCATACCTCCTGTCCGTTCGTCTGCGACTTGTCTATCAGGCGCTGCCAATACTGCGCCTTTTCGTATGGCGACAGCATTGAGTACGCCATGCATAAAAATGCTCTGCCGATTTCCTTTACGCTCTTAGCGCCAAGATTTCTTATGCCCGCAATGCCGCGGTCAGTTTTCATCATTTCATTGAGCTTGCCGAGTGTATCTATTCCCGCTCTCATAAGCCCGTTGCTTGCGCGCACAGACAGATTAAGCTCATCTATGCCTATCTCAGACATACGCCGCCTATACGGAATTTGAACCGCCATACCGGGAAAGCCGCGCTGAACCGTTTCCCATACTCCCGCTTTATCCGCCTCGCTCCTGTAGCTTATCGCTTGCCTTGAGATGTCCCGAGGGCAAGCTTCCACAGTCGCTGTCCTTGTCTTAGCTGTTTCCATGACGTCAAAAGCCGAGCTCAGCCATGAGCGCCCGTCAAGATAATCCTGATAAGACTGCTCGTCGAGCCGTATGCTGCCCCACTACGTTGATACTTCATACACTGCATCGTTAGTCATTTTTGCTCCTCCGTTCTTCATTACTCCCGAAAATAGGTGCAAAAAATCCTGTCGCGGGACAGGGCATACCTATCATACAAGCGTTAGCACCTTTCTCTCCGGGAGGTTGCTGTGCGGTCATCGGGCTTGTCCCTCGCGCATCTCTTATAGGTCAGTATTCAGTTGTTTCCTAGCGTGATATAAGTATAGCATATTTTTCCTATATGTCAATACGTGCGGGAGCATGCCGCTGCCAGCTCGAAAAGGCAATCGGATTTACCAGCATTACACTCGCAGAATGCTCCCGCTCAAAGTCACGATAAATCGCACGTAGAAAGCGTCCCTAAAACAATATGAAAAATTTGAATTTTTGGCTGGATATTACGCAAGCAATAGGCAGACAAATCGTGCAGCTTTGCGTCAGCAAGGGGTGCGAGAAAGCGAAACAACAATTAGTCTCATCCCCATATTGACCTTGCGGCTTTATACGGATATGATAGTGTCACGGCGTAGGTACAACACCTTATATAAGGAGGACGAATATGACCGAATCAAAAAAGCCGCTCGTTGCCGATGTTCTCGATTATGAGCATGACATCGCGCCTTATAAATTCATAAAAATATTCTCCGGAGTTGGCAGCGGTAAAACCCAGTTTGCCTGTAAGTTGATTCTTGGCGATAAAGAACGCAGGATTCCGCGTCAAACCGTTCTCCTCATAACGTCCCGCCGCTCTACCGTAGAAGAGACTCTCGGTCAGATGGGGAATCATGCAGCCGGTCGTGCAAGAGCATACGGGAACATCTCAGAAGATGAATACGCAGACAGCTTGGGCAGCAACGCTGATAATATCAGAATAATAAAGGATGATGACGAGTTCTTTCCATCCGATGTCACTGTTTTTAACAAGAGCGTCGTCTGCACAAATGCGCACATCGAACAGTATTTCAGAAAGCAGCATATCCCCGCCATTTCCTCGACGCATTTATGGGAGTTGTTCGACACGATAATAGTTGACGAGGTACACTCGCTTATTACCGATGCGACATATCAATCTGCTCCGTTCTATGTGCTTGAACTCATAAACGAGTTTCTGCGTCGCTGCACCAATCACGATATTCAAAACGAAAACCGGAAACATCTTATACTTATGACCGGTACTCCCGCTCCGCTTGACGTACTGGATTCTGAAATATTGCCGTTTGATGCCGCACATTCAGCCGAATATGCTCTCTTTGATAAATGTGAAAATGTCCTTCCTAAGAATGTAGCCGTTGTTAGCCGCAAAGCCGCTCTCGGCATCCTGCAAAAGCTGCTCAAGGCCGGGGAGAAAGCCGTCTATTTCTCGAACAGCGTCGCCACTAAGCATAGCGTTTATGAAAATTGGCATATAGACAGGTCTGTGAAAGTCGGAGTATCTTTTTCATCCGATGACGGGAAGAAAATTATTGGCAAGGAAGCCGCAGATGAAATGGAACAGCTGAACCGGTATATTGCCAGCAATAGACGCCTGCCTGATGACATTCAGCTTTTTGTCTCCACCTCTCGCAACAAGGAGGGCATAAACATTGAAAATAAGGATATCCGATTCATGTTCGTTGAATCTCATTTCTCTGCCGATATAATTCAAATGGCCGGGCGTATTCGTGCAGGAGTGGAACAGCTTTATATAATCTGCGACGCTAAACAGCTGTGTACCGGAGTTGACGCGACTGCCGTCGACTTTACGACAAACGGCATTGTCCCAGTACATGCGGCGTCCAACGATAAGAGCCAAGGATACGCAAACGAGCATTATCTGCAAGTATGCGCAGAACGCAAGGTCGAAGAAATTCCGTTTAACAGTGCTTCCAAGCTTACCACATACGGCATTGTCGACAGCTATATAGACTATGTCCACAAGACATTCCCATACGTGCGATATAGTTATATTCAAAACGAATTTGCCTTTTATGAGCAGCGCAGGAAAGCCGAAACGTACACGTTAGGCGAATGCGATAAAATCTCGGACGCCCTTACTAAAAGTCAAAGCGCATTGCGAGAGCTGATACAGCGCTGGTTTCCGGGAGTCAACGTTCAGAACAGGATGACAGATAATGATCGCTGCAAAGAATTAATCGAGAACGAGTTCTTCCCGCAGCGCAAAAACAATTGGGTCAGCATAACCCCCGCACAGCATGAGGAACTGAAGCAAAAGCTCGGTGAGATTCTTGGCAAACCTGTCGGATACCTGAATACGATTTTAAGCCCGCTCGGATATAGATGCAGTAAACAGGACAGCAAAGGATATTACAAACTATATCGCGGTAAGACTGAGCCGTCCCGCAACCCAAGCCGAAAACTTAAAAATCGGAAGTGATACGCTGGCAAAATGCAGACATTTCTACTCAAATCCAACTTATAAAGGAAACATTCCTTTTGGGAGAAAAATCGTAGAAAACAGTAGGCTTTCCCTGCTGAAATTGAGGTTACTTGTTCTTGTAAGCCAGATACTTTTCGGGGGACTTACCTTTCTATGACGCGATTGTTCTTCACTCTGCCCGTTCCCATACGGTCACGGGCTTGCTCATCATAATCACGCCTCTTGCGAGGAAAGGTATCCCCCGTTCCTCTTACCAAACTCGCAAAAATATTTTCACAGATTTGATATGACTCCGGTCTTCTTCGCCGACTTAAGAATTTCGGTATCTTCTATTCCTTCAAGATAGCGTTGGGTAATGCTCACGTTTTCGTGCCCTAAAATTCTGCTCAAGCTGTATAGATTAAGTCCATTTTTCAACTGCTGGTGCGCAAATGTATGTCTCAATGTATGCGGCGAAACCCGAATTTGGGGATTAACTCCTATGTCCTTGGCGGCTGTTTTCAGCAGTCTGCATACACTTTCCTCTGTAAGCTTCTTTCCGTTTTTGCTTAGGAACAGATAGTCCTGAGCGTCCCTTGCCGCAAAGTAGTTCTTCTTGACCGCATTGTATTTCATAAGCCACTTTGAGACAGCCGCAGTTTTAGGCACGACACGCTCCTTATTTCCCTTTCCCCGAATCAAAAAATAGTCCGGATATATGTGTTCATCGCGCAGATTCATAAGCTCCGCGACTCTGATTCCTGTATCGAACAAAATCATAATGATAAGCCTGTTCCGCACGCTGAGATAGTCTCCGCCCCTATAATACGTAATCATCTTCTTTATCTCCTCGCTTGAAAATGTACGGATTAAGACCTTCGGCTGTTTGACGTTTTTCACTCTCTGCGTAATAAGTTCCTTTGTATATCCTTCTCGGTGAGCATACCCGCACAAAACCTTGACGGCCTTAAGCATATCATTGATGTAGGATGGTTTGCAGCCCCTTCGCCGCAGCATGGCAATATATTCTTTTATATGAACCGCGGTCAAAGCCTCAAGCTCATCGACATTAAAGTTTCCGATGAGGAAGCTCTGGAACTGGACAAGTTGCTTTTCATAATTATGGACTGTCAGCGGGGACAATTCCCTGACTTCGCAGTCAAACAAAAACTCTTTAACCAAATCCGAAACAAGCATTAAAAAACCTCCTTCTACCACCGTGCAGATAGTAGAAAGAGGTTTTTATCATTTCAGAAATTCGGTATAGTTTCCGTACCAGACAACATTCTTCGTATCAGCAGACCATTTTTGCAAATTATCTACCAGAACAAAAAAGTTATGAGATATCAGCAAACTGGCGAAAATCCTGCGAGTTCAGCAGCAAATTATGCCTTGCGGACCTTGTCCATGTGGCGGGTCAGGTCGAGCATCTTGTTGGAGAAGCCCCACTCGTTGTCGTACCAAGCCATGAGCTTGACAAAGTTGTCGTTCAGGGCGAGGCCGGCCTTTGCGTCGAAGATGGAGGTGTGAGCATCGGTCTTGAAGTCGGAGGAAACAACTTCCTCGTCAACGTACTCCAGAACGCCCTTCATGGAGCCTTCGGAAGCAGCCTTCATTGCCGCGCAGATTTCATCGTAGGAAGCGGCCTTCTCGAGGCGGACAGTCAGGTCAACGATGGAGACGTCGCCGGAGGGGATACGCATGGAGGTGCCGGTCAGCTTGCCCTTCAGCTCGGGGATGACCTTGCCGACTGCCTTTGCAGCGCCGGTGGAGGTGGGGATGATGTTGTTGTAGATGGAGCGGCCGAGTCTCCAGTTCTTCTTGGAGAAGCCGTCAACGACGGACTGGGTGGCGGTGGAGGCGTGAACGGTGGTCATCAGGCCTTCGACGATGCCGAAGTTGTCGTTGAGAACCTTTGCCATAGGAGCAAGGCAGTTGGTGGTGCAGGAAGCGTTGGAAACGAACTGCATGTCGGGGGTGTACTTCTCAAGGTTGACGCCGCAGACGAACATCGGGGTGTCATCCTTTGCAGGGCCGGACATAACGACGACCTTTGCGCCGGCGTCGATATGGGGCTGTGCGGCTTCCTTGGTGAGGAAGCGGCCGGTGCACTCCAGAACGTACTCTACGCCAAGCTCGCCCCAAGGAATGAGAGAGGGATCACGGTACTTGTTATCGGAAAGGACTTTGACCTTCTTGCCGTCAACGACGAGAACGCTCTCTTCGTCGCAGGCCTCGACGGTACCGTCGAAACGGCCGTGGACGGTGTCGTACTTCACGGAATAGGCCAGCTGGCTTGCGGGATGACCGGGAGCGTTGATTGCAACGACCTCGATGTCGTCAGACTTGATAGCTGCTCTGAAAGCCAGAGAGCCGATGCGGCCGAAACCATTGATGCCAACTTTGATCATATTAGTATCCTCCATAATAAATAATAAACGAAAGTCTCATTTCAGCACGAGGATAAGCTCCCCTGCTGACCGTCTAAATTGTAACATAAAATATCAACAAAAATCAATATTTCCACCTATCTATTTTTGCCAAAAAAGTGCTGAAAATTTAGCCTTTTTTCGCCTTTTTTCAAGCTTGATATTGTATATTTTGTTGAGATTTGTTAGAATGGAGCAAACGAGCCGGACGCGTACCGGCAATTATTCGGAAATAAAACGCCGCATGACGGCAGAACGGAGCTTGCAGCATATGGATCAGATCGCAGAACAGTTCCTCGCGCTAACCAATGAAGCCGCGCTATACGTAAGGCGCGCAAAAATCGTATCGGCCAGCACGGAAGCCAAGCGCATTTTCGGCAGCGCCTGCGTCGGGCAGAATCTCCGCTCCGTCATCGGCAGCGAAGCCTCCGGCTCGCAGGCGGCGAGCTACATCTCGGAGGTGAGCATCGGCGGCGCGCGGTACGCCATTCGGGTCGCCCCGATGGGCGAAGGGCAGATAGTATTCATCACGCCGACAAGCACCCGCAAGCCCGTGCTGAACGACGCATTCCTCGGCGCCGCGCGCAGCACGCTGATGAGCATAAACCTCGCGTGCAGCATCGGCCGCAGCCGCGCCGAGCAGCTCGGAGACGACGATCTGCTGAAATGTTTCATCAGCGCCACGCGTTCGTACTACGTCTTTTCCCACATGTTCGGGAATATTTCGACGCTGCACAGCCTCGCATACGGCAGCTGCCCGTTCCAGCCCGTCGCGCTTGACATCTCCGGTCTGTGCGCGAACATTGCGGACGAGACGCGCGAGCTGTTCGGCGAGATCGATTTCAGCCTGAATCTGCCCGAACATATTGAGATCTCCGCCGACCGCGAGCTTTTGCAGCAGGCCGTGACCAACGTGATCTCAAACTGCATCGAGCATGCCTCGGGGCTAACGCGGATAAGCATAAGCCTTCTCGACCGGAACGACAGCGTCATCCTCTCCATCGCCGACGACGGCTGCGGTATGCCGCAGGCCGCGATGAACGCCCTGTTCAGGGATGTGGAGCGCAGTCCGGAGCTGATAAATCTCAGCCACGGCGCCGGTCTTGGGTTGGAGCTTGTGCGCGCCGTCGCGGAGAAACACAATGGCAGCCTGCATATCGAGAGCCGCGAGAACGTTGGCACGACCATACGTCTCTCGCTCTCGAAGGGCATTCCGGTCAGCCGCGTTATGCGCTGCGAGCCGGAGGCCTACAAGCTTGGCCCCGCCGCGCTGTATACCGCGTTCGCGAACTGTCTGCCGGAGGATTTCTTCGCAGGGAAATATATGGACTGAAACAGGAAAACATAAAACGAAGCGCCGGAATTATACGGGTGTTCGTAAAACAGGTTTAGACCGAAATTACGAAATGAGCATCTGTCAGGCGGGATTGGCAACGGAATAACGGGTATCTGGTGAGAGCCGGATACCCGTTATTTTTTGCCGCCACGAAAAGCAATAGATTTATTCACAGCTATTACAATAAATTGGGACAGGAAAGCCGGATAGCCAGTCCGGCTTTCTTTCCGTCTCGTGCCTAAGCTACAATGAGGGGAGCAACTGGCTGACTATTCGCTCCTTGGGCTTATATGTCCGACTGAAAGACTGTCAGCCATCCCCTTATTGCAGCGTTCGATTTGAGCAGGTTGAGCCTTGGAGTTCGCGTCACCCAATAGATTGAATCGGCAATGAGAAAAAGATGGATTCCGGTTGCAAATTCGTATTGGAGGAATGCATGAGCCGCGGTATCTGGCAGCCGAGCATGGACTTCTCTATCTCGCGGCTGACCGTCAGCCGCTCGCCGAGGCGCTCCTTGGTGATGTACAGATACGCGTCAACATACTTCAGCTCCTCCGACAGCGGCGCCTGCGAGCGCCCATCGCGCCCGACGGCGGCGTCGAGCATTGTGGAGAGCGCCTCGATCATCGAGCAGACCTGCTCGTTATCTGCCAGTCTCGCCTCCCAGTTGATTATCTCAAGCGTGTTATTCAGGAAATGCGGGTTTATCTGCGACTGCAGCGCCTTATAGCGGCTTTTGAGTTTGATGTTACAGTGAAAGGAAGCGCTTCCAGGTATCTATATACCCGTCGGCCTTCTCCTTCGTTTCGGCCTCGGCCGCCATGCGCAGCAGCGGCTCCGTGCCGGAGAAGCGACAGATGACCCAGCTGCCGTCCTTGAAATAGACCTTGCAGCCGTCCTCGCGGCTGATATGATCCACGCCGTCCCCGAAGTCGGGGCAGGCCATGTCCTCGAAGAGGTACTTCTGAAGCTCGGCCTTGCGCTCGTGCGTCATTGTGAACGACGCCTCGGCGTAGGCAAGCTCGCCGTAAAGCTCGCATATCTCGCGGTACAGCTCCGAGAGCTTCTTCCCGGTGACGGCCAACATCTCCACCAGCAGGGACGCGGCGTAGATGCCGTCCTTGCCGGAGATATGCCCCTTGACGGCAAGGCCGCCGGAGCTTTCGCCGCCGATTATCGCGTCCGTCTCCGTCATCTTCGCGGAGACCCACTTGAAGCCGACCGGCACCTCGTAGCACTTCTGCCCCAGCCCTTCGGCCACGCGGTCGAGCAGATGCGTGGTGGAATTATTCCTGACGCATGGGCCGCTCCAGCCGCGGTATTTCACAAGGTAGTAGTACAGCAGCACGAGCAGCTTGTTCGGGTGGACGAATTTGCCCTCGTCGTCGATGACGCCGAGCCTGTCCGCGTCGCCGTCGGTCGCGATGCCGAGGTCGCAGCGGTATCTGTCCAGCACGACCGCCGACAGCGGCCCCATCGTCTCCTCGTTCGGTGCGGGCAGCTTGCCGCCGAAGAGAGTGTCGTGCCTGTCATGGATTATCTCAAGGTCGCAGCGGCAGGTCATGAGTATCATGCTCAGGCAGGTCTGGCTCACGCCGTACATCGGGTCGAGCGCTATGCGCAGCTGCGCCTTCTTTATGGCCTCGACGTCTATCGCGGCCAGGATGCTGTCAATATACTCGTTGGACGGATTATATTCGCCGATGGTTCCATCGGCCAGCGCCTTGTCGTAGTCGACGCTCCTGACGTCGGCCTCGGTGAGCTTTTCGATCTCGGCCTCGATCTTCGCGGTGACGGTTCTGTCCGCGTCGCGGCCGCCGGTGGTGAACACCTTGATGCCGTTATATATTGCGGGGTTGTGGCTCGCCGTGACGGCCATGCCGTATGGCATGCCGTGCGTCTTGACGACGAACATCATAAGCGGTGTGGGCGAGGAGCGGTTGACCATATACACCCTGAACCCGTAGCCCGCGAGGACTTCCGCCGCCCAGTGCGCGGATTCCTTGGAGAGGAAGCGCCGGTCATAGCCGACGCATATCTCGGCTCCGGCGTGGCCCTCCTTGAGCATCAGCTCGCACAGTCCCGCCGTGAGCAGGCGGATATTCGCCTTGGTAAAATCGTCGGCGATGATGGCGCGCCATCCGCCGGTGCCAAATTTTATCATCTTTTTCACCCCATTATAATTTCCGCATTGCATATATTTCCGGCCGGTATCACCGGCTGTGCGTCAACTTTTCTGCCGTCGGCAATTATCTCCCGCACGCCTTTTTCGACTCCGTCGGGGTTCACGACATGGATATTATACACGCCGCCGCGCCATTTGCGCGTCACGGAAAACTCCTTCCAGTCGGCGGGGACGCAGGGATCGACGCGCAGGCAGTCGAAATCCGGCCTTACGCCAAGGATGTACTGCGTCGCGGCGTAATACGCCCAGCCCGCGGAGCCGGTCATGAACGGGTGCCGCGCGCGGCCGAAGGCCGTGTGGCTCCTGCCGACGACGAACTGGCAGTAGGAATAGGGTTCCGACTGGCGTATCTCTATTTTATCATTTTGCAGCGCGGGGCACAAGGCATTATAAAATTTCATTGCGCGGCTTCCGCGCCCCAGAACAGCCTCGGCGCACCACGCCCACGGGTTCGGGTGGCTGAATATCGCGCCGTTCTCTTTGAGGCCGGGGTAGACCCGCGTGACGAAGCCGATGCCGTCGTCGGGCTTGGTGTAGCAGGGGGCGTTCAGCATAAGGCCGAAGTCGGTGTAGAGATACTCGTCCACGCTGTCCATGGCCTTTATCCCGCGCTCGCGCGCCGCAGTATACTTTTCGCGCATCGCACGGCCGGTCCCGCGGCCGCCCTCGCCCAGCATGAATATCAGCCGCGCGTCCTCATCGGGCGCGAGCGTCAGGCGTTTTTTCAGCACGCCGCAGTGGTTCCCGCCGTTTTCGAATCTGCCGCGGCATTCGCCGGAGACTACGCTCTGCGGGTCGCGCTCGGTGCGGTACGCACCGATGAAATCGTCGCGCAGGCAGTCGAAGCCGTCTGGCTCGAAGTCGGCGGCAAAGAACTGGAAGCCGTTCTCCTCATAGTGCAGCTCGTGCTCGATTATGCCGTCGGCATAGCTGCTGCCCGTGGCGGCACGAGTATTTCGCCATGTCGCGCCCCACCGGCTGCCACGAAACGCTCCAGTAGTCGCCGGTCTCGTCGTCACGGATGTAGATATAGTGCCCGGGGCCGTCCATCGGCACGCCGTTCGGGCGGAAACGCGTGATGCGGTGGTATTCTGGGGTCTTGTGCAGAAGGTATCCGCCCGCCGTGTGGTTGAACACGCCGTACATGTCCCCCACGCCGATATAGTTTGTCCACGACACGGGCAGATCGACGCGGTCTATCACGTATTCGCGGCTTTTATTGTCAAAATGGCCATACTGCATATTGTCCACCTCATTATAAAATTTACGCTATTTTATAATGCTATTATATCTGTTCCGGCGGCAATTTGTAATTGCAGAAGATGCACCTTTTTGCTTCTGTTTGTGCTTTCCCGTTACTGCTCCGAGTATTCGCGGAAGAAATCCGTCAGCAGCTCCGCCGGACTCACGCGCAGCGCAAGGCACATTCCGGCCAGCTCATAGTCCGTCACCATGCGGGAGTTGTTCTCGATCTTGCTGATCATCTGCTGATCCATGTTTATCCCCAGCGTCTGAAGCTTCGCCGCAAGCTCGCTCTGCGTCATCCCGCACCTGACGCGGCACAGCCGCAGGCTCTTGAAAACAACGTTCTTATTGTTGTCGAGGGCAATCTTTTTCATTCAGCGTCACCACGTTTATATAACGTATTTTACTTGACATTAGCATATATTCTGAGCTAAAATACGTTACATAAACGTACGAAACGCCGTTTGGGAGGATAAAATAATGGATTATAAAAAGATGTATCTTTCGCTGTTCAACAGCATCACCGATTCGCTCAACGCACTTGAAAGCCTGAACTTCGGGCAGGCGGCGGACATACTCAGGCAGGCGCAGAGCGACTGCGAGGAGCTATACGTTGAGGATGCGGAGGAGCTTATAGAATAAACACACGGGAGGGCGCTGAATGAGACGCAGAGACAGAGAGATAACCGACCGAGAGAAGATGCTTGAGATCGTCGCCGAGTGCGATTGCTGCCGCCTTGGCCTTGTCGATAACGGCGAGGCTTACATTGTGCCGATGAACTTCGGCTTTGAGGACGCGGGCAGCGCGCTCACTTTATATTTTCACTGCGCAGCCGAGGGGCGGAAGCTCGATCTGATAGGCTCCGGCGCCGACGTTTCGTTTGAAATGGACTGCAGCCATGCGCTCCGCGCCGCCGATATCGCCTGCGCTTTTTCGTATTCGTACGGCTGCGTCATGGGGCGCTGCCACGCCGCTCCTGTCACGGACAGAGATGAGAAGCTCCATGCGCTGGGGCTGATAATGCGGCATTATTCCGGCAAGGCGGACTGGAGCTTCGATCCCCGCGCGCTGGAGCGCCTGACCATAATCAGGCTCACCGTCAATGATTGGAGCTGCAAGGCTTCCGGCTGACGGGGCAAAATCTTATACCGTTTTCTTATGACAGCGGGACGGCACAGTGGCCGTCCCGTTGTCTACTGTTCTCAACGCATGAAAAATCGATGCGCTTGATCCAAACCAACTTGTCATTGCGAGACCGGTGCGCACACCGGTCGTGGCAATCCGCGTCCCCTAACGCCGCACGAAAACATACCGCTACTGCAAAGAGAAACGGATTCCCACGTCGCTTCGCTCAGCGCGACGGCGGCATACCACGATTCATTAATCTGCCGCCTAGTCCCTTTAGGGGGAATGACACATGTATTCTATCCCCTGCTCCTTCTTTTCCCTATCGGCAATTTCCGTACACTGGCGACCCCTCAGGCGCTTTGCGCCAGCTCCCCTAGAAGGGGCGCCAAGTCCTCTCTTTTCCCTACTGGCGCTTTCTCCACCCCGGCGACCCCTCAGTCAGCTTCGCTGACAGCTCCCCTAAAAGGGGCGCCAAGGGAGGGGTGCCGCGGTACAGCAAGGCAACTTTTCGCCGCCGTTGCACTACCTAAAAGGGGCGACAAGAGGGGCGGCAAAAACTTCGCATCACATCGTCAAAATACATCGAAACCACAAAAAGCCGCCCCGACGGGATCCCGTCGGGGCGGCTGCTTTATTGGCTTATTGCTTGTAATTATGCGCGTCCTGAAGAACCATTTCCTTTACCTTCAGCAGACGAACCTTTGTGGAGTTCTCGTTCTCCTCGAGCTTCATGGAAATATACTTGATATTGCCCTCAAGCTCCGGTATCATGACGTACTCCAGCGCGTTGACGCGGCGGCGGGTCTTTTCGATCTCCTCCGCGAGAAGCTGCATGGTCTTCTCGACCTGAGCCAGCTCCAGCATATCCTCAAACACCCTCGCCATCTTATCCAGCGCATCGTCCAGCTCGCCGGAGGTCTGCGCGAAACCGTAGGGATAGATTTCGGACGGGTCGTTATTCTTGGTATGGAAGCTGTAACGCGGCACGTTGACGCTCATTATGTTCTTAAACTCCATCCCCAGCTCGACGCTCTGGCGCGGATACATCAGCGCCTGCTCGAGCATCTCCGGGGACATGATGGCGCTTGCCACCTGAAGGGACGAGAACGCGGCGGTCAGCCCTTCCTCGACCTTCAGACGCAGCTGCTTATTGAGCTTCACGACGTCCATGAACTGACGCATCAGCTCATCGCGCTTGTCCTTGAGCAGCTTATGGCCTCTTCGGGCAGTCTTGAGACGGCCCTTGAGCTGGTTGAGCACCATTCTGGTCGGAGTTATTGCGGTACTCGCCAAAAAGCATCACCTCCGTAAATAATTTTGGGTCATCACTTCTTGGGCATGTACTTGTCGATCATTTCGGGCTTGATACGCTTCAGCTCGCGGCGCGGGAGAATGCTCAGCAGCTCCCAGCCGATGTTCAGCGTCTCCTCAATGCTGCGGTTGGTGTTATTGCCCTGGCTGACATAGACCTTCTCGAACTCATCCGCAAACTTTGCAAACAGCTTGTCGTCGTCAGACAGCGCGGCCTCGCCGAGGATGGTCATAAGCTCCTTGGCATCCTTGCCGCGGGAGTATGCGGCGAAGAGCTGGTTCATTGTACCGGAGTGATCCTCACGGGTCTTGCCGACGCCGATGCCCTTATCTTTCAGGCGGCTCAGGGACGGCAGAACGTCCACGGGAGGAACTATGCCCTTGCGGTGCAGCTCACGGCTGAGGATTATCTGACCCTCGGTGATGTAGCCGGTAAGGTCGGGGATGGGGTGAGTCTTGTCGTCCTCAGGCATGGTCAGGATGGGAATCATGGTAATGGAGCCCTTCTTGCCCTGACGGCGGCCTGCGCGCTCATACATGGTCGCAAGGTCGGTGTACAGGTAGCCGGGGTAGCCGCGGCGGCCGGGAACTTCCTTCTTTGCCGCGGAGACCTCACGCAGAGCCTCAGCGTAGTTGGTGATATCGGTGATGATGACGAGAACCTGCATGTCCTTCTCGAAGGCGAGGTACTCGGCAGCGGTCAGCGCCATACGCGGAGTTGCGATACGCTCAACTGCCGGGTCATTCGCGAGGTTCGAGAATACGACGGTACGCTCGATAGCGCCGGTGCGGCGGAAGTCGTTGATGAAGTACTCGGACTCCTCAAACGTGATACCGACGGCGGCGAACACGACCGCGAAGGTCTCGTTGTCGCCCAGAACCTTCGCCTGACGCGCGATCTGCGCGGCGAGCGCGGCGTGGGGCAGACCGGAGCCGGAGAATATCGGCAGCTTCTGGCCGCGAACCAGAGTGTTCAGGCCGTCGATGGTGGAAACGCCGGTCTGTATAAACTCTGCGGGATAGGCGCGGGCGGCCGGATTCATCGGCAGGCCGTTGATGTCCAGATGCGCCTCGGCAAGAATGTCGGGGCCGCCGTCGATGGGCTGACCCATGCCGTTGAAGACGCGGCCGAGCATATCCTCGGAAACCGCCAGCTCCAGCGGATGGCCAAGGAAGCGAACCTTGGACTGCGCAAGGTTGATGCCCTGCGCGGACTCAAACAGCTGGACGACAGCCTTGTTGCCCTCGACCTCAAGCACCTTGCAGCGGCGGACATCTCCGTTGGGCAGTTCGATCTCGGCCAGCTCGTCATAAGTGACGCCCTCAACCTGATCGACAACCATCAGCGGGCTTGCGATCTCTCTTATAGTCTTATACTCTTTAATCATGCGTCCTCACCTCCGGCAATGACTTCATCGATCTCCTTCTTCATCAGCGCGACAATCTCATCATAGTCGGCGTTGAAGGAAGCGGCGTCTGCCATCTTGGCGCGGCCGATCTTCTCGCGGGCGCTGATAACGAAGAGTGCATTCATGTCCGCACCCTTGGTCAGAGCTTCACGGCAAAGCTCGTCATATTGCAGGATGATGTCAAGAAGCCGATACTGCTTGGCATAGGAGGAATATGCATCCTCATCGACGAAAGCGTTCTGCTGGAGGAAGTCTTCCCGGATCATCTTCGCGGTCTCCATGGTGAGTCTGTCCGCCGGGGACAGTGCGTCCTGACCGACAAGACGGACGATCTCCTGCAGCTCGCTCTCCTCCTGAAGGATGTGCATGGACTTGGTGCGGTTGGCCATGTAGCCCTCGCCGAACTGCTCGGTGTACCAGGGAGCCAGAGTGTCCATATACAGCGAGTAGGAGGTCAGCCAGTTGATTGCCGGGAAGTGGCGGGCATAGGCAAGGCTGGAGTCAAGCGCCCAGAACACCTTGACTATACGCATCGTCGCCTGAGAGACAGGCTCGGAAATATCACCGCCCGGAGGCGAGACCGCGCCGATGGCGGTGACGGAGCCCTGACGGTCATCCTGACCGAGGCACTCCACAACGCCGGCGCGCTCATAGAACTGAGCAAGACGGGAGGCAAGGTAGGCGGGGTAGCCCTCTTCACCGGGCATCTCCTCCAGACGGCCGGACATCTCACGCAGAGCCTCAGCCCAACGGGAGGTGGAGTCTGCAAGGACGGCGACGTCATAGCCCATGTCGCGGAAGTACTCGGCTATCGTGATGCCGGTGTATATCGAGGCTTCACGTGCCGCGACGGGCATATCAGAGGTGTTTGCGATGAGAACGGTGCGTTTCATCAGAGGCTCGCCGTTGCGCGGGTCCTTGAGTTCGGGGAACTCCATAAGAACGTCGGTCATCTCGTTGCCGCGCTCGCCGCAGCCTATGTAGATAACGATATCGACGTCCGACCACTTCGCCAGCTGGTGCTGTACAACGGTCTTGCCGGAACCGAAGGGGCCGGGGACTGCCGCGGTACCGCCCTTTGCGATTGGGAACAGAGTGTCTATGATACGCTGGCCGCTGTTCATGGGGCGGCTGGGGACGTATTTCTTGGCGTAGGGTCTTGCGATACGGACGGGCCAGCGCTGGATCATGGTCAGCTCGTGGTCAACGCCCTTTGCATCACGAACAACGGCGACTACGTCTGTGACGACGTGCTCGCCTGCGTTCAGGCTGACGACCTCGCCGGACACGCCGTAGGGCACCATTATCTTGTGGAGTATGGCGCTGGTCTCCTGCACGGTGCCGAGCACGTCGCCCGCAATGACCTTGTCGCCCAGCTCTGCGACGGGGACGAAGTCCCACTTCTTCTCGCGGTTGAGCGCGGGAACGTCGGTGCCGCGGGTGATGGAGTCGCCGGAGAGGGCGCGCATCTCGGGCAGGGGGCGCTGGATGCCGTCATAGATATTGTCGAGCATACCGGGGCCAAGCTCAACGGACATCGGCATACCGGTAGTTTCAACGACGGCGCCGGGGCCAAGGCCGGAGGTCTCTTCATAAACCTGAATTGACGCCTTGTCGCCGGTCATGTTAAGGATCTCGCCTATCAGGCGCTGAGAACCGACGCGGACGACGTCGGAGACGTTGGCGTCCGCAAGGTTCTCGGCCACGACAAGCGGTCCGGAAACTTTTGTTATAGTTCCGCTCATTTACATACCTTCCTTTGTTAGTGTTGAAGGACAGGGCGTCAGTCGCCCAGGATATTCGTGCCGACGGCACGCTCGACAGCGGCCTTGAGCGCCGACTGGCCGAGTCCCATCGAGCCTTCTCTGCCGGGGATGAGGATCACGGCCGGAGTGGGGCGATCCTTGAACTTGCTTATCTCGTGCTCAAGCTCCGCGGCGAGATTTTCTTCGATATAGATTATGGCGTAATCATCGTTTTCGCGGGTGAGGCGGCGCAGGATATGTCCGGCTTCGGCGGCGTCCGCGGCGGGATAGGTCTCCAGCCCGAGCGCACGGAAGCCGATGACGGTGTCTCTGCCGCCAATAACAGCGATTTTAAGCATACATATCACGCAGCCTTTCTCGTATCAGCTCCGGGGCGATGCCCTCGCGCTTGCCGGTGAGTATCATTCTGACAGCGGTAATCTCGCTCTCTACGGCGGCAAGATAGGCTATAAGAGCCTCGGGGCCGTAGCTGACGAGCTTTGCCGAGCAGAGATACGCGTTCACCGCGTTGTCGCATGCAAGCTCAAAGGCGGTCATGCTTCCGCCGGAAACGGCTTCCGCACCGAGTGCGGCGGCCTTTTCAAGCCTGGAGCTTGCATAGAGCGCGGCAATACCGTCCTTGTCGCCTGCGGCGGATATACGTGATATGTCGATGCTGCCGCTGGGGATGAGCGCCGCGGCCATGAAGTCGGTGTCCTTGCCCATACGCAGGGCGCGGACGGCGGTTTTCAGATTGGCGGCGTCTATCATGATGGCAACATAGCCGTCAAGGAACGGGCAGCCGATCTGCTTCGCAGTCGCCCGAAGCTCCGCGAACAGCGCCTTGTCGAGGATGAAATCGGCAAGCTGCGGGTTTGCGGTGCGGGCAAGGCTGCTCTCTGCCTCGGCAATGGCAGTGCCGAAGGTCTCAGGGAGCCGGCTGAGCAGATCCTCGCTGAAAATGTTCAAAAGCGTGTCCGGATCGAACCTGCCGGATGCGCTCATAAGCCGCTTCGCATCCTGCCCCGTGGCCTTGGCCTTTATCATTACCTTGGCGTTGTGGTAGTCATACTTGAGCTTGAATACGTCGAATATTGCCTTGTCCGGAGCGGATTTTTCAAGCTCTGCAAAGCAGTCCTCGCGGCGTTGTGTGAGATATGCCTCGATTCCCTTCGTGGTCATCTGGGACATATCGTCGTAGCCAGAGTCGGTCAGCAGCTTTGCTGCCTCCTCATAGGTCGCGGCCTCGAGCATACGGTTGGCTCTGTCGGCGTTGAGGAGCTTCGGCTCCTTGGCGCGGACCATCGCGGACAGGCAGAGGTACGCTTCTTTTTTTGTTGACAATTTATTCCCTCCCTATATGGGATTGTGCAGCCGCAGCATCAATCGAAAAGGACCTTGGCGATTTCTGACGCCATGCCGCTGCGCTGAAGCTCAACAAGCAGCTCTGCGGTGCAGTTTGCCGCAACGCTGCCGCGGCGGAGTATCAGGCCTCCTGCGAAGCTGCCGGTCTCGTCGCTCAGGCTGAAGCTGCCGCCCTTGAAGAGCGCGTCGGCCGCCTTGACAACGTCCGCACCGATAGCTTCACGGTCGCGTGCGTTGAGGACGATCTCCTCGCTGCCGGTCACGGCCGCTTCGGAGGCGAGCTTTGCCAGCAGGGATATGTACTGCTCGCGGGGGAGCGCGACAATCATTTCAACGGCCTTGTCAAAGCTCGCCGATACCAGCTCCTGCTTGAGCGCGAGCACGCCTTTTCTGGATTCCATCTGAGCCATGCGCTTCATGCTGTCCGCCCGACTCTCGCACTCCTTTACGCCGGCACGTATTCTCTCGGCGTAGGTGTCCTTGGCCTGCTCTTCACAGCCGGACTTGATGGCTGCGCACTGCTCGGCTGCCTCAGCCAGTATCGCGTTGGCCTGCTCCTCTGCGTCAGAGCGGATATGCGCGATTATTTTTTCAGTGCCTTTCATAAATATCTCCTGTTCGGTGTGTTATCAGAAAGAGATGCTGTTGAGCATCAGGAAGGAGGCAAGCAGAGAAAGTATTGCGTAGAACTCAACGATGATGCAGAGGATCATACCGCGGGACCAGTCGTCAGGCTTTTTGGCAAGAATGTTGACGGAGGCAGCGGCGACCTTGCCCTGTGCGATAGCGGAAAGCAGACCGCCGAATGCGATGGGCAGGCAGGCGGACATGATCTGGAAGCCCTGTTCGACGGACATACCGGCGGTGAGCTTGCCGAATGCGAGGAACCAGATAACGAAGCCGTACAGACCCTGAGTACCGGGAATGACCTGGAGTATCATTGCCTTACCGGATTTGCTGGGATCCTCCGCGATGAGGCCTGCGCCTGCTTCACCGGCGATGCCGGTACCCTTTGCGGAGCCGATGCAGGCGAGGAATGCAGCGAGGCCTGCGCCCAGAAGACCGATGGCGTAGCCGCCGATAGCGTTCAGAAATTCCATTTTAATTTCCTCCTAAATCTTAAATATGTTTTGTTTAATAAGATACGATTATTTAGCCCGGACGTATTTGCTCTTTATGCGCAGCGGGCTGAAGGGCTTGCCGCCGTCTTCATAGAATTTGCCGAAGAACTCAAGGCACTGGAGACGCAGGTCGTGCACGTAGCAGCCGAGAATATTCAGGCCGAAGTTCAGGCAATGGCCTATAAGGAAGATGACTATGAAGGCGAGCACCGTGAACACGTTCACACCGGAGCCGTTTGCGGGCATGGCTGCTATGGTGTTGAACACCTGCGCGACGACGCCGCCCGCGAGCATGAGCGCCATGATACGCGAGTATGAGAGAATATCGCCGAACCAGCCGGTAAGCGTATTGTAGATGCAGCCGAATGCGGCTCCGATTATGCCGAAGCCTTTTGCACCGCGGGCGGAACCGATCAACAGAGCGGCAGCGCCTATTATCATTACCACGATACTGGGAGTGGCCAGCGCATCGGTAATACCGAGGAGACTCAAGCCGGCCATGATGCCTCCGATGAGGATGACCCACAGCGGGACCTCTTCCCACAGACCGTCTACAAGCCGGCCGCGGCGGACCTTCATGCAGAAGCTGATCACCATACCTGTGTTCAGGTGGATGAGACCGAGAACCATTGAGCCGTAAAGGACCATGGTGCTGTTGTTCACCGGACTGAACAGGTACGGCAGACCCTCCCAGGTGCTTGATGGGTTAAACATATGTACGAGCTGATACGGCGCGTCTCCGAAGAAGCCGCCGGTCAGCGCGCCCATCGCCAGGGTCGATATGCCGCAGTAAAGCAGGAGCTGGCAGAAGCTCAGGCTGCCCTCGCGGGGCTTTATCTTCGCCATCGCGACCAGCGCGGCGGCGATCATGACGAGGCCGTAGCCTATATCCGCCATCATCAGTCCATAGAACAGGATGAAGAACGGCGCCATAAGGGGGTTTGCGTCAACGGATCCGTAAGCCGGGAGGCTGTACATGTTCGTGACCATGTTGAGCGCATTTGTGAATTTGTTGTTCTTGAGCTGCACAGGGACTGTGGGGTACTCGTCCTCGGACGGATCCTCGGTCTCCCATGCGCAGTCGTACTTTTCGAATATTTCGGCAAGCTCGGCCTCGCGCTCCGCGGGCATCCAGCCCTGCATTACCAGAACGTTTGTCAGGCCGTAGAGCTTATCCTCGGCTTCGGCGCGGGCGATCTTCGTGCCGAGCACGTCAGCTGCGAGCTTGAGCTCGTTTCGGTGCTCCGCAAGCTCAACGATGTGCTGCGCGCAGCCTGCCTTCTCGTCGGCAAGCTTATGCAGTTCCTTCTCGGCGGCTGCGATACATTCGCGCGCGGTGCCGTTCATACCGGAGACGGGTGCCGCAGCAAAGCTGAAGCCGCGCATGCAGTCCATAACGGCGGCGTGCTGCTCCTTCATGCAGACCAGAACCAGATACTTCTGCATCTTGTCCGCATCGACCAGAAACAGCTCTGCTTCCTCCGTGACCGCTGCAAGCGCGCTCTCCATCGCGGAGAAGTCCGTGCTGCCGGCGACCGTTCCCAGCACTACCGAGCAGCGCTGAGTTTCGGTTGTTCCGAGGGGCATGTCAAGCGACGCCCACGGCTTCAGCGCGTCAATGGTGTTTTCCAGACGGCCGGCCTCCGCGCCGATGCTTTTTATGCGATCCTCGTTTGCGGATATCTCATCCGCTGCTGCCAGTGCCGCGCCGACGCCGCTGTCATCCAGCAGAACGTCCTCTCCGACCTCCGGCAGTGCACTGAGCAGGGGTTTCTTTGCGGGGGAATACCTGTCGAGAATACCCACGGCGTTGACTAATGCCATGTGCTGGGACTTGAATGTCATAAGGCTGCTGCTCTCGCGTTTCAGAAGCTCCTTGAAGTCGGAATCCTGAACCTCGCCCTCGATCTCGGAGAACTCAACGCAGCCTTTGCAGATCAGCTCCTTCAGCAGCGCATCCTTGTTTGACCGGATAGCCATGAGCCGCAGCTTTTTCATTTTTACAATGGCCATTTAGCTGTTCACTATCCTTTCCACAACAAGAGCCGCGGCTTTCTCAAGTCTGGCTTCGGCTCTGGCGCGCAGTGCGGCCTTCCGATTTTCCGTCTCCGCGGAAAGCTCTCCCGCCTCCGTCATCGCTTTGGCGTCCGCCTGCTTACGCAGCTCTGCCAGCTCGCTGTCGGCTTTGGCTCGCGCAGCCTCTATCGCGGCTTTCCCTTCGTTTTCGGCTTCGGCTGACATCTGGCGAGCCTTCAGCTCCGCCCCGAATATCAGTTCCTTGGCTTCGGCTTCGGCTTGAGCCACACCCGCAATCGCTTCAAATGACATTGGCACACCTCCTCTTTGTCAGTTTTGTTGATTTTATGACACACATTTCGGGTTTTTTGCCATCCTACATGGCAATGTGTACAACAATGCCATGATACAGCATAAATGAGATTCTTTCAAGGTTAAAATGTTTATATCTCTGACAAAATTCCTACACACATGTCAAAACCATAACATGTGTATATTAAACCATGCTGTTAATAAAATATCAAGTGGCAAAGGCCAATTTTTGCATAAAAAAATCAGAGCTTTTCGGCTCCGATTTTATATAAAACCATGAAGAATTTTCATGGTCATTAGAAAATGTCATGTTTCGCCTGTTCGTTCAACTTTTATCTCCTGCTGCACGCCGTCGGATGCGTTGAGATATATCGCCACGCGCCGGTCGCCGTCGGTGCAGACAAGCTCGTAGCAGGCGGTCGGTCTCCCGCCGACGCTGTCGATGACCACCTTGCGGCAGCTCTCGGCCTCCAGCCCCGACGGCAGCTTTGCGCGGGCGTCCTCCTCGCTTATCTGCCATTGGCCGTCCTCCATGTCCGCGTCGGAATAGTCCTCCGCGTCGAAAGCGTATACCTCCCCGGTGTCCAGCGCGATTGCGACGCTCAGGCCGCTGTCGAGACAGTCCGCCTCTCCGTCGGTGCATATATATTCAAACCGCGCGACGGCTCCGTTCTGCTCCTCGGCGCTGAGCTTGAGATTTTCATAGCCGTTCGCGGCCAGAAATTCCTCCGCAAGCTGCCGCGCCTGCTCCATATCCATCTGCGCCTCTTCAACAAGACGGGAATCCGTAAGGCTCTTGACCCCGGCGGAGCTGACGAGGATATATTTCGTCCCTGCGCTGTAACACCTGAGCCTGCTCTCGCCCTCGTAGCCGTACTCCTTTTTCAGCTCTTCCGGCTCCACGCCCGCGACCGATGCCGCGGCGGAGAGCATCTCCTCGTCGCTCATGTCTCCGCTGCGCGCCGTCTCGCTCGCGGTGTAGCGCCCCTCATATTCCGGCAGGTCGGGCATTTCAAAGTCGCCCTCGTACTCGGTCAGCCGCGCGCTGAGCGTGACGCCGCCGTCCTCGCCCACGTTCTGAAGCCGCCGCTCCTGCCGGTCGATCATCACCTCGCCGTCGTTGATGCTGCCGCGCAGCTCCTGAAGCAGCGCGCTGAACTCCGAGGCCTTGTCGGATAGGCTGCGCAGTGTCTCCCGCTGCTCGCCGGTGAACTCGCCGTCCTGCCGCGCAAGCGACATGGCGTAGTCCCCCGCCGTGCCGAGGAAGCCCGCCGTGCGGCTCAGCTCCTGCGTCGTGAACGGCAGCGTCGCCATCGCAGCCTCCGCGGACTGCGCTGCCGCCTGTATGTCGCTGCAGACCTGCGCGCACATTCCGGCGTCAACTGCATACACGCCCTTGCCAAGCGCCTCACTCAGCTCCTGCACCGAGGCCGCCGTCTCCTCAAACGCGCGCTGCGAGCTGTATTTCGCGATGAGCCGGTAGTTCTCCAGCCGCACATGGCTGACGCAGGAGTACACCGTCAGCATCGCGATCGCCGCCGCGGCGTATATACCCAGTATTCTTCGTGCTTTTTGGGACATATAAAAACCCCCTTACGGATTTATTATTCTCCGTAAGGGGATAATTACTAATGTAAAAACTGGAATTTATGCCAGTTTCTCAAGCGCGACGTGAATTCTTCTCAGAGTCTCGTCCTTGCCGAGGATGCGGCATATCTCGACCGCGCCGCCCGGCGTGACTGCCTTGCCCGCAGCCGCGATGCGCACCGGCCACATGACCTTCGCGTTCTTGGCCTCCATGCGCTCCGCAAGGCCGACCATCGCGGCCATGATGTTCTCGTCGTTCCAGTCGGTGATGGACTCGAAAACGGGGACAATCTGCTCAAGCACCGCCTTCGAGGACGCCTCGTCGGACTTGGATTTCTTGTGTACGAACAGCTCCGCACCGTATTCGGGCAGCTCGTCGAAGAAGTCCACCTTCTCGGGGATGTCGGTCAGTACCTCGGTGCGCTGCTGGAGGAGAGCAGCGATAGCGGCGGCGTCATACTTCTCGTTCTTCACGCTCCTGCGGATGAACGGCTCGGCCACCTTCGCAAACTCCTCGGCGCTCATGGCGCGGATGTACTCGCTGTTGAAGTAGCGCAGCTTCTCGATGTCGAATATCGCGGGGGACTTGGAAACGCCGCTGAGCTCAAAGACCTTCTTCAGCTCGTCAAGCGAGAATATCTCCTGCTCGCCGCGCGGGCTCCAGCCCAGCAGCGTAACATAGTTGAGCACCGCGTCGGTCAGGAAGCCCTGCGCGATGAGATCTTCATAGGACGGGTCGCCGTGACGCTTGGACATCTTGTTGTGCGCGTCGCGCATGACGGGCGAGCAGTGGACATACTTTGGGATGTCCCAGCCGAAGCCCTGGTACAGCAGATTGTATTTCGGCGCGGAGGACAGATACTCGCTGCCGCGCACGACATGGGTGATGCCCATGAGATGGTCGTCGATAACATTGGCGAAGTTGTAGGTCGGCAGGCCGTCGCGCTTTATGAGCACCTGATCGTCCAGAGTCTTGTTCTCGACGGTGATGTCGCCGAATATCTCGTCATGGAAGGTGGTAGTGCCCTCGTGCGGGATGAGCTGACGGACAACATAAGGCTCGCCCGCGGCTGCGCGGCGGTCGGACTCTTCGCGGCTCATCACGCGGCAGGGATCGTCCGCGCGGTCGAAATCGCCGGAATCCTCCTCGCTCTCCGTCTTCTCGCAGAAGCAGCGGTAAGCATGTCCCTTCTCGATGAGAAGGTCGGCGTATTCCTTGTACAGCGGGCGGCGCTCGGTCTGCACATAGGGGCCGACGGGGCCGCCGACGTCGGGGCCTTCGTCATGCTCCAGATGGCACTCGGCCATGGTCTTGTATATAACGTCCTCTGCGCCCTCTACGAGACGGCCTTGATCGGTGTCCTCAATGCGCAGGATGAATTTTCCGCCCGCATGGCGCGCTATCAGATAGGTGTACAGCGCCGTGCGCAGGTTGCCAACGTGCATATATCCGGTGGGCGACGGCGCGAACCGCGTGCGTACCTCGCCGTGCGGAATACGCGCCTCCATCTCTTCAAACCATTTCATATCTTTCATTTTGTGCCATCCTCCAAAAAGCCCCGTCAGTGCGGAGCCTGATAACTTGAAACCACATTTTATAATATATTTTACATTACCGCTTGTCAAGCCGAAGTTGGTTTGGTATAATATGAAAACACGCGCGGGAGTATTTCCCTCAATGTAAGATAGGAGAAAGACATATGGATAACGATACCGCCGTCAAAAAGACTTTGCTTTCGGGCATCCAGCCGTCCGGCGACCTGCACCTCGGCAACTACCTCGGCGCCGTAAGAAACTGGGCTGCTCTTCCTGACGAATTTAATTGCTTTTATTTCATGGCCGACCTGCACACGCTCACCGTGCGCCAGAACCCGGCCGAGCTGCGCCGCCGCTCCACTACCCAGCTTGCGCAGTATATCGCCTGCGGGCTTGACCCGGAGAAAAACGTGCTCTTTCTTCAGAGCCATGTGCACGAGCACGCGGAGCTTGGCTGGATACTCAACTGCTACACCATGTTCGGCGAGCTGAGCCGCATGACGCAGTTCAAGGACAAATGCGCGAAGAATGCCGACAACATAAACGGCGGCCTCTTCACCTATCCGTCCCTCATGGCGGCGGATATTCTGCTGTATCAGGCCGACTACGTCCCCGTCGGCGAGGATCAGAAGCAGCACTGCGAGCTGACGCGCGACATTGCAAACCGCTTCAATAACCTCTACGGCGAGACCTTCAAGGTTCCCGAGCCCTATATTCCCAAGGTCGGCGCGCGCATCATGAGCCTTGGCAACCCGACCTCGAAGATGTCCAAGTCCGATCCCACGGGCTGCGTGTTCCTCATGGACAGCCCCGAGGAGATCGCCCGCAAGTTCAAGCGCGCCATTACCGACTCCGATACCGAGCGCTGCGTCCGCTACGATCCGGAGAACAAGCCCGGCGTTGCAAACCTCATGAACATATACGCCTCCGTCACCGGAAAGAGCTTCGACGAGATTGAGAGCGAATTTGCCGGCAAGGGCTACGGCGTGTTCAAGCCCGCCGTGGGCGACGCCGTCATCGAGACGCTGCGCCCCATACGCGAGGAGGCCGAGCGCATACTCGCGGACAAAGCATATCTCAAGCAGGTATATACGGACGGCGCAATGAAGGCAAGCTCCGTTGCCCGCAAAACTCTGCGCAAGGTCTACAAGCGCGTCGGTCTTGTGGAGAAGCCGTTATAAGGAAGGAAAGCAATGATTTCAGATATGTCACTGTGGCTCAAGCTGCTGCTGGCAATGGCATTTGCGGCGGCTGTGTCGTTCATGATGACTCCGCCGGTCAAGCGCTTTGCGGAGAAAGTCGGCGCGATAGATATTCCGAAGGACGAGCGCCGCGTACACGACCATCCGATCCCCCGCATGGGCGGGCTTGCCATCTTCATCGGCTTTGTGCTGTCGCTGCTCATATTCGTTGACGTATCGACGCCGGTGCTCGGCATTCTGCTGGGCGCGCTTATAATCGTCGTCATGGGTGCGATAGACGATATCGTCAATCTCAACGCATGGGTCAAGCTCGCGGGGCAGATCGTCGCCGCCGTCGTTGCGATCCGTTGCGGCATAGTCTTCGACGCGATATCGAACCCGAACGCGTTTTCCGAGCAGACTACCATCGTCCTTGCAAATTATCTCCCCGTCCCTCTGACCCTGCTGTGGATTGTCGGTTGCACGAACGCCGTCAATCTGATAGACGGGCTGGACGGACTGGCTGTCGGCGTGTCCACCATAAGCTCGCTGACGATGCTGGTCGTGGCGATGTTCGTGGCGGAGCCAAGCGTTGCCGTCATCCTCGCCGCGCTCACCGGCGCGTGTCTCGGATTCATCCCGTATAACTTCAATCCGGCCAAGATCTTCATGGGCGATGTTGGCTCTCAGCTTCTCGGCTTTGTGCTGTCAACGGTCTCCATCCTCGGCATGTTCAAATTCCATGCCATAATAACCTTCCTCGTGCCGCTGCTGGCGCTCGCAGTGCCTCTGGCGGACACGACTTTCGCCTTCTTCCGCCGGATAATCCACGGGCAAAGCCCGTTCCATGCCGACAAGGGGCATTTCCATCATCGGCTCCTTGCGATCGGGCTGAGTCAGAAGCAGGCTGTCGCCGTGCTGTACGGCATCTCGGCGGTGCTCGGCCTTATTGCCGTGCTGCTTGCCGGCTCCGGAGTTCTGGTGCGCACCTGCTGCGCCGTCTGCGCGTTCATTATCGCGCTCGCGGTCTGGCTCTATGTTTTCTGGCGCAACCCGAACCTGCATCATCACCGGGACGATGCCGAAACCGAGCAGAAATAACCGAGCAGAAATAACACTGTGCCGCCGTGCATTTCACACGGCGGCGTTGTTATAGCAATATTATAATAAGAACATTGCACCCATTATGATCAGCAGCTCGCTGTCCCCGCTCTCGCGGTACATAAGATAGAGAATGAGCAGGAGGATGATGTCCTCCGTCTCAAGCTCGCCGAAGCTCTTCGGCAGCAGGTCTGCCAGCGAGCCGCCCAGCAGCGGCAGCTGTCTCGGCTTCGGTGCATCCGGCGGGCGCGGCGCGGGGTACTGCCGCGGCGGCTCCTCCGGCGGGCGTTCCGCCCTGCGCTCGTCGACGCGCGTGACGCGGCCGGTGTTGCCCTGATAGCGGTTATAGCTTGCCATCGCCGCCCTCCTCCCCCATCGCGGCCTTTGCGATGCGCGCAAGGCGCGCTATCTTCAGCGCCTTATCCATCTTGCCGCGCCGCTTTTCCGACAGGTACGGCTCCATCGCCTGCAAAAGCCGCTGCTTGTTGTCATCGCCGCTGTTATTCATAAGCTTGCCGATGCGGCTTATGAGACTCGGGTCGATGTCAAGGCCGCCGAACGGCTCCGGAGAGGGTTCCTGAGCGCCGCCGTCTCCGCCCATGAGCGTCTTTGCCAGATTCGCTATCTTCTCCATCTGCGCCGGGTCGCCGAGGACACTGTTGAGCTTATCTTCAAATTCACTCATGGCGGCCTCCGTTTTAATCCTGCATCATGCGGCGGATGCTCTCCGCGAGGCGCTTGCCCTCCGCGGTGCCGAGCACCTGCCCAAGGATATTTTTCATCGCCGCTGCGTCCCCGCTGCGCGCCGCGCGCTCGACCGCCTCAGTATCTATCATCCTGCTTATACGCTGTCCGTCCTCGGACTCCGCAATGCTCTTGATGCTGCCGGTCTTGCCGCGCCGCTCAAGCTCTTTGCCTATGCGTTCAAAATCTTTCATGGAAATCACGCTCCTGTTCGCTACATTATATTCAGGAGCCGTCTCAATGATAATCACAAAGGAGAATACATGATGAAAGCTGCCGTTTTTTCCGACACTCACAGCAACACCGCGCTTATGGTCGAGGCCGTGGCGCGCTGCCGCCCCGACCTGATAATCCATCTCGGCGACCACTCCCGCGACACCGCGATCCTGCGCGAGAAATTCCCTGAGATACCGCTCTACTCCGTGCGCGGCAACTGCGATATCTCCTCCGACGCACCCGACACCGACATCGTCCCGCTCGGCCCCGTGAAGGCTTTCATCTGCCATGGGCACACCTACGGCGTTGAATACGGCAGACTCGATTCTCTCGTGTACGCCGCGCAGGAGGCCGGGGCGAAGATCGCCATGTTCGGCCATACGCACGAAGCGTATTACGGCGAGGTGGGCGGCGTCCAGCTCCTCAACCCCGGCACGGCCGGAAAAGGCCGCACGCTGACATGGGCAGTCGTCATCGTTTTCGATAACGGCGCGATAGCCTGCGAGATAAAGGATCTATAAGCGGAACGCCGAGCATTTTGATATTATCAAAATGCTGCTTTGCTCCAAAAGTCGTTGATGTATCAAGACTTTTGGACGGCGGTTTATTATATTTGAGGCGGGCCTTGCCCCCTCAAGCTCCCCCGCTGCTCTCTTATCCGCGCCCTGCTGCACATGTTCTTTGACAGACTGAATAACTCCGGAAGCGATGCTTCCGGAGTTATTTTATGCTGACTTTCTCGGCCTTATTTGTTCAGAAACGCCACTGCGTTCTTGCTGCCGACGGCGCAGAACTTGCCGTTTTCGGCATAGGCTCTCAGCGGCTCCGCCAGCTTCAGAAGCTTCTCGGCGGTCGTGCCGAGAATTTCCCTGCGTATACGCGAAATGTCCGCCGCCGTTGTGCCTTTCAGATATCTGATGCATTCCAGCTCGCACACGCCTGCGGGGTCGAGCAGCGGCTCCGTGGTGTTGACAGTCCCGATGATGATATCGTCCATCGGCATCCCCTGGCTCAGGAATTCCGCCAGAAAATCGGGTATGCCGCCGTAGACCGCGAGCGAATTTTCAACATTCGGGTCACGGTAGGAATAGCAGAAAACGTCGCCGTTGGAGCGCACGTTCATGCCCGTGCCGTAGGCGCCGCCCTGCACGCGGATCATGTTCCAGAGGTAGCCATAGCTGACGAGCGAGGCCAGCACCGCATACTCGCCGCTGAAGCTGCCGCCCAGCGCATAGAGGTTATGTCCCAGTGCGGAGTAGCCCACGTCGGAGGCGATCTCTATCGCGCAGTCCTCGCCGTCATAGGCGGGGTATTCCGCCGCCGCGCCCTTTTCGTTTGCGGGCAGCGTGCGTATGAGGCCGCCGAGCGTCTGCGCGTCCATCTTTCCGCCAAAGCCGGCGAACAGACGGTTGGACGCGAAGGCCTTCGCGGCGAGCGCGGCAAAGCGCGCGGCGTATTCGCCGGAATTTGCCTCAAAGTTCGCAGCAAAATCGGAGAACCAGCGCACAAAGCTCTCGCCCTCAAGCAACTCCTTCATCGCGCCCTCCGCGGAAAACGCCGAGAGCGACTTGGTGACGGCGTAGGCATGGCCGTTGACGATGAGCGATTGCTTTATGAAATAATCCGACTGCAGAACAGTCTCGCTTATTCTGCCCGTTTCGTCGTAGCGGCCGTTTATGAGCAACTCTTCCAGCAGCTCCAGCGCCGCGGGGACGTTTTCCTCCAGCATGCTGGCGGAGACCAGCAGGTACGGCCTGCATTCGCGCAGCTCGCCGCGCTTCGGGATAAGCTCCACGCGCGCCGCAAGCCCGCCCAGGGTCGCCTTGATCTTCGTCTGGAGCCGGTCGGCGGAGTAGTGCTCGGTGCGCAGCTCGCCGAAGAATGTGGTCAGCACATTGAACAGGCGCAGCTCGTCCGCGTCGAAGTCCGACACGTCGAAGTACAGATTCAGATAGACTATACCGTTGGTGTCGGAATCCAGCCGCAGCACTTCCACACCGTCAACGCGCGTCAGCTCCGTTTTCGCCGGAACTACATCCTTGGGCACGTCCTCAAGGTTCAGGTGCGGCAGCGCGGCGAGGTCTTCCTCGCTGTCCATGCTCTGCTGCCACTGCTGCATCTTCTCGAATTCCGCTCTGGCCCGCGCGAATCTGGCGTCGTCCCAGTCCGCGGTAGCCGCGGCCAGGCGCTCCGCCTCCTCGCGCGCATCTTCCTGCCCCTTTTCCGCAGACGGCAAGACGTACACATAGCACTTGTCCTCCGCGCTGCCGAGCATTTCGACGAGCAGGTCGGTAAAATAATCGGTGTCCAGCTTCTCACGCAGGGAGTCAAATATCCATGCGTTGTCTATATGCGTGAGCGGATCATCACCATAGAGCCAGCCGTCCAGCGCGCGGATGGCGAGGTTCAGGCCGGAAGGCTCTGTTATCTCGCGGTTGGTGAACGCGGAGCGCTCAAGCGACGCGGACAGGGCTTCTCGGTTCAGACCTTCAGCCAACAGCCCTCGCACAGTTTCGGGGATGAACGCCTTTATCGCGGCGAAATTCTCCGGCGCAGTGTTGCGCACGACGACGGCGATGTTCGGCTGATACATTCCATCGTTCACGTCGATGCTCACGTCCTGCGCGAGGCCGCTCTCCAGAAACGCGCGCTTGAGCGGCGCTTCGTTGGAGCCGGTCAGGTAATCGGCGAGAATCTCCGCCGCGTACAGCTTTTCGACATCCTTATGGGTGCAGAGTATCTTTGCCGACGCCATATGCGCCAGCGCCTCTTCGCCCTCGCGCACCTCGTAGCTGATGGTCTTTTCCGCGGTCACGGGCGTCTGCATGGCAAAATCAAAGTCCGGTGCGCGGTACTCGTACTTTGACAGGTACTCCCCGTCGATATACTCCAGCACCGCGTCGATGTTCATATGCCCGTCGAGGAATATGCGCGCATTCGAAGGGTGGTAGAAGCGCTTATGCGCGGCGGTGAACTTCTCGTAGCTCAGGCTGGTTATGTATTTGGGGTCGCCGCCGCTGACATAGCCGTAACTCGTGTTGGGGTAGAGCAGGCGGTGCATTTCGTTTCCGATGAGCGTGTCCACATCGGAAAACGCGCCCTTCATCTCGCTGAACACGACGCCGTTATAGTACGGCCCGCCGCTCTCGCCGTCGAACTCGTAGTGCCAGCCCTCCTGCATGAATATCTCCGGCCGCTCATGTATCAGCGGGCAGAACGCCGCGTCGAGATAGACGGACATGAGGTTGAAGAGATCCTGTTCGTTGCGGCTGGAGACGGGGTACATCGTCTTGTCGCTGAAAGTCAGGGCGTTGAGATAGGTCTGCATCGAGCCCTGCAGCAGCGTGACGAACGGCTACTTCACCGGAAAACGCCGCGAGCCGTTCAGGACGCTATGCTCAAGTATGTGGAACACGCCTGTGTCATCCTCGGGAAGCGTCTTGAAGCAGATGGTGAAGGTTTTGTTCTCGTCCGCGCGGTCGAAATACAGCAGCTCCGCGCCGGTTTTCTCATGGCGCAGGGTGTACAGCTCCGCGGACTTCGCCGCGACATATTCTTTCTTTATGAGCCTGAAGCCGGAGCATATCTCCCCCGACTGCGCGGCGCTGAGTTTTGACAACAATTTCTGCATTATTTATCCTCTTATTTTTATATTCAGAGCGTCTTGACGAACATTTTATAATACTCGTTCGTCTTCAGCAGCTCGTCCGGCGTTCCCGCAGCCTCGACCGCACCGTCCTTCATAACGATTATGTAGTCGGCGTTTCGCGTCGCCGCGTAGTTATGGGCGATCATTATAGTGGTCTTATCCCGCATCAGCTCGTCCATCGCGCCGGTCACTTCCGCCTCGCTTACGACGTCGAGATTGCTCGTCGCCTCGTCGAGCAGCAGGTAGTCGGCGTTTCTCAGCATGGCGCGCGCAATGGAGATGCACTGCCCCTGACCGCCGGAGAAGTTGGCTCTGCGGGCGGTCTCCGCCAGTTCCTCGTCGCTGACCTCGCGGTCAAGACCGTAGGCGATGTTCTCGCGCACGGTGCCGCCGATAAGCGGATTGCGCTGAGGGACGACGGCGAACCTGTCGCGCCAGTCGGTCAGGGAGTATTTGCCGATGCCGTCCCCGCCGAAGCGGATCTCGCCGCTCTTCGGCTCGTAAAGATGAAGAAGCAGCTTGAACAGCGTCGATTTGCCCGCGCCGTTGCCGCCGATGACGGCCGTCACCTTGCCCATGGGTATCTTCACGGACAGATTCTTTATGACGTCCTGTCCCCCGGCGTAGGCGAAGCTGACATTGTCGAACTCTATGTCGGCGCACACTTCCGGGACAGGCTCCCCGCCGTCCGGTTCGGAGTCTGTGTCCATTATCTGGGCTATCTTCTTCATCGTGCCGAAGGTGCCGGAGACGGAGTCGACGTTCATGAAGAACTGCATGAGCTGGAGCGAGACAATGCCGGTTATCATGTAGAAGCTCGTCAGATCGCCTATCGTCTGTCACTGCGCCTAGCATTTTATTTTAGCTCATTATTTGTCAAAACACAGTACGCGTGTGCGCCCCATCCGCACGATTCTTGGATTTTCCTGCGCTTTCGGCGTGTCGGCAGTCATAAACCGACAAATCCCGCGTACCGAACGGTACGCGGGATGGTTGTTTTCCGTAAAGTGCGGCGGGGCGATCAGCCCATGACGCACTGCTTCGGGGCAATATTCATCTGGTGGCCGCTGTAATTTGCGGGGACGTTCTCCTTGAGGAAGCGCGCCGTCTCCAGCAGCTTCTCGAAGCTGACGCCGGTGTCGATGCCCATCTGGTCGAGCATGAACACGAGATCCTCGCTGGAGGTGTTGCCGGACGCGCCGGGTGCGAACGGGCAGCCGCCCATGCCGCCGCAGGTGGTGGACACTCTGGTGATGCCGGAGCGGATGGCAGTGAGCGTATTGACGATGCCCATGTTACGGGTGTCGTGAATATGTATGCCGAAGCTTATCTCCGGGAACTTTTCGAGCACAACGCCCGCAAGGCGCTCAACCTGAAGCGGGTTTGCGATGCCGATGGTATCACAGAGGTCAACGGCGGTGATGCCGGCTTCGCGCGCCTTTTCAAGATACGCGACGACCTGCTCCGTCGTGACGACGCCGTCGAACGGGCAGCCGAAGGTGGTTGCTGCGTCAAGGACGATCTTCATGTCGGGATAGCGCTCGCGGATCGCGCGGAGATCGGCAAAGGACTCGTCCGGGGTGCGGCGGACGTTCGCCATGTTGTGCCCCGCGGAGACGGAGATGACATAGCTGACCTCACGGAAGCCGGCGTCCCATGCGTTCTGGACACCTCTGGCGTTCGGGGTGAGCGCATAGAACGAAACGTCGGGATAGGTCTTGAGCACGTACTCGGCTATCTCCGCGGCATCCGCCATCTGGGGGATGGCCTTGGGGTTTACGAAGGACGTGGCCTGTATCTTCTTGCAGCCGGCCGCGACGAGCATGTCGATGACCTTTTTCTTTGTCTCGGTGGGGATGAATTCCTTCACGCTCTGGAAGCCGTCTCTTGGGCCGACCTCGACGAGCTGTACGCTTTTCGGATATTCAGACATTATTCTTACCTCCCGAAAATCAGATGACGCCGTCGTTCTTGAGCTGTTCGAGCTTGCCCGCGTCGAAGCCGAGATACTCTCCGTAGACATTGGCGTTGTCCTCGCCGAGCAGCGGAGCGGCCTTTCTGGGATAGGAGTCGGTGCGGGTGAGCTTGGGGGCAATGGCGGTGATATGGAGCTTGCCGATGCCCGGCTGGTCTATTTCGGGGAACATGTTGCGCGCGCCGGAGATCTGCGGATCGACAACGAGTCTGTCGATGGTGTTGACGGCGCTGGCGGGGCAGCCGGCGGAGTTGAGCATCTGGTCGATCTCGGCGATGGTGTAGTTCTCGCTCCACGCGGAGACGATTCTGCGCAGGGGCGCATGGTTTGCAACGCGATCCTTTATCTCGACGAAGCGCGGATCCTGAGCCAGCTCCGGCTGACCCATGACCTGGCACAGGATAGCAAAGAGCTTGTTATTGCCGGCAGCAATAATGACGTTGCCGTCCTTCGCGGGGAAGGAGTCGTACGGATATGTAGACTCATAGCGGTTGCCTATGCGCTGGGGGATACGGCCGGTGGCCTGATAAATCATGGTTATGTTCTCCATCGCGGACGCAACGGAGTCGACCAGCGCGACGTCGACCTTTTCGCCAAGGCCGGTCTTCTGGCGGTTATTCAGCGCGGCAAGGACGCCGATGGTGAGGTTCAGGCCGCCGAGGACGTCGCCCATGGGGGTGCCGGAACGGGTCGGCTCGCCGTCGGGCCAGCCGGTGGTGCTCATAAGGCCGCCCATTGCCTGACCGACTATGTCATAGCCTGCGCGTCTGCTCAGCGGGCCGGTGTGGCCGAAGCCGGAGACTGCGCCGTAGATTATCGCGGGATTTATTTCCTTGAGAACATCGTAGCCGAGACCGAGCTTTTCCATGGTGCCGGGACGGTAGTTCTCAATAACAATGTCGGCCTTCTTTACAAGCTCTTTGAAAATCTCTTTTCCTTCGGGAGCCTTGAGATTGAGCGTGCAGCCGAGCTTGCTTCTGTTGAAGTTTGCATAATAAACGCTGTTTTCGTTAACAAACGGGCCCATTTTGCGCGTATCGTCGCCGCCGGCCGGGTTTTCGAGCTTAATTACGGTCGCGCCCATATCGGCCATTATCATTCCGCAGTAGGGGCCTGCAAGAACACGCGTAAGGTCGAGTACGACTACGCCGTCAAGTAATCCAGACATTTTATTTTCCTCCATTATAATAAAGCCAAAGGCTTAATTTGCAGGCGGCGCGGCAAATGATTTGCGCACCGCCCGCTTTCGCTGTGCTTACACGTTCACCGGTTCGATGAACGCATCGTAGGTTTCGGGGTGGCGATCCTTGAGGCTGGGCATGCAGGCGCGATGCTCGTACACGGAATCGAGATCGATGGTCTCAACGAGCACATCGTCTCCCTCCGTCTCGGATTCGCGCAGAACTCTGCCTCTGGGATCGACGATCTTGCTGTGTCCGAAAAGGAACAGATCGTCCATACGGCTGAAGACATTGGCTGCGGCGATGAACACATTGTTCTCGCAGGCGTGCGAGGAGATGAGGAGCTTCCACAGATCCGCTTCCTGTACGCGCCATGCCGCGGGCATGAATATCAGCTCCGCGCCGCCGAGCGCAAGGATGCGCGCGGGTTCGGGGAAGTTGTTATCGCAGCAGATCATTATGCCGATCTTGCCGTATTTGGTGTCAAACACCGGGTATTCACCGTTGGCGGTGAAGTATTTCGGCTCGTCGCCGAAGAGATGGTTTTTGCTGTAGGTGCCGATGACCTCGCCCTCGTCGTCGATAACGACGGCGTTGTTCTCCAGCGGGCGGGTCGTGCGCATCAGCATGGCTATGGGCGCTATTATGTACACGCCAAGCTCCTTTGCCAGGGCGCGCATATGAGTGATGGTGGGGCCGGTCAGCCCTTCGCCAAGCTCATATATCCTGTCGCCGAAGGCGTTGAGGTTGTAGCCCGTGACAAAAAGTTCGGGCAGGCATATCATTTTTGCGCCCTTTGCCGCGGCCTGACGGATGAGTCCGTCGGCCTTGAGAAGGTTCGCATTCTTATCAAAGAGCTTGTTTTCAAGCTGGATGACGCTGATAGTTACGTTTCTCATTTTTTGCTCCTGTCTGAGGTCGATCAGGCGTTTGCCTCTTCAGCCTTGGCAGCCTTGTGCTCGGCGGCTTTCTTGACCATGAAGTCCTTGTCGCACACGCGCATGAGCAGGACGTAGATGCCCAGGCCAAGCAGAGTGCCGACGATGAAGGACGCGTCATACAGCCAGTGCGCTGCGGGAATCCACAGGCCGAGGAAGATGATGACAAAGCTTATCGCAAGGGTGAGGTAGCTCAGGGAGTTGATGCCGCCTTCTCTCTTGCGGAAGACCAGATAGCCCAGCGCAATGCAGATTATGGCCATGGCGTTCATGGAGAAGCGCATGGAGCAGCCCAAAGTGCAGGTTGCGGTCTGCCAGGATGCGGGAGCCAGCTGCGCGATAAGAAGCATAATAGCCGACATCGCCCAGATGATTATGTAGGTGGGCTTGTTGTACTTCTTGATGTTCAGGAACATCGACTCGCCTTCGGGAACATAAAGGCTTCTAACGTCAAGCTCGGTGCGGCAGACGAAGAAGTAGTGCAGATCGTCACGCCGACAACGGGGCCGAGCAGAGCGCCGCCGCCGTTGAGGAAGAAGTTCATGTAAAGACCCATGTCGTTGATGAGCACCCAAGGACGAATTGCGACGCCGATGGCGCAGAGAACGACAGCAGCCCACTTGAAGTTCAGCTTGCCGTTGGTGAGGTGAACGATTGCAACCGCCGGGGTAAGGGCGTTTGCGGCGACGTTCGTGGTAAGAGTTGCGATGATGAGGAAGAGCATCATGCCGACGATCAGCGCAGGATGGCCGATCATGCTGGTGAGAGCAACGGGGTCGGTGATGACATGTCCGAAGATAACGATGGTGCAGGAGCTGACCAGAGCGCCGACGAGAGCGAGCAGGAACATACCGGTGGGTATGCCGAGCAGCTGGCCGACTTCCTGACTGCGCTGATCCTTTGCCGCCTTGGTGAAGTCAGTGACCGTAAGGGGCATGGAGCACCAGTAGCTGATGTTGGAGTTGAGGCTGACGACGAAGAAAGCGACGAACTCCGCGGTGGTTGCGAAGGTCATCTTGGCGTTGACCATCGGTCCCCAGCTGCCCGCGGTGGTACGCGCCCAGATGAGCATGACGATCAGCCAGATGATGAGCATGGGTGCGCAGAGATGTTCCATCTTCTTTATCGCACCAAGGCCGTTGATAAGTATATAGAGGTTAAGCAGAAGGAACACTACAAAGCAAACCCATTTGCCCAAGGCCCAGTTGCCCCACGCGGGGATGAGGATGGACAGCGCAACGTTCAGCGCGTTGCCGCCGATCCAGAACTGGATGCCGCACCAGCCGGCAGCCACGATGCCGCGGAGAACCGCAGCGACGCTTGCGCCGTTGAAGCCGAACGCAGAGCGCCAATAAACGGTGGAAGGAATACCATACTTCGCACCGGCATGGCCGTTGAGCATGATGGGGAATGCAATGATTATATTCGCAAGCAAAATGGTAATCATGGCCCACTTGAGGTTCATGCCGCCCTCAATAAGTCCAGAAGCGAGCATGTAAGTGGGGATACCGATATCCATGCCGATCCAGAGAGCGAAGAAGCTGTAAATGTTCCAGTTGCGCTCTTCCGGTTTGGTAGGCAGCATATCATGCGGCACATTGTAGCCGCTTAAGTCAAGATTGTATTTTTTCATCAGATCTCCCTTTTTGGATGTGTAAAACTTACGTTAAATTTTTAGTTTATGCTCGTTTTTTATCATCCCGCATATCGAGGTGGCCAACCTCGATACACGGGAATCCTGGAGTGAAACTTGCGTGTTACTTTTCCACAGTTTCCGTAACGTATGCGTTGTTCTTGAGCTTTGCGAACAGATCGTCAATAAACTCCTGAGGCAGGGGCTTAGTGAACTTGCTGACGCCGAAGAGAGCGATCGCGGAGGCGACCATACCGACAACGAACGGAGGGATCCCAAGGGGCGTACCGGTAACGTACCACAGCAGGCAGAAGCCAAGACCGGCAAGAATACCGACCACGCAACCTGCGCTGGTGAGCTTCTTGCAGTAAAGACCCGCATAGGTGGGAACGATAAGTCCGGCAGCGACCAGAGAGAACGCGTAGCTCGTGAGGGTGAGCACCATTGCGGGAGGATCAAACGCCCAGATTATAACGACAAGCGTGATAACGCCCATTGCTATGTTGGAGACCGTAATGACCTTCTTGTCGCTCGCGTCCTTCTTGATAAAACGCTTGTATATATCAAGGCCGACAGCGGCGCCGGAGTTCATCAGCGTGCCGTCAATTGTAGACATTGCCGCGCAGATGACCGCAACGATAATTATAGCACCGAAGAGGTTCGGGAACCAGTCCATAACCAGCGTCGGGAACAGGGAGTCAGGATTATCAGCAAGAGCGTTGCCGTAGAAGGCGCGGCCCATGTTGCCGATTATCATGGAGCCGAAGAGGACACAGGATATCCAAATGGACAGAACGATAGCGGCGGTGTAAACATGCTTTCTGTTGCCTATGGTGAAGTTGGTCTGAACGAGAGTGGGAAGTCCCCACGGGGCTATTGCAAAAACAGTGGAATAGAGGAACAGTGCGCTCCAGCCCTTAGGACCGGGGGTCTCAAGGAGCGCGGGATCGGCTGCCTTCACGCCTTCGGTAATGGCGCTCGGTCCGCCGACAATGAAGAAGCCGGCAATAACAACCGCCATCATACCGACGACCATCATCACACCCTGAACCACGTCGGTGTAGCAGCGAGCCATATAGCCGCCGAACATGAGATAAACAAAACTGATGAACGCGATAACGAGAACACCGATTTTGTACTCAACGCCAAGAAGAGCACCCAGCGAAAGCGCCGATGCCTTGACTATGCCGACGAGATAGGGAATGAAGAAAATGACGATAATGAGGGAAGTTATCATTCCGGCAGCGGGACTCTTGAAACGTTTTTCAAGATATGCAGGGATAGTGACAACATCCAGGGACTGACTCATCTTACGCAGGATGTGGGAGAAGAAGATAAGTCCGAGGGGGAGCAAGAGCATCTGCGCAAGGGGCATGAAAAGGTAGGCAAGACCGCCGGAGTAAGCCGTAGCGGTGTTGCCGACAAACGTCGAAGAGCTGAGATAAGTTGAACCGTAGGTAAGTGCGAAGACCCATGGGCCAAGGTTCTTGCCGCCGGCAAAGAAGCCATCAACATTGTTTGCATACTTTTTGTTGCAAAAATAACCGATAGCCAGCATACCAACGAAGTACAAGCCAAGGACCGCATAACCCATTATTTTGATTTTACTATCCATTTGGTTTCCTCCTGTAAATTTATGCCAAGGTAGGTTTTGCTGGTATATGCTATTTACTTATCTTTGCTGTTCTTTTCTGCTTCCTTGGCAGCTTCCTTTTTAAGATAATTCTTATAAAGGATAAAGCTTGTCAAGAACGTGAAGATCATGACGCCGGGGCCGAGAAGCCAGCCAAGATAGGTTGGGAACGGTAATCCGAACATAAATTTTTTCCTCCTCTAAATGTTGCTTTATTTCTTCCGCCTCGCATACCCTCGCGACTGAGCATACGGCCTGCGGAGAAAAGCGACCGCGGATCGCTTTCCAACACGGGGCAGGTTCTCCTCCTGCCCCGATTATTTCATTCGCAGAGTGGGAATCGTCTGATCTTGCTTTTGTTTATGTTACTTCTTAATTAAATTCTTACTTCATGAGCAGAGCGAGGACTGCCTTCTGAGCGTGCAGACGGTTCTCGGCCTGATCGTAAACGATGGAGTGCGGTCCGTCGATGACTTCGTCGGTAACTTCCTCGTGGCGTGCTGCGGGCAGCGGATGCATGTAGTAGGAAACAGGATTTGCAAGCTCGAAGTGCTTGTCGGAGATGCACCAATCCTTGGCGAACTGCTTGCGGTACTCCTTATCCTCATCCTTGGGCATACCGTGGGTGCTGCCCCAGCTCTTTGCGTAGATGACGTCTGCGCCGGTGCAGGCTTCGTAGATGTCGTTGGTAACGCTGATGACGGAGCCGGAGGACTTTGCGGCGTTCTGAGCGAACTCCATGTACTGGTCGTCAAGCTCGTATCCCTTCGGGTAAGCGAGGGTGATGTCTGCGCCGAGCAGGCTGCATGCGGTCAGCATTGCCTGAGGAACGCCGGGGGACTTGACGCGGTCGGAGTATGCCCAGCTCATAACGATCTTTTTCTTCTTCCAGCCTGCGCCGAGCTTCTCCTGGATGACCATCAGGTCGCCCATGCACTGGCAGGGATGCTCTTTGTCGTCAAGGCCGTTGATGACGGGGATAGTGGTGTTCTTGCGGATCTCGTTCATGATGTCACGAGCCATGCCGTACTCCTCAAGGTCGTACAGACGAACCATCAGAGCGTTGAGGTAACGGGAAAGAACCAGACCGGTGTCGGCCCAAGTTTCCTTATTCTTGCGCTGCATGGAGTCCTCGCTGTAATACTGAGCGTGGCCGCCAAGCTGAGTCATACCAGTCTCAAAGGAGACGCGGGTACGGGTGGAGGGCTGTGCAAAGAGCATACCGAGGGTCTTGTTCTTGAGCAGCTCGTGAGCCTGACCGATAGCGTTCTCGCGCTTCAGCTGGAAAGCTACGTCCAGAATGGTCTGGATCTCTTCACCGGTGAAGTCCTGAAGGGTAACAAAATCTCTTCCGCGCATGTCTGTTCTCATAGTAGTTCTCCTTTTTTGTTGATTTAGGATTTTGGTATAATAAGCTGGCCGAAGCCATGGCTTACGGTAATGGTGCCGTCTTTGAAGACGGTGGTTCCTCTCACGAGGGTTTCTTTGATGCGGTGGGTCATCTGCGTGCCGTCGTAGAGCACCGCGCTCTCGCGGCTCTTCGTGACGAGCTGCTCTTTATGCAGCGTCTCCGGCTTGTCCAGTCGCTCTACGAGCACAAGGTCGGCGTCGCGTCCGGCATCGATCCTGCCCTTCGCGCCGTCGATACCAAACAGCGCAGCGGGGTTCTCGGCCGTGTTGCGGGCGATCTCCTCATAGGTGAGTCTGCCGTCGGATGCCGCGTTCAGCAGCAGGCGCAGGCTCAGCTCAAGGCCGGGAAGTCCGTCGAAGCAATGCCATATGTCTTCGCCGCTGCGGGTCTTCTCCTCGTAGGTGTACGGCGCATGGTCGCTGCCGGTTATCTCAAGGAGCCCGTCGGCGTAGCACTGCATGAGCTTCTCCATGGTCTCCGGAGTGCGGAGCGGCGGCTTCATGCGGGCAAACACACCGGCGGCTTCCGCATTCTCGCAGTTATACAGGATGTACTGCGGGCAGGTCTCGCCGTGTATATCCACACCGCGCTTCTTCGCCTGCTGGATAAGCTCGACCGTCTCCGGTGCGCTGACATGGCAGATAACTGTCTTGCAGCCGGTCTTTTCGGCGGCGGCAATGACGCGCTTTACGGCTTCCGTCTCAGCCTCGATCGGTCTCGACTCGCCCCATGCCTTTACGCCGTTGCGGCCTTCGGCCATAAGCTTTGCGGCATAGGGAGCAACGTATTCGTTCAGCTCGCTGTGGCAGCAGAGCACGCCGCCGACCGCGGCCACGCGCTCCATGACCTCCGTGAGCTGTTCTGTAGTCTCGCTGCAAAGGCCGTAAAATTCCTTCTCGCGGCCGGGCACGGGAGGCATCAGGAAGGTCTTATATGCCGCCGCGCCGTGGCTCGTCAGCAGCTCTATCTGGTCGAGGTTATCGCTTCCGGCGCCGCCGTACATGCAGAAGTCGACATATGCCTGCTCGCCTATTTCCTTGCGCCGCGCATCGAAGGCTTCCGGCGTGGAGGCGGGCGGGTTCGCTATCGGCATCTCCATGATCGTAGTGATGCCGCCGGATGCGGCAGCCTGAGTGCCGGAGGCAAAGCTCTCACGGTGGGAGAGGATACCGCCGCGGATGTGCACATGGGTATCTATCATCCCCGGAAACACATACAGGCCGCTTGCATCTATCGTTTTTTCAGCCGCTTCGGTCAAGTCGCCGGGCTTGTTCACTGAGACTATCTTTCCGCCGCGAATGCCGATATCGGCCTTCTCGCAGCCCTCAGGGCGAACAATCGTACCGTTTATAATGTTGATATCGTTCACTGTCTCAGCCTCCCCTGCTGTTTATCTGACCTTCATGCTGAGCGCTCCGGCCGGGCAGACCTGAGTGCACAGGCCGCAGCCGTCGCACTTCGCCGCGTCAACGGAAGCGTGCTTGCCGTCCATGCTGATTGCGCTGTAAGCGCTGTCGCTGCAGACCGCCACGCAGCGGGAGCAGCCGATGCACTTGGTCTCGTCGCACTCGGCGTGGAGCTTATAGGTTCTGGAAAGATTGTTGTGCGCGGTAATGTTGGGCAGCGCCTTGCCGACGAAGTCGCTTATCGTCTCAAAGCCCATCTCCTCCATATACTTAAGGAGACCCTTGTTCATCGCCTCGACGCACTTGTAGCCGTTCTCCATGACCGCGGAACAGACCTGCAGAGAGGACGCGCCCGCGAGGATGAACTCTACCGCATCCTGCCATGTGTATATGCCGCCGATACCGGAGACCGGAATGTTGACGGCCTTGGCGACCTGAGCGACGGTGCGCAGAGCGATGGGCTTTATCGCGCGGCCGCTCATGCCGGAAAATGCGCTCTTGCCGTCGACCGTGGGATACGGGACGAAATTATAAATGTCGATTCCGGGAATGGAATTGAGGGTGTTTATCGTTGCTATGGCGTCTGCGCCGGCTTCCTCAGCCGCGCGAGCCTTGCTGCCGATGTTGGGAACCATTGCGGGGAGCTTTGGCATAACCGGGAGATTGGTTTCGGATCTGACCCAGTTGGTGACCATCTTTATAGCCTCCTCGTTGCCGCCGACCTGAGCGCCGCCGCCCGCTTCCGCCATACCGTGGGAGCATGAGAAGTTCAGCTCGAAGCCGTCGATACCGGCATCGTTGAACATTCTGGTCACTTCGCGCCACTGTTCCTCGACGAGACCTTCCGTGTGCAGAAGGCTGACGAACACGGCGTGTTCGGGGAAGCGTTCCTTCAGCCAGCGCGCGTCCTCAAGCCACTTGGAGATGGGCTTCGGGCTGCCGAGCTCGAAGTTAGTAAAGCCGTGGATGGACTTGCCAACCTTATAGGCCGCTATGCGCGGGTTTACATTGCGTGCCATTCTCAGATCATATGCCATGGTCTTGAGCACGGCGCCGCCCCAGCCGGCGTCAAAGCTACGGGCTACCATCTCACAGTTGGTCGTGGGAGGCGCGGATGCGAGCATGAACGGGTTCGGCATGGAAACTCCGGCAAAGGTTGTCTTCAGTGTTGCCATTGTTTTACCTCCGTGAAAATATATATAAGTTTTTACTTATTTTTTGAGGCTTTTCTTCAGGTGCTCCTTCAGTCCGCCGTCCTGCACGATTGCAAGCACGTTTTCAGGCAGACGGCTGCCGTGATAGGTCTCGCCGGTGGTGAGATCCTCGATCACGCCGGAGAGGAAGTCGACGCGTATCTCATCGCCCTGATTGAGCTTGTCGGTGTCCGCAAAGTTGACGACGGGCAGGCCGACGTTAATGCAGTTTCTGAAGAAGATACGGGCGAAGTCCTTCGCAATGACCGCGCCGACGCCCGCGTAAATGAGAGCGATCTGCGCTGTCTCGCGGCTGGAGCCGGAGCCGAAGTTTTTACCTGCAACGATTATATCACCCCGTGCAATAGCATCCGCGAAGCCGGGGAACGCGCGCTCCATCGCGTGCTTGCCGATAACCTCGTAGCTGGCGTCCATGTATTCGGCGGGAGATATTATGTCGGTATTGATGTCATCTCCGAATTTCCATACCTTTCCGGTGATTACAGAATCCATTTTTATTTTCCCTCCCGATTATTCAAAATACTTTCTTGGATCGGCTATGCGTCCCTCTATCGCGGAAGCTGCGACGGTCGCCGCAGAGCCGAGGTAGACGTTCGCATTCTTGCTGCCCATACGTCCGATAAAGTTGCGGTTGCTGGTGGAGATGCAGCTCTCGCCGGCTGCGAGTATGCCGGTGTGCGCGCCGAGGCAGAGTCCGCAGGACGGGGCGACGATGACCGCGCCGGCGTCGGTGAGGATATCGAGTATGCCTTCGTTAAGCGCCATCTTGTAGACCTCTCTGGAGGCCGGGGAGACGAGGAAGCGCATTCCGGGAGCCGCTTTCCTGTCCTTGAGCACCTTTGCTGCGGTGCGCAGGTCGGAAATTCTGCCGCCGGTGCAGGAGCCGATGTAGACCTGGGTGAGCTTGGTACCCTCCACCTCGGTGACGGGGTGGACATTGTCGACGTGGTGCGGGCAGGCGACCTGCGGGACAAGCGCCGCCGCGTCGTTCACGTAGTTGCGCTCGTAGACGGCGTCCGCGTCGGGATAGAGCATCGCGTAGTTCTTGAGCTCGCCGTGCGCCTTGATGTATTCGAGGGTCTTTTCGTCGGCCGGGATGTAGCCGGCCTTCGCGCCCATCTCAACGGCCATGTTGGAGATGGCCATGCGCTCGTCCATTGACAGGGCGCTTATCATATCGCCGCAGTACTCAAGTGCTTTATATGTGGCTCCGGAGTGGCCGATCTTGCCGCAGTCATAGAGAACCATGTCCTTGGCAAATACGCCCGCGGGGAGCTTGTTTTTCCATTCAATGCGGAAGCTTTCGGGAACCTTGAGCCAGATCTGGCCGGTGGCGACGACGCCGAGCATCTCGGTAGAGCCGATGCCGGTGCCGAACGCGCCGAAAGCGCCTGCCATGCAGGTGTGGGAGTCGGTGCCGACGACGAGGGTGCCGGGCTGGTCATAGCAGCGCTCGGCCAGAACCTGATGACACGGTCCTGCGTACTCGTAGTAGGACACCTCGTGCTCCTCGGACCAGTCGCGCGTGAAGCGGACGGCCTCAGCCTGCTTTATCTCGCAGGGAGGAGTGTAGTGGTCGCTTATGACAACGACCTTGGACTTGTCCCAGACGTCAACGCCCAGCTCTTTCAAACCGGCTGCGATCTCGATTCTGGGGCCGAGTATATCGTCCATCATGGCCACGTCGACGTTCGCCATGACGATTTCGCCTATATCAACATAATCTTTGCCTGCGGCTCTTGCCAGAGCTTTCTGTGCAAATGTCATTCCCATAGTAAATACAACCCTTCTCTGTTTTTCTAAATAAATCTATGCTCACTATGAGCCAGAAGCAGGGGGAGGTGCGCTCACTCCGGCAAAGGGGGGGGAGCCGGAGCGAGCGCGATATAAATTAGGTGAGATTGGAATTAATGAAACTGTCAAAATCGGCGATTATCTGCTCGTTGGTGCGATCTCTGTCGTCCATCGGCAGGCCGTATATCGGCGGGAGCTTCACGCCCCGCGCCTCGACCGCCTTGAGCAATTCCTCCGTATATATGCCGGGGCGCTCTTTAAAGCTGCGTACCGGCTCGGCAGGATGACCGCCGCCGTTTTCGTAATAGCTGGAGATGGAGTAGCCGCAGGTCGGGGACCCGTCGCAGACCAGAATACCGACCACCTGATAGCCTACTATGCCGTAGTTCTCGATGTAGTCGACCGTCCGCTCGGCAAGCTCGCGGCAGAATCTTCTGAAGCCCGCATTATCGTAAAGATTGCGGGAGTGCCACCAGCGCTGGTTTCCGGCGTACAGCGTCTCCGGGCATGGCATCTGCTCGACGCCGATGCCATACCTGTTGAGCGTGGTGAGTATCTCGAAAAACATTCCGGGGTAGCGTGCAAACTCCTGAACCTTGTTGTTGGCGTTGAGCAGGCAGTTGGATACGAAAACTATCTTCTTCCCGCGAGAGTCGGCATTTCTTTCGCCCATATGTTTATCTCCTCTCACTTGCGAAGCTTAATTATTTGGCCTCGTCGTTTACAAGCTCCATGAGAACGCTCATGTCGGGCTGCTTCTCAAGATCCTTGACGAAAGCAATGATCTTCTCGGTGCGCTCGGGATCAGCGTAAACGGTATTGGCGAGGTAACGGAACTTGTTCTCGACATCTTCGTAGGTAACGGGATTTCTCCAGTCGCCCTTAGGATCGTCGACAACTGCGGTGTACTCGGTGCCGTCTTCCATGGTGATGGTAACAGCGCTGGAGTAGTGCTCAGGATAACGGCGCTCGAACTCATCGTCGCAGACGACGGTGGTGTTGGCGATCATCTTCTGGATGAGCGGATTCTTGATGTACTCGACATTCAGCTCGTCCGGAGTGAACTTGCCGTTGAGGAACGCGACAGCTGCCTGGTAAGGCATGGAGAACTGCAGGTCAACGATGTTTTCCGGATGCCACTTGCGCGGCTCGGCCAGCAGGTGCATGGTCTGGAGGGAGGAGCGAACGTGGATCTTTGCGATCTTGGCGGGATCGGGATGATACTTGTGGACGATCTCAAGGCAGGCGTCGAGGTGACCGCCGGAGTAACGGCAGCAGGGGTAAACCTTGATGCTGGAGGTGGCGAATATCCACTCTTTGCCCAGATCCTTGGTGATCCAGTTGGTGTCGTAACGATCCTGGTAGGAGTATGCGTGGAGCAGACCGTCCTGGCTCTCGAAGATGTCGGTAGGTCCGTTGAAGCCCTTCTCGGCCATGCGTGCGGCAACGATGACGTCCATGGAGGGACGGCCGGCCTGGTAACGCTTGGTGAAGGAGCCCTGGGTGTTCCATGCCATCAGACCCGCAACGGCGGAGCCGGCGATGCCCTGAGCGTAGGAGACCTTCTGCTCGTCGAGCTTCATCAGCTTTGCAGCGGAGACAACACCGCCCATGGTGCCGCAGGTGCTGGTGGGATGGAAGCCCTGGGTGTACATGTCGCCGAGGTAGGCGCTGCCCATACGGCAGACGATCTCATTACCGAGAACGCAGGCTTCGATGAATTCCTTACCGGAGCGCTTGAGCTGCTCGGCGAGTGCGAAGCTGACGGGGTAGGTAACGGGAGAGGGGTGAGCGTTGGATTCATTATGGTCATCAACGAAGTCAAGACCATAGCACTGGATAGCATTTGCGAATGCAGCGTTGGGTGCTGCAACCCTCTTGCCGTAGCCGACGATGGAAGCCTCTTCCGGGCCGCCGAGCTCTGCCGCTACATCGCGGGCGATTTCGCTGGAGATGACCTTGCGGGTACCGACCATAGAGGCCAGAACGTCGAGGGTCAGCATCTTTGCTTTGTCAACTGCATACTGGGGCAGATCCTCAAAATGGGTGTTGACAACTACTTCAGAAATCTGCTCTGCTAAATACTTGCTCATGGTTTCCTCCTGAAATTTTTTGTTTTTTTATTTGAAAGCTTTTGGCTGAACGCCCTTACTCTACTCTGGAGCGGCGCACGTATACGGTGCCGTCCATGATGACGCGTGCGGTGCGAAGAATGGCAGCGGTGCGGAGCTTGTACTCGCCGTCAACGTTGTCGAGGACGGAGACCGCCGGGATAACGCCTGCCGGGTGGCCGATCCATATACGGCGCTCGGCCTTGCCGCGCTCGGAGAGATTGCGGTTGACGATGCTGCCGGGGATGCGGGCCGCGGTGGACATGCACACGGTGCCGGTCACGGGGTGGGTCTTATGCATCTTCTGCATGAAGACGAGGCGGCTGACGATGTCGATGTCCTCACCCTTGACGTCCTTGCCGTCGAAGGTGTGGTAGCTCTGGCTCGGAGAGACGATGGCGAAGAACGGAGCGTAGGGGCAATCCTTAACGGCGTTCTTGTAATCGTCGGTGAAGCCCATCTTTACCGCGCAGCGGCCGCGGATCTCTTCGATCTTGGTCATAAGCGCCGCGTTGCCCTCGATCTGCTGGGGAGTCTCGATGCCGCTCATGTCGAGGGACTTGGCCTCAATGAACACGGTTGGGATGCCCGCGTCGACCACGGAAACCTCGTAGCTCTTGCCGTCGTCGGTCACGATGGTGTCAACAACGTTATCGGTCGGAAGGAGCTTGCCGGTGATGCCGCCGACGCTGTCGGAGAAGTCAAGCTCGATCGTGGAGCCGAGAGTGGGAACACCGTCGATATGGAAGTCGCCATCAACAGCGGCCTTGCCGTCACGAACCTCGACCTTGGCGTTGATGATGGTGTCGGTGTTGACCTGATGGATGCGGACGGTGGTGTAAGGCTCAACAGCCTTGACAATGCCGTTGTTTATCGCAAAGGGTGCAACGCCGGCGGAGATGTTGCCGCAGTTGGACTTGTAGTCGATCTTCGGCTCGACGAAGCTGACCTGACCGAAGGTATAATCGACGTCCGCATCTTCTCTGCTGGACGGGCCGATTATCGCAAGCTTGCTGGTGAGGACGTCCGCACCGCCGAGACCGTCTATCTGACGGACATCGGGGCTGCCGAATATCTCAAGAATATACTTGTCGCGCAGTTCGGGATCACGGGGCAGTTCATTTTCCATAATGAAGATGCCCTTGCTGGTGCCGCCGCGGACGATGGAGCATTTTACAGGAATAACTTCACGCATTTTTATAACTCCTAATTAATATAATGAATGACGCTTAGCCTTTGATGATGGTTCCCTTTACACCGGTGATGCCGTTGACGGCGTTCTCCAGAGAGGTGATGACTGCGACTCTGCCGGGCTTGGAGTGCACGAACTTGCTGACGGCCTGAACTTTCGGGAGCATGCTGCCGGGAGCGAAGTGACCTTCTGCCGCGTACTTGTCCATCTCATCTGCAGTGACTTCATGCAGAACCTTCTCATCGGGCTTGCCGAAGTTGAGGCAGACGTTCTCGACCTCAGTGAGGATCATCAGGATGTCCGCGTCAAGCTGCTCTGCGAGAACCTCGGAGGCGAAGTCCTTGTCTATAACGGCCTCGATACCGACGTACTTGCCGTCCTTCTTGCACACGGGGATTCCGCCGCCGCCTGCTGCGACAACAACGGTATCGCCGTCGACGAGGGTCTTTATGGTGTCGATCTCGATGATCTTCTGGGGCTTGGGGGAGGGAACGACTCTGCGGTAGCCGCGGTTCGCGTCCTTCTTCATCGCGTAGCCCTTCTCGGCCTGTATCTGCATGGCCTCTTCCTCGGTGTAGAAAGCGCCGACAGGCTTGGTGGGATTCTGGAATGCGGGGTCAGCGCTGTCGACCTCGACCTGAGTCACGAGGGTGCAGACGGGCTTGTCAATGCCGTTCTCGCGGAGAACCTGAGAGAGACCCTGCTGGATGTGATATCCGATCATGCCCTGAGTCATTGCGCCGCAGACATCCATCGGCATCGGAGGAGTCACGCTCTTGCCGGCCTCGTTCTGGAGCAGGATTCTGCCGACCTGGGGGCCGTTGCCGTGGCTGACGATGACCTTGTAGCCCTCGCCGATTATCTTGGCGATGTGCTCTGCGGTCACCATGACGTTCTTAAGCTGGTTTTCGCTGGTCGCGGCCTCGCCTCTTGCCTGAAGAGCGTTTCCGCCGAGAGCAATAACAACTTTTTTCATAATCTTACCGTCCTTCCATTTTTTGAGCAAACATGATATATTATAAATTGAATTTGCTGACTTTTCTGTGCAGGTTATACAAAAGGTGAAATGAGTGAAAAATAGTTAATCGTTTAACTTTGCTAAAGTTAAGACACAATTTTCAGAAATCATGTCTTTTTCCGGGGCTTTTCTCCCCTACGGTCTTTTTTCAGATTGCACAAACCGGTTCTTTCCGGTGAAGTAGTTAACTAAATCTAGGTTAATCGTTTAACCTGTCCTATTTTGCAACGTTTACCAAAATGGCTTGTTTCGGTAAACGTTGCTAATTTGACGCGGCTTTTCTGAAGCCGCTGTGTTCAACGAGCTGGCAGCGGCACACATGCCGGTATTCCGACATGAGCAGGCTCGACGTATCTCCGTCTATAAGACGGAGCATTATCTTCGCCGCCGTTGATCCAACCCAATCTTCATTTTGATTTACCATCGTGCACGGCGATTCCAGCAGCTTCGCCCACGACGGTGTGCCGACCATCGAGATCGTCACATCCTCAGGGATGCGCAGGCCATGCTCGTGAAGGTAGGTTATGCCTCCCTGCGCCAGTACATGGTAGCTGTAAAAGAGTGCATTGGGCATTTTATCGCCGAATATGCGCTTCGTAAGCTGGTATCCGGTATCTACATCAACGATCATGCTTGACGCATGCATGAGCTTCACACCGGGGCAATGCTTTTTTATCGCCGCCGTGAAGCCGTTGCTTCGGTCAATTGCCGAGCCGATCTGGCTTCCCCAGTCGATAACTCCGATGGATTCATGTCCGCCCTTTGCGAGGACGCTTCCGGCAAGGTAGCCGGCCTGATAGCTGTCGTCCCCTACATAATAGTAGGACTTCTGGTCATTGGGCGAGCCAAGCTCGCGCCCGACCACGACAAGCGGGATATTCAGGCTTCTGACCGCCGCCGTATTCTCCCAGCCTCTGATCGTAGGCCCAAGCACTATCCCGTCGCAGCGCTGGCTTATCGCAAGCTCAAGCAGGCGCTTTTCACGCTCCGGGTCTTCTCTCGTGTCGCATATCACGGGGACAAGTCCGTTTTCAAACAGAACATTTTCTATCGCTTCGCACACTCGCGTGTAGTATATGTTTGAAAACTGAGGGATAATGATGTAGATCATGCCGCGCTTCTTGCCGCGCAGTCCGGAGGCGATTGCGTTCTTGCTGTAATTCAGCTCCTCGACAGCCGCCATAACTCTGTCCACCGTATCCTGTCGGAAGCTCTTTTCGGACTTTCCGCTGAGAATATACGATACGGTCGCCACAGACGTTTCGGCCAGCTCTGCAACATCTTTTATTGTCGCATAGCTTACTTTTCTACCATTCATCTGCGTTTACTGCGTTTTTCGGGATGTTTGCTCCCGGCTAATCGTTTAACTTCCCTATGACTTCTTTCAAGATATATAATAAACATGTTTTTGTCTATTTGCAATTGACACTACGTACAGAATTTTCGATAGATTTTTGGTTATTTCGCGGTTTTTATTTTTTCTCTTGTGTTTTCCGACGGCAAATTTTATACTTAAAATGTTGTGGGGAAAGGAGTGACGACTTTTGAACCTTCTTGAAGAGGCAAAAAAACACTATTCCGAACAGATTTATTCGATTACTGCCGACCTTCACGCCCATCCTGAGCTGAGCTTTGAGGAAAAGCGCACCAGCGCCATCATCCGCGCCCAGCTTGAGAAGCTCGGCATTGAGATACTTGACCTTGGTCTTGAGACCGGCGTCGTGGGGCTGCTCCGCGGCCGCGGAGACGCGACCATCGCGCTGCGCGCGGACATCGATGCTATCGTGCAGCACGAGGAATATGACCGGCCGGACAAATCCCTCACGCCCGGAGTCATGCACGGCTGCGGGCACGACACCCATACGGCGGGGCTGCTCGGCGCGGCGATGCTGCTGAGCGCGCACCGGGACGAGCTTCGCGCGAACGTGCTCTTTGTGTTCCAGCCGGCGGAGGAAAAGCTCAAGGGCGCAAAGTACATGCTTGAGCACAACGTCTTTTCGCAGTACAAGCCCAGCGCCGTTTTCGGGCTGCACAATCTGCCGGAGCTGCCTGTCGGCACCGTCGGCGTCAAGGCCGGGCCGCTCATGTCGTTCAAAGATGGCTTCCGCATTAAGTTTATCGGCAAAAGCGGCCATACGAGCACGCCGCAGAAAAATGTCGACCCGACGGTGGCCATCGCCAGCCTCGTCATGTCGCTTGAGACTATCATAAGCCGCAATGTCGGCCCACTTGAGTCCGCCGTGCTGACCGTGTGCTCCATCCAGTCCGGTACGCCGTTCACCACCACGATCGACGACGCCGAGATAACCGGCAACATCCGCGGTCTTGAAGAGGACGTGCGCGAGCGCATCCTCAAGCGTGTTGAGCTTATGGCGCACGGCACCGCGGAGGAATTCGGCTGCGCCTGTGAGCTTGAGCTGATACCGATCACGCGCGGAGTTTTCAACAGCGAGTCGCTGCTGAAGGCCGCGTCGGACGCGGGCGCCGCGGTATTCGGGGTGGAAAACGTAAAGGTTCCCTCCGTGAACATGGCGTCGGAGGATTTCTCGCTGCTGAGCGAGGGTGTCCCCTCCTTCTTCTATTTTCTCGGCTCCGGCGTCCCCGGAGAGAAGCCCTACCTATGGCACAACCCGATGTTCCATGCCGCGCATGACACGCCGGTATGCGGCGCGGCTTTGCTCGCGCAGTCGGTATTTTCGGCGCAGGACAATTTATAACTGAAAAACACCGGCGTGTTGAAAAGCAACACGCCGGTGTTTTTTCAGCCTTTTCCGTGCTGTAGCGCCTCAAGCAGCTTGCAGATTATCTCGCTGCATAGCCTGAACTCCTCCTCGGTCAGCAGCGCGAGCCGCGCCGTCAGCGCCGAGACGTCGTTCTCCTCGGTGCGCCCGAAAATTATCGAGTCGCTAGATACTGACAGCGCCGAGCACACCCGCTTCAGCGCCGCAAGCGATATGCCGACCGTGCCGCGCTCTATCGCCGACAGGCTCTTCGGGCCGATGCCTATCATCTCCGAAAACTTTTCCTGCGTAAAGCCCGCGGCCTCCCGCGCCTGTCGGATATTCGTCCCTATCAATACATTCAGATCTTTCTTTTCCGGCATGTCAACTCCACCTCTCTGCATTAGTTTATGTAATGAAGTTGTTGACATGAACCATCCAACAGCATTATAATTGATAATGCTGTTAAAGCGATATGGGCGAAAAAGCTATACTATACAAACTCTACACATCCTCAACCCGCAATACTTTTTTGCTCTGCTTGCTTAATCGGACAAGCCCACGGCGCGCCGCCGAGGACTTGTCCGAATTCCTTTATTCAGTAAAATTCTCTGCCGTCCGGAAAAGCCCTCACCGGTTCATTTTGGGTTTGTCCGTCCGCTCAAGGAGATAGTCTATCGACACGTCAAAATAATCTGCCAGCGCGATCAGCGTCTTGTAATCCGCCTCCCTCGCGCCGGATTCGTACCTGCTTATGCTGTTTTGATTCAGCCCCAGATCCATTGCAAGCTTCAGCTGGGATATCCCCCGTTTTTCTCTCAGCGCCTTTAATCTCATATGCCCACCTCTTGACACGAGCATACCAAACTGGTATATTAATTATATCCCATTTTGGTATATCACATGAGCGGCGCTCAATACCATGCACAAAATCGCGCGTTGATTTTTGTTGAAAATGCTGATTTTGCTTTTTTCGACCGGATGCTGCAACAATTCCACAGCTTTTCCGTATATATAAGTATACGCGGCCATTGACTTGTGCATTACGCCAAAATTGCATTTCAAATCTAAAGATTGCTTAAATTCGACCAATTTTGATAAAAAGTGGTGTACAATAATATTATCAGTTAACAAGGGCATCATCTGCATTTGGAGAAACTTATGTCTGCTTTCGGAACATATCTATATACATATGCGAGTCTCTGCCTCTCGGCGTTGGTTCTCTGTTCGGGTATTTTTCTGATATCCTGCCTTGCCGTGCGCAAGCGGAGCGGCGCTTCCCCGAAGCGGCAGGCGCTGTGGTTCGTGACGCTGTGGTATCTGATATCTCTCAGCATGATACTCTTCACGACCGGATACAGCGGGGAGAACGACGTGAACCTCTACCCCCTGCGCAGCATCTATTCCGCCGTAGCCGACACTGGAGTGAGCCTGTCGCAGCTCATAGTGCTGACCTCCGGCCTGTTCGTGCCCTTCGGCTTCCTGCTGATGCTGGTCATCCGCCGCAGGCCGCTGCAATATTTTATCCCGCTCTTCTCTCTTGTATACGCGCTGGCGCTCGAGGGGCTTCAGCTGCTCTTCGGCTACGGGGCGTTCGACATTGACCGCCCGATCCTCGGCATGCTCGGCGCGCTGTTCGGCTGCGGGCTGTGCGCGATGATATTCCCGTCCCGCTGCGGCGGCAGGCGGAACATTGTCTGGCACTGCGTTGAAACCGCCGTCCCCGTGGCGCTGACTGCGGCGCTGCTCATCTCCTACTCCGCGCGGCCGTACGGCTACCTCCCCTGCGAGACCGGCAGCCCCTACGAAGTGAAGCGCGCCGCCGTGGACTGCTCGATGATTGCGGACATGCTGCCATCAAAGCTTGAGCTCTATTCGCTCGCCGCTCCGTCCGGCAGCACGGACGCCGCCGCGGACGACGTGTTCTCCGCGCTCGGCTTCACCCGCGACCGCAGCTATAAGAGCGCGTACGACTCCGTGCTGCTCTACCGCTCGACCGACGCGCAGGCGCTGCTGTGGTGCTATAACGACGCGACCTTCAACTTCACGCTGTACAGCGGCGGCGAGAGCGGCGGTTCCGATCCGTTTGAGCTTGTGTACAAGCTGCTTGACAGCATCGGCCGCCCGCTGCCCGCCGGTCTCACGCGCGAGATCGCCGACGACGACGAATACCGCCTCACCGCCGATTTTCTGCACAGCGGCGATGAGATCTATAACGGCAGCGTCAATTTCAGTGTACACGACGGCCGTCTCGAATACCTCGATTATGAGCTGTACACCATGCTCCCGCTCGGCGAGGAATACACCCTCAGCGCCGACGGCGTGGCCCGGCTCATACGCCGCGGCGAATTCATCTGCACTGGCGGCGTAATGATCTCCAGTGAGATAGACGAGGTGCAGTGCCGCACGGTCAATATCGTCTACGCAGGTGACTCCAAGAACTTCTACCGGCCGATGTACTCCATCGAAGCCGTCATAAACGGCGGCGTCACAACTATACTCCTCCCCGCGTTCTGATAAGCGGGTAGAGAATACGATCCGCCTGATTTCGAGCTTTCGGCTCAAAATCAGGCGGATTTTCACACTTTATGCGGCTTTTTCTTTTCCCGCCGCGCTCCGGAAAATTTTTATTTCCCGCGAAGTCCGGTTGCGACAAGTTTCCCGGCTGTCTGCCGCTATACTGTACGCACAGTATAGGAGGAAACGAAATGAAAAAGCTTATCTCAGCACTGCTGGCCCTGGCGCTCATGCTCGCCCTCAGTCCGCCCGGGCACGCGGATTACGACCCGAAGGTGGACTACCTCTCCATCATGCTGCACGCGGCGGAGGTCGGCGACATCGAGGCGGGGCGCGCCGCCTCGATATGCCGCAACGAGCAGATCGACATTGAGCTCACCGGTGAAACAAAGCTGGATTTTGACGAGCTGTTTCTGCTGGCGAAGATAATCTGCGCCGAGGCGGGCAGCCCACAGCTCAGCGACGACTGGCGCATGTGCGTAGGCGAGGTCGTGCTCAACCGCGTCGCGTCGCCGGAGTTTCCGGACAGCATCCATGACGTTGTGTACGAGCCGGGGCAGTATCAGGAGGTCGATACCTTTGAATTTGCGTACGTGCTCATGCCGACGGAGGAGTGCGTTAACGCCGCGCGGCGGCTGCTCGAGGGCGAGCGCCTGATGGAGCCGTGGGTCGTGTTTCAGGCAAACTTTGTTCAGGGCGGCGGGGTCTATTCCGCGTACTTCGACAGCGAGCTTGGCTATACATACTTCTGCTCCAGCATGCATCCGGAATTATATTGGTGACAAAAAAGGTTCCCGACAGTGCGTCAGGAACCTTTTTATATCAATATTAATATTTATTCAACGGAGATCATGTAGTAGTACACGGGCTGGCCGCCGGAAACTACGCTTACCTCCGCGTCGGGGAAGCAGTCGATAATGGTCTTGGCCGCCTCCTGCGCATCGTCCTCCTGCACGTCCTTGCCGTAGTACACGGTGATGAACTCGGGCGCGATCTCGTCAAACGCCCAGCTCAGCTCCTTGAACAGGGTCTTGATGTTCGTATAGCTGCCGAGCAGCGCGCCGTCCATCAGCGCGAGGTATTCGCCCGCATGGATGATGTGGCCGTCAAAATCGGAGTCGCGTGCAGCATAAGTCACCATAGCGGTGTGGACGTGGGAGATGGCCTCCTTCATATCCGCCTCAAGCTGCTCCTCGCTGTTTTCGGGGTTGAAGTTCAGCAGCGCGGAGATGCCCTGCGGCACGGTCTTGGTCGGCATGACGACGACCTTTTTCTCCGTCAGCGGCACGCACTGCTCCGCCGCCATGATGATGTTCTTGTTGTTGGGGAACACGAACACGGTCGAGGCCGGAGTGCGGTTTATCTCCTTGAGAATGTCGTTCGTGGAGGGGTTCATGGTCTGGCCGCCGGTCACTATCGCGTCGGCTCCCAGCTCCTGAAACAGTGCTTCCATGCCCGCGCCCGCGCAGACCGCGACGACGCCGTATTCCTTCTCCGGCGCGGCGATCTTCTCCTCGTGCTCGGCGGCTTCAAGCTCGGCTTCGATCTGCTCCAGATCGTCCGTAGTCTGCGCCTTCTTACCGGCGAGTATGTCGTCGTGCTGGGTGCGCATGTTCTCTATCTTCGCAAGCTCCAGCGTGCCGTACTTCTGCGACTCGTTGAGCGCGTCGCCGGGGATGTTCGTATGGACGTGAACCTTGAAGGACTCGTCGTCCTCGCCGATGACCAGCGAGTCGCCTATGCTGTTGAGGTAGGCGCGCAGCGGGTCGAGATCGACGTCGGGGTCGTTCTTGCGGACGATGTACACCGTGTCGAACGCGAAGGTGATGTCCTCGGTGTCGAACACCTCGAACGCGGTCTTCTCCTCGACCTGAGCCTTCGGCTTCGCGGCGCTCACGGGAGCCGTGACCTCGCCGCGCAGGGAGGCGAGCATCGCCTTGAGTATCGTCATAAAGCCCATGCCGCCCGCGTCCACAACTCCGGCCTTCTTCAGCACGGGGTTGAGATTCACGGTGTCCTCCAGCGTCTCTTCGCCCGCTCTGATCGCGCACTCAAGCGCGCTTTCAAGGCTTGCGCCCGCGTTCGCGGCCTCTACGGCTGCGGCAGCGGCAAGGCGGGAGACTGTGAGTATGGTGCCCTCCGCGGGCTTCATAACGGCCTTGTATGCCGCGTCGACACCGTCGGACAGCGCGCCGGCGAATTCCGCCGCGCCCGCGGTCTCGATGCCCTTGAGGCGGCGGGATATGCCGCGGAACAGCAGCGACAGGATAACGCCGGAGTTGCCGCGCGCGCCGCGCAGCAGCGCGGATGCGACGCAGGAGGCCGCGGCGTCGATTGCGTCGAAGCTCTTTTTCCTCAGCTCGGCGGCGGCGCTGTTCATGGTAAGGCTCATGTTGGTGCCGGTATCGCCGTCGGGGACGGGGAAAACGTTAAGATCGTTGATTATCTGAATATTGTCGCTGAGCGCGGCGTCCGCGCAGAGCATCATTTCCTTGAACGCCGCAGCGTCAATATATTCTCTCAAGTGAAACACCTCCGGGGTAAGCTGGCTTACCCGATAATTGTATCTATATAAACATCCACGCTCTTTACGGGTATGCCGGTGGACTTGGCGAGCTTGTAGCTCACTTCGTTCATGATGCTGCGGGAGACCGCGCTGAAGTTGACCCCGCGGTCGACTCCTATGTGAAGCTCCAGCGAAACGCCGCCCTCATCGTCAAAGTGCACCACGATGCCCTTCGACATGGACTCACGGCGCAGGAGCTGCCACGGGCCGCCTTCCTTGCTGCACGCCACCATTCCCTTGACGCCAAAGCAGCTTGTCGCGGCGTCTCCGGCAAGATTCGTAAAGACCTCGCTGGTGATGCTGATGGTTCCGATGTCGTTAGTTATATTCACCATAAGATACGAGTTCCTTTCCGTTTGTTATTTATCGGCCGGAAATCATGGCCGATGTATGATTATAATATAAATTTCCCGCAAACACAAGAACAATTTCTTCCGCGCGGCGTCCGAAATGCGGATATCTTTTGGTCATTCCTACAAATATGTCAGTCATGCGGCTCAAACGTGTATTTTTGCACTAATTTTACTCCGATGATCTGTTTACATTTTGTCGTTTTAATGTTATATTGAATATGTCTGTACAGGACAAAGACAGGCAATGGCAAATATTTTTAATGGAGATGAAAATAGAAATGCAGAGACACTTCAAGACAATGGACGGCAACAACGCGGCCGCCCATGTATCCTACGCATTCACCGAAGTCGCCGCTATCTACCCCATCACCCCGTCCAGCCCCATGGCCGACTATGTTGACCAGTGGGCGGCTGCCGGCAGGAAGAACATCTTCGGCACCACCGTCAAGGTGCAGGAGATGCAGGCTGAGTCCGGCGCTGCCGGCGCGGTCCACGGCGCTCTCAACGCAGGTGCTCTGACCACGACCTACACCGCTTCTCAGGGTCTGCTGCTGATGATCCCGAACATGTACAAGATCGCAGGCGAGCTGCTGCCCGGCGTGTTCCACGTCAGCGCGCGTACCGTTGCGAGCCACACCCTGAACATCTTCGGCGACCACAGCGACGTTATGGCCTGCCGCCAGACCGGTTTTGCGATGCTGGCAGAGACCAACGTTCAGGAGGTCATGGATCTTTCCCCCGTCGCTCACCTCGCAGCCATCAAGGGCCGCGTCCCGTTCATCAACTTCTTCGACGGCTTCCGCACTTCTCACGAGCTGCAGAAGATCGAAGTATGGGATTATGAAGACCTCAAGGACATGGTCGACATGGACGCCGTCAAGGCATTCCGCGAGCGTGCGCTCAGCTCCGAGCATCCCACCATGCGCGGCTCCCACGAGAACGGAGATATCTTCTTCCAGAACCGTGAAGCCTCCAACAAGTACTACAACGCAGTTCCCGCCATCGTCGAAGAGTACATGGGCAAGATCAACGCCAAGCTCGGCACCGACTACCAGCTCTTCAACTACTACGGCGCACCCGACGCAGAGCGCGTCATCGTCGCAATGGGCTCCATCTGCGACGTCGCGGAAGAAGTCATCGACTATCTGACCGCTCAGGGCGAGAAGGTCGGCCTTGTCAAGGTTCGTCTGTTCCGTCCGTTCTGCCCGGATAAGCTCATCGCAGCCATCCCCGCAACCTGCAAGAAGATCGCAGTCCTCGACCGCACCAAGGAGCCCGGCGCACAGGGCGAGCCTCTCTACCTCGACGTCATGACCGCTCTGGCAAACGCTGGCAAGACCGACATTCAGGTCATCGGCGGCCGCTACGGCCTCGGCTCCAAGGATACTCCTCCCGCCTCCGTCTTCGCCGTTTACAACGAGCTGAAGAAGGACGAGATGAAGCGTCAGTTCACCATCGGCATCGTTGACGACGTGACCAACATGTCCCTCGAGGAAGTCCCCGCCCCGAACACCGCGGCAGAGGGCACCATTGAGTGCAAGTTCTGGGGTCTCGGCGGCGACGGCACCGTCGGCGCGAACAAGAACTCCATCAAGATCATCGGCGACCACACCGATAAGTTCGTCCAGGCTTACTTCCAGTACGACTCCAAGAAGACCGGCGGCGTCACCATCAGCCACCTGCGCTTCGGTGACAAGCTCATCAAGAGCCCGTACTACATCAATAAGGCCGACTTCGTCGCGTGTCATGTGCCTTCCTACATAACCAAGCACTTCCCCATCGTCCGTGACGTTAAGCCCGGCGGAGTTTTCCTCGTCAACTGTCAGTGGGACTTCGCGGAGCTTGAGCATCACCTCGACGCCGCTTCCAAGCGCTACATAGCAAACAACAACATCCAGCTTTACATGATAAACGCCATCGACCTTGCGAAGAAGATCGGCATGGGCAAGCGCACCAACACCATCCTCCAGTCCGCCTTCTTCTCCCTGGCAAAGGTCATGCCCGAGGCCGAGGCCATCCAGTACATGAAGGACGCCGCCCTGCACTCCTACCTCAAGAAGGGTCAGGATGTCGTCGACATGAACTATGCCGCCATCGACGCCGGCGCCACCGCCTACGTCAAGGTTGAGATTCCTGAGTCTTGGAAGACCGCAGAGGATCACACCGAGACCGTCGAAGAGACCGGCAGACCCAAGACCGTCAAGATGGTTCGCTCCATCCTCGACCCCATCGACAAGATGGACGGCGACTCTCTGCCCGTTTCCACCTTCGTCGATCACGCCGACGGTACCTTCGAGCTGGGCGCATCCGCATATGAGAAGCGCGGTATCGCCGTCTCCGTCCCGAAGTGGGATGCCGAGAAGTGCGTACAGTGCAACCAGTGCGCGTTCGTCTGCCCGCACGCTACCATCCGTCCCTTCGCTCTGACCGAGGCAGAGGCAGCCGCCGCTCCCGCTCAGACCAAGCTCGCCGACATCAAGGCCGGCAAGGGCAAGGGCGAATACAAGTTCGCAATGGCAGTTTCTCCGCTGGACTGCATGGGCTGCGGTGTCTGCATCAGCCAGTGCGCCGTCCACGCGATCGAGATGGTTCCGATGGAGAGTCAGGCCGAGCAGCAGGAAGTCTTCGACTACATGGTCGAGAAGGTTTCCGACAAGCCCGAAATGTTCGTCGCGGACAACGTCAAGTTCAGCCAGTTCGCACAGCCGTACCTCGAGTTCTCCGGCTCCTGCGCAGGCTGCGCCGAAACCAGCTATGCCCGCCTCGTAACTCAGCTCTTCGGCGATCACATGATGATCTCCAACGCCACCGGCTGCTCCTCCATCTGGGGCGGTCCCGCGGCTACCTCTCCCTACACCGTCAACAAGGAAGGCCACGGCCCCGCATGGGCAAACTCCCTGTTCGAGGATAACGCTGAGCACGGCCTCGGCATGTACCTCGGCCAGAAGAAGATCCGTGACGATCTCAAGGCCAAGGTCGAAGCCCTCATCGCCGTTCCTTACTGCGCCGAGGCGATAAAGACCGCGGCTCAGGCATGGCTCAAAACCTACGATGACGGCAACGCCAACCAGAAGCCCGCCAAGGAGCTTGTCAAGGCGCTTGAAGAGAACACCAACACCATCGACGAGACCATCGAGCTCTTCGCCTCCAGCCCCGACTACGCTGAGATGCTTGAGGGCGCGAAGGCCGCGAAGGCAGCAGGCGCCAAGTGGTGCACCTGCGAGGCCTGCGCTCTCGCTTCCGAGATACTTGAGAAGAAGGATTACCTGAACAAGAAGTCCTGCTGGATCTTCGGCGGCGACGGCTGGGCCTTCGATATCGGCTTCGGCGGCGTTGACCATGTCCTCGCCTCCGGCGAAGACGTCAACATCTTCGTGTTCAACACCGAGGTCTACTCCAACACCGGCGGACAGGCTTCCAAGGCTTCCAACATCGGTCAGGTCGCGCAGTTCGCGGCAGCCGGTAAGGAGATCAAGTCCAAGTCTCTCGCCGAGATCGCCATGACCTACGGCTATGTCTATGTTGCCCAGATCGCAATGGGCGCAAACAAGGTTCAGACCCTGAAGGCCATCGCCGAGGCGGAAGCCCACAAGGGACCCTCCATCATCATCGCATACTCCCCCTGCGAGATGCACAGCATCAAGGGCGGCATGGAGAATTGCCAGAAGGAGATGGAGAAGGCAGTCAAGTGCGGCTACTGGAACCTCTTCCGCTTCAACCCCGACGCCGAAAAGCCCTTCACGCTCGACAGCAAGGAGCCGGCCGGCGGCTATCAGGAGTTCCTGATGAACGAGGCGCGCTACAGCCGCTTGACCCGCGAGTTCCCCGCAAGAGCCGACAGACTCTTCAAGGAATCCGAGGACAACGCCAAGGCTCGCTACGAGCATCTGATGAAGCTCAAAGCGCTCTACGAATAATCCCAGTTACCCCGATTTGGGCGGCCTTGCAGGCCGCCCAAATTTTTTCGATTTTCGGTATTGACAAATCAAAAAAGCTGCTGTATACTATCACAGTAATTTGAATATCGGTATTTTTTGCATGAAAGCGTTCGCTGATGTATGGGGCCAGTTGCCCCCTTTAGGCATCGGAGAACGTTTTATTTTTATATTCGCGCAGCACTGCGCACATGAGGAGAGATACCGATATGAGCAAGTACATTTTCGTTACCGGCGGCGTTGTTTCAGGTCTTGGCAAGGGCATAACTGCCGCGTCGCTTGGCCGCCTTCTGAAGGCGCGCGGGCTGAAGGTCGCCGCGCAGAAGCTCGACCCCTACATCAACGTTGACCCCGGCACGATGAGCCCCTACCAGCACGGCGAGGTCTACGTCACCGAAGACGGTGCCGAGACCGACCTAGACCTTGGCCACTACGAGCGCTTCATCGACGAGGATCTGAACCGCTTTTCAAACCTCACCACCGGCAAGGTCTACTGGAACGTGCTGAATAAGGAGCGCCGCGGTGAGTACCTCGGCCAGACCGTGCAGGTCATCCCGCACATCACGAACGAGATAAAAGAATTTGTTTACAGCGTCGGCAAGAAGACGAACGCCGACGTCGTCATAACCGAGATCGGCGGCACGACCGGCGATATCGAGAGCCAGCCCTTCATTGAGGCGATCCGCCAGATCGGGCTGGAGCAGGGGCGCGGCAATTCCCTGTTCATCCACGTCACCCTCGTCCCCTTCCTGCGCGGCAGCGACGAGCACAAGACCAAGCCCACCCAGCACTCCGTCAAGGAGCTTCAGGGCATGGGTATCTCGCCGGACGTCATCGTCCTGCGCTGCGACGAGCCGCTGGAGGACAGCATCTTCAGAAAGATCGCCATGTTCTGCAACGTCAAGCCCGACTGCGTCATCGAGAACCTGACCCTGCCCAATCTCTACGAAGCGCCGCTCATGCTCGAGGCGAACGGGCTTTCCTCCGTTGTGTGCCGCGAGCTTGGGCTGGAGGACAAGGCCCCAGATCTCAAGGAGTGGGAAGCGCTGGTCGACCGCATCCGTCACCCCAGCCGTCAGGTCACCATCGGCCTTGTCGGCAAATATGTGCAGCTTCACGACGCGTATCTCTCCGTCGCCGAGGCGCTGCATCACAGCGGCTACGAGTGCGGTGCGCAGGTGGATATCAGCTGGATCGACAGCGAGGACATCACAGAGGATAACGTCGCCGCGCAGCTCGCCGGCTGCGACGGAATAATCGTCCCAGGCGGCTTCGGCGACCGCGGCATCGAGGGCATGATAACCACCGCGAAATACTGCCGTGAGCACGACATCCCCTATCTCGGCATCTGCCTCGGCATGCAGATAGCCGTCATCGAATTTGCGCGCCACGTCTGCGGCCTCGCGGACGCAAACTCCGGCGAGTTCAGCAAGACCTCCGCGCACAAGATAATCGACTTCCTGCCCGACCAGAGCGAGACTATCGACAAGGGCGCAACGCTGCGTCTCGGAGCGTATCCGTGCCATATCCTGCCCGGCACGCGTATGCACGAGTGCTACGGCTGCGATGAAATACGCGAGCGCCACCGCCACCGCTACGAGTTCAACAACGACTACCGCGAGATGCTCACCGACGCAGGCATGACGCTCTGCGGCCAGTCCCCCGACGGGCACATCGTCGAGGCCGTCGAGTTGAGCGACCACCGCTTCTTCGTCGGCGTGCAGTTCCATCCGGAGTTCAAGAGCCGCCCGAACCGCGCCCACCCGCTGTTCAAGGCGCTTGTGGAATCCTCGCTGAAAAAATAAACATAGCAAAATCCCGCATCACTTTGAACTGCACCCCATTTGTTAGACAGTATGATATACTATCTAAGAAGTGGGGTGT
>ERZ839767.47-NODE-47-length-177973-cov-5.869833_pt1 | contig 177973 bp, 180 predicted proteins | sample MGYA00519879_ERZ839767 | MGnify/ENA primary metagenome ERZ839767 (study PRJEB31850, sample SAMEA3708852) | human gut metagenome | biome: human gut; feature: human-associated habitat; material: faeces | place: China | collected 2014 ...
TATGCCGTGAGCCTCTGGCTACAAAAATCGCTGCAAATGTAGCCAATTTGTAGCCACTAAAAAAAGAAAAATCCTGAAAAACGCTGTATTGCCAACGCTTTTCAGGATTCAGAAAACACTAAATATTTATTCCCACTCCACCGTTCCCGGGGGCTTGGAGGTTATGTCGTAAACTACGCGGTTGACGTGGGAAACTTCGTTTATTATGCGGTTGGATACGCGGCCGAGTATTTCATATGGGATGTGCGCCCAGTCGGCCGTCATGAAATCGACCGTAGTGACAGCGCGGATGGCTATAAGCTCATCATATGTGCGGCCGTCGCCCATTACGCCAACGGTCTTTACGCCGGGCAATACGGCAAAGAACTGGCTCATCTTGTCCGCATAGCCGCACTTGTCCATCTCATCGCGCAGCACCGCATCCGCGTCCTGCAGTATGCGCACCTTTTCGGGAGTGACTTCGCCTATTATGCGCACGCCGAGGCCGGGGCCGGGGAACGGCTGCCGCCATACAAGTTCATGCGGAATGCCCAGCATTTCGCCCACGCGGCGCACTTCATCCTTGAAAAGATCCTTCAGCGGCTCTATCGTGCCAAGGAACTTTATATCGTCAGGCTGCTTGACCTGGTTATGATGCGTCTTTATAACGGCGGCGTCGCCCTTGCCGCTTTCTATGCGGTCGGGGTATATCGTTCCCTGCGCAAAGAAGCCGTCGCCATAGCTTTCGCGTATCTTGTCCCAGAATACGCGGTAAAACTCCGTGCCGATTATCTTGCGCTTCTGTTCGGGATCGCTTACTCCCTTCAGGCAATCATAGAAATGCTGCTGGCAGTTTATGCGGACAAAATTCATGTCAAACAGCTTTGTGAACGTCTGCTCAACCATATCCCCTTCATCCTTGCGCATAAGGCCCTGATCCACAAATACGCAGGTGAGCTGCTTGCCGACGGCCTTTGAAAGCAGCGCCGCCGCAACGGACGAATCCACACCGCCGCTGAGGCCCAGCACAACGCCCTTGTCGCCAATGGTGCGCTTAAGCTCGGCAACGGTGGTATCGATAAAGCTGTCCATCTTCCATTCGCCCTTGCAGCCGCAAACATCGAACAGGAAGCGGCGGAGCATATCTATGCCGCCTACGGTATGGTTCACCTCAAGGTGGAACTGCACGCCGTAAAGCCGCTTTTCATCGCACTCCATGGCCGCAACGGGGCATACCGGCGTTTTGGCCGTTATCTTAAATCCCTCCGGAACTTTTGAAATATAATCGCCATGGCTCATCCATGTTATGCCGTGGCCTTCGTCGAACAGCTTCGAGCCCGTAAGATAGTCCGTTTCCGTTTTGCCGTATTCGCGCGCAGCCGCCGTCTCCGCGGGGGACACGGTGCCGCCCAGCATATACGCCAATATCTGGCAGCCGTAGCATATGCCCAAAATTGGCACGTTAAGGCCGAATATTTCATCGGATATATGCGGGGAGGTTTCAAGATACACGCTGTTTGGCCCGCCGGTAAATATCAAGCCCGCGGGCTGCATGGCAGCGAGCTTTGCCATGTCTATTGTGTATGGGACTATTTCGCAGTATACGCCAAGATCGCGCACGCGGCGGGCAATCAGCTGATTATACTGACCGCCAAAGTCCACAACAATTATTTTCTCCATCCGATTACTCCTCGTTACGGAATACTATGCCGTTTTCGTCGGCCTTTTCGATTATTGCAAGGGAATGCAGGTTCACGCCTTCGCTCCTCAGGCGCGCGCCGCCGGGCTGGAAGCCCTTTTCAACCGCAACGCCCATGCCTATCAGCTGCGCGCCGGCCTGCTCTATTATATCCACCAAGCCATGCAGCGCTTCGCCGTTGGCAAGGAAATCGTCTATAATGAGTACCTTATCGTTGGGACCGAGCCACTGCTTGCTCATCAGCAGCGTTACTTTCTTTTTATATGTATAGGAGAATATCTCGCTTTTGTACAGGCCGCCTTCGATATTGTCGCTCTTGGCCTTTTTGGCGAAAATCATGGGCACGCCGAATTCCTCGGCACAGATGGTGGCAAGCGCTATTCCGCTGGCCTCTACCGTAAGCACGGCGGTGATGCCGGTCAAATCAAAAAGCCGACCGAATTCCTTTGCCATTTCCCGCATAAGTTTAACGTCCACGCGGTGGTTCAAAAATCCGTCGACCTTAATAATGTTGCCGGGCAGGACTTTGCCCTCTTTCTTGATGCGCTCCTGAAGTACGTTCATAGTGGGGTATATCTCCTATCAAAAGTAATCAAAATAATTACTACTAATTATCGCCCAAAACCGCCATTAATTCAATAGGCAAATAGGCTAAATGTTTTTTTGACAAACAATAATGTTTTCTTTCTTCCCTTCACAATTATTTCAAATTAGCATTACAATGACTCCATTGCTTATTTTTCGATTAAGACTATAATAGTATTGTAACGGGAACAAAAGTTCCCGTGGGCAGGAGGTAACCCCTATGAACATAAACAAACTTACGCAAAGATCGCTTGAGGCGGTGCAGTCCGCCCAAAGCATAGCGGTATCGCATAACAATCAGCAGGTGGATCAGGAGCATTTGTGCGCGGCGCTCCTTGGTCAGGAGGATTCGCTCATAAAGAGCCTTATCGAGCGCATGGGTTCCGATGCGGAGGGCTTCGCGGGCGCAGTAGGCGCGGCGATAGCAAGGCTGCCGCAGGTAACCGGTTCCAGCCGCGAGGCGGATAGGATATACGTTACGCAGGATCTTGACAAGGCGCTGAACAAGGCCGAGGAAATAGCCATCCATATGAAGGACGAGTATGTTTCCGTGGAGCATTTGTTTCTTGGCATGATGGAGCAGCCCAACTCCGCCATGAGAGAGCTGTTTTCCCTCTATAACATAAAGAAGAACGACTTCCTTAAAGCCCTTGAAGAAGTGCGCGGCGGCGCAAGGGTAACTACCGACAACCCCGAAGGCACATACGATGCGCTGAACAAATACGCACAGGACCTTGTTGAGCTTGCGCGCAGGCAGAAGCTTGATCCCGTTATCGGCCGCGATGACGAGGTAAGGAACGTTATACGCATACTGTCGCGTAAAACCAAGAACAACCCCGTGCTGATAGGTGAACCGGGCGTTGGTAAAACGGCCATAGCCGAAGGCCTTGCGCAGAGGATAGTGCGCGGGGACGTACCGGCCAACCTGAAGGAGCGCAAGATATTCTCGCTGGATATGGGCGCGCTGATAGCGGGCGCAAAGTTCCGCGGCGAATTTGAGGAAAGGCTGAAGGCCGTGCTGGGCGAGGTCAAGCGCAGCGAAGGCAAGATAATACTGTTTATCGATGAACTGCACACAATAGTTGGCGCGGGCAAAACCGAAGGCAGCATGGATGCCGGCAATCTGCTCAAGCCCATGCTTGCGCGCGGCGAGCTGCACTGCATAGGCGCAACCACGCTTGACGAATACCGCAAGTACATCGAAAAAGACGCCGCGCTTTCCCGCCGTTTCCAGCCGGTAATGGTGGATGAGCCGAGCGTTGAGGATACAATATCCATACTGCGCGGCCTGAAGGAGCGCTACGAGGTTTACCACGGCGTTAAGATAAGCGACAACGCGCTTATAGCCGCGGCAACCCTTTCGCACAGATATATAAGCGACCGTTTCCTGCCGGACAAGGCGATAGACCTTGTGGATGAAGCCTGCGCGCTGATAAGGACGGAAATGGACTCTATGCCCACGGAGCTTGACGAACTTTCCCGCAAGATAATGCAGCTTGAAATTGAAGAAGCGGCATTGAAAAAGGAATCCGACAAGCTGAGCGAGGAGCATCTGAAAGAGATACAGAAAACCCTTGCCGACGACCGCGAGAAATTCAAGCAGCTCAAGGCCAAATGGGACAAGGAAAAGGATTCCATCAAGAACGTGCAGCGCATACGCGGCGAGATAGAAGACCTTAATGCGCAGATGGAGCGCGCCGAACGCGAATATGACCTCAATAAGGCGGCCGAGCTGAAATACGGCAAGCTGCCGAAGCTGAAGGAAGAGCTTGACCATGCCGAAAAGGAAATGGAGAAGGGCAAAGCGAGCGGACTGCTGCGCGACCGCGTGACGGAAGACGAAATTGCCCGCATAGTTGCCCGCTGGACCGGCATACCGGTAGCAAGACTGATGGAGGGTGAACGCGAAAAGCTGCTGCGCCTTGAAGATATTCTGCATCAGCGCGTGATAGGTCAGGATGAGGCCGTAAAGACCGTATCCAACGCCATTCTGCGCACAAGGGCCGGCCTGAAGGATCCTTCAAAGCCCATAGGCAGTTTCCTGTTCCTCGGCCCCACTGGCGTGGGCAAGACGGAGCTCGCAAAAGCGCTTGCCGAGGCGCTGTTTGACGACGAGAACAACATGGTGCGTATAGACATGAGCGAATACATGGAGAAATACTCCGTGGCCCGCCTGATAGGCGCACCTCCGGGATACGTCGGCTATGATGAGGGCGGTCAGCTTACCGAGGCTGTGCGCAGAAAGCCTTACTGCGTTGTGCTGTTCGACGAGATTGAAAAGGCTCATCCGGACGTTTTCAACGTGCTGCTGCAGGTGCTTGACGACGGCCGCATGACCGATTCGCAGGGCCGCACGGTGGACTTCAAGAATACCGTAATAGTAATGACCAGCAACCTTGGCAGCCAGTACATACTGGACGGCATAAAGGACGGCAAGATAACTGAGGAAGCGCGCAATCAGGTAAACGCGCTGCTTAAGCAGAGCTTCCGCCCCGAGTTCCTTAACAGGATAGATGACATAGTGTTCTATAAGCCGCTTGATAAGCAGGAGATATTTGCCATAACCGAGCTTATGCTCAAGGATATCCGCCGTCGCCTTGCCGAACGCAGGCTGGACGTGCAGCTTACAGATGCCGCAAAGCACTATATTGCCGATGCCGGTTACGATCCGCATTACGGCGCAAGGCCGCTCAAGAGACTGCTTCAGTCCAAGCTTGAAACGCTGCTTGCCCGCAAGATAATCGAATCCGACCCCGAGCCCGGTACGGTTTACACCGTGGACTGCGTAAACGGGGAATTGGTGGTTAAATAATCTTATACAGCAAAAGACCGCATAGAAATATGCGGCCTTTTGCTGTTTTGGGCTATATGCCTGTTTGCTTAGCTGCGGAGCGGCTCCGTGCGGCGGGTATCATCGCCGGGCTGATGCTCCGCATCGCCCTTTCCTGCGCTGTCTTGCGCGGCAAGCGTACCGGTCAGGTTCTTTTTAAGAGGCAGATAGCTCTCGTCGTAGCTGAACTTCATCTCTTAATCTCCCTTTCACTTTTCGCTCACCAATAGCATTTGCCCAAAGCGCATTTGATATGCTATGATAAAGAATGGTATTTTGCATAAAGAAAACGCGGCATCCCCGAAGGAACGCCGCGCATATGCACAGAAATCGCTTTTATTAGAAGCTGCGCTCAACCTTGCCGGAACGAAGGCAGCGAGTGCAAACATTCACCTTGCGCACAGTGCCGTTAACCACCGCGTGAACGGTCTGAATGTTGGGAGCCCAAGTGGTCCTGGTCTTTCTGTTGGAATGGCTTACCAGATTACCGCTCATAACGCCCTTCTTGCATATTTCGCAGTACTTACCCATGCATTACACCTCCTTACGACGGTAGCGTGCGTTTTTACTCAAACAGATAGTATTTTAGCACGGTGTTCAAGCTTTTGCAAGCAAAAAATAATTTATTTTATGCATTTGCATAAATAGTCAGTTTGACAAGGACATAAAGGCGGTGTTACAATCGGTTGTCCGCAAAAATAGCGGGCGCGCAAAGGAGGATATTTTATATATGACGACTGAAAGAAAAGCAAAGTTGAAAGAGATTTTGATGGATCTGCTGTTCGATATAATAGGCGGCATTCTTTACGCCGCGGGAATATACAGCTTCGCCTCGCAGGCGGAGTTCGCCCCGGGCGGCATATCCGGCCTTGCCATAATCATAAACCACTTTACCCAGTGGCCCATCGGTATATGCACGCTGGTGCTAAACATTCCGATAGTTATAATATGCATAAGGACGCTGGGCAAAAAGTTTTTCTTCAAGTCTATCAAGACAATGGTCATAAGCACCGTTATAATAGACTTCGTATTCCCGCTGCTGCCCGTATATAAAGGCGATGCGCTCATGGCGGCGCTGTTCGCGGGCGCGCTTAGCGGCGCGGGGCTTGCGCTGGTATATTGGCGCGGCTCCTCCACCGGCGGCACGGATTTTCTTATAATGAGCCTTAGGAAAAAGTTCCCCCATCTTTCCATCGGCACCATATCCATATGCATTGACGGCATGGTAATACTGCTGGGCGGCGTTGTATTCGGCAGGATAGACGCCGTGCTGCAGGGCATAGTTATGACGGCCGTAAGCACCACGGTGATAGACAAGATAACCGCCGGATTCATGACGGGCCAGGTAACTTTCATAGTGACCGGCAAGCCGAAAGAAATATCCGATGAGATAATGCACAGCATAGGCCGCGGCGTAACGAGCATAAAGGGCACGGGCATGTTCTCCGGCTCAGATCGGACTATACTCATGTGCGCCTGTTCCCGCGCGGAGGCCTGCCACATCCGCGGCATAGCATACAGCGTGGATAAATCCGCACTGGTGCTGCTTTGCCCCTACGACACTGCATACGGGCTTGGATTCCAGCAGCTATCCGATTAAAGGAGGAAAAGATGGAACTTATACTTGCATCCGCTTCCCCACGGCGCAGGGAAATGCTTACCCTTATGGGGTATGACTTTACCGTTAAGCCAAGCCGGGCCGAAGAAAACATAGGTCATTGCGCGCCGGGCGAATATGTAAGCCGCCTTGCGCGGATAAAGGCCGCAGCCGTTGCGGAGGAAAACCCGGGCTGCTGCGTGCTCGGCTCCGACACAATAGTTTACCTTGACGGCGAAATTTTGGGCAAACCGCGTGATGAAGAAGATGCTTTCCACATACTGTCCACGCTCAGCGGCCGCACGCACACCGTGTTCACGGGCGTTGCCATAATAGCCGGTGACAAGGAAACCATATTCTATGACAAGACCGAAGTCACGTTCAAAACGCTCGAGCCGGACGAAATACGCGACTATATAGCCACAGGCGAGCCTATGGACAAAGCCGGCGCATACGGCATACAGGGGCCGGCGACGGTGCTGGTAGAAAAGATAGACGGCTGCTACTTCACGGTAATAGGGCTGCCCAATCCAAAGGTATACGATGCGTTGAAGGCCATGGGCATACTGCCTAAATGGCGGCAGCATTAAATTGCTCTATTTTTGCCGAAAAAGCACCGCCTTTGGCGAAGTGCTTGATCAAGGGCCGCGGAAATAGTATCATAAGCTCACAGGCCGCAAACAAAAAAATGCGGAAGGTCGAATGGGCGCGGCAATATCCCGGCAGCATATGTCGGGATATTGTATTTATAAGAAAGTGTCTGTTTGTCTGTATAAATCGACCCTCTCAAAAAAATTTTAACTTTTTTGAAAAAAGGGGTTGCCAAATACGGAATCACGCGCTATAATAACACTTGTTCCGTTCCTCCTTAGCTCAGTCGGTAGAGCATGCGGCTGTTAACCGCAGTGTCGTTGGTTCGAGTCCAACAGGGGGAGCCAGTTAAAGCCGGAAGCGATTGCTTCCGGCTTTTGATTTATCCCGATACCGGAATCACCTTTTATCTGCCGTGTTCTTTCTCGCTTCGTAGTCCTCATCTATGCGCTTTTTCCACTCCGTGCCGAGCGCTGCGCTGCAACGCACGGTGGATACGGCTTCGCTCAGCACTTCGTAGTTCAGCTGCGTTCCCTGATGGTCGCTGTGGTAATTCACAGCCCTGTCCGCGCCTATGCCGAAGCGGCTTGCCGTTTCAACTGCATCTATGTTCGCGCCGAGGAACAGGAATTCCCAGCCGTATTTCGCCTTCTGCCGCTCTATCATCTTCTTCACGGTTTCGCTGTCGTAACGGCGGCTGGCGTTCTCCATTCCGTCCGTAGTTATCACGAACAGAGTATGCTCCGGCACGTCCTCTTCCCGCGCATACTTATGTATATTGCCTATGTGGTGTATCGCGCCGCCTATCGCGTCCAGCAGCGCCGTGCAGCCGCGCACATAGTATTCCCTGTCCGTCATCGGCTCCACGCGGCCAATAGGTACACGGTCGTGAATTACCTCGCTGAAGTTATTGAACAGCACGGTCGATATCAGCGCCTCCCCCGCCTCTTTCTTCTGCTTTTCTATCATTGAGTTGAAGCCGCCTATCGTATCCGCTTCCAGCCCGCTCATGGAGCCGCTGCGATCGAGTATGAATACTATCTCCGTCAGGTTCTTTTTCATTTTCTTTCCCTCCGCGTAAAAAATATGGCTGCTCAGTTCGTTCCCTCACCTTGCAGTCATATCTTACATCAATATTCGTTTGGCATGGTCGCTTGGCAGGCGACAAATAGCTTCTATCGCTTATCGTCCACGTCTATTATTTCTCCAATAAACATAATATGCGGCTGCCAACCGCCGTTGAAATCCGGAAACGCTTTTGGCGCGGAAGCATAATATTGCTGTATCTCCGGCGCGATATTTTCCTTGGCAAACTGGTGCTGATACAGCTTTTTACACAGGAAAGTCAAATTCGCTTCCTCATACGTTACGCTGTTTCCCATTGCGGCAGGAGTAAGCCCCGCCGCGGCAGCCTTATCGCCATCCCTGCCCGAATGCGCGCCCATATAGCGGAGCGCATTGCGGCAGGATTCCGGATAAAAGCTTACGGTGAACGTATCGTTTTCGGTAAGAAACTCGCTCGTATAGCGCGCAGGATGCACATATACTGTTACGATAGGGCATGTTTTGCCGTCGTGTCCCCATATGTTGCCAAGGCTGCCCCAGCCCAATGTGCAGCTATTGAAGCGTTCCATGGTTCCCGCCGTAACAAGTGCCCATTGTTCGCTGAACATTTCAAATACCCTATAGTCTTTTGCCTTGTAGTTCGTCATCATATTTACTCCTTTCCTGCCACTACGCCCCTATCAGGCTTTGGTCAAACGCGAACAGCGCTTCGTTTATTTCAAACACGTTGTAGTTGCCGCGCTCAACGAAGTATTCAACTATTATATCGAACTTGTTTGAATGTGACAGGGCAAATCCAGCCTTCATGAGCATTTCACGCATCTCATCAAGCGGAAGTTCAAGCGCTATGCAAAACGCTATCGCGGTCGGTTTTGACGGCTTATACAGCCTGTCCGCACGTATCTTCGAAAACAGCTTGCGGTCTATGTTCGCTTTCTTATAGCATTGCGCGTCCGTCATGCCGCGTTCGTCTATTTTGCGCAGCAGCATTTCGGAAAAGCTTTCGTCCATTTGCCCCAGCGCTTCGTCAAGCGTGGCAGGCATTGTCGCCATCTTCGGCATGGAGAAAACAGGCGCGCTCATTTCTGGCATGCTCAGCCTGCGCAGGCGTTCCGCCGCATCATCCGTATGTGCTGCAACGTATTTATCGTCTATATAAGCGGCGATGTCCGCAAAGAGCTTATTGCCAATTTGGTATGCACTTTTATCGAAAACGACAATATAAACCGTCATGTCGTTTTCAAGCAGAAATTCGCTTATAGTGTCCACCGCTACCCTTAACGCTTGATCCTTTGGATAGCCGTATATTCCTGATGATATCAGCGGGAATGCAACTGATGCGCAGCCGCGCTCTTTGGCCAGCGCAAGCGAGGTTTTATAGCAGGATATAAGCTGCTCCCGCTCACCGTGCATTCCATCCTTCCAGCGCGGGCCAACGGCATGTATAACATATTTACAGGGAAGGTCATAGCCGCGCGTCACCTTTGCGCTGCCCGTCATGCAGCCGTGCAGCGTTATGCATTCTTTAAGCAGCTTCGGCCCAGCCGCGCGGTGTATGCAGCCATCAACGCCCCCGCCGCCGAGCAAGGTCATGTTAGCGGCATTCACAATGGCGTCCACGTTAATTTTCGTAATATCGTTTCTTACTATCTGCAGCGGCATCGTGTCCCCTCCTGTTCTTTCGCTATGCCAGTCGTATGATGCTTAATTTTATGATAGCGTAGCGCCGCCGCATTTGTCAATGCGGGTTCACTCCGCAAAAGACTTTTTATATACCGGCAGCACACGTTTCCAGAACACCAGTGCGTTTGCAATGAGCAGCACGCCGAAAAGACATCTTGCCGCCCACTCCGGGCAAAGAAGATCTATGCCGTTCATGTCCCCTCCGCCGAAAAAGCCGCAGAGAATGCTGAGATACAGCGGGTCAAGCAGCAAAAACGCAATCGTTATATAGTAAAGCGTTGCGCGGAGCAGTTTGCTCTTTGCGCAGCATATTTTGCCCGCAAGTGCGACCAAAGCATATCCGCCGCAGAACGTTGCCACAGCACCAGCAAGGCAGAATGCGCCAAGCTATGCTTCGCTCATGCGCTCGGCATAAACATCTATCTGCACGCCTATTCCCATAAAGTTGATTTGCTTAAACACGCCCGCGAAAAGCGCATACAAAAGATGCGCCCCTTCGTGAACAAGATAATACGCGACGACCGCCGCCAGTATCCCTATATATTGTCTCGCCCGTTTTGACATGGTTGTATCCTCCTTATTTCGACTCACGAAGCCTCTTCAGCCTTTCAAGCACCGCCGGATTGTTTGCGGCAATGTGCCCAAGCGTGCTGCATCCGTCCATCTCCGTGCAGTCGGCACAGGTATCCAGCCCCTTCTCGCGGACGCAGTTATGCACGGGGCAGAGTTTGTCGCAGAACGGTGTCTTTGCGCCCTCCATGCGGCAGCCGGTGCAGTTTATCATTTCAGGCGTTATCGTTACTCCGTTCAGTTTTGTCCACAGGGCGGCGGTTTTCTCGCGCAGGGCGTTGTCGTTTGCAAGCGTTGCTATTCTGGCGTCGCACTTTTCGCAGTCCAGCCCGCAGCAGCCAATCAGTTTGTTCATATATATCCCTCCTTACGCCGCATTTAGTGTATTTCGTTTTCGCCGGGGCAAATGGATAGATTCATGAAGTCAAAATCTATCAGTTCACCATTAATTTTGAAAAAGCCCGGAAATGTGCATAGCTTGCGAAAGCCGAACCTTTCATACAGCGCTATGGCGCGCTTATTATCGCTGCGCACCTCAAGATTGACCTGTTCCACTCCGTTTTCCCTTGCAAAAGCAAGTATGCGCTCCATAAGGGCGAACGCAGCGCCGCAACCCCACCATGCCTTTTTCAGGCTTATCCCGAACTCCGCGCGGTGTCCCATGCGTCTTTGCTTGCGGTTAAGACTGGCGGTGCCTATTATCTCCCCGTTCGCCTTGGCAAGCAGCTGAATATTGTCTTGCGACTGCGCCTGCATGCCAAGATATGCTTTCTCTGCTTCAACATCAAGCGGCACGCCCTCCGCGCCGAAGCTGAGATTTTCCGTTTCCCCGCCCACTATTTTCAGATAATCCAGCAGCGCAGCCGCATCCTCCGCCTGTGCGCGGACTATTTCAAAGTTTGTGTGTTCCATTTGTATTTCGTTCCTTTCTTTAATCAAATCAATTTCTTGGTCATTCTGAAAGTATTTATCGGATTCCGAACAACCTTAGCTTCTTTCACGGTGCTTCACTTGTTCTCCGCAGCATTTGCCAATTGCTTCTTCGGAAGCGTTTTTATAAGAATCAGCGTATATGCGACTGTTATAGCTATCAGAACGGCTATATGGATCAGCTGCCCTTGCATGGCGACATCAGCATCATTAGCAAACGTACCAAGCGTGTTAATAGCAGAGTGAACGATGATACAGGGAAGCATGCTTCCGCCGCGATAAAAAATAGTTACAAGCATAAAGCCTACCGCAACCGCAAATACAATCTGGCACAGATTGCTTACCAAGCCCATGCCGCTGCCGTTGAAAAGGTTGATAATGTGCCCTATGCCGAAAGTTACGCTTGAAATAATTATTGCGGATTTCACATTATCCTTTGCAATAGAAGCAAACAGAAGCCCCCTGAAAATCACTTCCTCCAGAAATCCAACGCAGAGCATGCACACGATGCGGCAAACCGTTTCTGTCGGCGAATAGTTTACGGCAAAACCGTTCCAAAGATTTCCCGACGCCAATACCAAAAGCGGCACATAGTAAAGGAACCGCCATGCAGGAACCTGCGATCTGCAAAGCCCATAGCGCTTCTGCAATCCGTTCTTTCGTATAAAGCCGAGAAGAACGATCGTCTGCAATATGCAGAAAACTGCGCTTGCGGAGTATTCGATTCCTATTATTTCGTTCAGCGGATTCGCCAGGGACTGCAAAACACAATAAATAACCATCCATACAATTGCAAATGTCAGCTCGTTTTTCTCATATAACTTTTTCATTTTATCTCCTCCTGTATTATAATACCTCAACACACTTATCGCCGTAATCGGCAGCCTTTTGCAAGCGACTTCACCGTCTATTCCCGCGCGGGCTTATAGTCTATGCCCGCCTTCCGCGCCTGAGCACACAAGTCCTTTGTTTGAAGCTTATACTGCCTGCCATCCTTAATGCCGTTTTTCCCCAGCAGTATCAGCCTATATTCACGGTCATAGTTCTCCGCAAAATAAAAGTCCGCGCAGCGGCCCTCAGGACAATATACAATGCTCCACATCGTCTTTTCATAGCTGCCGTCCGTTTTGGGATAGTTCTTCTGCGCTACACTCTCCAGCATGTCCCGCACCTGCGGCGCGCCAGCGGGCCCGCTGTATGCCGCAAGGGTATCGTACCGCTCACGCGACTGCGCCGAGCCAACGCCCCTCTTTTCGCAGTCGGTAAGATAATGGTTTGTGACCACTTTTGTTTCGCTAACCAGCATTTCTCCGTTAACATACTCCACAACAATGCTTTTGCCGTGCGCATCCGCAATGGACAGATGATGAGAAATGCCTATGGATGAATTCATGTCATACTGCTTCAGCAGCGCAACGGCTTCGTCCACGTCTGCCGCTTTATCCAGCAGCAGGCGAATGGCCGTGGTGGTGGTCAGGTTCACCTTACCTGTCCGCTGGTACGTTTCCTCGTCATCCCCCGCCGTCAAGTCGGCCACAACAAGCCCTTTGGCATTCATGCCGTCCAGCGGAACATAAATCGCCGTTATGCTCTGCATCCGTTCCGTCATCGATCCGTCCGGCGCATACTTATCGCCAAAACCTAAAAAATCTAGGCAGCAGGTAGATACCGACTCATATCCGTTTTTCGGGCTTGGTATGCACTATCATGGTTTCACATTCTGCCCAGTCATAGTTGCGTCCAAAGAAGTAAGTGCCGTTTTCATCCTGCGTATATATCGTGGAGCAGCCGAAACTTCCAGTCGTCACATTTCCATCCGCCTTGTAAAAGCCATGCGACAGGAACGAAACCAAATATTCCGCAACTTCGCCGTCGCTTGCGGCGCCGCCATTAGCAAGGAAATCATCAAACCCGTAGTCCCCCGCAAACTCCATTGCATAAAGCCCATCTTCAAGTTTTTCTATGCTGTTTGCAGCCTTTACGAACGGCCCGAACATCACCGCCGCTCCGGCGGCAATAATAATCAGCAATACCCCTATCGTTATGCCTATCCACTTCAAAGCACGCTTTGCCGTGCGTTTTTTCATATTATCCTCCTCATTCCGCAGCAACCTGTCGTTCGGTAGCCAAACGGTCAAAATAAAAGCAACTCGCGCTCAATCGGCCTCTATTCCCGCTTCCCAAAGCACATATTCATACCATTCCTCATCAGTCTGCCTAAATCCTACTGACAGGAACATGCGGCGGCTTTGCGCATTAAAGGAATAGATATTTGCCGTAACCTTCGCCATTTCCTTTTCCTTTGCAAGCTTCAGCATATCAATAACGCAGCGCCGGCCGATATGCTTGTTCTGGTATTCTTTGCAAATCACAATGGCTATTTTCCCGCTGTCCCGCAGGGAAACATCCCCTACCAGCACACCGTTGTATTCTATATAATAGCAATCGCCATGTGCGCAGAGATAATCATACATGCTGTGCAGCAGTTCCGTATCGTATGGCTTGTCCCTATTGTCCACCTGCTTACATACATCCAAATCCTGATACCAACGGCTGGTTGTTATTATCATCGTAGCACACCGCGGCAAACATTTTATCGCCAACCATGTACCGTAGCCAGTTCCACTCCGCCTTAAAATCCTTCTTAACACCTTTTTTCGCCAGCAAATATTCATCAAGCCAGCCGTATTTCATGCATTTTCCCCCTCTCAAGCTTCATTAGGCTTGCCGTACACCTTATAAAACTGCCTTATGTGCCGCTCTATCAGCCCAACCACTTCATCCTCGCGTTCCGGCTCGCGGTCGCAAAGGTTTATCCAAACCGATATGGGCAGGCATAGCTGCGCCGCCATTATCTCTGGATCGTCATCAATAAGTCTCCCGTTCTTAATCAGGAATTTCACAAGCCCCGTAAAATAGCGCATCACATCAGCATAATTTTGCTTTGTTTGCAGCGCGCTCAGCTCAGCGTTTTGGAACTGCTCTATCGTCAGCATTTTGCGGGATTTACTTATTTGCGGGTCATGCAAAATATAGCGCACATGTCCAAGAACCATCTGCAGCGCCGCGTCCGGCGTAACGTCCTGCTTATCCTTTGTAAAAGCAGGATCGTCCCAATCCGCCCGCGCGAATATGGAGCGCTTTTCATACTGCTCTAAGCTATGCCGCACAAGTGCATCCAGTATTTCCTGCTTGCTTTTAAAGTGGCTGTACATGGATGCCTTACGTATGCCCACCGCGTTTGCTATCTGCGCAATGGAAGTGGCTTCATATCCCTGCACTGAGAATAAATCCAATGCCTTGTCCAAAATCGCTTTCTTGGTGCTGCCCTGCTCAACCATTCTGCTGCCCTCCTGCATGAAATAATACCGCTAAGATTATACCTACCGACCGATAGGTTGTCAAGAAAAAGTCATTCTCATCCGTAGAAGCATCGCTATAACCAGTCGTTCTCAGTGCTCCTCACATTTATCAGCTTTTTTATTGTCAAATGGACGTGAAGATCTGCATGTGGTATTATAAGTTTATGTAGGATAATCATCGGCAGGAAGGAACGGGCCTATTATGAACTTAAAAGAAATACTTGCACAAATGTGCCTCAGCGAACAGGCTGAGGCAACGCCGTTCAAAAGCGCGGAGGACGGCACGGATTACGCCGTATGGAAAATAAACGACGGCAATACCGCATACGTTCTGAAAAAGGCAAGCGAGCAAGAACTGTCTGTTTACAATACTTTTTTGGTGTCTGCCGAGCGCGCTGTTCCGCACCTTTACAAAAGCCTTAACTATTGCGGCGAACTGTTTTTACTTATGGAATACATAGAAGGGCACGACCTGCGGAAGTGCGACCGCGAATCGCTGACTGCGGTTCTTGACGCCTTGATTTATTTACAGAATATGTATTGGGAAAGACGTGAATGTCAGGCTGTCGATCTCACTTTTGAGGCAAGCCTGCCGAGGCAGCAAAACCGAGGCAAGTATTTGAATGATGCGGATTTAGAGCATGCCTATGCAAAGTATCTGAGGCTGTATTCAAGCGTCCCTCGGGCGCTATGCCATGACGATCTTTTGCCGTTTAATGTACTGTGTGCAAACGGTCATGCAACTATAATCGATTGGGAATATGCCGCAATACTGCCCTATCCAACATCACTTGCCCGCCTTATCGCCCACGGCGAAGAAGACGAATCGGCCTTTTTCTATATGACGCAGGCAGACAAAGACTATGCCATAGAATATTACTTTGAGCATTTGTTAAAAGAAAATGGCATCGATTACAATGATTACCGCAGGACGCTGGATTATTTTCTGCTCTATGAGTATTGCGAATGGATTATGCTTGGCGTGAAGTATAATGAAACAGACTCCGAACGGTTTCAAAAGTACTATGCAAAAGCAAAGGAGCATATCAAAACGCTGGCATAGAAGCTAAATCCATGTGCGGTATCCAAGTATAAAGGCCGAACGGTTATTGGCTGCTAATAATTCAAGCTTAATACTGAACAAAAGGCCGCTATCGCATTGATAACGGCCTTTTATTGTTATGATGATTTTATGCGTATATTGGTTTTAGTCCTTGAGCTGCTTGCGGTATGCTTCAAGCTCGGACGGGGAGCAATACACGAAATGCTCCGGCTCAACCTCCACCATTGAGGGCTTCTCAACTGAATAATCATGGTCCCTCTCAGGATCGTAATCCACGCGCTTGCGCGTGCGCTCCGTAATGGGATTGGGTTCGGGTATTGCGGAAAGCAAAGCCTTTGTATACGGATGCAGCGGGTTCTTATACAGGTCGTCGCCATTTGCAACCTCAACCAGATGGCCATAGTACATAACGCCGATACGGTCGGAGAAATACTTGACAACGGAAAGGTTATGGGCTATGAAAAGTATGCTGAGACCCATCTCGTCCTTCAAATCGTTCAGCAGATTTATAACCTGCGCCTGCACGGAAACGTCCAGCGCGGAAACAGGCTCGTCTGCAATTACAAGCTTGGGTTTGGTGATTATCGCGCGGGCTATGCCTATGCGCTGGCGCTGACCACCCGAAAATTCGTGCGGATAGCGGGTGGCGTGTTCTTCCACAAGACCAACCTTTTCCAGCATCTCAACCACCTGACGGTGAATTTCATCGCGATCCTTCTGTCCGCGCACCTTAAGACCTTCGCCCACGATTTCCTCTATGGTCATCTTGGGGTTAAGGGATTCTATGGGGTCCTGGAATATCATGGAGATATTCGATGTAAGATAGCTCCGCAAATCTTTTGTCATCTTGCCGGAGATATCCCTGCCGTCAAACAGAACCTCGCCACCCGTGGGATCATACAGACGGATTATGGTGCGGCCCGTTGTGGTTTTTCCGCAGCCGGATTCGCCCACCAGGCCAAAGGTTTCCGCCCTGCGCACGGCAAAGCTTACGTCATCAACAGCCTTGACAACCATTTTGTTTTTGCCGTGACCGGAACTGAAGTGCTGACAAAGGTTTTTTACTTCAAGAATATATTCGTTTTCAGCCATTTTGCACTCCACTCCCTTTCATTCTTTCTATTCTGGCCCTAAGCACTTCGGGCATCTCTATGCCGTTTGCCTTGGCCTTGGGATGCAGCAGCCATGTTGCCGCAGCATGTGTATCGCTTATTCTGAACATAGGCGGCTCCTGCTCATAATCGATTCGCATGGCGAACTGATTTCTGGCGGCAAAAGCATCGCCCTTGGGCGGGAATATCATGTTTGGCGGCGTACCGGGAATCGCCAAAAGGCGTTCCTTGGTATGAAGATCCGGCATGGAGCTGAGCAGCGCCCATGTGTACGGATGGGCAGGTTCGAAGAATATCTCCTCGCTGGTGCCCGTTTCCACTATCTTGCCCGCATACATAACGTTCACGCGGTCCGCCATATTTGCCACAACGCCCAAATCGTGAGTTATGAATATAACGGACAGGTTGCGCTCCTTCTTGATATTGTTAATAAGCTCCAGTATCTTTGCCTGAACCGTAACGTCCAGCGCGGTGGTGGGCTCGTCACAAATCAGTATTTCCGGATTGCCGGCAAGCGCAATAGCTATAACTATACGCTGGCGCATACCGCCGGAAAACTGGAACGGATACTGCTCAAAGCGGCGCTCCGCATCGGGAATACCAACGGCTTTCATAAGCTCAAGCGCCTTTGCGCGGGCGTCGTGCTTGTTCATCTTGTCGTTAAGCCGCAGCACCTCCGTTATCTGGTGGCCTATTTTCATTATGGGGTTCAGTGCAGACAGCGGATCCTGGAATATGAGGCCTATCCTCTTGCCGCGGATGCGGTGAAAATCATCCTCATGCACCTTTGTAAGATCCATTCCGTCATAAAGTATCTCGCCGGATTCTATTATGGCATTGTTTGCCAGAATACCCATAATGGCCTTGATGCTGACGGACTTGCCCGAACCGGACTCGCCGACTATCGCCAGCGTTTCGCCCCTGTGAAGGTTGAAATCTATGCCGCGCACAGCCTGCACCAATCCGCCGTAAGCGCGGAAGTTGATGCGAAGGTCCTTCACGCTGAGAATTACTTCTTTGTTCATATATTCATTACCCATAGCTTTATTCCTCTCCGCGTTTTGTCGGGTCAAGGGCGTCCCTAAGACCATTGGCGAACAGGTTGAATGCAACCATCAGCAGCGAAATCAATACGGCCGGGAATATGACCTGATACGGATACTGCAGCAGCACGCTCTGTCCGTTGGAAAGCAGAATGCCTATGGAAGGCTCCGGAGGCGCTATGCCAAGACCGATATAGGCGAGGAACGCTTCCGAGAAAATGGCGCCGGGAACGGCGATCATGGCACGAATGATCAGGGGGCCTACGCAGTTGGGCAGAATGTGGCGGAATATAAGCGTCTTATCCGGTACTCCCATCGTACGGGCAGCAAGCACGTATTCACGTCCCTTAAAGCGATAGAACTGGGCGCGGATAAGGCGAGATGTGCCTATCCAGCCCGTTACCGTCATTGCGAGTATTATGGAGAACATACCTGCGCCGAACACCAACATGAACAGAATGGTAACGACCACGTACGGCATGCCGTCCAAAACCTCTGCCAAATGCGTAAGGAATATATCTATCTTGCCTCCGCAATAGCCGGATATAGCGCCGTATACAACGCCTATCACAAGGTTTACCGCAACGGATACCGCGGCGATTATAAGCGATATGCGCGCGCCGCGGAAAAGCCTTGTAAGCAAGTCGCGTCCCAAATAGTCCGTGCCGAGCCAATGATATTCGCCGTCTGCCACGCCGCTGTACTTATAATAGTCAACCTTTACGTCGCACATGGTAACGTTCTTAACGTCGTGCTCGTTAAAAATCTCGATAATGCAGCCTTCAGGATATCTGTCGGTATCGTCAAGCTTATCCTTGCGGCGGTCTGTAAGCACGCGGGAACCATCGAATATGCCAAGCTTTTCAAGCCCGGGTATTTTTGGGGGCAGATTTTGCTGCGCAACATTCTGCTCAGTATAGGAATACCCTGTGATATTAGGCACTATTATGGCCATCAACACGATCAACAGTATTATTGCGCCGGAGATCATGGATACTCTGTTCTTGCTGAGCCTTATCATTGCATCCTTGAAGAAGCCGACGGGTTTAGTTTTAAACTTTTCGTCCTTTATATCTTCCTGATGCAGGGGTTCAAAATCGGCATCGGGCAAATTTTTAATATCGTCCGGCAGATTATTTCTATCATAAATCATGCTTTCTTACCTCCCACGCGCACACGGGGATCGATCAGGCCGTAGGACAGATCCACCAGCAATATGGTGACCAATGACGTCACCGAATAGAATATCAGGCATGCAACGGTAAGGAAATGGTCGCCGGCCATGATGGACTTTACCGTCAAGCCGCCCTGCCCTGGTATTGCGAAGATGTTTTCTATAACAAGAGAACCACCCATTATGCCCGTTATCATTGCGATAAGGGTATTGGAAATGGGAATAAGCGAATTACGGAAGGCATGGCGCACTATGGATTGAACCTTGGTCAGGCCCTTGGTGCGCGCAAGCAGCAGATATTCCGAAGAAATATTTTCTATCAGTTCACCGCGCAGATACCTTGCTATTGTAGCTATAGGGCTGAGAGCCAGCGCAATGATGGGCAGCACCAAAGAGTGGAGCTGCTGCGCAAGCGTGGCGGCGTTCGTGTCGTAAAGCGTCGGGAACCATTCCAGCTTAAATGCTAAGAAATACTGAAGGGCCGATGCAAAAACAAACGACGGTACTGATATGAATATTACCACGAAGAATGATATCACGTGGTCCACCCATGTGTTGCGCTTAAGCGCGGCTACCGTTCCGGCAATAAGCCCCAACGGTATTGATATGAAAAGAGACAGGAAATTGACCAAAATCGTGGGCGGAAGTCGGTTGATCAATATGCCGAATACCGGCAGGCCGGGACGAAGCTTTACGGAAACACCGAAATCAAGATCGGTAACTATATCCGAAATAAAATAAAAATACTGAACCGGCAAAGGATCGTTGAGATGGAACTTGTCTTCCAGCTGTTTCTGTATTTCAAGCGGCACCTCCGGATTTTCAAAAAGCGACATCGGCATCAGGCGCACCACGATAAAAGAAAGCGACATGATAAGGAAAAGCGTGATGAGCATTGCAGCGATGCGGGACATAATGTATCTAAACATAGGATTCTCCTAACTGCATGGGACTTCCCCGGATAAAGCCTTCGCTATTATCCGAATCGGGGGCATGCCGCCACATTAGGTAGCATGCCCCCGGAAGATGTGTGTTAAGTTAACGTTTGGCTGTTCAGGCGCTTAGTCGGTGACGATATCGCCGTAAGGTTCGCCCCAACCGAAGCCGGGAATATAGGTGTAAACGGGCAGAACCAGACGGTCGGAATGGAGCTCGTAAACAACATCCTGTACAACGGGGCACTGCACCACATGCTCAAGGTAGATCTCCTCAAGCTTCTGAGTTTCCTGCAGCAGGGTCTCGTAATCGCCGTTCTGGATTTCGCGGCAATATGCGAACTGGGCGTCAAACTCGTCGTTGAAGTAGTTGTTGGGCGCTCCGGAATAGCCGCTGGTGAAGTAGTAGAAGCCTTCGTAAGGATAGGTACGCGCAACGGCACGGGCCCAATCGTTGGGGGAAAGATCCCAACCGTCGTCGCCCTGCTTCTTGTACTCGGTGGTGGAGATGCCGCTGTAGTTCTTTATTTCCACGGTCACGCGGTTGTTAAAGACCTTGGGGAACTCCTCCTGGAGGAACTGAGCGGTCTTGTTCCAGTGTACCTCGCTGGGATCGTAAGCAATGATGATGTTGATAACGGTGCCAGCGGGAACGCCGCACTCTTCATAGGCCTTGTTCAGGTAATCAAGCGCAAGTTCGGGGTTGTAGCCGGTGGTGTGGCCTTCTGCGCTCCAGGAGGCAACCATTTCTTCCACGGCCTTGCCGTACTTGGATTCGCGGTAGACGCGGGCACCCTCGCTGAGTATACCGGCCTGGGCACTTACGTACCAACCGGCGGGTTCCATATGACCAAACAGGTTCTTGGCTATGGTCTCGCGGTCGATGGCGTGATAGATAGCCTTGCGGTAGTTGTCGCTGCCGCTGATGGGGTTATTGGGGTTCTTGCAGTTGATGTCCAGATGGAACACAGAGTTGGAGCCGTATTCCACAAGGCGCGGATCATCGATGTAGGTTTCGAGGGTATCAGAGTTGGGCGCGAATATATCCAGCTGCCCCTGCTCCCAAAGCTCAACGCGGGCATTCTGCTCGGGAACTACGCGATACTGTACCTCGTCATAATTGAAGTAATCAGCCAGCCAATGGTCGGGGTTCTTAACATATGTCTGCACGGAGTCATAGGTCCAATCAGAGAAGATGTAAGGACCGCAGCCCATGAAGTGGTCAAGGTCGGAACCGTAGGAAGTGGTCAGGCCGTCGGCGCTGAGGCATTCGTTCCACAGGGGTTCGTAGCAGGGTACGTTGTTCCTGTTGAAGAAGTGGTTCATAACCTGAGTAGCGGTGTTTACGTCAACGGTGGTTATCTGAATGGTGTAATCATCGATCTTCTTTATACCGACGTCTTCCCAATCGGTGGGTATGCCGCCTTCGGAATTCTGCATGGAATACTGCTCGGCATTCACGATGGTGATGGCATTGCTGGCCAGGAAGGTGCTCATACGGGGCATCATCACGGGGTCAAGCTGCTGCTTAAAGGTGAACATAAAGGTGTCCGCATTGATGGGATCGCCATTGTTCCACTTTGCATCCTCGCGGATCTTTATCTGCCAGTTGTAATCGTCGATCTGAATGGGCTCTTCAGCGGCGATGTCGCAGATCCAGATGTATCCGTTGCCTTCTTCGTTGGGATACTGACGATACAGATAGCTCATGCAATAGGTGGCAACGTTGCCAACGGGGCTATCAACATTGTCAAGGAAGTTGAGGCTCGAATGGTCGGAACTGAGCACGGAATAATAGACCTTCTTACCCTCTGCCGTGGGCTCTGTTACAGGAGCGTCGGTCGGGGTCGTGGTCTCCGCAGGTGTGCCGGCGTTGGGGTCGTCGGTCTGCACAGGATCCTGCGTGGTGTTGGAGGGAGTGCATGCAGCCAGCAGGCCAATTACGAATATCATGGCCAGAAGCAGTGCAATGGTTTTCTTCATGTCGTTTTTCTCTCCTTTTGTTCTTTTTTATTTTTTGCAGAAGCCCTTAGCGGCTTCAAATTTAAAGTCAAGTTTATTGGATTTTGCCTGCCTTAATTAAAGCATATATAGTAACGAAAGCAGCGCCGATATCACAATGAGTATTGCCGCGCATACCATATATAAGGATACATCATTATGATGCTTGCGGCTGTCGCGATATTCAATATAGTCATCTTTCAAGTCGTCTGCCGTTTTATGTTCGTTGCGGAAAATCATTTTAAGAAGCTTTACGCCGTAAGAAAGGCTTGTAAACATGTGCATATTTGTCAGCTGATGCGCTATGCCGACGAGCAAAAGCGCCATTCCGGCCGAAAATATCGCATTTATTATCCATACGAAAGCCGTTTGTTCCCTTCCCCTGCCGATAACGTAAGAAACCACGATCCCCAGCACGCAAACGAATGCCATTTTAGGCCATGACTGTTTAAATTTGTTCAACATAGTCTGTTGAGGATAACTCACCAATGTTTCCTCCACCCGGTTTCGTGTATAAGGTTTGGATCCGTCCCTTGGACCCGTTCGGTAATATATTATGTACATTCATACATATATATCAGATAATAAGCATAAGAACACTTTAATTATATGATATTTAAGCACATAAACACCGTCTTGTCAATACATTGTTTCTATGTATACAATTCCGTCTTAATTCGTCGATAGGGGCTTGCTATACCACTAATATGGTAATAGAATATATAATATGAAGATTTGCAGCAAAGGAGCTTCCCCATGCGTTTAGCAATGAAAGGCACCACAGCAAAAAATACCCGTTATGCCGATAAGCCAAACGAGGATCTTTTCTTCTTTGACGAGGCAACAGGTTTTGCCATGATACTTGACGGTGTAAGCCGCGACAGAGAAAACGGCATATACCCCAACCCCAGCCCCGCCTGCCGCGCCGACAACGCCTTTGCCGATGCCGCGCAGGCCGTACTTTTGAAAAAAAACGGTGCCGCACCGGCGGACCGCCTTAAAGCGGCAGTATACGCCGGGAACATGGCCGTTGCCGCCGCCAACGAAGGCTTCCCCTCCCCATTCCTCCCGGGCACGGTCGGCGTGCTTGCGCTTTTTGCCGAACACAAGCTGCATTATGCATATATAGGAGATTCTAACGGCATATTGATTTCAAACGGAACGCTATCGTATTTTACAACACCTCAAACCGCAGAGGTGCATCGCCGCCGCAAGGAGTTTACGTCCGACGAGATACGCGCCGTTATATGCAACAATCCTTCCCACCCCTGCGGCTACGGCGTATGGAACGGCATGCCGTCCGCCGCAGAGTTTCTGCGCGTGGGCGAACTGCCTTTATCCGCAGGCGACAGGGTCCTTTTATGTACTGACGGAATCGACCCGTTCCTTGTGTCGTTGCCGGATAAAGCCATAGCCGCTATGGATGCCGATACTTTAATTTCTCAGGCCATGGCCTACATGATGCCCGAAGGATACATGGATGACCGCACAGCCATTGTTATAAACATATTGGATGTATGAACGAGGTTGGAACCCCGTGTCATCATAATCCATGATTGCAGAATATACCCTTGTATGCAGAAAAGCGGCGTGACCGTGAAGGTCGCACCGTTTTTTCTTTGCCCAACCTTAATACTTATGACTGGTAAGCATTAGGCCGGCGTGATTTCTGGCGGAGCGGGTGGGATTCGAACCCACGGAACCTTGCGGTTCAACTGATTTCGAGTCAGTCCCGTTATGACCACTTCGATACCGCTCCGTATTTATCTCAACATCAGCACCTCGGAAAACGGGGAGAACTGATGGGGAGAACAAAGAAAAATATTAAGTTAAGGATACCCGAAAAACCCCGTAAAATCAAGGGATTCCGGTTAGGGAGCTACCGAGTAGCGACCACGATTTCGAGTCATGTCCGTTATGACCACTTCGATACGTCTCCGTGTATAAAAATATTGTACTAAAAAAACGGCGGTTTGTCAATAGGTATGCACAAAAAAATTGTGTGTTTTTACGGAAATCTGCGACAGGAGAACAAGAACTCCGCATTTTTATTATTTCAAAACAAGGATTCAACAAATCTTAATCTGTTCAACATAAAACTTAATTACGCTGAATCTTGTAACCGCGCAATTGTTATGATATACTCTTTCTGTAAGAAGATTCGGAAAGGGGCTTGCGTTCATAATGAAATGCGATTTACGAAAAATCATACTGAACCCTCTGACGATGCTTGTTTGCGGGCTTTTGCTCGGAACAGCGGCGCGGCTGTTTGACATATACACACAAAACCTCGGAGACATTTTTTCGCAAATGGCGGTTTGGGTTCTGCTCGGAACACTGATAGCGATTTACAGTCCGACAAGAGTGCGCGCAATGATAAACATACTCCCCTTTTGTCTCGGCATGCTCGCCACATATTATATAACTGCAACGCTCACAAAAAATCTGACGATTTGGTATATAAATTGGAACGTCATAAAATACTGGACCGTGTTCGCATTTTTATCTCCGTTCGCGGCATTGATCGTGTGGCAAACAAAGGAAAAGGGCATATCGGGAAAAATAATCGGAGTGGGAGTCGTCTTGTTCTCTGTATTAACAAGCGTTATCATGTTCGGCGGTCCGCGATTTTATGATTTTATAATTGACGGGTTGTTGATATACTTTTTGTTTTTCAAAAAAATCGAGAGACCGAAACCCAATGACAGAAAAGAAATTGCTTGACACCGATTACTCATTATGCTATACTTATTCTGAAAATTCGGCAAAACCCTGCTTCGGAGGATAATTTTGAACTGCAAGGATACAAATTATGAGTTGATCGAAAAGTTCGGTTCACTCGAAAAGATATGCAATCAAATTTACGGCGAAAAACACGGCGTGACGGCATACATCGACGACATGGCGAAAAATAACGATTTTGGGGAAGTATATGTCCGCGCTTGGTCGGACTTTTTACAAGGGCTTAAAGAAGTCAGGCACAAAAGGAATCAACTCTCACACGGCGATGTGCCTTTTTCTTCGGATTATGCGCAAAAAGATGATTTGAAGTTCATAGATGATTTTCACGAACTGATTTTGACGCAAAATGACCCGCTGACAATATTGAGAAAAGAGCATGAACGGCATCTAAAAGAAGCCGAGAAAAAGATTAAAGAGCAGAAAGCAAACAAAGAAAAGCAAAAAGCAACAGAGCGGCAACATTCAAAAAAAGCAAATCAAACAAAAGAAAAACCGATAATGTCGAAAAAGATTTCCGCCGCAATATGGATAATAATAGCGGCGGCATTCATCGCACTTATCTGTTTTCTCGGGTTCAGATAAATGCAAGAAAATAAAATCTTGACAAAGTATACCCCGTAAGCGAAAATCTCGCCTACGGGGTTTATTATTGTGAATTTAATTATTTATTACTTTACAAGCGTATGCAAATATTCTGCGGAAACATGAACATCATCAATGCTCTTATGACCCGCTGTCGGGGCGTCCTGCTCGACTATGAGCCACTCTGCACAGAGTTTTTCCGCTGTTTTAACCACGGCGGGAATATCTACCTTTCCCCTGCCGAGAGGACGGAAATCGGGTCTTTCTGCGCCGTCAGAAGAAACATAATCTTTCAGGTGAACCACTCTTATGCGGTTCGCATACCGTTCAAGATATGAGACGGGGTCTTCTCCCGCAAAATGAAGCCAGCAAACATCGAATTCAGGCAATAAAATATCAGGTACAGCGGGATATAGTTCATCGAGAAAATTATTTCCGTTCAATTTAGAAAGTTCGTGCGCATGGTTGTGATAAAGCATTTTCAAGCCCGCGGCTTTTGCCTTTTCGGAAAGAACGCGAACCTTTTCTATGGTGTTTAGACGGTCGTTCTCCGTTGACATTTCTTCGGGCGCAATATACGGTATGGCGATATATTCGCAGCCCATCTCTTTATAATCGGAAAAGACATTTTCATTTTCAAGCATTTCGCCTATGCCGACATGGGCGGAAATGGGAACAAGTCCGTATTTTTCGCAAAGTTTCCGAACATCTTCGGGTGTTTTGCCGTAAAGCCCGGCAAACTCAACTCCGTCATATCCGAACTCGGAAACGGCTTTGAGTGTTCCCTCAAAATCTTTTTCAACTTCATCTCTTACTGAATATAACTGCAATGCTGTCTTCATAAAATCACCTCGTGTTTAGATTGAATCTACTCAATTTATTTTAACAGAATCCGTCTGATATTGCAATAGGCAAAATAAAAAAATCGACCTCACGAAGTAAATTCGAAAGGTCGATTTTTAATTATTGTTACTTTTTGTTACTTTTGTTCTTCTATGCCGTCAACGTACCACTCGGAACCTATCTGTACGGAAACTTTGCGGTCATTGTCGGATGCAAGATTCCACTTCTGATTTACTTTGCCGCTCCACTTTGCAAGAGTAAGAACGTAAGTGTTCTTAAATGCTTTTTCGGGATCGGAGATGAAATCTCTGTCCATTTCTGCCTGAGTGAGTTTTACTCTCTTCAATGTTGTTTGAAGCGCAAGGTCGGTATCAACATTGATTATGCTGTAAACACCGCCCCTGTTTCTGATTCTCCAAACAAGAGAAGCGGGTTCCTCATCCGCATTTGTCGCGTCGTAAAGGACCAGGGACGAAACACCGTCAACGGTTCTTACGCCGAGATACATACCGTTTGAGGTGTTGTATATGCGGTAATCGGATTCACCCTCTGCCACAAACACCCAAGTCTGGGAATCTGCGGGAAGCAGTTCGCATTGAGTAATTCTGCCCGTCGTCTTTGCAAAGTTGGAAGAACTTGCGGCAAGATCTTCCGCTGTCTGATAAACGCTCCAATCAATATCGGGCGCATATCCCATCGTGCGTCTGTCCAATGCGGCAAGAGACGATGAAGAATATGTCACTCTGTCAACATAAGTCAGATACAGACCGGAGTTGTTGTTTCTTATGGTTGCAAACTCGGAATTGCCGATCTCATAGTTGATAGTCCAATATGCGGAATCATTGCCCTGAATATTCGACATTGCCACTCTTGCGCCGGGGAATGTTGCCGTCTGCATGACCGAAAGAGAATACTCGGTCAGACGTTCGCAAGCAAGTTGGTTGGTGGAATAATACCACATCTGCCACGGTGTTTTTTCGGTATCAAGAGGTGCGAATCCAACCTCGATTGACGGGGCTTTTCTCGTTGAAACGCCGACAGCTGTCATATAAAGGTTGTTTGCCGTGCATTTGATGTAGATGCTGGAAGAATCGGTTCTTTCTATCTGGAATCTCTGATTTGCGCTTCCGAGACCTTCAAGAACGGAAAGTTCGTTATCGGCAGCGGATATGTACTGACCGCTTGCAAGATCGCGAAGCGAATAGGACTGTCCGTCCGCCAGAGAGTTTCTCGATACGCTTGCTTTGCCCGCGGACGAAAGAGTCTTTGCACTTTCAGCCTTATATGCGGAAACATCGGTCGTGGAAACGGGAACTATTCTGTAAGAGAACGAGAGCACACTGCCCGGTTCTATCGAAGAGTCTGATACCAGATATGCTTGATCCGAAGTGCTCGGAACGGAGCATCCGCTCTGCGCACCGATTATGCTGAGGACAGTATAAGGATTATTCATGGAATCCGAAGCATATGCAGCCAAAGAGTGCGGATACTGTTTCGAAAGATTGAATGCAAAATTGTTTGTGTCGGAAGTTACAAGAACACCTGTACCTGATTCATCGGTAAGCGCAAGCCATCTTGTCTGGCTTCTGTCTCCGCCGTTGGCGAAAAGATACGAGGGAACAAGATCGGAAACGGAAGAGGAGAAGACATCAACCGTTGAGTTGTAAAGTTTGTCGCCGTAAGTTTCGCCGGGGCCTCTGCCGTACCATGTTGCCTTTGTGAGATCGGAAGACATGGTAAGAATGCTCGATATGGAAAGCGGAACGGCAGACTCGGCATTAAGCGAATAAGCCGAACTGATATTCATAACGCCGTTCGGATAGAAGTCGTAAACGACCGCGTATTCCGTATTGCGGGAAGCAAGGTTCGAAACATTGCCGCCGTCGGAAACGGGAAGACTGTAACGAAGCGACATTCTGTAATGTCCGTCATCGGTCTTTCTGACGCTGACAAGTCCGTTAAGAAATTTCTTCAAGTTGCCGAAATCAAAATTCGAAAGAGCCTTGGAATTATTTGCGGTACCCGAAACATAGTCTCCGCCTGTCGGATTTCTGTAAAGACTGCCAATCGTGCTTGCCTTAATGCCGTTTTCAGAATCGGCAGTTGCGAAAACATCTTTGCCGTCAACGGTGTACTTATTTATAAGTCCGCTGTCGGAATCTATTTCAATGGTAACTCTCGAATTGGAAAGGCGAATATACGGTGCGGGAGTCGGATTGACTTCATCGGGTGCGCTGTAATAAACAGTCGAAGAGGTGTATTCCGTCAGACCGGGGTCACCGTTGACCCAAACTCTGTTTCCCTTTTCGTCTATCTGCTGTTCGCCTGTCGTCTCATCTATAACAGGTTCCGGAGTTCTCGAAGAATCAACGGGGAACGGAATTTCTGAACCGAGAGTTCCCGAGTTGAAATTATAAAGAAGTTCATATCCTGCGGGAATATCTCCGAATGCCTTTTTCGTCGTAACAGAGATAACGACCTCATATGAACCGTTCTCTACCGCTTTGACTGAGAACGGAAGTTTTACGGTGCCGTCCTTCGTATACCCGGCAAGTCCTGTATTGACCTTTCCACTTGCATATACGACCGCTTTCGGGTCATTGCAGAAGTTGTTTGTCTCAACGACGATGTATTTTAAAGTGAATATATCGTCAAACGCTTCGCTGCAATAGTTTGTTACATATATTGTACCGTTCGCAAGGTCTGTGTTTATTGTCGATATATCCGGAGCACGGAATATATCAAGAGTCAATGCACTGCCGGAAACATCGGTGGAACCGCCGTTTTTAACGGGGGCGCCGTTGCCTGTTACGTCATATTGAACAGAGAACAATGTTCCGTCATAGCCGTCTCTCGCCCATGCGGGAACTTCATTGTACTTAACCGAAACGGTAACAAAAACATCCGCAGAAGAATCAACCGTTCCGTAGTCGAGCGTTATATCAAGCGTTTGACCCGCTTTGAGTGAAGATATGTCGATATTGCCGCTCACACCGTTTGAAACGGAATAAGAAACGGTAAATTTCGATCCGGCATCGGTAAATCCGAATCTGTTGCTTATTCTGAATGTGCCGTCTTTCACATTTATGGGTTCAACGTAAATAGGCGCGTAGGAAGTTTTCATTTCAAGCGCGTCGGACTGGAATGATCTGTCGGCTTTGAGAATACCGTTAAGACTGTACATTCCGAGCAATGCCGCAGCCGACTCCTCGTCTGAAACCCATGACGCGGCATATTTAAGTTCGTAAAGATCCGCATTATCCGCATTATACGGAGTATCCTTGCAGACCTGAACCGCATTTTTGCTGTCCTTGGGAACGTAGATCGCTTTGTCAACCCAGTTTGCAAGGAAGCATCCCTGAACGGTATTGTCTGCGGTTATGTAATCGACATATCCGTCAACACCGCCGCCGGAAGAAAGAAGTGCGCTGTCGATATTTTGAAGAATAATGGGTTTTGTGATTTCTTTATTGGTCAGTATATCGTTGAATTTGTCCATATCCCAACCGGAAGCGGCGATGATGTCTCCGTCGGAGATATAATCGTCATTGCCGTAATTTTCCTTATCAAGGTCAAGATATGCGTCATATACGATAAGTCTGGAATCGTTTTCTATGAGGTAGTTTTTGATATTGGTCAAAACACTGCCCTGTCCGGACTCATTTCCGAGTCCCCAAAGAATAACGGACGGAGCGTTCTTGTCACGCTCAACGACATTCGAAAGGCGATCGAGAAGCGCAGTCTGCCAAATGCCTTGATCGCCGGGTATGGATTGCTCTTTTTTACTCGAATAAGGTTCGGATTCAAGGTTTATATCGGAAACGACATAAAGACCGTATTCGTTGCAAAGAGAAATAAACTCACGGCTGAGAGGAACGCCGGGAGATCTGACGGCGTTGATGTTGAGTTCTTTCATCTTTTTGATGTCTTCAATCATTTCATCGCGTGTCAGGGCTTTGCCGTTGATTGCGCTGAATTCGTAGTAAGTAACACCGAAAAGCGAAACAGTCTGTCCGTTTACGGTAAATATCTGCTTACCGCTGTCATCGGATGCAAACGCGGCGTCTCTTATTCCGATGCGTTCGCTGACTGTTCCCACCGTCGTTCCGTCAGGCTTTTTAAGAGTATATACCGCAGTATAGAGATTGGGTTCCTCCGCGCTCCAAAGTTTAATTCCGTTCACGGTAACGCGTCCGCTGACGGTGGCTGTATATGCGCCGCCCGTTTTATCCGCAGAAAAAGAAATATCCGCGCCGAAACGGTAAGGTTCAACAACCGCGGTTCCGTTCTCATCATAAAGAGAAAACTCTGTATACCAACCGTCCTCTTTGTTTACGTATGTAGATACGTCTGCGGAAAGATAAAGAAGTGCGCTGCCGTCAAAACCGCCCTCTTTTTTCATATCGACGGTCGATTGAACGGAAAAATCCTTTATCATCGTCTTTTCGGACAAATACAGATATACGTCTCTGTAAATTCCGCCCATTTTGAGCGTATCCTGCGCTTCGAGCCACGATGCGTCGCAATATTTGAAAACTTTAACGGCTATCGTGTTCGTTTTTCCCGCTTCTATATAAGGCGTGATTCTGAAATCTTTCGAAGTATAGGAATCTTCGCCGTAGCCGCACATTTTGCCGTTGACATAAACGTAGCATGCGCTTTCCACGCCGTCAAAAGATATAAACACCTCTTGACCGTTCCACTCTGCGGGAACATCTATTTCTCTGGTGTAAAGACCTATCTCGTTCTCCTCGGGGATCTCGGGAGGCGTCAATGCGGACGAATTCCATGTATAATCGTCATATCCGTAATCGGGAGAAGAGAATCCCTGCGTTTCCCAATTGCCGGGCACGCGAATGGTATTCCACGAACTCGAATCAAAGTCCTTGTTCTGGAACCCGGCGGGAATGTCGCCTTCTTTCGTAACGAGATTGAATTTCCACTCGCCGTTCAAACTCAGATAACGAGAAGAAGCCTTTATATCGGCTTTCAAAGCCTCGTCAATGCTGTCGTAAGAAACTATCGGAGAATGAGCGAGTTCCTTGTTTCGGGAAACAACGGAAGCGTTGTTCTTCCACTCACTGTTTTCGTCAAGTCCCGCACTGCCTTTACCGCACGCGAAAAGAGACGCGCACAGACAAACAACAACAGCGCAGACAGCGGCTGCCTTTAACCAATGTTTCATCAAAAAAACCTCCATTTGCTTTCGGGGACCCAACGCGAAAGAACCGATTTTCGTAAAAATCGGAATCGCGTTAATTATATATAGAATTATAACAGAAAAGAAGATGAAATGCAAGAAAACAGCGTTACGGGACAACGACGAAAAATCGATATGTATATACCGCGATTTTTGTTCAACATCAACAATAAAAAATGCAGAAGCAGACACATCAGATATGTATTCAGCACATTTCCGCGCACACAAAACTGTATCATTTCAACAAAATATTCCGAACTTTCGGTGAAACCCGTCATTTTTATTTCAAATTCAAAAAAACTGCGTCAGACAGAGTGAAAAAAGCGCCGAATGTCAACAAATTCGACAATTATGAAAACTCATTGACAAAAGTGAGGGTTTGATATATAATGAAGATAATTATTATATATTATTGAGGTTGAGCAATATGGCTGAAAAACTTGTTAAAGACATAACTTCGATGGACGAAGATTTTGCAAAATGGTACACCGACATTGTGCTGAAAGCGGAACTTGTCGATTATTCGTCCGTCAAGGGCTGTGTGGTATTCAGACCTTACAGTTATGCTATTTGGGAAAATATACAAAAAGACCTTGACGCAAGATTCAAGGCAACGGGGCACGAAAACGTATATATGCCTATGTTCATTTCGGAGAGTCTTCTTCAAAAGGAAAAAGATCATGTTGAGGGATTTGCGCCCGAAGTTGCGTGGGTAACGCACGGCGGAAGCGAACAGTTGCAGGAAAGACTATGCGTCAGACCGACTTCCGAAACGCTTTTCTGCGAACACTATTCACATATTATACATTCGCACAGAGATCTGCCGAAACTTTACAACCAATGGTGCAGCGTTGTGCGTTGGGAAAAGACGACGCGTCCTTTCCTGCGTTCGAGGGAGTTCCTGTGGCAGGAAGGACATACGGCGCACGCGACCGCGGAAGAGGCAATAGCGGAAACGGAAAGAATGCTTAACGTTTACGCCGATTTCTGCGAAGAGTCTCTGGCTATGCCCGTTGTCCGCGGCAGAAAGACCGAAAGCGATAAATTCGCAGGCGCGGAAGCGACGTATTGCATAGAGGCGCTTATGCATGACGGAGTGGCTCTGCAAGCGGGAACTTCGCACTATTTCGGGGACGGTTTTGCAAGGGCGTTCGGCATTCAGTATACTGATAAAAACAACACTCTTCAATACGTTCACCAGACTTCATGGGGCGTTACCACAAGACTTATCGGTGCGGTTATAATGGTTCACGGAGACGACAACGGTCTTGTTCTGCCTCCCGCAATCGCTCCGATTCAGGCGGTAATAATACCCATTGCGATGCACAAACCCGGAGTTACGGAAAAAGCGCAGGAACTCGAAGCCGCGCTCAAAGCCGCAGGCATCAGAGTTAAATGTGACCTTAGCGAACAGTCGCCCGGTTGGAAATTCTCCGAATATGAAATGAGAGGCGTTCCCGTTCGTATAGAAGTCGGTCCCAGAGATATCGAAAACGGAACGTGCGTTGTCGCGTGCAGAGACAACGGCGAAAAAACAACGGTGGCTCTTGACGAACTTGCAAATGTCGTTTCGGGCCTTATGACGACCGTAAGAGACAGAATGTATGAAAAAGCGCTTGCGAGACGCAACGCAATGACTTATACTGCAACCACCCAAGAGGAACTTGCGGAAATAGTCAAAGACAAACAGGGATTTGTTAAAATGATGTGGTGCGGAGACGAGGCGTGCGAAGACGAGATAAAAGAAAAGTACGGTGTCGGCACGCGCTGCATTCCGTTTGAGCAAGAGCATATTTCCGACAAGTGCGTTTGCTGCGGAAAGCCCGCAAAGCATCTTGTTTACTGGGGTAAAGCGTATTAATTCATTTTATGTTACGGAGGAGCCGAAGTGGGAAGTAAAAGACTGATATTGCACAGAAAAACGATGAAGAAAATCAATATTGCACTCTGCGTGATCATTGCAATTCTTGTCGTCACTCTTATGTTTTTGCTGATGAAGCGCAAAGAAGCGATAATGCAGACTGACAACGCAAGACTGACATATGAAGACGCAAAGACAAAGTATTCATATGAAGGCTTGGTGAAGCAGGAAACAGAGTTGCAGCAGCAGTTGGACAAACTCAATTCAGATATATCGGACAGAAACGATGAGATAAACGATTTCAACGACATGATATCGAAAGCCGAAGCCAGAGAGAATGCGGCAGACAGATTCAACGATTTGGCTGAAATGTATCTGAAACTTCTCAACGACGGACAGTAACGGAGATTGAACCGATGGGAAAAACGAAAATAAAGAAAAAATATTCGAGATCCGCATATAAAACTGTCTTGACAGTGTTTTGCGGGGTCATCATAATCCTTGTCATCGCTTGCATTCTTCTAATTCACTCCGTAAACGAAAAGAAGTCCGAATATGACGAGTATCTGAAAATGACTAATTCGGTCTCCGCGGAAAAAAATCTTGACGACAAGTCAAAAGATGTTTATGAAAGCATCAGAGAAAAGAACTCCATGCTGAAAGACCTGAAAACGTCTCTTTCGGAAAGAACTACCCGCAGAGAAGAACTCAAATCCCAGGCAACGGACAAGAACAACAACGCAGCGGAAGCGGAAGCAAAAATGGCTCAGTATATGAAAGAACTCGGTTTTTCGAGTTATGAGGAACTGCTTGCGGCTTACAACGATTTGCTAAAAGAAAACAGATAAAGAGGAAACATTCAACGCGTCTGCGCATATTATTATTGAGAAATAATCATGCGGAGGCGCGTAAAATGATAATCGACACTTTTTTATCTGCAAACACAACGAAAGGCTTCGTATCGCTTTACGGAGACTTTCTGAAAGGGAAAAAGCAGTATATCATCAAGGGCGGTCCGGGGACGGGCAAAAGCACTTTGATGAAAAACATCGGCGCGTATGCGGAAAACGAGGGTGAAGACGTCGAATATATCCGTTGTTCGTCCGACCCCGATTCACTTGACGGAGTGTGGCTGAAAAAGCACAATGTCGCGGTATGCGACGGCACGGCACCGCACGTTCTCGAGCCTGAAAACGTAGGCTGTCTAGGCGGAATAATCAACATCACGGACTGTTGGGACGAAAAAGCGCTGACGGAAGCAACGGAAGAAATACTTCTCATAAAAGACAAAACCGCAAAAGCATACAGAAGCGCATACGGATACCTCGAAGCCGCGGGCAAAATACTTGATACGACATTTGCGGACGCAACGGAAAAAGAGGAAAGACGAATAAGGGGAACGGCGGAAGATTTTTGCGGGACGTTCCTGAAAAAAAAGAAGAAAAACTGCGAACCGATATTTGAAAAGCGCTTTCTGTCAACTTTTTCATATAAAGGCGCAACCGCGTTTTACGAAACGTTCGAAACACTTGCCGATAAAATTTATACTTTGCCCTATGCCTGCGGAGCGGCAAACCTTGCGATAGCGCGGATAGCGGAAGAAGCGAATAACAAACTCTATCCCGTCACGGTATTTGCAGATCCTCTTTTGCCGCAGACGGTAATGGGCGCGGTCTTTCCGACGGAAAAATTGGCTGTGCTTGCGCTCAGTCCCACATTCGAAGCGGCGGAAACAAAAGAGTTTGCCCCGTTCCGAGGTTCGACGCTGACGGACATAACGGACGGTGCGGCAGACGGCGCGTGCGGGATCTTGTTTGAACAGGCAACGGATAAATTAAAGAACGCAAAGGCGCACCATGACGCGCTTGAAAGAATATTTATTAAAAATATGGATTTTGAAAAAGTCGGAAGGATCACGGCATCTTTGATGACGAGGATATTTTCCGAATAACGGAGACGAACGAGATTGATATACAAAGCAACGGAAGAAAACATAGCAAAAGCGGGAAAAATATTGAGAAACGGCGGCGTCGTCGCAATTCCGACGGAAACGGTATACGGGCTTGCGGCGAACGCGCTTGACGAAAAGGCTGTTGCAAAAATATTCGCGGCAAAGGGCAGACCCGCAGACAACCCGCTCATCGTGCATATAACCGACGCAAAAGATATTGAAAAATACGCATATCCGAACGAAAAAGCGGCGGCACTCGCAAAAAAGTTCTGGCCCGGACCTTTGACGATGATACTTCCGAAAAAGGACTGCATCCCCGATATTGTCAGCGCAGGACTTGACACCGTGGCTATACGCTGCCCGTCCCACCCCGTGGCAAGAGCGATAATAAATGCGGCGGAAGTTCCCCTTGCGGCGCCGAGCGCCAACATCAGCGGAAAGCCGAGCGCAACGACGGCAAAACACGTTTTGAAAGATTTCGGAGAAAATATTGACGCTGTCATAGACGGCGGAACGTGTGACTGCGGAGTGGAATCAACGGTTGTGACCGTGGCGACCGAGCCGCCCGTGCTGTTGAGACCCGGATTTGTAACACCGGAACAATTGCGCGAAATATTGCCTGACTTAAAAATCGCGGAAGCCGTTACAAAAGAATTGCCAGCAGGAGCAAAAGTGCTGTCCCCCGGAATGAAGCACAAGCATTATGCCCCGAAAGCGGAAGCATACGCGGTGCTCGGAAGTCCGGAAAAAGCGACGAGGTTTATTCTCAACCGTATTTCAAAAGATAAACGAACGGCGGTTATATGCTTCGACGGAGAAGAAAAAGCGTTCAAAGACGTTTCCGAAGTATTTCCCTACGGTGCAGCGGACGACAGCGAACGGCAGGCGGCGAAACTTTTCGATCTGCTCCGCGAACTTGACGACGACGGCATTGAAGAAGTTTATATCAGAGCGGGAAAAACATCGGGTGTCGGACTTGCGGTTTACAACAGGCTTATAAGAGCGTGTGAATTCAGAATATTCGACGCTGACGGAGAAAACCGATGATTACGATAGGTTTGACGGGACAGACCGGAGCGGGCAAATCGACTTTTGCCGATTATCTGCGCAGAAAATACGGTTTTGTCCACATAGACACGGACAAGATCTCACGCGAAGTTATAAAAACAAAGACCGCGGAACTTGCCGCAATGTTCGGAAGCGAAGTGCTGAACCCCGACGGAACGCCGAACAGAAAGATGATTGCAAAAAGGGCGTTTTCATCAAAGGAGAACACGGACGCGCTGAACCGAATAATGCACCCCGCAATTATGCAAACGGTTGAAAAGATGATTTCCGATGCAGAGAAAAACGGAGCGGTGGGCGCAATCGTGGACGGAGCGGCTCTTATTGAAAGCGGCTCGATAAAGACGTTTGACACATCGGTTTGCGTCGTTGCAGACAGAGAGGTCCGCAAGCGCAGAATAATCGAACGGGACAACCTTTCCGAGGAAGATGCGGAAACGCGGTTAAACGGTCAGAAAGACGACTCTTTTTATATATCCAACACGGAGCATAAAACAGTCAACAACAGTCTTGCCGAACTTGAAAAACAGGCAGACGAGCTGATGAAGAAATACAATATTTATCCTGTCAAGGAGGAAAAATAAAATGAGTGAACTCAGTTTCAAACAAAAAGAAACGTTCTCTTCCATGAGTGAAGAAGAACTGATTGCGGCGCAGAGATTTTGCGAAGATTACAAAAAATTTCTCGACGCTTCGAAAATCGAATACTACGGCGTGAAAAATGCCGTTGCGGAGGCTGAAAAGGCGGGTTTTGTTCCGTTCGAATACGGCAAAAAGTATTCGGCGGGAGACAAGATATATCACGTCCAGAAAGGTCATGCCGCGATTTTTGCAACGATAGGCAGAGCACCTTTTGAAGAAGGTTTCAACCTTGTTGCGGCGCACGTTGACTGCCCCAGACTTGACCTCAAACTCAGCCCGCTTTACGAGGACGGCGGTCTTTGCCTGTTGAAAACCCATTATTACGGCGGAATCCTCAAATACCAATGGGTAACAAATCCGCTTATGCTTATAGGCGCAGTCTACAAAAAGGACGGTTCCGTTGTCGAGATAAACATCGGCGGAGATGACAGCGACCCCGTTTTCTGCATTTCGGACTTGCTTCCGCATCTCGGAAAAGATCAGGCGGGCAAAAAACTTTCGGAAGCGTTCACGGGTGAAGACCTGAACATCATCGCGGGTTCACGTCCCGACGCGGAAGAAGAAAAAGATAAGATAAAGACCACGGTGCTTAAACTTCTCAACGAGAAATACGGTATAAACGAGGAAGACCTGCTGACCGCAGAAATTTCCGCGGTTCCCGCAGGAAAGGCAAGAGACCTCGGTCTTGACAGAAGCATGATACTTGCGTTCGGACACGACGACAGAGTTTGTGCATATCCCGCATTCAAGGCGCTGCTTGACGCGGGCGTTCCCAACAAAACGGCGGTTTGCGTTTTTGCGGACAGAGAAGAAGTCGGCAGTATGGGCGTTACGGGTCTCCGCAGCGATTATCTGAAAAACTTTATCGAAGAACTCTGTGTAAACGCTTCGCAGAATGTCAGAAAAGCACTTGCGAACTCTGCGGCTATATCCTCAGACGTAACGGCGGCGTTCGACCCCGATTTCGCTTCGGCTTTCGAGAAGAACAACACCGCATACCTGAACAAGGGCTGTGCAATATGCAAATTCACGGGCGCAAGAGGTAAGTCGGGTTCTTCCGAAGCTTCGGCGAGATTTATCGCAAAACTTTGCGCGATATTCGATAAAAACGATGTTGTTTATCAGTTCGGTGAACTCGGAAAAGTTGACCAGGGCGGCGGTGGAACTGTTGCACAGTTCTTGGCGGACAAAGACATCGAAAACGTCGATATCGGAGTTCCCCTGCTCTCAATGCACGCACCTTACGAAATCGCGGCGAAGAACGACATCTATATGATGTACAAATCTTCTCTCGTATTCTACAAAGAGTTTTAATTTTATAAGAAAAAAGCACAGAGGCAACACGGTTTTCGTGTTGCCTCTGTTTTTTGGTGGCTGTTAAAAAAGTCCAGACCGCAAAAAAAGCTGAAAAATACAAAAAAAGCAATGGTCTAAAAGATAAGCAGAATAACTCAAAACAACAAATTTTGTACTTTTTTCATTAAACCGGGAGAATATGCCTTTTTTGCTACGGGCGAATCTCACCTCTCGACGTACCTATGTACGCCTTCGGATTCGATTCCCCCATTCTGAACATCTTTTCCTATCCCCCAACTGCGGCTGTAAAAATTTTGCATTTTTTACAGCCCCATATATATTCTGTTTTATTGTTCAAGCGCAAAGATTATTTTCAGAGCCAGCCCCTCGGTTATTCCGGGCACGGTCATCAGTTCTTCTTTTGACGCTTTTTTCATTTTTTCCACGGTCTTGAATTTATCGAACAGCGCTTTCACTTTAACTTTTCCGAGACCGCTGATTTTAAGCAGTTCGCTTCGTCTTGCCGCCTCGTCGCGCAAAGCGCGGTGATAGCCTATCGCATATTTGTGAACGGATTCCTGCAATCTGCCGCAAAAAGCAAAAACTTCAGGGTCGTTGCGCAGATCAAGTTCGTGACCGTCGCAAAAAACGATGCTTTTTGTTCTGTGTCGGCTGTCTTTTTTGAAGCCGATAACGTCTATATCATAGCCGAAAGAATCGACAACGGCTTTTACCGCATGGATCTGACCGAGACCGCCGTCGCAGACGATTATCTTCGGCAAAGGTGAGAATTTCTCGTCTCCGTCCGCAAAATGACGCAGGCGGCGTTCCACGGCTTCACTCATAAATGCGGTATCATCGGTGTTTCCGAAAGATTTTCCGACCTTATAACGGCGATATTTGTCCGAAACCAATATACCGTCTATGCAGGTCACCTGACCGCAAACAGCGTCCGTTCCGAGCATTTGGCTGACGTCGTATATCTCCATGAACGAAGCGTCTTTGAGCGATGTAAAATTGCAGAAAGCGTCGAGATTGCGCTGCGCTTTCATAGTTCTGCCCTCGTATTGGAGCATTCTCTCCCCCGCATTTTTGAATGCGCTTTCCAAAAGTTCTTTGTCCTGCTTCATCGTCGGCAGTTTGACTTTGTTTTTAAGCCATTCGTTTATAAGAGGAAGCCATTCGTATTCCACGTCGATATAAATTCCGTTCGGCGGATTTTCGTCGTCAGAATAAAAACGTTCGATGTATTCGCGCAAAAGAGAATCGGAAAAAGGCTCGTCAAAAATATCGCTGCGTTCTCCTATAATATATCCGTTTCTTATGCGCAACATAAATATACAGGTCTTTTTATCGTTTGAACGATAACCGATATAGTCGGCATGACGGTTCGTAACGGACACCGCACGCTGACGTTCGGCAATCTCCGAAAGAGCGGCAGCGCTGTCGCGCAAAACGGCGGCGCGTTCAAAATCAAGATTCTCTGCGGCTTTTTCCATATCCGAAACGACTTTTTCGCGTATAGTATCAACGTTTCCGTTCAGGACGGCACAGACCTTTTCGCTGAGTTCTTCGAGTTTTTCTTCGTCCACCCGGTTCTCACAATATCCGAGACAACGCCCGATATGATAATTAAGGCATATCTTTTTACGTCTGGTTTTTGCGGAACAGTCGGGCAATGCGAACGCCTTTGAAATAAGGCGAACGACCATATTGCATTTCTGACGCGACAAAAACGGACCGAAATATTTTCCTTTTGAATTTTTGAAACGTTCGGTCGTCAAAACGGGAAAGCCCTTATCTATATAAAATCTGATGAACGGGTATCCGTTACCGTTTTTCAATGCGATATTGTAAAGCGGGACGTATCGTTTTATCAGACTGCACTCCGTTAAAAGAGCATCAAGTTCGCTCGCGCATATTATAACATCGAAGCGGTCAACGCGTGAGACCATCTGCCGAGTTTTTTCCGTATGCTCCCCGTTGCGGAAATAACTGACGACGCGATTTTTGAGTATCTTCGCTTTTCCGACGTAAATGACCGTGCCGTTTACATCTTTCATCATGTAAACGCCGGGTTTCATCGGCAGTTCATTCGCCTTTTTGAGCAGCTCGCTTTTTGTCATATCGCGCCTCCGTTCCCGTTATTTTTCCCGAAAAGAACAAAAATAGTCAATAACCGAAATTCAAAACTCCGGTCATTCACTATTTTTATATCCTATTTAATTTGAAAGCCGCAGATCATCAGGTGCGGTCTTCGATACCGCCGTTAAGAAGCTCGGTCAATCCTTCGATAGCTTCGGTCTCGTCAACGCCGTCAGCGATTATGTCAATAACGGTATCCTTGGTTATAGCCATGGAAAGGATTCCGAGAAGGCTCTTAGCATTCTGCCTGCAATCGCCTTTTTCTACCCAAATATTGCACTGATATTCGTTTGCTTTTTGAATGAAGAAAGTTGCGGGTCTTGCATGAAGTCCCACCGCATTGGTAACTTTTACCGTTTTAGATGTCATAAACATTCTCTCCTCTTTGCGCAGATATACAAACATCCGCGTTTTTACAATGTTATTTTACCATACGCACAAAAAAACTTCAACCCATAAATACAACAAAAAGCACATATCAAATTTATAATTTTAGGTTAAATATAACAAAATACAAATAATTCTTGACAAAGCGCGGCAACATTGTCTTTATCTGTATCGGCTGGCGTTCTTCTCACGGAATACGCCGAACCGACGCGGCAAACATAATATTGAAGCGCGGACTGCCAAAAGCGCATTGACAAAATCAACCACGGCACCGCGATTCGAAGAAGGTGAACAATTGCCAAAATCAAAAACAATGCGACGGATATTTCTGCTGCCGTTGATGATCGCAATGGTCGTTACCTGCGCATGGATATATACAGACGCGCAAGTGCCGGAGAACTGCTATGTCACGGCGGGGAAAGAACCGAACATCGAAACGCTTTGTCCGACGACTCTGACGCGCATAGGAGAGGGACAGAGATACGATATCAAAGTCAACCTCTGCGGCGTCATACCCGTAAAAACGGTCAGTGTGACGGTTCTCGGAACGGAAAAGGTCATTCCCGGCGGGCAGGTCTTCGGCGTCAAGTTTTATTGCGACGGACTTATCGTGATAAATATTGACGACGGCTCGCCTGCGGCGAAAAGCGGAATATGCGTCGGAGACATCATAACGAAAGTCGACGGCTCAAAAATTTCGCAAAACGAAGAACTTGCGGCGCTTGTTGCTTCCTGTGGGGGAAAAGAACTGACGCTGACTTACACCCATGACGGCAAGGAATGCAAAGCGTCTGTTCGACCCACGTTGCGTGACGGGGAGTACAAACTCGGACTTTGGGTGCGTGACAGCGCGGCGGGTCTCGGAACAATGACGTTTTACAATCCCTCAAACGGAACTTTCGGGGCGCTCGGACATTCTATATCAGACGCAGACACGGCGCGCCTACTTCCTTTGAGAAAAGGAACAATCGTTCCGGCGGCGATAACGGGAATAGTCAAAGGCAACACGGGCAGTCCCGGTCAGCTTTCGGGAACTTTTCTTGACTCATCGGTGTTGGGAAATGTTTTCAAAAACTGCGACTGCGGTATTTTCGGAACTGTTGACAGCGCAAAGAACTACGACGCCGAACCTGTTGAGATAGGGCTCAGCGGCGACGTCAAAACAGGCAAAGCGACCATTCGCTGTACGCTTGATTCGACGGGCGTCAAAGAATACGACATCGAGATACTCAAAATCAACCGTGACGAAAATCAGAGGACGAAAAATATGCTGATAAAAGTTACGGATGCGGAGTTGCTCGAAAAAACGGGCGGCATCGTTCAGGGAATGAGCGGAAGCCCGATTATCCAGAACGGCAAACTTATCGGCGCGGTGACCCACGTTCTTGTCAGCGACCCGAAACAGGGATACGCGGTATTCATCGAAAATATGCTGGCGGAATGTGAACCCGCCGTCTGATTCGATCAGACAATAACAGTCAACATCAACGCCTGCGAGTTATTTGAAAGATTTCGACGGAAGAAGAAAACGGGGCTGTAAAAAACGCAAGTTTTTTTACAACCCCGCACATATAATAAATTAAAAAATGTTTAACTGAATATATTAAAATCAACTCTGTCAAACAGTTCGATAACAGAATTTTTAAGTCCGACAAGGCTTTCGTCCGTGAACCAAAGAGGGTCGTTCAAAATATTGTCGGCGGTCTCTTTTGCCTGTTCAAGCGTTTGCATATCCGTCAACAGGTCTGCGTGACGGAATATCGGAAGTCCGCTCTGTCGCTGACCGAAAAAGTCTCCCGGACCTCGGATTTCAAGGTCTTTTCGGCTTATTTCAAAACCGTCGGTCGTCGAACAAAACGCTTTGAGACGTTCGAGAGTTTTTTCGTTTTTCGTATCGGACGAAACGAAGCAGTAGGACTTTTTTGTTCCGCGCCCGACGCGTCCGCGCAACTGATGAAGCTGCGAAAGTCCGAAACGGTCGGCATTTTCGATAATCATTATCGTTGCGTTCGGCACATCGACTCCGACTTCAACAACCGTTGTGGAAACAAGCACCTGCGTTTTTCCGTCGGCAAAATCACGGAGTATCTCTTCTTTTTCCTTGGCTTTCATCTTACCGTGCAGATAACGTACGGAAATGCCGTTCAGGTGTTCTCGGCAAAGTCTGTCCGCATATTCGACGGCTGAACGCAACTCGTCGTTGTCCCCCTCTTCTACAAGCGGGCAAACGACATAAGCCTGCGCGCCTTTCAGACATTCTTCGCGCAGATACGAATACATTCGGTCGTGATATGAGCCGTCCACGAGGTGCGTTGAAATTTTCTGTCTGCCGGGAGGCAATTCGTCGATAACGGAAATATCCATATCGCCGTAAAGAATCATTGCAAGAGTTCTCGGAATAGGCGTTGCGGACATAACCAGAATATGGGTGCCGTTTCCTTTTTCGGAAAGTTTTGACCGTTGTGAAATGCCGAAACGGTGCTGTTCGTCGGTCACGGCAAGCGCAAGGTCGAAAAAATCCACACCTTTCTGAAAAACGGCATGAGTGCCTATAAGTACATCTATCTCCCCGTTTTTGAGCCGATCAAGAAGTTTTTTTCGCTCTGCGGCGGAAGTCGAACCCGTCAGCAAAGCGCACCGAACACCGAGACCGTCAAACAATTTTGTAAAAGACGCAAAATGCTGAACCGCAAGTATTTCGGTCGGAGCCATAAGGCAGGACTGCCTGCCGCATTTTGAGACATAATACATAACCGCGGCTGCGACAACGGTTTTTCCGCTTCCGACATCGCCCTGAACTATACGGGACATCGGCGTCTTTTTTTTCAAATCGGAAAGGCAATCGTCAAGCGCACGTTTTTGCGCGTTTGTCAGCGTATACGGCAACGTTTTCAGAAAATCGGAGACGTCGCAATCGCCCTCAACGGGGTTTCCGACAAGTTTGCGGTTTGCCGAACGCAGCGTCATTATACCGAGCGAAAACAACAGCAATTCTTCAAACGCAAAGCGACGCATAGCCTTTTCACGCGCTTCAAAAGATGTAGGAAAATGAATTTGTCTGTACGCTTCCGAAAGAGGGCAAAGCGAATACTTTTCGATTATTTCCCTGTTCAGAGTTTCCGAGAGATTGCTCCCTACCGCAGTCAGCGCCGTTTTCACAAGCGCCGCAATTCTGTTTGATGAGATACCTTTCGGGTGCGAATAAACGGGGTGTATATATTTATTCTCAGGTTTTTCAATCACGGGGGCGTTTATATCAACGAACTTACCGAGTTTTTCGACTTTGCCGTAAAACAGATATTTTTTGCCAACCTCGACAGAACCCATAACATACGGCTGATTGTAAAAGGTCAGACGTGCTTCACCCGTGCCGTCCGAAACGTCTATCTTCGAAAAGGTTATTCCTTTTGCGGTAAACGGACGCATTTTTTTGACGACAGTCGCTTCCACAACAACCGAAACATCGGGTTCGAGTTCGGCGATTTTTGATATTTGGGAAAAATCAATATACTTTCGGGGAAAGTATTCAAGCAGGTCGCGAACGGTCAATATACCGAGATTTTCAAGTTCTTTTTGCATTTTTGTTCCGACGCCTTTCAGCACGGAAACATTTGCGTCCGAAATGTTCATAACCTTTGCTTTCCCCCTTTACATTTTCTGTACAAGATTCAAAAAACTGCGGTTCTTGTCTCGGAAACGGACAAAGACCGCAGTTTGAAAGTTATTTTGAAAAGAGCGTCCGTTTCAGACTCTTTCCCACTTTGCTCCGTTCGGAGTGTCGGTTATAACGATGCCCTCCGCTTTGAGAGAGTCGCGTATCTCGTCGGCACGGGCAAAATTTCTGTCTTTTTTCGCCTGCGCACGTTCCGCAAGCAGAACCTCGATTCTTGCGGCATCGGGATCGGACGACGGTTCTTCCGCTTTTGCGTTCAACGCGTCCGCTTCTTTGCAAAGATTGAGCGAAAGCACGGTATCGAACTCTTCGATAAGCGCACGTTTGGTCTTATCGTTTGTATCGTATTTCAAAACGTCGTAAAGGCAGGTTATGCCGAGCGATGTGTTCAAGTCGTTGGACATTCCGTCGTTGAATTTTTCACGCAGAGCCGTCGCGGCGTTTTCATCAAAAACGTCGTTTTCCTGCGGGTTAAGAGCGGCTATACGCTCAACAAGTTTTTTGTATGCAACGGTCGCATTGTCAAGTCCCTCATACGAGAAAACAAGATTCTTGCGATAATGCGATTGCAGGCAGAAAAAGCGGTATACGGCAGGGTCATATCCTTTTTCTTTGAGCAGCGAAAGCGTCAGAAATTCGCCTTTTGACTTCGACATCTTACCGTCAGTCGTGTTAAGATGCAGAACATGGAACCAATGCGGGCACCATGCATGACCGAGATATGCCTCGGACTGCGCAATTTCGTTGGTGTGATGCGGAAAAGCGTTATCTATGCCGCCGCAATGAAGGTCAAGATATTCGCCGAGGTTCTTTATGCTTATCGCGGAGCATTCGATATGCCAGCCGGGATAGCCGACGCCCCACGGGGAGTCCCACTTCAATTCCTGATCCTCAAACTTTGATTTTGTGAACCAAAGAACAAAGTCCGCCTTGTTTCTCTTGTTCGTGTCCTCAAATACGCCATCTCGAACGCCGACCGCGAGATTTTCCTCATCATGGTCGTTGAAAACATAATATTTTTTGAGCGTTGAAGTGTCAAAATACACGTTGCCGCCCGCGATATATGCGGAGCCGTTGTCAAGCAGGCGCGTTATCATTTCGATATATTCGGGAATGCAATGCGTTGCGGGCTCGACTATCTCGGGCTTTTTGATGTTCAGTTCGGCGCAGTCCTCAAAAAACTTATCCGTATAAAACTTCGCTATCTGCATAACGGTTTTATGCTCGCGTTTTGCGCCTTTGAGCATTTTATCCTCGCCCGTGTCCGCGTCCGAAGAAAGATGTCCCACGTCGGTTATGTTCATCGCGCGCTTAACGTGTATACCCGTGTAATTGATATATTTTTCGAGAACGTCTTCCATTATATACGAACGCAGGTTTCCGATATGCGCAAAATGATATACGGTCGGGCCGCAGGTGTACATAGTGCAAACGCCCGGTTCATGAGTTTTCAACTCTTCTTTTTTATGGGTAAGCGAATTGTAAAGATTTATCATCACTCTTTTTTCTCCAATCTTTTAAGTTCCGCACGCAGCGTGTCTATCTGCGCCTGCAATCGACACAGTTCCTGCGATACGGGGTCAGGTATATGCACCTGATCCAGGTCGGGAGTTTTCTGTCCGTCACGTTTGACTATCCTTGCGGGAACGCCGACCGCCGTGGAGTTGGGCGGCACGTCGCACAGAACAACAGCACCTGCGGCGACTTTTGAATTGTCCCCTATCGTTATCGAGCCGAGAACTTTGGCACCCGCACCGATAACAACGTTGTTGCCGAGCGTAGGATGTCTTTTGCCTGTTTCTTTGCCTGTTCCGCCGAGCGTTACGCCGTGATAGATAAGGCAATCGTCCCCTATCTCTGCGGTCTCGCCTATAACGACGCCCATACCGTGGTCGATAACGAGTCTGCGCCCGAGTTTTGCGGCGGGATGTATCTCCACACCCGTTTTATGTCTTGCGCGCTGAGATATGGCACGCGCTAAAAATTTATGATTGTGCCTGTAAAAGAAATTTGCAACGCGGTGACTGCGTATTGCTTTAAGTCCCGAATAGCAGAAAAATATTTCCGCATTCGAACGCGCGGCAGGGTCTCTTTCTCTGAAAGCGGCAATATCTTCTTTCAGTCTTTTTCCCATAATTCCCCTATCCGAATTATTTCATCTTAATAAATTTTGCGCCGTTTACAAAGTAAGGGATAACGGATATGACCGTTATAACGGCAAGTACCCAAACGGCGATCTGAACGGGCAGAAATGAAATCCCGTCATGCGGAGCAGACATCATTGTTACGGAAGTGTCCTTTATCCAATACATAACGATAAGATAAATGTACGAACAGGACATGACCACGCCCTGCGTTCCCGTTTTAATCTTGCCCCAAATGCTTGCGGCGATAACTTCGCCCTTTGCCGCCGCCTGCATACGAAGTCCAGAAATAAGAAATTCGCGGGCAACGATAAGGATAACCGCAACGCTTGATGCAAGCCCCACAGAGATAAAGCCCATAAGGACGCTGACAACAAGCAGTTTATCCGCTATCGGGTCAAGAAATTTGCCGAAATCGCTGACAAGATTATATTTTCTCGCTATTTTTCCGTCCGCCATATCCGTGAGCATCGCAATGCCGAAAACAGCGCCCGAAACAAGCATTCTGATATATACGGGAATGCCGTTTACAACAGGGTTATCCAAAAGGAACAACAGAACGAACGGTATCAGAGCAACACGCGTTATACAAAGATAGTTGGGTAAATTTTTATTTACTTTCATTTCTTCACCGCCTTGCCGAACAAGTCGTAATCTTTACATTCATCAATTCGAACGCGGACAAAATCGCCCTCCGAAACGGCGAAATCGGAGTCAAAATAAACTCTTCCGTCAATGTCGGGAGCCTGAAAATACGCTCTTCCTACAAGTTTGCCGTCTTCCGCGCCCTCAACGAGAACATCGTAAGTTTTTCCCACATACTGTTCGTTTATGTCTTCAAGAAGTCTCAACTGCATCTGCATAATGCGGTCCGCTCTGTCCTGTTTTGTCTGTTCGTCGATCTGACCGCGCATTCTCGCTGCGGGAGTTCCCTCTTCACGCGAATACGGAAAAACGCCGAGATTGTTGAAACGAACTTCCGATACAAATTCACAGAGTTCCTCAAAATCCGCTTCGCTTTCGTGCGGGAAGCCCGAAATAAACGTCGTTCGAAGCGACACGCCAGGAACCATATCGCGGATATGCTTCATCTGTGCCGCAAGGCTTTTCACATCGCCGCTTCTGTTCATTCGTTTCAAAACGTCTTTCGACGCGTGCTGCAACGGCACATCGATGTACGAACAGAACTTTTCCTCATTTGCCATGAGTTCGAGAAATTCGTCCGTTATGCCCTCCGGGCGGCAATAAAGCACACGCACCCACTTGACGGACGGAATGGCGCAGGTCTTTTTTATAAGTTCGCAAAGACGCGGATATTTTGTGGTGTCCTGAGCAATGAGATTTATCTCTTTCGCACCGTTGAACGCAAGCGTTCTTATCTCGTCGAGAACGTCCTCGAACGGGCGCGGCTGAAATTCTCCTCTGACGGACGGTATGACGCAGTATGTGCAATGATTTGAACATCCGTCCGCTATCTTGACATAAACCGAATAATCGGTCGAAGTCAGAACACGCTCGCCGTCGGGACACGGTGTGTCAAGCGGCGCATAGTATTCGTAAATGCCGTCGCTTTCTATCGCTTCGACTATCTTATCAAAAGATTTTGAACCGAGGCAGGCATCGACCTCGGGCATATTCTCTATTATCTCGCCGCGATAGCGTTCCGCCATACAGCCCGTTACTATGATTTTTTTCAGTTTTCCCTTTGTTTTATACTCCGCCGCATCGAGTATCGCCCCGATGGACTCTTCTTTTGCGGGTCCGATAAACGTACAGGTGTGAACTATGCACGCATCGCACTCCGCAAGGTCGGGACATATCTCATACCCGTGTTTTTCGAGCATTCCCAAAAGCACTTCCGCATCGACCCTGTTTTTTGCGCAGCCGAGCGCTATCATGCCTATTTTTTTACTCATTCCGAAATTTCTTCTCCCGTAATCATCATTTCATATTTTTCAAAAGCCGCCGATATTTCTTCCGAACCGAACCCGCGCCGAACAAGAAAGGCGTAAGCCCTGTTCTTTTCTTTCATATCGGAAAACGCCTGCATTTTCTGCTTTTTGCAGAGTGCGTCAAACGCGGCGGACGTCGGCTCCGAAAAAGCCTCGTCAAGAAGTTCAGCCGCAAGTTCACGGTCGATTCCGCGGCGGCGAAGTTCGTTTTCTATGCGGACTCTGCCGAACTTTTCAAAGTTCTTTTCGATAAACTCCCGCGCATAACGTTCGTCGTTGATATATCCCAATCCGACAAGTTTTTCAACCGCATTCGTTCCGTCGATACCGGCTCTTGCAAGCCGCCGCAGCAGTTCTTTTTCGGAATAGTCTCGATAACCGAGAAACCGCATCGCGGCGGAAAAAGCCTTTTCTTCCTCGACATAGTGCAGGATGTTTTCAAACTCTGCTTCTGAAAATACTTTTCCGACGGCTATCTCACATTCGAAAATCCCTTTTGCACTCAAAGAAAACGCATAGCCCTCTTCCGTAAAAACATTGAAACGCGAACTTTTTTCCGCTTCTTTTATATCGGTTATTTTTTTCATTCCCGCGAATTATATATCCTCGTCGTCCTCAAAATCGTCCGCAGTCGCGCTGAGTGTCACACGTCTTGCGGGAGCTGCCGCCGTCGAAGTTTTTGAGGTGGGAACGGTCGGCTTCGGCGCGGCTTTCTTTTCCGCAGCCTCTTTAAGCGCCGCCTTGATCTTTTCTTCTATTTCCTCTGCGACTTCGGGATTCTGCGCCAGGAAGTCTTTTGCCTTGTCTCTGCCCTGACCTATCTTTTCGCCGCAATAGGAGAACCATGCACCCGATTTTTCTACGATGTCGAGTTTTACGGCAGCGTCGATGAGTTCTCCCGTTTTGGAGATACCCTTGCCGTACATTATATCAAATTCCGCTTCTTTGAACGGTGGTGCGACCTTGTTTTTGACAACTTTGACTTTTGTGCGTGCTCCTATCGCTTCTGTGCCGTTTTTGAGCGTTTCCGTTCTTCTTACTTCCATGCGGACGGAAGAATAGAATTTAAGCGCTCTGCCGCCTGTCGTAACCTCGGGGTTGCCGTAAATAACGCCGACTTTTTCACGCAGCTGGTTGATGAATATGGCAACGCAGTTGGTTCTCGAAATAACGCCCGCAAGTTTTCTCAAAGCCTGGGACATCAGTCTTGCGTGAAGTCCGACGTGGCTGTCGCCCATTCCGTCCTCTATTTCCTGTTTGGGAACGAGCGCCGCAACGCTGTCCACAACCAGCACGTCGATGGCACCCGAACGCACAAGTGTTTCCGCAATTTCAAGAGCCTGCTCGCCGTTGTCGGGCTGAGAAACAAGCAGAGAATCTATATCAACGCCGAGATTTCTCGCATATATCGGGTCAAGTGCGTGTTCCGCGTCCACAAAAGCAGCCGTGCCGCCGCGCTTCTGCGCTTCCGCAACGATATGTAAAGCAACAGTGGTCTTACCCGAACTTTCGGGACCGTATATTTCAACAATTCTTCCCTTCGGAACGCCGCCGATGCCGAGCGCCAGATCGAGAGAAAAAGAACCGGTAGGGATAGCGTCAACGTTCATATTTGCATTCTGTCCGAGAACCATGACCGAGCCTGCGCCGTATGCTTTTTCTATCTGCGACATCGCCGCTTCAAGCGCTTTCTTTTTGTCGTTTGCAACACCGCTCTGCGCGGCACCTTTTTTTTCTGCCATTTTTTTCAGCCTTTCCGACGGAAAGTCACCGTCCTGATTTTATAATATTATATACTAAAATAATTAAAAAAGCAATAGTTTCCGCAAAAATTTGATTTTGCGATACATTATCACACGCGCCTTAATTATAATATCACATATTGCAATATTTGTCAATATCTTTTCACGACATTTTTCATTTGACATTGCGTGCAATATATGTTATACTGTAAAATATAAATTTTATCATTAACGGAGATACAAAAATCATGGATGAATCAAGAGTTATAGCCACCGTAGGCACGGAAAAAATCACACAGGCGGAATTTGACGCAATGCTGCTTGCGCTCCGTCAGCGCGGCAGAGATTTCAGCGACGAAAGAGGCAGAGAAACCATACTCGACGAACTTATAAGCCAAAAACTTTTTCTTTTGGACGCAAGAAAGAATCTTTATGAGTTCAGCCCCGAATTTAAGGCAGAGCTTCAACGCGTAAAAGAGGAAATGCTTGTAAGTTATGCGATGAACAAGGCGTTTTCTGACATCACGGTCACGGATGCGGAAGCGAAAGCGTTTTACGATGAGCACAAAGACCACCTCGGAGGCGGAGAGACCGTCAACGCAAGCCACATTCTTGTTGCCGACGAAGACGAAATAAAGAGAATAAAAGCAGAGATAGAAAGCGGTGCCATTACATTCGAAGAAGCGGCAAAGAAATACAGCACCTGCCCCTCGAAAGAAGAGGGCGGCAACCTCGGCGATTTCGGAAGAGGTCAGATGGTTCCCGAATTTGAAGTTGCGGCGTTCGGCATGGAACCCGGTCAGATATCCGAACCGGTAAAAACGCAGTTCGGTTATCACTTGATAAAACTCAACTCAAAAGGTACGGCTTCCACACCCGATTTCGATACATTGAAAGACAACATCAAAGAGCATCTTTTGCAGGAAAAACGTCAAAAAGCGTTCAGAAGCAAGGTAAATCAACTTAAAATTCTTTATCCCGTAACAAAGGCATAAAATTCGGCAGAGGTGTCGTAAATGTTCACTTTTGAAGAACTTCGAAAAAAATATCCGACATTCGTTTACAGGTCGTATACAGTGAGCGACGACGGCGGAAATCTGAAAGTCACATACGAGTTTGCGCTCGGCGACGATATCGTGTTCCGTCCGAGTTGGGTATTTCCCTATCAGAAAGAAAAAATCGAAAGCGGCAAAAACGCAAAGGTGCTGAAACGCGTTCTGTTTTTGCTCGGCTGCGTCGAACTTGTCAGTTATTGGAAAGCCGCCTGTCCGCCGAAAGTCGTTATCGAATGCGGAAAGTTGACGGACGAAGAAACGCTTTGGTTCAAAAAACTGTTTTTCAACGGGCTCGGAGAGTTCTTTTACAGGAACGGAATAACGACCGACGAAAAGACTTTTATGACCATAGAAAGCCATGGCGAAGCGTTTGAAAAAACGCCTTTGGCAGGAATTTTTTCGGGCAATCTTATCCCCGTCGGCGGCGGCAAGGACTCTGTTGTAACAATGGAACTTCTGCGCGCACACAAAGCGGAAAACAAAGTCTTTATGATAAATTCGCTCGGCTCGGCTGTCGAAACGGCGCGTGTGGCGGGATATTCCGAAAAGGATACCGTCGCCCCGAAAAGACGGCTCGACCTGAAAATAGTCGAATTAAACTCACAGGGTTTTCTGAACGGTCATACGCCGTTTTCGGCGATAGTTGCGTTCTCCGCTCTTTTCTGCGCGATCGCAGAGCAAAAAAGATACATTGTTCTGTCAAACGAGAGCAGCGCAAACGACGTTTACGTCAAAGGTACGACGGTCAATCACCAATATTCGAAGAGCGTTGAATTCGAAAATGACTTTCGCGTGCTTGTAAAAGACCACATTTGCGGCGAGGTTGAATATTTCAGCCTTTTGCGCCCGCTCAACGAATGGAACATAATCAAACTGTTTGTCGGTTATCCGCAGTATCTGCCCGTTTTTAAGAGCTGCAATCTCGGAAGCAAAAAAAATGTATGGTGCGGAGAGTGTTCAAAGTGCCTGTTCGTATATATAATGCTTTCGCCGTTTGTCGAGAACGAAAAACTCAAAGAGATATTCGGACACGACCTTTTGGACGACGAAAATATGCTTAAATACTTTGACGGACTTGTCAGCGAACAGTTCGATAAGCCGTTTGAATGTATCGGAACGCGTGAAGAGATAAATGCGGCGCTGACGAAAACGCTCGAAAAGAGAACGGGACATCTTCCCCTGCTGCTTGAAAAATACAAAGAGAAATATTACGATAAAAACTTTGACATAACTTCGGTTGATACATTTTTTGATGAGAATAACAATGTTCCGAACGAACTGAAAGAAGAGTTGAAATGGAAAAAGAACTGACAGACTTTTTCAAAGAAAAAAAGGTGCTTATTCTCGGCTTCGGCAGAGAGGGCAGAACGACTTACGAATTTCTGAAAGACAAAGTTCCGTCGGCTGAAATCACCGTTGCGGACGCAAAAGAGCAAAAACTGACGTCCGTTTCGCCGTGCGGCTGCGTTTCTTTTGAACCGTTTGAGTGCAAAACGATATTCGGAGAGCATTATATGGACGACCTCGGCGGGTACGACATAATAATGAAATCGCCCGGAATACCGATACTCAAAGATTACGGCGAAGAAGTCGAAAACAAAATAACATCGCAGACCGATCTGTTTCTCCGATTCTGTCCCGCGACGGTTATCGGCATAACGGGCACAAAAGGCAAATCGACAACATCTTCGCTGATATATCATATTCTGAAAAAATGCGGAAGAAGAACACGGCTTGTGGGCAACATCGGTGTTCCCGTATTCTCCGATATGGCGAATATCAAATCCGATACCGTCGTTGTATACGAACTCAGCTGCCACCAACTGCAATATGTAAAAGCGTCGCCGAACATCGCCGTATTGCTCAATGTTTACAGCGATCACCTCGATCACTATCGTTCGTTTGAAGAATACAGAGACGCAAAGTTCAACATTTTTAAGTATCAGACCGAAAATGATACGCTCATAGTCAACTCGACCTGCGAAAACATAGACACTTCGATGTTTGACGAAGCAAAACAGCACGTCATATTCGCAAACGACAAAAACGGGTGCGGTATTGACGGTGAAAATATGTATGTCTGCGGAAAAGTCGTTCCCCTCGAACGAGTAAAAACGACTTTGATAGGAAAACATAATTTATATAACATTTCCGTTGCGTTGACTGCGGCGGTGACGGCGGGCGTACCGCTTGAAGAAGCGATAAGCGCCGTGGAAGACTTCAAAGGACTTGAACACCGGCTTGAACTGTTCGCGACGCAAAACGGCGTCCGCTGGTTCAACGATTCCATTTCAACGATACCCGAAGCGGCGATAAACGCGGTTGAGGGCATAGGCGACGTCCGAACGCTGATAATCGGCGGCATGGACAGAGGCATTCCCTACGGCGAACTTGAAAATTATATCGCGTCGGGAAAAGTCGAAAATGTTATTTTTGCTTATGAAAGCGGAAAGCGCGTATTGAAAGAGACCGAGCCGCTTTGTCCGAAATGCAGGTTGTTTAAAGTTGCGGACATTTACGAAGCGGCGGACAAGGCAAAAGAGATAACAAAGAACGGTTCCGTGCTGTTCTCCCCCGCGGCGGCAAGTTACGGCTACTTCAAAAACTTTGAAGAACGCGGCACAAAATTCAAAGAATATGTCCTGAAAGGAACAAAATAGAAAATGTTCGACATAGAAAAACTCAAAAAAGAGGTATCCGCGTTTCCCGCAGGAGTGAACACGGAAATACGTTTTCAGCGAAACTCGACAAAGAGAGTGGGCTTCCTTGACGGCAGACTGACTTCAAACTCAACGGCATCGGGCCGCGGCGTCAACGCGAGAATATACAAAAACGGCGCTTACGGTTTTGCGTCATGCCCCAACACGGACGAAGACGGCGTAAAATTTGTGCTGAAAGAAGCGGCGGGCAATGCCAAACTGCTTTATTCAAGACAAAAGCCGACAAAGCCGCAGTTCCCGAAAATTTCCGCAACGCAGGAAGCGAACAGACACCCGCAGGACGACTTATCTTCTCAAAAAAGACTTATCGAGTTTTGCGCGGAGGCCGACGCATATATAGCAAAAACATACAAAAAACTTGTTTCCCGTTCTGTTGTCGCATCAGGACTCAACATGGAAAAGGCGCTGTTCACTTCCGACGGCGTTGTTGCACACTCGTTCACGCCGAGAGCGTCTTTCTATATCTTTATGACGGCGGAAGACAACGAGGGCAATATGCAGGAAATGCTCGAACCCATAGGCGATTTAGGCTGTTTTGACGAGGTATTTTCCTCTCCGACGAAGTATTACGGAAAGATTGACGCGCTTTACGAAGAACTGATGAAAAAGTGCGAGGGCGTTTATGCGGACGCGGGAATAAAAGACTGCGTTCTGCACCCCGACCTTGCGGGAATGTTGGCACACGAAGCGGTCGGACATACTGTCGAAGCGGATTTTGTTCAGTCGGGCTCCGTTGCGGCGCACATGATGAACAAACAGGTTGCGTCGGAACTTATAAACATGACGGACTTTGCGCATACGGCGTTCGGCAAAACGCTGCCTGTGCCCGTTTATGTGGACGATGAAGGCGTGGAAGCAAAAGACGTAAAGATAATCGAAAACGGCGTTCTTCGCAATTATATGCACAACAGGGAATCGGCTGAAAAATTCGGCGTTGAGCCGACAGGCAACGCAAGGGCGTTTTCGTTCCCCGACGAACCTCTTATAAGAATGAGAAACACGTTCGTGCTTCCCGGAGAATCAAAACTTGAAGAAATGATAGCCTCGGTAAAGGACGGTTACTATCTGACGAGAACGGGCAACGGACAGGCGGACTCGACGGGTGAGTTTATGTTCGGTGTGGATATGGGCTACGAAATCAAAAACGGAAAAATCGGCAGAGCCATAAAGTCCACAACAATATCGGGCGTGGCGTTTGAAATGCTGAAAACCGTTACCATGGTATCAGACGACCTGACGTGGACAAACTGCGGAATGTGCGGCAAAAAGCAGCCGATACCCGTTTCAATGGGCGGTCCCGCAATAAAATGCAAACTCAACGTAGGCGGAAGATAAGGAGGACAATACAATGAGCGAAAATGATAAGGCGAAGTTTCTTATCGAAGAAATAAAGACCTCCGACGCCGACTGCGGAGAAGTCTGCTTTACAAAAACGCAAACGACGGAAGTTTATTACGAATCCGGCAAAGTCAGCATGATACGCACAAACGAAAACGTTGCCGCGAATGTAAAGGTCATCAAAAACGGCAAAAAGGGCGTTGTGGCGACAAACGACGTCTCTTCGTCGGACGCATTGAAAAAAATCGTTTCCGACGCGCTCGAATCGGCGCAAAGCGCGCACGAAGACGACGCAAACGGAATTTCCGATGTTCCTTGTAACGAAACTTTTGTTTACGGGGCGACCGAAAAGGACACGGAAAAACTTTACGACCGCCTTACCGAATTTTTGGCAGATACGAAAAAGAAATATCCCAAAATTTCGTTTGACTCCATAACCGCAAATCACGTTTCGGTTGAGCGAATATACAAAAACACAAACGATGTGAACATAACCGAAAAATTCGGTTATTACACTTTCAGCCCGATGTACATGGCGGTTGACGGCGAAAAGACCTCGGCGTTCAATTATTCGGGGGTTATCACAAAGGACCTTGACAGACCGTTTATGACGCTCGGAATGACGGAAGAACTGCTGAAAGAAACGGAAGAACAGACGGACACAATAACCGTGGACGGCAAATTCATAGGCGACGTTATCGTCACCCCGCAATGCCTTTCCGAAATGCTCGGCATAATCGAGGACAACTTTCTTTCCGATCAGGTGCTCATAAACAAAACGTCTCCGTATCTGGACAAACTCGGCAAGCAGATCGCGGCAAAAGAAGTCACTTTGATCTCCTCGCCGCTTTCGGAAGAACTTGTTGACGGTTACAGATCTACGGCGGACGGCTATATTGCGAAGAATATGCCGCTGATAGAAAACGGAGAACTTAAAAACTTTATCGTTTCTCGCTACGGAGCGGCAAGAACGGGGCTCAAAAGAAGCGACAGCGACGGCGGCTGTTATATAATGGACGGCGGAGACACTTCCCTTTCAGACATTATTAAAAATACGAAAAAGGGACTTCTTATGAACCGTTTCAGCGCGGGTTCGCCGGGTGTAAACGGAGATGTTACCGGCGTGGCGAAAAACAGTTTTCTTATCGAAAACGGTCAGATAGTCGGTGCAGTCAGCGAAACGATGTTTTCGGGGAATCTGATAGAGATGTTGATGAATGTCAAAGCGATTTCCTCCGAGCGCATAAATGACGGTTCGTGCATACTTCCTTGGGTCGATTTCGGCGGAGTCACGGTCTCGGGAAAATGACGTTTTACGACAAAAACGCGCTTAAACTTGCGCACGCATATCTGAATGCAAATGTCGGCAAAGGCGATACCGTCATAGACGCAACTGCGGGCAAAGGCAGAGATACGCTGCTGCTTGCGTTGCTTGTCGGCGAAAACGGCAAAGTCATTGCAATCGACATACAAAAAGAAGCGATAGACGAAGCCGAAAAACTCATTGCCGAGCACGGGGTTTCGGACAGAGTGACGTTCGTCTGCGATTCGCACGAAAACATCAAAAGTTACGCGGATAAGGTGAACTGCGTTGTGTTCAATCTCGGTTGGCTGCCGGGAAGCGACCACGAGATAAGAACCTCGACGCAAACAAGTATAAAAGCGATAAAAGCCTCAACGGAAATGCTGACGGACGACGGATTTGTCCTTGTCTGCATATATTACGGCGGACTGTCGGGCTTTGAGGAGCGCGACGGCGTTCTCGACTTTCTCAAAACACTTGACCAGAAAGAGTTCACCGTTGCAATCACGCAATTTGCAAACAGAAAAGGCTGCCCGCCCATTTTTGCGGTTATCGAAAAAAACCGATAAAACCGCATCGCAACCGCAACGCGGCAATTAAAACAAAAACAAAATAAAAAGCCCGACCGAAGCGAAAAAACTCTGCTTCGGTCGGGTCACTTTATATCAAAATTCATTCGTTGCTTTTTATTCGCTGCGTTTTTTACATTTCCAAAGGTTCACAACCGTGATGAACACCGTTTTCATCCATCCAACCGAGAAAATAGCGGCTGTCGGCGGTCGTCAAAGCGCGGAAAAGACGTATATCCGCATCGAATATTTCGGACGTCAATTCGGCATAAAGCGCATCTGCGGGACTTTTTTTCGATTCGTATGCCAGCCCGTGAAACTCTGCCCACATTGCAATGTGACGGCGTTTTATATAACAGAGAGGACGTATAGTTTTTCCGCTTTTGGGCGGCAACGTTGCGGCTTTTCCGTTATATACGATATTTTCGAGAGTTGATGTGCAGACATCGTCAAAGCAGTCGTCAACGGCTGTCTTGTCATACTCTCCGCACGGTTCGGAAACAGGTATTCCGAGGTTTTCGAAAACAGGAGACGGTTCGTCCGCGCAAAACTCAACGGTCAGCGGAAAATCGCTGTACGCGGCAAGCAGCTGCATAAGTTTTGCAAGCAGAACGGACTGCGCGTTCGGGCTGACAAGAACAAGAATGCGGTCGTCGGGAGATGTCATGGAAAACTCCTGTAACGCTTCTATAAAAGGTCTTCTGAGATTTTTTCTGAAACGCTTTGTCAATCCGCGTTCGACGGTTATCGCGTCGTCCATTTCTTCCGCTCCTTTATACGATAAAAATTACGTTTTCACAATCGCTTTCCGTCAGAAGCATTTACCGAGGCGGTGCGTTCTGCAATTATCGGTCTTTCCGCAATGATAGCAAAGTTCGTTTTCGCCGCAGCCGTTCCTCTCAAAGTCGCGCAGATTGCGAACCGTGGTTTCAGCGATATTGTTCAGCGCTTCCGCCGTGAGAAACGCCTGATGCGAAGTAACGATAACGTTGGGCATTGTTATAAGCCTTGCGAGAATATCGTCGGACACGATATGTCCCGAAAAATCCTCGAAAAACACGTCGGCTTCTTCTTCGTAAACGTCAAGGCAGGCGGCGCCCACTTTGCGGCCCTTGATTCCTTCGAGCAACGCTTCCGCATCGATGAGCGCGCCGCGTGAAGTATTCAGAATATAAACGCCCTTTTTCATTTTTGCTATCGCGTCGCCGTCGATGAGATGATAGGTCTCTTTCGTCAACGGGCAATGCAGCGAAATAATATCGCTTTCGGCAAACAGCGTATCAAGAGAGACATATTCTATGCCGCAATTTTCGGCGGGAAATTTATCGTATGCTATAACTTTCATGCCGAAGCCTTTGCATATATCGATGAATATTCTGCCTATCTTGCCCGTTCCGACAACCCCAACTGTCTTGCCGTGCAGGTCAAAACCCGTCAGACCGTTCAGGCTGAAATTAAATTCGCGGGTTCGGTTATATGCTTTGTGAATACGGCGCACTGACGTCAAAAGCAGTGCCATGGCGTGTTCCGCAACGGCATACGGCGAATATGCGGGGACGTGAAAAACGTGTATTTTGCCGTAAGCGTGGCGCACGTCAACATTATTGTAACCGGCACAGCGCAAAGCAATTACTTTTATGCCGTTGCGATATAAAATGTCGATAACATCCGCACTCACATCGTCGTTGACAAACACGCAAACACAGTCAAAGCCTTTTGCGAGTTCGGCGGTATCGGCACCGAGTTTTGTTTCAAAGAATTTGAACTCAATTCCGTCATGTTCAACTTTTTCAAACGATTCGGAATCGTAGTTTTTTGCATCGAAAAATGCTATTTTCACAGGCTGTTTCCCCTTTCTTCCCTTTTATCATTTCCCGTTTTTGAAAACATATTTGCGAAGTTTTACAAAATAGAGTATACGCAGACGGGCAAGACAGAAATCGAGAAGAATGAACGCAACGTTGCCGAGCACGAGAGTTGCGATAAGAAGAAGTGTGCCTGTCGTTCTGAACTCTTCAACAAGCGCCGTCATATTGAAGACGAATATCAGAAGCGCATAAAGAACGACTGCGGAAACGTTGAACAAAAGCAGTTTTAAGATTATCCGCAAAACTTTCGGGCGTATTCGGTCAAAGAATTTTTTGACGATGGGATAATAACCGAGAAACACGAATACCGCGGCAGTTTCCTTATCCGCGACGAGAAGCACAGAGAGAACGGCGACGGCGGCATAAGCGGTCAAGCCGTATTTTGTTCCGCATTCGCAGTCTATCGGAACGAGCAGCATCGCGGCAAGAGCGGGACAGCAGTAAACGGCGATGGGAATGACACCGCCGAACAGCATAACGACCACGCCGAGAGCGCATAAAACGCCGCTAAGAGCCAACTTTTTAACTTTTTCGCCTGTTTTCACTTTAACGGCTCCTTTTTGATTTTGTTATATTTTCTCGGATATTTTTCGGGGGTAACAGACGTTTTTTCAATTCGGAATATGTACCGTTCGCTCCCGTCCGAAAGTCGGAAATTGTCAGATGCGGACGGCGTACCTCCGAGAATGCGGACTGCATTTTCCGCTTCGCGCAGTTCCGCGAGTCCGTCGCTGCCTTTCATGGCAACAAAAGCGCCCCCGACTTTGACAAGCGGAAGACACAGTTCGGAAAGACCGTCGAGCCTTGCGACCGCCCGAGAAACGCAGACATCGAACTTTTCGCGCAGTTCTTCGTCATGTCCGAGTTCCTCCGCACGGGCAGCGGCTACGGTGACGGAAAGCCCGAGATCACGGGAAACGCCGTCCACGAAAACAAGTTTTTTCGCAACGGAATCGACCGCGAAAATCTTTATATCGGGGCGAACTATGGCAAGAGGCAACGTCGGAAATCCCCCGCCGCAGCCGATGTCAACGACATCGGCATTTTGCGGGATATACTCCGCGACGCGGACACAGTCGGCGAAATGTTTGACTATAACTTCGTCTCTGTCCGTTATCGCGGTTATGTTTACACGGCTGTTTGCCTCGATAAGTTTGCCGTAAAGAAATTCGAATTTTTCGGAGCATTCCAGAAAATCTTCAAGTCCGTTGTCCCTGAAAATTCTCCCGAATGCGGCGGAGAAACCGCTCATTGAGAGTTCCTCCACGCCGTATACGCTTCACAGATTTTTTCAAAATCGAGTTCGGCTGTCGAACCGAGTTCGAGCCGAGGGCGAACGCTTGTGACTTCGACGCCTATTCCCACCGAGAACATTCCTGCAGCGGTTATCGCCTCGATACCGCTTTGAGCGTCCTCCACGCCGACGCAGTCATTGCCCTCAAATCCGAGTTCGGAAGCGCAAAGGGCAAAAATTTCGGGGTCAGGCTTCGGTTTCGTGACTTTTGCGGCGTCCGCAATATAGTCAAACCTGTTCTTGATATTCAGCACGGAAAGCACGGTATCTGCGTTTTTGGAAACGGACGCTACGCCCGTTTTTATTCCTTTTTCGCGGAGAACGGCGAGAAAATTCTCTATTCCGGGAAGGATATCCGCTTTCGTCATTTTAAGAATAAGCGTTTTGTAATACTCATTCTTTTCGTTTGCGAGGGCGGCTTTTTCGGAATCGGAAAATTTGTCCGAAACGCCGTTGTGAGCAAGGATTATTTCAAGCGAGGTCAATCTGTCAACGCCTTTGAGTTTTTCGTTGACGGTCTCGGTAAAGTCGAGCCCCAATCTGTCCGCAAGCTGCTTCCACGCAAGAAAATGGTATTTGTCGGTGCTCGTCAGAACGCCGTCGAGGTCAAAAATAAATGCTTTAGGTTGCATTGCAAAATCTCCTTATCGGTATTCGACGGTCAATACGTCTTTCACCGAATAGTCTTTACCGCCGCAGAGGAAAGATACATCGCCGTCTCCGCCGAGTTTTTTCACGGTAACGGTCTTTTTGTCGGCGCATATTTCAAGATGACAGCCGTGCCAATATATCTTTGTTCTGACTTTCTTCCACGTTTTGGGCAAATTGGGCTGAATACGGAGTTTTTGACCGTAAAGGCGAACGCCGAGATAGCCGAAAACAACGCATTGCCATATTCCGCCGAGCGAAGCCGCATGAAGTCCCGCAACACTCGAACCCATCTCTTTATCGCCAAGGTCTATGCGGCACGCTTTTTCAAAGAGCGAATACGAATAATCGGAAAGATTGATGTCTGCGGCAAGCGTCGCGTAGGTCGAAAGGCTCAGCGACGACGTGTGCGCACAGCATTTTTCGTAATATTCGAGGTTGTGTACTTTTTCTTCGGGAGTAAACAGGTCTTCAAGCAACAGGAAAAGCGCCGTCACGTCTGCCTGTTTGGTTATCTGAGTGTTGCATACGGCAACATTGGGGAACGGCTCTGTACCGTTCTTGAAGCCCGTCAGATCGACATCTTCAAGCGAAAGAAACTTGTCGTCCTGCGGCAGAAGCCCGTCCTTGTTTATCTTGGGCAGATAAAGTTTTTTGCCTTTCGTTGTCCACTCGGCATAAACCTTGTCAAGTCCGAGTTTTTCGGAAAGCGCCGCGAAAAGTTCGGGCGACGATTTTTTCAGTTTTTCATAATACTCGACCGCAAGTTCGAGGTTGAGGTTCGCCAGATAGTTCGTATATGCGTTGTTATTGACGCCCTCGTGATACTCGTCGGGACCGATGACATTGTTTATATCGTATCTGTCGAGTTCTTTGTTGTAATCGAAGCGGGAGACCCAATACTTTGCGGTGTCGAACAGAAGTTCATAGCCGTATTTTTCCATGAAGTCTTCATCGCCCGTTACGGAATAATACAGATGAACCGCATATGCGATGTCCGCCGTTATATGGTGTTCGAGTTTGCCAGAAAGCGCCCAGCCCGGAGTTTCTTCATCGTTGTCTATCCACGCCGCTTCCCACGGGAACATTGCGCCCTCGTAGCCGTTGTCCTTTGCCTTTTTGTGCGCGCCCGCAAGTCCGTGCCAGCGGGAGATCAGCAGGCTTCTTGCAACGTCGGGTCTTGCGAACACAAATGCGGGAAGCATATATATCTCGGTGTCCCAAAATGCGTGTCCGCTGTAACCGGGTCCCGAAAGTCCTTTTGCTCCGATGTTCATTCTGTCATCGTGCGCGGGTGTCATAACCGTCAGATGATAAACCGCAAATCTGTAAGCAAGTTGGTCAAAGCCGTGCTTGCAGTCGATAACTGCGTCCATATTGCTCCAAACTCTCTTCTTCCAAGCGGAAGCGGACGCTTTCAGAAGCGCATCAAAGCCCTTTTCTGCGGCTTTCTGCGCGGCTTTTCTGCCCACGGTCTTCAACTTGCGAAGCGTCAGTCCCCCGGAAGTCTTATCGCGCATAGTATAAACGGAAGCGAACTTTTGAAGCGTCAAAGACTGTCCCGCACGCAGATCCTTTTCAAAAATATCCTCGGCGTGCGTTCTGCCTTTTTTCGTTGTTTTTTCGGCGTCGCAGACATTGACTACCGTCGCAACAATGTCAATTCCGCTCTGACGGGTAGTCTGAACTACCTGAATATAGTCTTTTGCAAGCAGAGATTTTTTCTCGCAATGGGGCGCTGCGACCGTCTTGGTATTCAGTCCGCTTGCAACGGCGATATGTGCGTCGGAAACAGCGGTCACGCGAAGTTTTGCAGAATAAATATGCAGTTGTGCAAGAGAGATCATACGCTCCGACTCAAAACGGATCTGTTTGCCGTTCGGGGCTGTCCAATCAAAAGAACGGGTAAGCAGTCCGTTTTTAAGATTTATAGAAACAAAATAGTTCGAAAGAACGCCCTTGCGCAAATCGAGTTTTTTGCCGTCAACATAAATATCAACGGGTGAAACGTCTGCGATAAACGGAAGTTCCGTCGGTTCTTCATTGTAACGGTCGAATGTACCCGCAACAAGCGTTGAACGAAGTTGTCCGGGATATTCTTCTTCCGTCGCGGCGCGCATACACATATACCCGTTGCCTATGCACATGACCGGCTCGTACTTCTGCAAAAAGCCCTTGTCCTGCCCAAATTCGTCGGCGGCGACAATGAAGTTTTTTTCTGTTCCTTTTCCGTAGTCGTAGATCATTTTTCGATTCTCCAATATATTTTATAATATTGTATTTACTATATATAATTAAACAATAACATACCGAGCGGAAAAAGTCAATCAATGCCGCAAAAGTTCGGTTCGATTTTGCTTTTTAAGAAAACGGGGCGTACAGACAAAAGAGAAAAAACAACCGAAAAAAGTATATATCCGAAGATAATTCTTTTGGTATACTCATCCCGAGGAATAATAAAACCACGGGCGATATAAAATAGTTACGGGTGATCATAATGAAAATAAATTGGAAAAAACTCATAATTTCTCTTGCCGTGCCGCTTGCCGTCGGCGGGCTTTCGGCATGGCTGTCGGGCGGGGCGATGGAAAGATTCGACAGCCTTCAAAAGCCCGCACTTGCTCCGCCGTCATGGCTGTTTCCCGTTGTATGGACGATTCTGTTTCTGATGATGGGCGTCGCGTCCTACCTTGTCGCGGTGGGAAAAGCCGATGAAAAGCAAAAAAAGACCGCACTTATCGTTTACGGCGTTCAACTCGCTTTCAATTTTGCGTGGACGCTCATATTCTTTAATGCGGGCGCGTATCTTTTCGCTTTTATATGGCTTATCGTTCTGTGGCTGTTGATAATCGTAACGATATATCTTTTCTCGAATATTTCTTTTGTTTCGGCGCTGCTTCTTGTTCCTTATGCTTTATGGGTCGCATTTGCGGGGTACCTGAACTTTATGATATACAGACTTAACTGAAAAATATCTCCGTGGGCTGAGCCTCACGGAGATATTTTTCGGGTTATTTACAACCCATATATGAGCAAGAGAATAAGCATAAAAACCATGATTTGGGGACACAAGAAACTATGTTCTTCTTATCCTCCTATGCAGTATAATACTGAGCCTGCGCGTTCCACAGAGCATGATAAACGCCGTTTTCGTCTGAGACGAGAGAATCATGGTCTCCGCGCTGAACAAGCCTGCCGCCGTCGAACACCGCAATATCGTCGCAGAAACGGCAGGACGAAAGGCGGTGACTGATATATACGGCGGTCTTGTCGCCCACAATGGAATTGAAGTTTGAATATATTTCCGACTCCGCAACGGGGTCAAGCGCCGCGGTCGGCTCATCAAGAATGATAAACGGGGCGTTTTTGTAAAGCGCACGGGCAAGCGCGACTTTCTGCGCTTCGCCGCCCGAAAGATCGACACCGTCGCGTTCAAACTCTTTGTAAATATATGTTTCTTCGCCTTTTTCAAGAGTTTTCAGCCTGTCCGCAAAGCCCGCTTTTTCAAGACATTCATCGGCAAGAGAAGCGTTATAATCACTCCTGCCCGCAATATTGTCTCCGAGTTTGAAAGCAAAGAGTTTGAAGTCCTGGAACACAACGGAGAAAATGCCGAGATATTCCGAATAATCGTAATCTCTTATATCTTTGCCGTTCAGCAATATCGTGCCCTCTGTCGGGTCGTAAAGGCGGCAAAGCAATTTTATAAATGTTGTTTTCCCGCTTCCGTTCCGTCCGACAACCGCAAGTTTTTCGCCCGCGCGGAATTTAATATTGACGTCTTTAAGCGCATATTCGCCGCTTGCGGGGTATTTGAAAGACACGTTCCGAAACTCAATGACATATTCATTGTCTTTCTTTTTTTCGATATGTTCGGTTCCGCTCGCCATATCGTTGGGTATCTCAAAAAACGTCATGCTCTTTTTCAGTGCGGGAGCATTGTTTTTAATATCGCCGAGCCCCTTGACAAGTTTTGAGAGCCCGCCCGACATCTTTGTCAGCGCCGCAACATACTGCGCAACGCTGCCGACGCCGAACGCGCCGCCGAGAGCTTTAAGACAAACATAGAGATATGCAATACCGATAAACACGGCGGAAACGGCGGATGATGAAGCAACGAGCGCGCCGACTTTTCCCTTACTTAACTTTGCAAAAAAGCCCTGCGAGCCGAATGCCATGGTTTTGTCGCCTATATGCAGCGAACTTATCTTATCCTGACGGTAAATTCGCATATCGGAAGCGATATTTTTTTCATCGCCGCAAAAACCGTAATAACCGAACAGCCTGTTAACAAGATTGTGCGTATCGGAGTTTTGCGAGTAATACGAAATTGCTTTTGTCATAAGTGCGGGCGCGGTAAGCGTTGCGGCAAGCATTACTCCGATAAGAGCGATAATACAAACGGGATTGTTCAACACCGAAAGAGCATTGCCGCTCGGTACTTTTTGTGCAAACAAAGAAACCGTCAGCACTACGCCGCCGAACAGCGTTGCGACAGCCGACGCAAGACTTTCGGTCTGCCATACAACGCTCGGCAGTCCCCACCCATTGCCGTTTATAAGCTGCATTATTTCCGAATACAGTTCATGCGTTTTCGGGTCGTCCACGGACACAAAATCCATATTGAGGAATTTTTCCGTATATAACTTGCTTATTTTTGTGTAATCGCAGGTGTTCGAATTGTCTTTCCACATTTTCAGAAGAGCAGTCCCGAGCGCCGTCAAAGCAGCGGCAATAAGCGCGGCAACGGCAAGCACGGTCAGCCTTTTCAGGTCACGGGAAGAGGCTATTTCTCCGATAAGCAGAGCGGAAATATAGATTCCGACATACGGCGTCAGAGCCTCCCATGCAACAAAAACTATGCGCGAAAGGTACATTTGCGGATATTCCCGAAACAACAGCCGAAACGTTTTTGCGCTCAACCTGAAAGATTCGGAGAAAGAAATCTTATTCGGGTTTTTCATTGCATTCGTCCCCTTTCCGATAATATTTGCTCTGAACCTCGAACAATTCGGCATACCGCCCGCCTTTTGCGAGCAATTCCGCGTGCGTTCCCTGCTCCGCGATACCTTTGTTTTCGACAAGAATTATTCGGTCGCAAAAGCGCGTTGACGCAAGTCTGTGCGATATGTAAACGGAAGATCTTCCGAGCGTCATTTCGTTGTATTTTTCATAAAGTTCCCGCTCCGATATCGGGTCAAGCGCGGCGGTCGGTTCGTCAAGCAATATCACGGGCGAATCTTTGTAAAGTGCGCGCGCCAACATAAGACGCTGCATTTCGCCGCCCGAGAGATCTACCGCATCTTCGTAAATATCCCTGTTCAGAAGACTTTCGACCCCGTTCGGGAGAGATGAAATCTTTTGAGTCAGTCCAGCACGCTCTATGCAATCCGCAACTCGGGCATAATCAATATCCGTTTCCGTCTGCGCAACATTCGCCGCGATAGTGGCGGGCAATACCGAAAATTCCTGAAACACGGCGGAGAACAGCGTATAGTAATCGCGTCTGTTATATTCGCGAATATCTTTTCCGTTCAGCAGAACCCGTCCCTCGGTCGGGTCGTAAAAACCGCAGATAAGTTTTACGAGAGTGGTCTTTCCCGCGCCGTTTAAACCGACGACGGCAAGTTTTTCACCGGGATGAAGCGTTAAATTTATATTTTCGAGAACATTTTCCGAACAACCGTCATAGCGGAACGAAACATCTTCGAGTTTAATTTCATATTTTTCTTTTGCGTCGGGAACTATATGCTCACCCTCGTCGAGCGCAAACGGTTCGGGATACTCGATAAATTCTCTGACAGTCGAAATGTCGATACTCTGCTTGTGCAGTTCGGTCAAACCCGAAAGAATACCGCTGACCCAAGCCGTGAAGCCTCCGACGGCGGAAAAGTAAAGCAAAAATTCGGCTGCGCTCAACTTGCCGGCAACGGCAAGCCCGATAAGATAAGCATAAGCAAATCCGTTTCGCAAAAACGCAAGCACAAGGTCTGCAACGCTTCCCCAAAAGTATATTCCGTTTTCCTTTTTCCTGAAAGCGGTATATGAGTTCAATGCCTTTGTATAAAGGTCTTCAAGCCACGGGCGCAGTCCGAATATACGAATGTCTTTTGCCGCGGAACGGTCCGCGGAACGGCGGTTTATATATCCTATTTTCCGTTCGTATTCGGCAATTTCTTCTTTGTGGCGATAACCGTAGCCGTTGAGTTTTTTACCGACAAAATAACTCACAAGCGTCGTTGCCGATATAACAAGAATAAGTTTGATGTCAAGCGTTGAAAGCAAGGCAAGATAAATGATAAATCCCGCCGTGTTTTTGAGCAGGTCGGTAAGGGTTGTCCAAACAGCCTCCGTCGCACTTCTGTTTTGCTGTGTCGGTTCAAACGCCTTTGAACAGGCTTTTCTGAACTTTTCGTTCATGATGTTCGGATATGCGGTAAGCATACATTTTCCGTTTATTTGGGAAATTATAGCCATTCGTGTCTGAATGCGCCCGAACGTCGTATTTTCGTCAATATAAGCCGCCGCCGCGGAAAAAATGACGGTCAGAAGCGTAAATATTCCGACGGCAGACATAAGTTTTGCCACGGAGTCCCCGTTCTCGACGCAGGCAAGCACCGTTGGGGTAACAAAGAGTTCCGCAAGACTTTTCGCAACGGCAAAAACAGCAGATAAAAAGCAGAGGACAAGCACTTTTTTCTCTTTTATCCGCCACGCCGTCGAAACCATATACGCGACATTTTGCCACATATTGTATTTGGGCTTGTTCTTCTTTACCGCGTCCATGCGTTTCCTCCCGCACCGACAAGACCGAATGCAAGCGCAGTCAGCGCCGAATCAGCCCCGTACCATGAAGAAAACGGAAATGCTCCTATCTTTTTTTCTCTTTTTTCTTTCTTGTTTCTTCTGAATATTCTCATTTTGCCTCCCCCTTTATGTAAAATTTCAGCGCACGGGGTCGGACCCCGTGCGCTTATCGCTTTTCAGAGCCTGTATGTCTATTCAAATATGATTGCCAGAGAGCCGAGATTGTTGTCTCCCGTGATTTTCAGCACGGGCGCGCCCTCCGCCGTCTCGTGCGACGGAATTTTGACCGAGCCGAGATTGTTGTCAACATTGCTGACCACACGCCATGCTTTGGGAACATGAACGACCATCGAGCCGCAGTTATTGTCAACATTCAGGGCTCCGCTGCCGCCGTATCTGTCCGCGTTTTCGATATAAACGTGAATCGAACCGCAGTTGTTTTCCACTTCGTATTCGCCGAGATCCGCCGCATCGACATAAACGACCGACGCCTGCGAAAAATTCTTTTTCTCGTTTGTGTTTATCACAACAGTATTACCGTCCTTATCTATCTGCGTTTTTTTTCTTTTTTTTAAATTGCCGCCGAGAACGCCGACGCCTATCGTCAGCAGAAGCGCGGCAAGAAGAACCAGCCAGTTTGAGATAAGGTTGGGGTCGTCATGACCGAGCCACGTTGCTATCTGTCCCTCAAAAAGAAGGAAGATGAATGCCAACGGGAAGAAGATGTGCGAAAATTTGAGTTCGACGATTTCCACAACGAGCCATGCAAGGCAAAGAACGCCGCCGACTATGCTCCATGCCGAGATCTGCGCGCCGCTTATCGAAATGCCGAGTCCGTCAAGGATAAGCGCAACAGCCGCGCAAACAAGTATTATTCCGAAAAACAAACCGTTTCTGCTCTTTTTCATTTTTTCAACCTCGTTTCTTCTATCGTTTCTCTGAACGCCTTGTAATACATTCTCGAAACGTAAACTATTTTGTTTGAATTTTTAAAAGTGACTTCGCTTGCACCCGTCACTGAACGCTGAACGGAGAATACAAGAGCCGTGTTTATCAGGCATGATTTTGAACCTCGGACAAACGTTCTCGGAAGTATCTCCGAAAGCTCGTGAAGTCTCATACGGCACGAGAACATTCTGTCACGCGTGTGTGCCGAAATTTTTCCGTCCGCCGTTTCAAAAAACAGAATGTCTTCGCACGGGACGTAACATTCGACATCGCCCAGAAACATCGCTATCTCGCTTTTTCCGTCGAGCAAGCCCTCGATGGCGGAACTGAGACGGTAAACCGTGTTGTCCGCGCTCGGAGACCGTATAACAACTTCCGCTTCCGCGGCGGGGTCTATCTCTATTCTGAGTTTCACGCCCTCATCTCCTTTCGACAATTGCATTATACAACTTTTCCCGCAACTTGTAAATACCTTTTCTCTGACAGGTCGTTTTTTTTCTCCGAGTGGTAGTTCTTTTTGCCCAAAAGCGTTTTTACGGGCGTCAAAATGCGTTTTTGCCGTCTTGACGGGTATTGTTCGCGTATGATATAATCAATTCGGGGCGGAGCAAAAATTTTTTTCAAAAAGCATAAGGAAAAACGCCCGCCCGATTGTATAATAAGTGAAAGGGCTTGAAAACGCCCGCGTCAAAAGGAGGGAATCGCCTTGGATAACGGCGCCCGTAGCTACCGCCGTTTTCTGGACGGGGACGAAAACGCCTTTGTTGAAATAATGGACGAATACCGTGACGGACTTATTTTCTTCATCAACGGCTATTTGAACGATTTTCACGCGGCGGAGGACATCGCGGCAGACTGCTTTGTGTTCCTGCTTGTCCACAAACACAGGTACAACTTCAAAGTTTCGCTGAAAACCTATCTTTATATGATAGGTCGGTCAAAGTCGCTCAATTATCTGAAAAGGCGTAAGATAATCACGACCGAAGCCCTCGACGAAGCGGAAAACGAAGTATCGGACGAAAAAACACCCGAAGACGCCGTTCTGACAAGCGAACGAAAGCGCGCGGTTCACGAAGCGCTGAAAAAGCTGAACGAAGAAATGCGGACGGCGGTTCACCTTGTCTACTTCGACGGTATGACCTACGCGGAAACGGCAAAAATCATGAAAAAATCTCCCAAACAGGTAGACAATCTTTTATACAGGGCAAAAGCGGAACTCCGCTCCCTGCTCGGAAAGGAGGGCGAAAGCCTCTTATGAAAACAAGAGAAGAATTCAACGAAGAAGTGTTCGCTCGACGCGACGCTTATATAAAGGAAAGAAAACAAAGGACAAAAAGAATAATTTCGGTATCCGCTTCCGCGGCCTGCGTTGTTCTTGTCGCGGTCGTCGCCGTTGCGGGGTTAGGAAACAGAGACCCAAAGAAAACAAACGTTTCAAACAGCGAAGAAAACGGATATACGCTCGCCGAAACGGAAAAAATATCTGCGCTTCCGTCACACACCTCCGACAGAGCAAATTCCTCCGCCCCGGAAGCCTCCGACAAGACGAAGCTTGAAGAATTCTCTTTTGATGAAGATATGGAAAACCTCAAACCAGACCCGAATTTAAGGATAAACGGGTTTGTCAACACCTCTCCCGAAAAGACAGAAACCGCGGAGGACGCGATAAATCGGGCAAAGAAAGAATTAAAAAAGGAATATCCCGATACCGAAGTCGCGTTTGACTGTGACGAAAGCGTTTGGAGAGTGCGCTTCGGTTCAAACGATGACCCCGACGGCTGCTGCTGCGTTTATATAACCGAAAACGGTATAACGCTTGCCGTGGTTTACTTTGCCGTCGCTTACGGAAAATAAGGAGAGCGATATGAGAAAACATATTTTGCGAAAAGCGTGTTTTCCGCTTCTTGCGGTTGCGGTTTTAATAACCGCGGCAGCCTGCGCGGAAAAAGAGACCGAACGGGAAGTCGGAAAAGAAACGCGGAGAACAACGGAAAATACGCAGACAATAATCAACAGGGACGCGGCGTATGCCGGTATCCACTTTCCCAAAGGAGAAAAGATAATCAAAATCACCGAAATAAATACCGATGAAAAAACCGTAAAGGGAACGGTGCTTCCTCAGCCCGTAAAATGCAGGGAAAACATCGTTTTTTCCGTATCGGACAAAACAAGCGTTGTCACAACGGAAACTGCGGAAAGCGGAACGAAAGGCAACGTAAAAAGTCTGTCTGAACTCAAAGCGGGAGACATTGTTTCCGTCAAGACCGACGGCGCGGAAAAAGCGACGCCTTTTGCGGAACGGATAACGTTTATCCCGACAGAAACCGATGAAGAAACGTTTTCGTATAAAGAAATCGCGGAAAAATTCGGTCTTGCAACGCAATGGAAAAACAGTACAGACATTGAAAGTCTTTATACTCTTGACAACGCTTTCGACGCGGTAATGATTGCCGTCCAGACCTACTCAAACGACGAATACGGTTTTTACGCATCTGTCGCTTACGATAAAGATTACGGTATGTGGGAAGTCATACTCACACCCGACGAGGAAGCGACAAGACCCGCGCCGACAAGAGCCGTATATATCGAAAAAATCGCCGATAAGGGCGGCATACACGAAACGGTTACGGAACAGCAAATGACGGTAAAGGACATTGAAGCGGCAGCAAACACCGTTCTTTGCAGCGGCTTTTCGCTCAAATGCGACAAAAATACCGCATTTTACAGAGGCGGAGACGAAATCAGGATAACGGATCTGAAACCCGACGAAACCGTTAAAGTGTTTTATTCGGGAAACGCGATAACGCCCGCCCCGCCGCAGATAGCGCAAATTTTGCGTATTGAAGCGAAATTGCCGACCGAAAGATAAACAGTCGGAGTATAATCAGCCAAGAAAGGGAATCAAATATGAAAAAGAAAATAACAGGGATTTTTGCGCTGCTGCTCGCGGCGGTTATAGGAATCAACATTTCGGGCTGCGCAAAAAGGGTGCAGGCAGCAGATCTTTCACAGGGAATAACGCCCGTCAAGGTCGAAGGCAAGGCGGCGGACGCGAAATATTCGGCCGCGCAGATGAACTTTGCGCTCAAACTGCTTGAAAAAACGTTTGAAGAAAAAGGAAAGGAAAATCTGCTTGTCTCTCCCGTTTCCGTTACGCTTGCGCTTGCGATGACATCAAACGGCGCGGACGGAGAAACGAAAAAGCAGTTTGAAACTTTGCTCGGCTCGGGCATGGACACCGACGAACTGAACGCCTATCTTTATGCCTTTTTGCAAAGCTTTTCAAATGAAAATGCCGGAAAACTGAAAACAGCGAACTCGATATGGTTCAACACGGAGCATCACTCTTTTGAAGCGGACAGAACCTTTTTGCAGAAAAACGCGGATTGGTATTCGGCGTCGCTTTACGGTTCCGATTTCGGGGCTCAAACCGTCAAAGACATCAACGCGTGGGTCAGCGACAAAACCGATAAAATGATAGACCGGATAATTGAAGATATCGACAAAGACACCGTTATGTTTTTGATAAACGCGCTTTCTTTTGACGCGGAGTGGCAGGATGTTTACAGGAAAAAAGACATCTCTGAAGGAACATTCACATCTCTTGACGGGCAAAAAAGAAAAGTCGAAATGATGCGGTCGAAAGAATACGCATATTTCGACGACGGGTATGCGACAGGCTTCAGAAAGAATTATACAGGCGGAAGATATTCGTTTATCGCGTTGCTTCCGAACGAGGGCGTTTCACTTGCCGATTACGTCAAAACTCTTGCGAATACCGCGCCCGAAAAGGTCGTTAAAATGCTGACCTCTCCGCAAAGTACGTCGGTACAGGCAACAATGCCGAAATTCGGCTATGATTTTGAATTGAGGCTCAACGACATCCTTATCGCGCTCGGGCTTTCCGACGCTTTCAATGCCTCAAAGGCAAACCTTTCAAAGCTCGGAAAATGCAGCGACGGAAGCAACCTTTATATAAGCGAGGTTTTGCATAAAACGCATATCGAAGTTGACGAGCGCGGCACAAAGGCGGGAGCGGTGACCTCGGTCGCAATCAATGCGGAAGCCTCGATGTACCCCGAAGAAATAAAAGAAGTCACGCTTGACAGACCTTTCGTCTATATCATATTCGACAACGAGACCTCGACCCCGATATTTATAGGCTCGGTAACGGACATACAAAAATAATACAAGGCAAGGCATTAAATTATGGTAAAATCAGTCAAAACAAGAAGAATACTGACAACAGTTTTTCTCATCGCGCTTCTCGCGGCAGGCATTTTATTCTTCCCTGTTCCCGCGGCGGCGACAAACGACAGAACGCAGGAATTCAACGCCGTGACCTACAAGATAGTTATCTGGAACAAAACGCTTCCGAACGGCGAAACCTACAAAAAGACGCGATTCTATTTCCTCTCGCAAAGATACAAGAGCCTTGACGAACTCTGGGCGCAAGAGGAAGAATTTCTCTTCGGAAAAACGCTCAAAAACACCTCGACAGACTTTTCCGCCAAATAACAAAGACCGTTTCAAATCTCCTGAAATACCTTATCTCACAAAGCCCTGCGGCGTAAGCGAATGCTTACGCCGCAGGACTGTTCAGGCAGTAAAATCTATATGAAAAAGTTCAGACTTTTGCGATTAAATTCTTGCTGTGAGAGAGGTGTCACCATGTCAGGAGCGCTTCTTTTTCTCAACGACCGTAACCGCAACGGGCGGCTTCGGAATAGGGCTTTCGATAGCGCGCAGTATCGCGGAGGGACACAGAGGAAGCATAAAAGCGAAAAGCGACGACGGGAGAACGATCGAATTTGCTGCGGAGCTCAGACAGATGACAAAATGAGATATTCCGAAAGAAATCCGAAATTTGTTTTTGTCGCGGTTGACAATGCCGTTTATATATGATATAATATAACAAATCTATCTTTACGGAGGATAAAATCATGGAGAATATTAAGACGATAAGCACACGCAACCTTTGCGAGAGCGCGAAAAACGGCGGCTGCGGCGAATGCCAGACTTCCTGCCAATCCGCTTGCAAGACCAGCTGCGGCATTGCTAACCAGGCTTGCGAGAACAAAGAAAGCAAGTAATTTTTGACAAAGAACTAAGATGCCGCCCTTTCGGGGGCGGCATTTTTAGAATGAAAGATATTATGATTCATCAATATAAATTTAACGGCAGAAATATAGTTTTGGACGTGTGTTCGGGCGCGGTACACGTTGTGGACGACCCGACTTACGACATCATCTCAATGTTTGAAACAAACGACCTCGAAACGATAAAAAAAGCCGTTACCGAAAAATACAAAGACAGCGACGACGTTACGGAAAAGGACATAGAGAACTGTTACGCACAGCTGCTCGAAATGCAGAAGAACGGTCAGCTGTTTACGGCCGATTCGTTTGAGCCCATGGCGGGAACGCTGAAAGCCCGCACATCGGGAGTTGTTAAGGCGCTATGTCTTCACATCGCGCACACCTGCAACCTTAACTGCTCATATTGTTTTGCAAGCCAAGGCAAGTATCACGGCGAACGTGCGCTTATGAGTTACGAAGTCGGCAAACGCGCCCTTGATTTTCTTATAGAAAATTCGGGCACGAGAAGAAACCTGGAAGTCGATTTCTTCGGCGGCGAACCGCTGATGAATTTTGATGTCGTAAAACAACTTGTCGCATACGCAAGAATCATAGAAAAAGAAAAGAACAAGAATTTCCGCTTTACGCTCACTACAAACGGTGTGCTTGTGGACGACGATGTTATAGAATTTTCCAACAGGGAGATGAGCAACGTCGTTTTAAGCCTTGACGGCAGAAAAGAAGTTCACGACAGATACCGTGTCGATTATGCGGGCAACGGCAGTTGGGAAAAGATAGTTCCGAAGTTCCAAAAGTTTGTCAATGCTCGCGGCGGCAAAAATTACTATATGAGGGGCACATTCACTCACGCCAACCCCGATTTTCTTGAAGACATCAAAACGATGCTCGATCTCGGTTTTTCGGAACTCAGCATGGAACCGGTTGTTGCCGCTTCGGACGATCCCGCCGCATTGACGGAGGAAGATAAGCCCGTTGTAATGAAGCAATACGAAGACCTTGCGAAACTTATGCTCGAAAGGGATAAAGAGGGCAAGCCGTTCACGTTCTATCACTATATGATAGATCTGAAAGGCGGGCCGTGCATATACAAGCGCATCTCGGGCTGCGGTTCGGGGACGGAATATATGGCGGTCACGCCGTGGGGCGACCTCTACCCCTGCCACCAGTTCGTCGGCGACGAAAAATTCAAGCTCGGCGATATATGGTCGGGCGTAAACAACAAAAAAATTCAGGATGAGTTCGCGTCCTGCAATGTGTATGCAAGAGAAGAATGCCGCGACTGCTGGGCAAGACTTTACTGCTCGGGCGGTTGTGCGGCAAACGCATATCATGCGACAGGGTCGGTCAAAGGCGTTTACAAATACGGGTGCGACCTTTTCAAGAAGAGAATGGAATGTGCGATAGCAGTTGCCGTCGAACGCGAATTGAGAGCGGAAAATGAGTAAACCTATCTGCGACTTTGTGCGCAAATACGCAAAAAGCAATGCGGCAAGATTTCACATGCCCGGGCATAAAGGCGTTCCGTTTCTCGGATTTGAGTCGTTTGACATAACCGAAATCGACGGAGCGGACGAGCTGTTCACGGCAAGCGGAATAATCGCGGAAAGCGAACAAAACGCGAGTGAAACATTCGGTGCAAAAACATTTTATTCGACGGGCGGTTCAACGCTCTGCATAGAAGCGATGATGAGACTTATCGCGGTTTACGCAGTTTCAAAAGGAGAAACTACAACTGTCCTTGCAGGACGCAACGCGCATAAAGCATTTCTGAACGCCGCCGCTTTGCTCGATATCCGAATAAAATGGCTGCGTCCAGAAAAAGAGAGTTCTTATCTTTGCTGTCCCATCTCGGCAGACGATGTCGAAAATGCCTTATCACAAGATAAAAAGCCTACCGCTGTATATCTGACAAGTCCCGATTACCTCGGAAACATTCTTGATATAAAAAGCATTTCCGACATATGCAAAAAACACGACGTTATACTCTGCGTGGACAATGCGCACGGGGCATATCTGCGTTTTTTGCCGACCTCGATTTTTCCGACAGACCTCGGAGCGGATATGTGCTGTTCGTCGGCGCACAAGACGCTTCCCGTGCTAACGGGCGGAGCATATCTGCACATTTCGCAAAACGCGCCGAAAACATTTGCGGCACGGGCAAAAGAGTCCATGTCGCTGTTCGGGTCAAGCAGTCCGTCATATCTTATATTGCAGTCTCTTGACGCAATGAACGACGAAGCGGAAAATTTTCGAAAAGCCCTTTTTCGTTTTTTGCCGAAAGCGGAAATGCTGAAAAATGAGATTAAATCGCTCGGGTTTGACTTGCTCGGTAACGAGCCGCTCAAAATAACGCTTGCCCCGAAGAATTACGGTTACACAGGCACGGAAGTCGCAAAAATAATGATGTCTGACGGGATATATCCGGAGTTTTACGATCCCGACACGGTGGTTTTTATGCTTTCGCCTAAAAATACCGACACGGAACTCGCAAAACTCAAAGGCGCACTTGCCGATATTAAAAAACGCACGGCAATAACAAGTACGCCTCCCGCACTCCCCTTATGCGGCGAGATCATGCGTCCGAGGGAAGCAATCTTCAAAGAGAATGAAGATCTCCCCGTCGAAGAATGCGTCGGTCTGATTTGCGCGGCTGCGGCAATAAGTTGTCCGCCCGCGATACCGGTTGCGGTCTACGGAGAGCGCATAACTGAAAAGACCGTAGAAGTTATGAAATATTACGGCATTACGCATTGCTCGGTTATAAAACAAATCTGAAATATTCTTTCACGGAGGATATGCTCATGGAAGACATAAAAAGAATAATTGCAAACAATATCATCGAACTTCGCGTCGAAGCGGGAATGAAACAAGCCGACCTCGCGGAGAAAATACATTATTCGGATAAGTCCGTTTCCAAATGGGAACGTGCGGAAGCGGCGCCCGATGCGGCTGTTCTGCGCAATATTGCGGAAGTGTTCGGGGTCACCGTTGACCGCCTTGTTTATTCAAAAGAAGAATGGAAAGAAAAGGAAGACGCAACCAAAAGCAGCATTATAAAACTTGTAACCAGCGACCGATACAGCCACAAAATGATCACAAGCGTTGCCATTATGGGAATATGGACTTTGGCGCTTTTGCTGTTCATCATATTTTGGCTCTGCGGGATAATTCTTTGGCAGATATTCCCTTGCGTGGTTCCCGTTTCGCTGATAACCCAACTGGTTCTTCACTCAGTATGGGGCAAGGGAAAATACAATTTCTTTATCGTCTCAGCGCTTGTGCTGAGCCTTATCGCAATGGTGTATCTTCTGTTCCTCAGTCACAACTGGTGGCAGATATTCCTGCTTGCCGTGCCTGTTGAAATTCTTGTGATCCTCGGCTTCAGAATAAAGAAAAAACCTGAGAAGAAAAAAGAAGCTGAACCGCAAGTTACGGAAGAAAACAAATAACGGCGTGAAAACGTTGAAACACAAGGGGATTCTACTATGAGTAGAATCCCTTTTTGTGGCTCTACCGCACCGAATTTGTCATAGACGTGCCGTTCCCCGACCCGTAGCCTAAAAAAGAGAGGTCGTAGGTTGCTTTTTACCGGAAACGGGTATATGATGTTTATATAAACATAGAAATCAAGCCCAAACGGCGCAACACGTTTTGCCGCGGGCAAAAATTCAAAAAAGGGAAAAATCATGATACAACTTTATACGGATACTTCGGCAAACCTAACCTCGGACATAATCAAAGAATACGGCATAAAACTTGTTCCGTTCACATACCGCGTTGACGGAAAAGATTCTGACCAAAGCCCTGAGGGCGATTTCGACGGCAAAGCATTTTACGATGCCATGCGAAACGGAGCAATGGTGAAAACCTCAATGATAAACATTGTTGATTTTATGGACGGCTTCCGTGAAGCGCTTGACAAGGGCGACGATGTTCTTTACATAGGAATGTCGGGCGGTATCAGCGGCGCGGCACACGCGGCGTCCATTGCCGTAATGGAACTCGAAGACGAATACCCCGACCGCAAAATTGTTGCGATAGATACGTTTGCGGCATCTCTCGGAGAGGGACTGCTCGTTATCAAAGCGGCAAAAATGCTTGCGGCAGGGGTCGAACTTGAAAGAATAGTTGATATCATCGAAGAAGACCGCAACACGATGTGCCAATATTTCACGGTCGATGACCTTGAATACCTGAAACGAGGCGGAAGACTCAGCGGAATTGCCACGATAGTGGGCACTCTTCTTAAAATCAAACCTGTGCTCAAAGGAGACGAAGAAGGCAAAATAGTTTCCTGCGGCAAGGCACGCGGCAGACAGGCGGCGCTTTTGATGCTTGCGGAAAAATATGAAAAACTCGCAAAAGATAAATCCTCGGAGATAGGCATAGCTCATGCGGACGCCCCCGAAGACGCGGAAATATTACTCAAAGAACTTCGCAAAAGAGGATTCACGGGCAAATGTTATAACGTCTGCTATGAACCCGTAACGGGCGCACACGTCGGTCCCGGGACCGTGGCGCTGTTCTTTCCGGGAACAGAAAAATAGAATATAAAGCAGCACAAATCGGTTCCGAAGACTGAAACTCTTCGGAACCGTATTCTTGTAATCGAAAACCACGCGATAGTCGCGTGGTTTTCGATTACAAGAATACGGTGAGGATGACGAGCATCCTCACCGTACATACGATAGGTCTATTCAGTTTTCCGCTGACGGGACGATAGCCTACTTTTGTTTAATAGCAGCCTGTGCAGCAGCAAGGCGAGCGATGGGAACGCGGAAGGGCGAGCAGGAAACGTAGTCGAGACCGATCTTGTCGCAGAATTCAACAGAGGTCGGGTCGCCGCCGTGTTCGCCGCAGATGCCGCAGTGGAGCGACGGACGAACTTTCTTACCCTTTTCGATAGCCATTTCCATAAGAAGGCCTACTCCGGTCTGGTCAAGTTTCGCGAACGGGTCGTTCTCGAAAATCTTCGCTTCGTAGTATGCTTCAAGGAACTTGCCTGCGTCGTCACGGGAGAAGCCGTAAGTCATCTGGGTAAGGTCGTTGGTACCGAAGCAGAAGAATTCAGCCTCAGATGCGATCTGGTCTGCGGTAAGAGCAGCACGCGGGATCTCGATCATCGTACCTACTTCGTACTTCATGTTGCTGCCGGCAGCCTTGATCTCTGCGTCAGCGGTCTCTACAACGACTTTCTTAACGAATTTAAGTTCTTTGATGTCGCCGATAAGCGGAATCATGATTTCAGGCTCAATGGTCCAATCCGGATGCTCTTTCAGAGTGTTGAGAGCGGCACGGATAACTGCCTTGGTCTGCATCTTTGCGATTTCCGGATAGGTAACAGCAAGACGACAGCCTCTGTGACCCATCATCGGGTTGAACTCGTGAAGAGATTCAATAATAGCCTTGATTTCTTCAACGGCCTTGCCCTTGGAATCAGCAAGTTTCTTGATGTCTGCTTCTTCGGTCGGAACGAACTCGTGAAGCGGCGGGTCAAGGAATCTGATGGTTACGGGATCGCCTTCCATAGCCTCGTAAAGTTTTTCAAAGTCACCCTGCTGAAGAGGAAGAATCTTTTCAAGTGCTTCTTCTCTTTCTTCAACGGTGTCGGAGCAGATCATTTCTCTGAATGCCGCAATTCTGTCAGCTTCAAAGAACATGTGCTCGGTACGGCAAAGACCGATACCCTCTGCGCCGAGTTCGCGAGCTTTCTTCGCGTCGGTCGGGGTGTCTGCGTTGGTGCGGACTTTAAGTCTTCTGTACTTGTCAGCCCAAGCCATAACTCTGCCGAATTCGCCTGCGATGGTAGCGTCTACGGTCGGAATGATTCCGTCGTAAATGTTGCCGGTCGAACCGTCAATGGAGATATAATCACCCTCGTGGAACTCTTTGCCGCCGAGAGAGAATTTCTTGTTTGCTTCGTCCATTGTGATGGCGGAGCAGCCGGATACGCAGCAGGAACCCATGCCGCGGGCAACAACTGCCGCGTGAGAGGTCATACCGCCGCGAACGGTGAGGATACCCTGAGAAGCCTTCATTCCGGTGATGTCTTCGGGAGAAGTTTCAAGACGGACGAGGATAACCTTTTCGCCTCTTGCTTTCCAAGCTTCCGCATCTTCTGCGGTGAAGACGATCTTGCCGCAGGCAGCTCCCGGAGAAGCGCCGAGGCCTTTGCCTATCGGAGTTGCAGCCTTGATTGCTTTTGCGTCAAACTGCGGGTGAAGCAGCGTGTCAAGGTTACGCGGGTCTATCATAAGAACAGCTTCCTGCTCGGTTCTCATGCCCTCGTCAACGAGGTCGCAAGCGATTTTAAGAGCAGCCTGTGCGGTTCTCTTACCGTTTCTGGTTTGAAGCATGAAGAGTTTGCCGTGCTCAACGGTGAACTCCATATCCTGCATATCTCTATAATGCTTTTCAAGAATGTCGCAAACTTCAACGAACTTCTTGTATGCTTCGGGGAATTTCTGCTCCATTTCGGAGATGTGCATCGGGGTACGAACGCCTGCAACGACGTCTTCGCCCTGTGCGTTGGTCAGGAACTCGCCGAAAAGACCCTTGTTGCCGGTTGCGGGGTCGCGGGTGAACGCAACGCCGGTACCGCAATCGTCACCCATGTTACCGAATGCCATGGACTGAACGTTAACGGCAGTTCCCCAGGAGTAAGGGATGTCGTTGTCTCTTCTGTAAACGTTTGCTCTCGGGTTGTCCCACGAACGGAATACGGCTTTGATAGCGCCCATAAGCTGTTCTTTCGGGTCATCGGGGAAATCCGCGCCTATCTTTGCTTTGTATTCTGCTTTGAACTGATGTGCAAGTTCTTTAAGGTCGTCGGCGCCGAGTTCAACGTCAAGCGTAACGCCCTTTGCAGCCTTCATCTTGTCGATGAGTTCTTCAAAATATTTCTTGCCGACTTCCATAACGACGTCGGAGTACATCTGGATAAATCTTCTGTAACAGTCCCAAGCCCATCTGGGGTTATTGGATTTTTTAGCTATAACATCAACAACCTGCTCGTTAAGACCGAGGTTAAGGATGGTGTCCATCATACCGGGCATGGATGCTCTTGCACCGGAACGAACAGAAACGAGAAGCGGGTTTTCAAGGTCGCCGAATTTTTTGCCGGTGATGTTTTCCATCTTTGCGATGTATTCCATGATCTCAGCCTGAATTTCGGGGTTGATTACCTTGCCGTCTTCATAATACTGCGTGCAAGCCTCTGTGGAAATGGTAAAGCCCTGGGGAACGGGAAGTCCGAGGTTGGTCATCTCTGCGAGGTTGGCACCTTTACCGCCGAGAAGTTCTCTCATTGTTCCGTTACCTTCGGTAAAAAGATAAACGTATTTTTTACCCATTTAGTTTATACCTCCTAATATTTCGGGTGTTTTCATATTTAACATATGGATTATATCATATATATACTTCAAAAACAAGACATTTCCCCTCTTTTTAGTTTTTTTGTAACAAAAATTCTTTATACCCGGTCATTTTTCGCAAGCAAATTCTCCGATGTTTACCCTGCTCCGAACGCAAAAAACAATTGCGCGGCAGGAAGAAAAAGTCAACAAATTTCAAAAAAATATCAAAATTATCGGCGTGGGTATTTACAAAACGTGAATTTTGTTAGATAATATATATAGCATTATTGTGGAGATATAAATATGGATTATATAATAGTCGGGCTGGGAAATCCCGGAAAAGAATATGAAAAAACGAGGCACAATGCGGGCAGAATAGCAATTGATCACATTGCGGAAAAGTACGGAATTAAGATAAACAAAATCAAGTTCAAAGGGCTTTACGGTCAAACGGACATCGCCGGTAAAAAAGTGCTTTTGTTAAAGCCCGAAACATATATGAATCTTTCGGGAATATCCGTTTCGGAAGCGGCGGATTTCTATAAAGTTCCCGCCGAACATATCATTGTATTATGCGACGACATATCGCTTCCGACGGCAAAACTGCGCATAAGACGCGAGGGCAGCGCGGGAGGTCACAACGGGCTGAAAAGTATTATAAATATGCTCGAAACGCAGACTTTTCCGAGAATTAAAATAGGCGTTGCCGACCGTCCCGACAAAAACGAAGATCTTGCGGATTGGGTCTGCGGAAACTTTTCGAAAGAAGAAATGACGGCGATAGAGTCGAGACTTGACGATATATGCGAAGCGTGTGAAACAATAATCGGAGACGGTATCGACGGCGCAATGGCAAAATTCAATCAGAGGACCTAAAATGGACAAACGGCTCGAATGCCTTGCGGGGCTCGAACAATTTCAGAAAATACAGCGTGCGGCGGAGGAGAGCAAGACCTGCGCCGTTTTCGGCGTGAGCGAACAAAAACCGTACTTCACGGCGCTTATATCCGAACTGACAAAGAAAAAACTGTTCATTGTCGTTCCGAGCGAGGGCGACGTTGTGAAAACGCAGGCGGCAATGAACCGTCTTGCGGGAAAATCGCTTTCGTTCCCGACAAAAGATTATAACTTCCGAACGGTCGAATCTGTTTCGAGATTTGACGAAAACAGACGAATAGAAACGGTTGCGGCAATACGCAAAAAAGAGTTTTCGTCGGTTGTCATACCTGCGGAAGCTCTCTGCACGCTTGTCATGCCGCCCGAGGATTACAGAGAAATGACGATACGTCCCGCCGACACGGTCGAGTTTGACAAAATAGCGGACATTCTCGTTTCTTTTGGCTATGAAAGATTCAGTAACGTTACGGGGCAAGGACAGTTCAGCATAAGAGGCGGTATTGTGGATATTTTCCCTCCGTCTGAGGCACAGCCTTACAGAATAGAGTTCTGGGACAACGACGTTGACACGGTGTCGCTGTTCGACGTCAATACACAGCGCAGAACAGAGCCTGTTGACGGTGTTAGGATAACGCCCGCAAAAGAATACCGTGCGGAAATCGCCGAAAAACTGCTTGAAGCAATAACCCCGTTTGAGGGTAACGAATATGCGGACGAAGATGCGGAAAAATTACGCGGCGGCATTCTTCCGAAGCATGACCGCTGGCTGCCCGCCTGCTACGGAAAAGCCGCGAATATTCTTGATTATGCGGACAAAGACACGACCGTTGTATTTTTTGAATACAACGCCTGCATGGAAGCGGTCGATGGCTTTGCTTCAAGGCTGAAAGAAGACATAAAAACGCTTTCGGAAGAGGGCTACCCGTTCCTGAATGCGCCGTATTGCTTCGACGAAGAAAGAATAGTTTCAAAATTATCCTCCCCCATTGTGTTCGAAACGCTTCCGAGGTCATTGAACGACTTAAAACTTGACGAACTTGCGGAAATAAAACTGTTTCCGACAGCGGTATCAAACACAGCATCGTTGCAAGAAGACGTTCTGAATTATCTCGACGGGAAATATAAAGTTTTCATCGTTGCGGCAAACGAGGAGCACGCAAAAGAACTGAAAAAAGAGTTCGGGAACGATGAAAACCTCGATATTTCGACGGGAGACTTGCCTTGGGGCTTCATTTGTCCAGAACAAAAGACCGCGGTTTTCAGTTTCGGGCAGAAAAAACAACTTAAAAAGCCGCCGAAATCACGATTCAAGCGCGGCGAAGCGATAAAGAACTTTTCCGATATAAATGTCGGAGATTATGTTGTTCACGTCAATTACGGCATAGGCGTTTACGACGGAATACACAAGGTCGAATCGGGCGGCATCATCAACGACTATATACGCCTGAAATTTGCGGGAACGGACGTTCTCTATTTTCCGTGTTCGCAGCTTGACCAGATATCAAAATACACGGTCGGAGACAGCGGCGTCAAAGTCAAACTGAACAAACTCGGCGGCAACGACTGGCAAAGAACAAAGGCAAAAGTAAAACATTCCGTCAAAGACCTTGCAAAAGAACTCATTGCACTTTACGACGTGCGCAGAAAAATCAAAGGGCACGCATTTTCGCCCGATACGGAATTGCAGAAAGATTTTGAAGCGATGTTCGAGTTTGAGGAGACGGAAGACCAAACAAGAAGCATTGCGGAAATCAAAAAGGATATGGAATCCGACGTGCCGATGGACAGACTTCTTTGCGGAGACGTCGGGTTCGGGAAGACGGAAGTTGCGATAAGAGCAATTTTCAAGTGCGTATGCGACAACTATCAGGTGGCGTTTTTGGCGCCGACAACGATACTTGCATATCAGCACTATCAGACGCTCATCAAAAGGCTCGGCGATTATCCCGTCAGCGTGGAACTGCTTTCACGTTTCAGAACGCCGACGCAGCAGAAAAAAATTCTTGAAGGCGTCCAAAAAGGCAAGGTCGAGATACTTGTCGGAACGCACAGAATGCTTCAAAAGGACGTGCGGTTCAAAAAACTCGGGCTTATAGTTGTTGACGAAGAGCAGAGGTTCGGCGTTGCACACAAGGAACATCTGAAAGAGATGTCAAAGAGCGCCGATGTGCTGACGCTTTCGGCAACGCCGATTCCGAGGACGCTCAATATGTCAATGTCGGGCATACGCGACATTTCCGTGCTGACGGAAGCGCCGCATAACAGATACCCCGTCACCACCTATGTTGCGGAGTACGACATAGGCATAATCGTTGATGCGATAAAGCGTGAAGTTGCGCGCGGCGGACAATGTTTTTATCTGCACAACCGCATTGACACGATATATAAAGCGGCAAATCTCCTTTACGAAAAAACAGGGTTCCGCATACAGGTAGCGCACGGAAAGATGTCGCAGGAGGACCTTTCCGAAATATGGACGGCGCTTGTAAACGGCGAGATCGACGTTTTGGTATGCACGACAATAATTGAGACGGGCGTTGACGTGCCGAACTGCAACACGCTTATAATCGAAGACGCAGACAGGCTCGGACTTGCGCAGTTGCATCAGATAAGGGGGCGCGTCGGCAGAAGCGACAGAAGAGCGTATGCGTATTTCACGTTCAGAAAAGGCAAAACGCTTTCCGCGGACGCATACAAACGACTGATGACCATCAGGGAGTTCACGGAATTCGGTTCGGGACTGAAAATTGCAATGCGCGACCTTGAAATACGCGGTGCGGGCAATGTGCTCGGAGCGGAACAGAGCGGACACATGATGACGGTCGGCTTTGATATGTATATGAAACTGCTTGAAGACGCGGTGGCGGAAGAACGCGGCGAAACGGTAACGGCAAGCGACTGCGCCGTTGACATCAAGGTCAACGCATATATTCCCGACACATATATCCGAGATATGGAAACGCGTGTTGAAATATACAAGTTGATAGCGGGAATGGCGACGGACGAAGACGAGAGCGACATAGTGGACGAACTTATCGACCGATTCGGAGAACCGCCGAAAGAAGTCATGACACTTATCGCCATATCAAAGATAAGAATGCTCGGCATACGCTGCGGCGCGTCGAGACTCGAGCAAAAGGACAACACCGTTATCATATACCTTGACGCGCAGCCCGATTGGGACGCTGTTTCGGAAGTCTCGGCGGCATTTCCGAAAAGAGTTTTCTATACCCCCGCGCAAAAGCCGTATTTCACTTTGAAAACCGCAGAACCGATAAAAGATGTGCAACAATTCTTAGTAAAATTATCGCTTCCGGTAGACAAAAAAGGCGAAGAGTGATATAATTAAAGATATAAATATATTTCACGGAGGACAAAATGAAATTCAAAAGGATAGTATCCGCGCTTCTTGTTCTCGCATCCGCGTTGGCAGTTGCGACCTCGTGCAAAAAAGAAGACCCGGAACCGGATCTCATATCGTTCAATATCAGTACATCGTCAACGGAAACGACCAATGAACTCCGTGCAGATGACGGCAGCGTTATAATGACGGCGGAAGAACTCAAATCGGCATTCAACTTCTTCTCGCAGTATTTGAGAGATTACTATTACAATCAATATCTGATCTATTCAAGTTATTATTCAATCAAGGATTTCTCTACGTTCCTTTCATCGACTGCGTCAAGTTCAAGCACAATGACATTTGAAGCGGTTATGAGACAGGACGCAACAGATAGGTTTACAAGTTACATTACCTGCAAAAAAGAGTTCGTTGATCTCGGATTGTCTTTTACGGATGAAGAACAAAAGAAGATAGACGAAGATCACAACGACAGAGTCGCACAACTGAACAAAAACGACAGTTCGACAGTATCGTCCGCCTGCCAAAAACTCGGAATAACGCAGGATCAGTTCAAAGATTATATCACCGTTACAAGTTACAGAAGAGATAAGATAGCCGATTACTACTACGGGGAAAAAGGCAAAGAGCCGATAACGGAAGAAGATCTGAAAAACAACTACGATAAAAATTATACCAGAATTAAAGCTATAATTTTGGCAACGACCGACGATGACGGAAAAACGCTTACGGACGACAAGTTGCAGGCAGTCAAAGACAAAGTGGCAAAAATCGAAGCGCAGGCAAAAAAGAAAGGCGCCGACTTTGAAAAACTTTTGGATGAGTATTCGGAAAATGCTTACGATATTTCAAAAATCACAGGAGACGACAACATAAAAACAGCAAAAGAATATAACGCGCATTTCAGAGACATCGGATTTCTGTACAACGAAAACGGCTATGAACAGATTTTCTACAAATCACAATCCATTGCGGTTCCGAGCGAAATAATGGACGCGGCAGAGAGCATGAAAGTCGGAGATGTTACTACCGTAACCGTCAGCAGCGGCGGTATCTGGATAATCAAGAAATACGACATCAACGAAAAAGAAAGTTTTTATACGGATGTTAAGGAAGATATTCGCGCAAATATGACAAACACAAAGTTCAACACACTTCTCAAACAATGGGAAACGGAACTCAGTTACTCGTTCAACAACACGGTAAAAGACAAGTATCTTGACCCCAACGCGAGAGATTCTGTTTTCGTTTCTAAATAATTAAAAAGAGGGAATGTAAAAACTCGTATTTTTACATTCCCTTTATATTATTTTTCGGGTAGGCTGAGCGTTAAACATATGCTCAACACTGCAACAAAAGCAAAATCCCGAACACATTTGCATTCGGGATTTTTGGAGCTGATGATCGGAGTCGAACCGACGACCTCATCCTTACCAAGGATGCACTCTACCTACTGAGCTACATCAGCGTTACCTTGAATATTATACATTATAAAAGGGATTTTGTCAATAGCAAAATGTGAAAAAAAACCGATAAAACTCCCATGTCAAAAATTTATTTTTGAAATCAATTGAAACGGAGGATATACAGATGAGAATCCTTATGCTGAACGGAAGTCCCCGCCCGAACGGGAACACATTTCTCGCACTTTCCGAGATAGGAAAACAACTGAAAGAAGAGGGCATCGACTACGAAATATTTCAGATAGGAGGAGCGCCGATAAGAGCCTGTCTGGGTTGCGGAAAATGCACCGAAAACGGATGTGTGTTCACCGATGACAGAGTCAATGAGTTCATTGCGAAAGCAAAAGACGCGGACGGCTTTGTTTTCGGCACGCCCGTTTATTATGCGCATCCGAGCGGACGTATACTTTCGTTCCTTGACAGAGCGTTTTACAGCGGCAGCGGAGCGTTCAGATTCAAGCCCGGAGCCGCCGTTGCGGTTGCCAGACGAGGAGGAACGACCGCCTCGTTCGACTGTCTGAACAAATACTTCGGAATCTCGCAGATGCCCGTTATCGGTTCAACCTATTGGAACAACGTTCACGGAGCGGCTCCGGGAGAAGCCGCATTTGACGCGGAAGGATTGCAGACTATGAGAAATCTTGCAAGAAACCTTGCGTGGATGCTCAAATGCTTTGAAGCGGGCAAAAAGAGCGGAATACCCCTTTCCGAAACGGAAAAAGGAAACAGAACGAATTTTATAAGATAACGAATATTTTTTGAAAGCTACTCAACATAAAATAAAACGCAGTCCGAGATGAACTGCGTTTTATTTATCTTCGCAAAGACCTTCGGGTCGTTTCTGCCAGCCGTTCGCTTCTTTACCCGCAAAAAGCGTATACCTTTTTGCCGTTTTCACGTTCAGAATACTAGTACTTCCGAACCATGTGCCGTCCGCAAAATACGGTCTGTGATGTTTTTCGGCAAGTTTTTGCGCATCTTCGTCCGAATCTGCGTAAACGACGTAACGTGACGACATATTCTGACCGAAACACTCGATTTCATATCTTGTCATGTCTTTCACTTCCCTTTCTTGCCTGATATTTTAGCACAGCGGAAAAAGTTTGTCAATATTGGGAGACAAAAAATATCGGGGTTCCTTCCTCACGAAGCAACCCCGAATTTTTATTTCGGAACAGTTTATCAGTCTACAAGAGAAATGATAGCCATTTCCGCAGCGTCTCCGCGGCGGGGACCCATCTTAACTATTCTCGTATAACCGCCGTTTCTGTCGGCATATTTGGGAGCGATCTCGGTGAACAGTTTGTTCACAACATCCTCCTTGGTTATAAACGCCATAGCCTGTCTCTTTGCGTGCAATGTATTATCTTTTCCGAGGGTTATCATTTTTTCTGCAAGGGAGCGAACTTCCTTTGCTCTTGTTGCGGTCGTTTCAATAGAGCCGTTTTCAAGCAGATAAGTTACCATACCGCGAAGCATGGACATTCTGTGATCGGCAGTTCTACCTAATTTTCTCATACGACAGCAGCCTCCTTTCTTACTCTTTGTCTATCGCGAACGAAAGTCCGTATTCCGCAAGTTTGGAAATAACTTCTTCAAGTGATTTCTTTCCGAGGTTACGAACTCTCATCATCTCTTCGGGTGACTTGTTTACAAGGTCGCCAACGGTGTTTATGCCGGCTCTTTTAAGGCAGTTGAAAGAACGGACAGAAAACTCAAGTTCTTCGATTGTCTTGTTGAGAATCGCTTCCTTGTCCTTGCTGTCATTATCTTTCCAGACTTCCGCGGTAACGTCCGTATCTTCCGCAAGGTCGATGAACAGAGCAAGGTGCTCGCTCATTATCTTTGCGGAGAGGGAGACTGCTGTCTTCGCGGAAACCGTGCCGTTAGTCCAAACTTCAAGAGTCAGTTTGTCATAATCCGTTATCTGACCGACACGAGTGTTCTGAATCGTGTAATTGACCTTAGTTACGGGGGAATGAGAGGAGTCCATAACGATAAGACCTATCGGGGAATCGGCAGCCTTGTTTCTTTCGGAAGGAACAAAGCCTCTGCCGAGACCGATGGTTATTTCCATATAAAGTCTCGCACCCTTGCCCAACGTCGCAATGTGTAATTCGGGATTAAGTATTTCTATATCGGAATCGCCCTTAATATCAGCGGCGGTCACTTCATAGGTATCCTCGGTAACTTCTCCGATGTCGATATAAGCGAACTTGGAGCAGTTGCCGTGGAGTTTTGCAATGACGCCCTTCATGTTGAGAACGATTTCCGCAACATCCTCGGTAACACCGGGGATTGTGGAAAACTCGTGCTGAACGCCGTCGATTTTGATGGACGTAACCGCGGCGCCCTGAAGAGAAGAAAGAAGAATCCTTCTCAAAGAGTTGCCGAGAGTTATTCCGTAACCTCTTTCAAGAGGCTCAACGACGAATTTACCGTAAGTGCCGTCTTCGCTGCAATCTAAGGCTTCTATTTTAGGCTTTTCTATTTCTATCATATAAATACCCTTTCTAAACGCTCAGCGTTTTCTTTGTTAATCCGACGGGATCGCCCCGCAAGGCAAACCCGACGGTCTGCGAGGGTTCGGAAGTTCCGAAGAGCGCACTCTTCAAAAGAACTACCATATACTTTATACATAAAATATATAAGCGAACCTTATTATTTGGAGTACAGCTCGACGATAAGGTGAACTTCGATGGGAAGGTCGATATCTTCAACCGTCGGAAGCGCAACTATCTTTCCTTTTACGTTTTCGGAGTCCTTTTCGATCCATTTAACAACGGGCTTCGCGGAGTTTGCCTCGAGAACGCCCTTGATCTTATCGGAATCTTTGGACTTGTCGGTCATGGCAACAACGTCGCCCTCTTTAACAAGGTAAGACGGAATGTTGACCTTTTTGCCGTTAACGGTGAAATGACCGTGGTTAACAAGCTGTTTTGCTTCCGCTCTGGACATTGCGAAGCCGAGGCGGTAAACAACGTTGTCAAGTCTTCTTTCAAGAATCTGAAGAAGCGCTTCACCGGTAGTCAAACCCTTGACTTTGGTAGCCATTTCGAAATAGTTTGCGAACTGACGTTCCATAACGCCGTAGTATCTCTTTGTCTTCTGCTTTTCACGAAGCTGTGTTCCGTACTCGGTCAACTTTCTGCGGCGATCGCCGTGAGGTCCGGGTATTTTTACCTTGGGATCGTTCATCGGGCACTTTTCGCTCATGCACTTGTCGCCTTTAAGGAAAAGTTTCGTGTTTTCACGTCTGCAAAGTTTGCAGACAGGACCTGTATATCTTGCCATTTCAGATTACCTCCATCAAATTATACGCGGCGTCTCTTCGGGGGACGGCAGCCGTTGTGGGGAATCGGAGTTACGTCTTTGATAAGAGTAACTTCAAGTCCTGCGGTCTGAAGCGCTCTTATCGCTGCTTCACGTCCCGAACCGGGGCCTTTAACATAAACCGCAACGGTCTTCATTCCGTGGTCGATAGCGCCTTTTGCAGCGGTCTCGGCAGCCATCTGAGCCGCGAACGGAGTGGATTTTTTGGAACCCTTGAAGCCCATTTCTCCGGCAGATGCCCAAGAAATAGCGTTTCCGTTAAGGTCGGAGATCGTTACAATAGTATTGTTGAAGCTGGCGCGGATATGAGCAGCACCTTTTTCAATATTTTTTCTGTCTCTGCGTCTTTTAATAGCAACCTTTTTGCCTTTAACCTGTGCCATAGTTCAATTCCCTCCTAACTTATTTCTTCTTGTTGGCAACTGTCTTGGACGGACCCTTGCGCGTTCTTGCGTTCGTCTTGGTTCTCTGTCCTCTTACGGGAAGACCTTTTCTGTGTCTTACACCGCGGTAGCAGCCTATTTCAACAAGTCTCTTAATGTTAAGAGCGGTATCTCTTCTGAGGTCACCTTCAACGGTCAGATGATGGTCGATATAATCACGGATAAGTCCGACCTGTTCCTCGGTCAGATCTTTGCAGCGGGTGTTCGGATCGATGCCGGTAGCGGCGAGGATCTTGTTGGACGTGCTTACACCTATACCGAAAATATAGGTAAGTCCGTATTCAACTCTCTTTGAGTTCGGTAAATCTATACCTGCAATTCTTGCCATATTTTAATTACACCTCCGATTTTATCAGCCCTGTGTCTGCTTATGTTTCGGGTCAGAGCAAATTACCATTACTTTACCCTTACGTTTGATTACTTTGCATTTATCGCACATTGGTTTTACGGAAGGACGTACCTTCATATTAAAAACCTCCTTTTATCGCCGCTTGAAGCGGACGTGTGAAAAATTGTTTCTCTTTTCTTCGGCGCTCGGCGCTTCCGACGTCAGACGTCAATCGGAAGTCCTTCTTGCACCTCTCCATTTAATTCTGCCCTGATTGAGGTCATATTGCGACAGTTCAACAACTACTTTGTCACCCAAAAGGATGCGGATGTTGTTGTCTCTCAGTTTACCCGAGATATATGCCGTCAGCCTGTGGCCGCCCTGAATTTCAACGATGAACTTGGTGTTCGGCAGAATTTCAACGACTGTGCCTTCGACTTCTATGATACCGTCTTTCGCCATTACAGAACCTCCTCCGATGAGAACAGATTGATTACCTTGCGTATCTCGGCGTTTTCGATATGCTTTCCGTTTACGATTTTCTCGTAAACCTTCGACTCATTACAATTGCCGAGATATTTCAGATGTTTCAACTTTTTGTGCTTTGGTTTTTCGAGCGGTCGCGAATGACCGTCTGTGATGTGGGCGTACTCCCCGTCGGCATCGAGCACAACGAAAAGCCTGTTCTCGTCTCTTCCCCGCAGGGCTTTGACGATACTGCCCGCCTCAATGTCAACCATGTTTACTTTTTCCTCCAAAAGCCTGAGTTTGCCTGTATTTCGTCGCAACGCCCTCAGCGTTGCTTCCTCCATACCGAACGGAACTCATCCGTCATAGAGATGTGAGTATTAACGGCTCTCCTTTGCGGATAGCAATCGTGTTCTCATAATGAGCCGATAACTTTCCGTCCAGGGTCTCCACAGTCCAGCCGTCTTTCAACCTCTTTACGTCCGGCACTCCGGCATTGACCATGGGCTCGATAGCGATAGTCATACCGCTTTGAAGCCTTCTGCCCTTGCCTTTCACGCCGTAATTCGGTACATCCGGGTCTTCGTGCAGGTGTGTTCCGACACCGTGGCCGACGTACTCATAAACAACGGAAAATCCAAACTTTTTGACGTAGGATTCTATTGCGTTTCCGACATCTCCGAGTCTGTAACCGTCTTGCGCGTACATTATGCCTTCAAAAAAGCTCTGCTTTGTAACGTCTATAAGACGCTGAGCTTCTTTTGAGATATTTCCCGCACCGTAGGTGCGCGCGGTATCTCCGTGGTAGCCGTTTAACAGAACACCGACATCAATACTCACGATATCCCCATCTGCAATAACTCTGTTTGCGGACGGAATCCCATGTATGACCTGATTGTTGATCGAGATGCATGCAGTCGCGGGAAATCCGCCGTAGCCCTTGAATGAGGGTATACCACCCTTGCTTTTGATAAACCGCTCCATAACGTCGTTTATGTGCTTGGTAGTAACACCGGGCTTTACGTTTTCACCGCCGAGAGCCAACGCTTCGGCTGCGACCTGCCCTGCCTTGTACATAAGTTCGATTTCGCGGTCGGTTTTAATGGTTATCATCGAGTCACGCTTTCAAAGCTTCATTTACGAGAGCCGTCGTATCCGCTACCTCTTCCTGCCCCTCAACAAGAACGAGTTTTCCCGTTTTCTTGTAGTAGTCTTTGAGAGGCGCGGTCTTTTCGTAATAAACCTTCAATCTGTCAAGAACGACTTCGGGTTTATCGTCGTCGCGCAGGATAAGACTCTCGCCGCATTTATCGCACGTTCCTTCGGCAGTCGGCTTTTTGTAAACGATGTGGTATGACATACCGCAGCCTTTGCAAACACGTCTGCCGCTCATGCGTTTTACGATATCCTCGTCCTTTACCTCTATGCTGATGACCTTTGACAGTTCAATGCCCATTTCGGCAAGCATTTTGTCAAGAGCCTCCGCCTGAGGTATCGTTCTCGGAAATCCGTCCAGAATAAATCCGTTTTTGCAATCGTCCTTTTGCAAACGCTCTTTGACGATAGCAATAACGTCCTCGTCCGAAACAAGCCCGCCGCCTTCCATGACAGCTTTGACTTTCAGACCGAGAGGCGTTTCGGCGGCAATCGCTTCACGAAGAATGGCACCCGTGGAAATCTGCGGGATACCGTATTTTTCGGAAATCTTTTCCGCCTGTGTACCCTTGCCGGCGCCGGGAGCGCCGAGAAGAATCAAATTAAGCATTTTGCGTTCCTTTCTTCCGTTCCTCCGTCGGAACACGGCATTTCTCTGCCGTGTCCGACTTCGGAAATAACTGTCAAACTTATCTGAGGAATCCTTTCGACTGACGCATAAGCATCTGGGATTCAAGTTGTTTAACGGTTTCAAGAGCAACGCTTACAAGAATCATTACGGATGTACCGCCGAGAGCAAGACCGGTCATTGCTTCACCGAAGATCGCTTCGAGAATGTAAGGAACGGTTGCGATGATTCCGAGGAACAGCGCGCCGACTATCGTAACTCTGTTAACCACTCTGATAATGAAATCGGATGTCGGTTTACCGGGTCTGATACCGGGGATTGTTCCGCCGTTATTCTTGATATTGTTCGATATCTCAACAGGATTGTACTGAATGGAGATATAGAAGAAGTTGAATGCAATGATAAGAACAAATGCGAGAATGATGTAGATCGGGCTCGTGGACGAGAAGTGATTCGTCACGAACTTTGCAAAGCCGCTGTTCGGGAAGAACTGCGCTATTGTTGCGGGAAGACCTACTATCGCATAAGTGAAGATGATGGGCATAACGCCGGTCATCGCAACCTTTACGGGAAGGAATGTGCTCTGTCCGCCGTACATCTTTCTGCCGACCTGACGCTTTGCGTACTGTATGGGAATGCGTCTTTCGGCGCTGTCCATAAATACAATGAACGCAAACATAACAAGTCCGAGAACAACAAAGATGGGGATTATCCACCAGTAGCCGGTCTGCGCCTTCTGAACGCAGTAACCGACAAGGCTGACACCGCGCGAAACGATGGAAGCAAAAAGTATTATGGAGATACCGTTGCCTATTCCCTTTTCGTCAATGCTTTCGCCCAGCCACATAACAAGCATGGAGCCTGCAAGCAAAAGAACAACGAATATCGCGATACCGAACCACTCGGGCATGCCGGTGGGAAGGTTCATCAGGGAGGTGGAGTAGCCGTTGGTCATTATCGTGTAATAACCGAAAGCCTGGATAAGGCCTATTCCTATCGTAAGGAAACGAGTTGCGTTTTTAAGTTTCTTCTTTCCCGCTTCGCCGCCGTCTTTCTGCAATCTTTCAAGTGCGGGAATGGCAACGGTGAGAAGCTGGATGATAATGGATGCGTTGATGTACGGCTGTATCGTCAGCGCAAAGAGTGTTCCGTATGCAAGCGCGTTACCGGAAAGCATATTGAAGTAACCGAGAAGCGTGCTGCTTTGAGAACTGAAGAAACTTTGAAGTGCATCCGTGTTAACAAACGGAACTGGGATGTTTATACCGATTCTGAAAAGTATTATAATAAAGCAAGTAAATACGATCTTCGCTTTGAGGTCGCTTGTCTTCCAAGCGTTTCTCAGGGTCGTAAAAATATTCATTTATTATAACACCTCAGCTTTCCCGCCTGCCGCTTCGATCTTGGCTTTTGCGCTCTCGGAGAACTTCGCAGCCTTAACCGTGAGTTTCTTTTCGATTTCGCCATCGCCGAGGATCTTAACAGCAACGGCAGTGCCGCTGATCATATTCTTCGCGTAAAGTTCTTCCGCGGTTACGACCGTACCGTCCTCGAACTCGTTGAGAACGCCGACATTAACGGTTTCGTAAACCACCTTGAACGGATAGTTGGAGAAGCCTCTTTTGGGAAGTCTTCTTGAAAGGGGCATCTGACCGCCTTCAAAGCCGGGTCTGACTCCGCCGCCGGAACGTGCGTTCTGACCTTTGTGGCCCTTACCCGCAGTTTTTCCGTTACCGGAACCGATGCCTCTGCCCTTTCTGTACGGTGCTTTGACTGCGCCGTCAGCGGGTGCAAGATCATGCAATTTCATATTGGGCACCTCCTTAATCTTCTACTTTGATAAGGTAACAAATCTTTTTTACCTTACCTTCTGTTGCAGCGTTCTTAGGCTGAGTGGTCGTGTCGCCTATTTTTCTCAGACCGAGGGAATTCGCTGTTGCGATGTGATCCTTGTGTCTACCTATCAAGCTTTTAACAAGCGTGATCTTAATCGTATTTTCAGACATCTGCAACCCCTCCTTAACCCAAGATTTCTTCAACAGACTTGCCTCTCGTCTGCGCAACCTGCGCCGCGTCTCTCAGGGTCGAAAGACCGTTGATAGTCGCGTGAACAACGTTCTGCGGGTTACGGGAACCGAGTGCTTTTGTTCTGATGTCTTTTACTCCCGCCATTTCGAGAACGGCACGAACCGCACCGCCCGCGATAACGCCGGTACCTTTTGCAGCGGGTTTAAGAACCACGCGGCTGGCACCGTAGCAAGCAACTATTTCATGAGGAATAGTTGTGCCTTTAAGGGAGATTCTGACGAGATTTTTCTTTGCGTCTTCAATGCCCTTGTTGACTGCATCGGGTATCTCGACGGACTTGCCGAGGCCTACGCCTACAACGCCGTTTCCGTCGCCGACAACCATCAGAGCGGCAAACTTCATTTTTCTACCGCCCTTAACTGTTTTCGACACACGGCTGAGAGATACGAGTTTTTCGTTCAAATTCAATGCTGACGCATCTATTTTTTCGTACATTTATACATATCCTCCTGTTACTTTATTAGAAGTTCAGTCCGCCTTCTCTTGCGCCTTCCGCAAGGGAACGAACTCTTCCGTGATAAAGATAGCCGCCTCTGTCAAAAACAACATCTTTAATATTTTTAGCCTGAGCCTTCTCGGCAATTTTAAGTCCGATTGCTTTTGCCGCGTCAACGTTTCCGCCGTACTCATTGAAGTCCTTGTCAACGGTCGAAGCCGAAACAAGCGTTACGCCGGTCTCATCGTCGATGATCTGAGCGTAGATGTTCTTCAAGGAACGGTAAACGCAAAGACGGGGGCAAGCAGCAGTACCGCTGATCTTGCCGCGGACACGCTTATGCCTTTGAAGTCTTGCTTTATTGGAATCTTTTCTGCTAACCATAAAACGATTATCCTCCTATTACTTCGGAACGAAGAGCACGGTGGGTTATTTCTTACCCTTACCTGCTTTACCTTCCTTGATTCTGACATACTCACCGGCATATCTGATACCCTTGCCGTGGTACGGCTCAGGCGGCTTCTTGCCGCGGATCTCGGCGGCTACCTGGCCGACACGCTGCTTGTCGCAACCGCTTACGACTACCGTCGTCTGGTTGGGGCAATCAAGTTTGATGCCGTCAGATTCTGCTACAACGACAGGATGCGAATATCCAATCGTGAAGACCACCGTGTTTGCCTGTTTCTGAACTCTGTAACCGATACCCTGGATTTCAAGGGTCTTGGAGTAACCGTTTGTTACGCCCTCGACCATATTGGCTATCAAGGTTCTTGTCAAGCCGTGCAAAGCCTTATGTTTCTGGTCTTCGGACGGACGTTCAACCGTAACAACGGAACCGTCTACTTTGATTATCATATCGGGATGCATCGTGCGAGAAAGTTCGCCTTTGGGTCCCTTTACGGTTACCGTGTTATCGGGCGCAAGCGTGAGCGTCACGCCTGCGGGTATATCAATATGCTTTCTACCAATTCTTGACATATATTTACCTCATTTCTTTACCAAACGAATGCGAGGACTTCGCCGCCGACATTTTCTTTTCTTGCCGCTTTGTCGGTCATAACGCCCTTGGAAGTCGAGACAATCGCAACACCGAGGCCTCTCATGACCTGGGGGATTTCCTCTTTTCCGACGTAAGTACGAAGGCCGGGCTTCGAGATACGTTTGAGTCCCTGAAGAACCTTGGACTTGTTGGGACCGTATTTAAGGAATACCTTAATTACATCCTGTTTGCCGTCGTCGATTACGTTGAAGGACTTTATATAACCCTCATCAACAAGGATCTGAGCGATCTGCTTTTTCATGTTGGATGCGGGAATCTCAACACTTTCGTGTTTCGCATTATTTGCATTTCTGATACGAGTAAGCATATCCGCGATAGGATCTGTTGTATTCATATCTGTTACCTCCTTAATAATTCAAACTAACAGCTTTACCAACTTGCCTTCTTCACACCGGGGATCTGACCTTTGTAAGCAAGTTCACGGAAGCAGATACGGCAGATACCGTACTTTCTGAGATAACCGTGAGGTCTGCCGCAGATCTTGCATCTGTTGTATGCTCTGGCGGTGTATTTGGCAGGCTTCTGCTGTTTCAAAATCATAGCTTTCTTTGCCATATTCAGTTGCCTCCTTATTTCGCAAACGGCGCGCCCATAAGAGTAAGAAGTTCTTTTGCTTCCTCGTCCTTGGTTGCCGTTGTAACGAACATAATATCCATTCCGCGAACCTTGTCGATCTTGTCATACTCGATTTCGGGGAAGATAAGTTGTTCTTTGATACCGAAAGCGTAGTTTCCGCGTCCGTCGAAAGATTCACCGTTGATACCGCGGAAGTCACGAACTCTGGGAAGAGCAAAGTTGAAGAGTCTGTCTATAAACTCATACATTCTGTCGCCGCGAAGAGTTACTTTGACACCGATGGGCATACCCTTACGGAGTTTGAAGTTTGCAACGGATTTTCTCGCCTTGCAGACAACCGGATGCTGACCGGTGATAACAGCAAGGTCCGCCATGGCGGAGTCTATGACCTTTGAATTATCTTTTGCGTCACCGCAAGCGATGTTAATAACAACTTTGTCAAGCTTGGGGATCTGCATGGGGCTCTTGTACTCGAATTTCTTCATGAGCGCGGGAGCAACTTCGCTTCTGTAATAATCTTTAAGTCTGGCCATTTTAAGTCGTCCTCCCTCTCAATTAAAATTCCGCATTGCATTTTCTGCAATATCTGATTTTCTTGTCGCCGTCAAACTTATAAGCAGGACGTACGGCTTTGCCGCACTTCGGGCAAACAAGCTGAACTTTGCACGCGTAAAGCGCTCCGTCGGTTTTAACGATGCCGCCCGTTTCACCCTGTTTTCTGGGTTTAACGTGCTTCGTAACCTGGTTAACGCCCTCAACGATGACTTTTTTCTCCTTCGGAGAAACGGCAACGACCTTGCCTTTGCCGCCCTTTGCCTTGCCGGAAAGAACTACGACGGTATCACCTGTTTTAATATGCATAACGTGGTTCCTCCTTTACAGAACTTCGGGAGCCAGAGAAAGAATCTTGGTGTATTCTTTGTCTCTGAGTTCTCTCGCGATGGGCCCAAAGATACGGGTACCTCTGGGGTTTTTGTCGTCTTTGATTATAACCGCAGCGTTTTCGTCGAACTTGATATACGAACCGTCTGCTCTTCTGAGTCCTCTTACGGAACGAACAACAACGGCTTTAACAACTTCGCCCTTCTTAACCGTTCCGTTTGGAGCGGCTTTCTTGACGCTGCAAACAACTACGTCGCCGATGTTGGCGAACTTTCTGCCGGAGCCGCCGAGGACTCTGATGCACATAAGTTCTTTGGCACCGGTGTTGTCGGCAACTTGCAGATATGTCTGCTGTTGAATCATAATAATTCTCCTTTACTTAACTGAGTATACTCGCTTTCGCTTGGCGACCGCCGCGACGCGGACAGTCACCGTGCGCATACGGAATTATTAAGCGTTTGTCGAAGCCGACACGCTTTATTATTTCGCCTTTTCAACGATCTCAACGATACGCCATCTCTTGTCCTTGGACAGAGGTCTCGTTTCCATAACGAGAACTTTGTCGCCGACGCGGCATTCGTTGTTTTCGTCGTGTGCCTTGAGCTTGTAGGTGGAACGCATAACCTTCTTGTAAACAGGATGTCTGTAATGTTCCTGAACAGCTACAACGACCGTTTTATCCATTTTGTCGGATACGACAAGACCAACTCTGGTCTTTCTTAAAGATCTTTCCATCGTTATTTACCTCCTGTCCAGATTACGCGTTTTTCTTTTCGTTAAGGACCGTCATAACAACGGCGATTTCCTTACGAACGGACGCAATACGCATGGGATTGTCAAGTTGATTCGTCGCATGCTGGAAACGAAGAGCAAAGATCTCCTCTTTAAGTTCCCCGAGTTTCTTTTCAAGATCCTCGACGGAGAGAGCCTTGATGGCTGCAAGATCCTTCTTTTTCATTATGCGTCACCTCCAACTTCGAAATCGGATTTCTTAACGAACTTGGTTTTGATGGGAAGTTTGTGACCTGCAAGACGCATAGCTTCTCTTGCTATCTCTTCGGAAACGCCTTCCATCTCGAACATGATGCGGCCGGGTTTAACAACCGCTACCCAATACTCGGGAGAACCTTTACCGGAACCCATTCGGGTTTCAGCCGGTTTTTCGGTTATCGGCTTATCGGGGAAGATTTTTATCCAAACCTTACCGCCTCTTTTGATGTATCTCGTCATCGCGATACGGGCAGCCTCGATCTGGTTGGAAGTGATCCATGCCGGCTCGGTCGCTACAAGACCGTACTCGCCGGAGGACAGTTTGGTTCCTCTCGTCGCCTTACCGGTAAGACGTCCACGGTGAACTCTTCTATATTTTACTCTTTTTGGCATTAACATGGCGTCTTTCCTCCCTTACTTCGAGTTTCTTGCCTGCGTTGAGGATCTCACCTTTGTAGATCCAAACCTTTACGCCGATACGGCCGTAGGTCGTTGCGGCTTCCGCAAAGCCGTAGTCGATGTCGGCACGGAGCGTTTGCAGAGGAATGGTTCCCTCGTGATAATGCTCGGAACGTGCGATTTCGGCACCGCCGAGACGGCCTGCAACGTTGGTCTTTATACCCTTGGCGCCCGCTTTCATTGCTCTGTCGATAGCGGAACGGGTTGCTCTTCTGAAAGAAATTCTCTTTTCGAGGTCAAGTGCGATTCTTTCCGCAACAAGCTGTGCGTTAAGATCCTGTCTCTTTTCCTCAACGATAGTCAAAGCAACGGGCTTTTTGATGAGTTTTTCGATGCTCTGTCTGAGCTTTTCGATCTCGGTGCCGCCCTTGCCGATAACCGCGCCGGGTCTTGCACAATGAACGAATACCTTAACTCTTCCGCCGTTTCTTTCTATCTCGATTTTCGGAACTCCGGCAGATGCGATCTTCTTCTTGACGAACTTTCTGATCTTGTCGTCTTCAACGACGAGATCGCCGAATTGATCATCGCGAACAAACCATCTGGAATCCCAGTTACGGATAATGCCTACTCTCAGGCCGTGCGGGTTAACTTTCTGTCCCATAATGTCTGTCCTCCTATTCTTTCTCTGCCAAGATCATTGTGATGTGAGATGATCTCTTCAGTATTCTGTCGGCGCTTCCTCTTGCTCTCGCCATAACTCTTTTCATCGTTTTGGCGGGGTCGACGTAGCAAGTCTTAACATAAAGCTTGGAAACATCCATATTGTGGTTGTTTTCAGCGTTTGCCATTGCTGATTTCAGAAGTTTCAGCACCGGTGCGGCAGGCGCATTCGGAGTGTTCTGAAGAATCGCAACAGCTGTTGCGGCATCTTTACCTCTGATGAGGTCAAGAACTATCTTAACCTTTCTCGGGGTAATACGAAGATCCCTTAAATAAGCTTTTGCTTCCATAATTCTCGTTTACCTCCTTGCGCTTTACTTACCGTTGTTGGACGTCTTGGAACCTGCGTGGCCCTTGAACAGTCTTGTCGGTGCGAACTCGCCGAGTTTGTGTCCTACCATGTCCTCGGTTACATATACGGGAACATGCTTTCTTCCGTCGTGAACAGCGAAGGTGTGACCTACGAACTGCGGGAAGATGGTGGACGCTCTCGACCACGTTTTGATAACGCGCTTCTCGTTCGTCTTATTCATTTCTTCGACCTTTTTCATAAGCGATGCTTCGACGTAAGGTCCTTTTTTAATGCTTCTGCTCATATCTCAACACCTCCCGTTTATTTCGCGTTTCTGCGCTTAACTATGAATTTATCGGACTTGTTCTTCTTGGAACGTGTCTTGTAACCCATAGCAGGTTTACCCCAAGGAGTAACAGGGCCCGGTCTTCCGACGGGAGACTTACCTTCACCACCGCCGTGGGGGTGGTCGCAGGGGTTCATTACGGAACCGCGAACGGTAGGTCTGATACCCATGTGACGTTTTCTGCCGGCTTTACCGAGGTTTACGTTTTCGTGGTCGGAGTTGCCGACGGTACCTACGGTTGCTTTGCAGTTAAGAGCGATCATACGAACTTCGCCGGAGGGAAGTCTGAGCTGTGCGTAGCCGTTCTCTTTTGCCATAACCTGTGCATACATTCCGGCAGCTCTTACAAGCTGAGCGCCTTTGCCGGGGTGCATCTCTACGTTGTGAACGAGAGTACCGAGGGGAATGAATTCAAGCGGCAGGCAGTTGCCCGGTTTGATATCGGCTTCAACGCTGCTTCTGATCTTATCGCCTACGGAAAGTTTATCCGGAGCGATGATATACGCTTTTTTGCCGTCCTCATACTGAATGAGAGCGATGTTTGCGCTTCTGTTGGGGTCGTACTCGATAGATACAACCGTTGCTTCCGCATCGGTGGTGTTTCTCTTGAAATCTATCAGTCTGTACTTTCTTCTGACTCCGCCGCCCTTGTGACGAACGGTGATTCTTCCGTAGCTGTTACGTCCGGAATGTTTTTTGAGGCTTACGAGGAGCGATCTTTCGGGCTTCTTCGCAGTTATCTCTTCAAAAGTCAGAACGGACATTCCTCTTCTGGAGGGAGTCGTCGGCTTATAAACTTTAACTGGCATCTGTCTTCCTCCTTATTACGTCAAGCTGTCGAAGAACGGAATCGTCTTCGAATCTTCGGTGAGCGTGACGATCGCTTTTCTGTAAGCGGCGGTCTTGCCGGAGGTGTAACCTCTTCTGCGTTCCTTGCCTCTGCAATTCATCACGTTGACGGATTTAACTTTCGTACCCTTGAAAAGAGTCTCAACCGCTTCCTTGATCTCGATCTTGTTAGCGTCTTTTGCGACCTTGAAGGTGTACTTGCGTTGGCTACGCATAATGTCCATGGATCTCTCGGTCACAACCGGAGTAAGGATTATATCCTGTGTAAACTTACTCATTATGCATAAACCTCCTCTGTTTTATTTACGGCATCTTTCGTCATGATAAGAACGTCGTGTTTGATGATGTCGTATACGTTAAGGGTGTTGACGTAAAGAGTCTTAACGCCCTCGATGTTTCTTGCGCTGCTGATAACGATGTCGTTGGCATCGGATTTTGCGTCAACAACGATGAGAGCCTTTTTGCCCGCAGCGTTGAGAGCCGCAAGAACCTCAACCATTTTCTTGGTCTTCGGTGCGTCAAACGCAAGGCTGTCAACAACGATGAACTCCTCTGCCGCAACCTTGGAAGAGAATGCGGATTTGAGAGCAAGTCTCTTTGCTTTCTTGTTCATCGTGATTCTGTAGCTGCGCGGCTTGGGACCGAGCGCTACGCCGCCGTGCGTCCACTGCGGTGCACGGATGGAGCCCTGACGAGCACGGCCTGTGCCCTTCTGTCTCCAAGGCTTTCTGCCGCCGCCTCTGACTTCTGTTCTTGTCAGAGTAGACTGCGTTCCCTGACGCTGATTTGCAAGATACTGTTTAACTGCCTCGTGGATAACGATGGGGTTAACGGGAACAGCGAAAATTCCGTCATTGAGTTCGATGGTGCCTGCTTCGGCGCCTTTCATGTCATAAACTTTGTAATTCATCTGTTATATCCCCCTTCCTACGAGCGCTTTTTGACTGCGGTCTTAACTGCAACGAGACCGCCGTTGGGACCGGGTACGGCACCCTTGATGGCGATGAGGTTGTTTTCCGCATCAACTTTAACAACTTCAAGGTTCTGGATCGTAACCTGAACGCTGCCCATGTGTCCGGGCATGCCCTTACCCTTCATAACTCTGGAGGGGTCGGTGTTCGCGCCCATGGAACCCTGGTGTCTGTGGTAACCGGAAGTACCGTGCGAGGTCGGCTGTCTGTGGAAGCCGAGACGCTTGATGGTGCCCTGGTAACCGTGACCCTTGGAAACACCCGTGACGTCGATCTTGTCGCCCGCCGCGAAGGTGTCCGCTTTTATGATGTCACCTACGTTAAGTTCGGAGGAGTTATCAAGTTTGAACTCTTTAAGAACTCTCTTGTAAGCAACCTGTGCTTTGTCAAAATGACCCTTTCTCGGTTTAACGACCAGCTTTTCTCTGAGGTCTTCAAAACCGAGCTGTACGGCATCGTATCCGTCGGTGTCGGTCGTCTTCTTCTGCACAACAACGCAGGGACCGCACTCAACAACGGTTACGGGAACGACATTTCCGGCTTCCGTAAAAAGCTGCGTCATGCCGATCTTTCTGCCAATGATTCCTTTTTCCATTTTAGAATTACTCCTTTCGGTTATTGGTTGGCGTTTGCCAACTTGACCGCGTTCGATGTTTTCATCGACGGGAATAGCTTTTAGCGGTTAGCTATCATAAAACCTGTCATGGCAAAAGACAAATTAGTTTTTCTTATTGTTTGATTTCCATATCGACGCCTGCGGGAAGTTCGATTCCTATAAGCGCTTCAACGGCTTTCTGATTGGGTTTGATCACGTCGATAACTCTTTTGTGAGTTTTTGTCTCGAACTGTTCTCTGGAATCCTTGTACTTGTGAACCGCACGAAGAATGGTGATGACTTCGCGATCGGTCGGCAGGGGTACGGGACCGGAAACGGTTGCGCCGAATCTCTTTGCAGTTTCAACTATCTTTGCAGCTGACATATCAATGAGATTGTGGTCGTAAGATTTCAAGCGGATTCTGATCTTTTCCTGTTTAGCCATTGTAAATGTTCGCCTCCTCATATTATTCGGGTCTCTGCCCTGATTTTTATGGGCTTTCAAGACCCATCAAAGTATGGAGATGAATAACCGAACACTCAAAGCCTGATCTTATGTGTTTTTCTTGCCTTTGTGCAAAAAAATGCCGGGACAAGGCAAACCTATCCCGAACCATAAAACTTGCCGAGTGGTAAAGCGGCGTGCGCATTTTCTCACGGCGAGAGTAATTGTCGCCGTTTCGCAACGTGAAAACGCGGTTGTCGCATTACATCAACTAAATTCGGTATTTCATCCAATGTGTTGGATAATGCTCGCGCGGAATTCTCTGTCACCTTTACCGGGGTGAATTTCAGTAACCTCCGCGGTCATCGCACCTTTTGCATTTTTGCCATGCAAGTTATTATAACATATATTATATATGCTTGTCAAGCCAAAAACTGCATTTTCTCAACTTTTTAGGTGAATTTTTTGTAACATTAAGCCTGTTTTCGGGCCGATTTTCATTTTTGTAACTTTTCAACAATCTTTTACGGTAAAATTCTACCCTGTAAACAAGACTTTTCGCACACACGGAACGGTGAAAACGCTCAAACAGAACTTTAAAACACGATTTTGAATATACTCAATAAAACCACCCCAAAAGTAATTTCGCAGAAATTTTCAGTACACACGGTTCGGCGGAAATGTCAAAAAAAATGGTGTGTTTCCAAGACAGACACAAACAGAATAGTACTCAACCTTAAAAGTAAGATTCAACTTTAAAAGTAAAAACAACACTCACCCAAAAAGTTCGGCACACGCGGCAAGGTGGGAACGTTCAAATTAAAAAATATATACGCACGCATACGCGCGCGTATATATAATTAAGGTAGACAAGTTATTTTTTTGTCATGTATTGCCGTGCCGAAGCATTCCGACCGTCAATACGAGAACAGAGACTTTTTTCAAAAATCCGTCAGGCGACAGGACGATATACTCAACTCAAAGAGTCGATTCTGCCCGCGACAAAAAAGAACAATATCATCGCATCAGCTATATCTACAGAGTCATCGGCGTTAAAATCACAAACATTCAATTGTTCTTCCGCGAGTTTTTGCCGCCCCGCAACGTGATAGAAAAGAAGCATTGCGTCCTCAATATCAACGCCTTTATCGCCGTTTATATCGCCTAAAATGATATCAATCTCTATGTCATCATTCGGATCCGAAGATTCGTATTCGGTATAATCAAGGCATATCCACCCTGTCTTGCCGTCATATGAGATCTTGCCCCACACGCCGCTTATCTCCGTAACCTTAACGGTGGTTTCGTCACGGAGCGAACCTATAACGTCGCCGGAAATCGGAGCGGAGCGAACTCTCAAAGTCGTACCAGCACAAGTAACAATGTATGTACCCGGGCAATAATCGACCGTCAGCGTAAGAGTTTTCGCCGCGGCTTTTCCGCCGGCGTTGCGTGCGGTAACATTTACAAGGTATGTTCCGCCGAGGGTAACTTCTATCGAAAGATTGTCTTCCGAAACGACAGTATTCAGAACTTCCAGACTCTCCACGGAGTTCTTGACCGTCACCGTTACAACATACTCAACATTCGCATCGGAAGAAAATTTCAAATTCAATTTATCAGAAAGTTTTACCTCCGATACATCGACAACGACAGAACACGTTGTCGGAGCAGTGCAAGTGGCATATTCAAGAGAAATCCAGCCTGTTATGTTTTTATAAGTGATTTTGCCCCATGAACCGTTCACCTCGGTAACGTTCACAACGGTCCCGTTGTCAAGTTGCCCCACTATCGCTGCCGATGTGGAGGCGCTTGCTCTAACGTTAAGCGGGATATTCGACGTGTCTGACGTATGGACCGTATATACGCCCGGCAAAAAAGACGACGGAGTATCGGGAGTTTCGGTCGAACCGCTCGACTCTTTCAGCGCATAAGGCGCCGAATAAGTATAAGAGAATTTCGACTTCAATTCGGAAACGGTTTTTCTTCCCCATCTGATTTCACAGCCGCGGGAAACACCGACGCCGTTGGCGTCGCCGAAATAAACATATCCGTCTTTAATCGCAGTTACAAAGATGTAATGCTCGGAGCCGTAATAACCGGTATAAACAACAATGTCACCTGGTTTTATGGCATCAAAAGAATACGCTTTTGCTCTTTTTCTCGCTGATACGCCGTAAGCGTCATAAGCAAGTTTAAGAACAAAGCCCCAACATTGGATGGCATTTTCAAAACTGTTGCAGCCGCAAGTTCCGTACCAACTGCAAGCGCTGTGATGCGTGCAGGGTTTATCCGTCCAACCGTCGGGATTGTTGGCTCCCGAACCGTGATTCCAATACTTTCCGTTCGGGAACTTTTCCATAAGTTCGTCAACCGTCAGCAGTTTTGCTTTCGACGCCGCCTGAGAAACGACAATACCGGATGCAAGCGTAACGGTCATAATAAACGCCATAAGAAAGGCGAATATTCGTTTTCGCATAAAATGCAACACCTCCTATTTTACCGTCCCCTCGGACGCCCCTTGCGTCTCGACAGTGCGACGTTACCCTCGGTTCATTGACTTCGGGCATAGAGAAGAATTATTCGTCGCGGGGTACGATATAAAACAGCCGTGCAAGCGTCTGAAACAAAAAAGTTTTCGACGCCGAGTTTTTAAAAGGCAGACCACAAAACCGCGCTTCTCCGACGCGCTCTGTTCATGGTTTCACGGTCATGCCGATTTACACGACATATGTATTATATCACAAAAACCGCTCTGCGTCAAGCAAACGGGCGGCATTGGAGGATATTGTCAAATTTTAAAAAGAAAAATTTCTAATCACTGACACGGATTACGACGCACAAAACCGCACGCTTCTAAAGTGCAAAAACTGTGCAAAAAGCCATAACGGCGGGAATCAGAAGCCGTCCTGATCCCCGCCGTTAGGCATTCTTCCCTCGAAATCGAAAGAATATTTCGTATGAAAGTTTTGAAAGTTGTTTTTAATATAAATGACTTGTCAATATTTCGAAACTTTGAGTCTTACTATAACAAGCGCTTTCTGTGCGTCCCCGCTGCCGTCAAGAACAAAGTAATCGACAAGTTCGTCGCCGACTTCGCTTATAAGGTTTATCTGCGGCAGATAGGTCGTAAACAGCATTATGTCGCCGTTGTTGGTTCTCGGCATATACACAGTCTTTTCGGCATTGTTCAGATTGTCGAGTCCCGCAACGGTCATAAAGCAGATATAACCGTATTCGTCGTTAACGTATCCGTCAACGGTCTTGCTGAGTATATCGAGAACACTCTGTTCCGAATAAGTTCCGTAATTCGGAATTTCCGAACCGTCGGTGAGATATTTGATATAATTTTCGGTAATATAATCCGATTCGTTCTCCGTCGTCTGTTTTGACGATGCCTGTGCAGCTGCATCGGGAACATCTCTCGAAATATATTCACCGAGAGACTTCTGCCGTTGTTCCAAAGAGAATGCGCTGAACACGACAGCAAAAACTATAAGCAGACAGGCGGCAATGGGCGCCGCGACACGCATAACGCGGTTGAACGGGATAACGGTTTTCTTCTTTTCCGGCAGAGCCGATATACGCGCCATAACCGACGAGGTGAAGTCTTCGTCGAGTTTCGGACTGCGGTCGCGAAGCGTTTCTTTTATAAATTTTGCGTTTTCATATTCGCGGCAACAATTTTCACATTCCGAAAGATGCAGGAAAAACGCGCTTCTGACATCTTCCGACGCAGAATTATCAAGTATTTTGTCGATACAACCGTCAAAATCTTCACATCTGAATTTCATATGTTTTTTCCCCTTTCTTTCGTTCTCATTATTTTAGACGAAGCAAATCGTTAAAAGTTCCGTCATTCCGATAATTTTTTTCGCAAACTTTCACGCGCTCTGTTTATACGGGATTTGACAGTGCCTTCTCTGACGCCCGTCATCTTTGATATTTGCTCATAACTGAATCCGTGAACGTCTCTGAGTTCAATCATTTTTCTCTGTTCTTCGGGCAATTCCGCAAGAGCCGCAAATATTTTTTTACGCAGAGAGGTTCTTTCAAACGCTTTTTCGGGCTGCGTTTCTTCTGCGGCTCTCAAATTCCGCATTTCCGAATCGTCTTCATCAAAAAGGCTTTTCGAGTCGGGCGTTTTTCCGCTCTTCCGACAAAAATCAAGAGCCGTATTGTAAGCGATTCTGTAAAGCCACGTCGAAACGGAGCTTGTGCCGTTAAAGGAAGCGATCGACGTATATGCTTTAACAAAAGTGTCCTGTGCAAGATCTCTTGCGTCCTCTTCATTCCGAACAACGGAAACAATAACGCGGAACACGTTTTCCTGGTTGTCACGGACAAGCCGTTCAAAGGCGTCGTGATCTCCGTGTCTCAATTTTTTTAACTCTTCGCCGGTCAAGTCCGTCACCTCCGTTCGGCATTGTTTTTTTGATTAACTGCATATTTATATTGCACCCGTCGGTGCTTGTTACCGTTCATTCATAAAATCGGTAAGCAAATTTTCGACTTCATTAAAAGTCTTTGCCGAGAATACGGCATTTTTGATTTTTGCGGCGCCGTGCATACCTTTCAGATAATACGCAAGATGTTTGCGCGCTTCGGGAATAGCGACTTTTTCACCCTTTATCAGGCACATATCACGAACTTGTTCCAAAGCCACGGTCAACCGCGTTTTTTCGTCAAATTCGGAATAGCTGCCGCTCTGTATATAACTTTTTATCTGTTCGAATATAAAAGGATTGCCAAGCGCTCCCCTGCCGACGGCGATACCGTCAACCCCCGTTTGCTCATACATATTTTTCGCATCTTCGGGGCTGAACACATCTCCGTTTCCGAAAACAGGAACAGATACTGCGGACGTTACCGCGCGGATGATATTCCAATCGGCTTTTCCCGAATAAAGTTGTGCTTTCGTTCTGCCGTGAACTGTAATGCTTTTTGCTCCCGCTTCTTCGCACATGACACCGAACTCTACGGCATTTATATGCTTTTCGTCATATCCCGAACGGAATTTGACGCTGACGGGAAGTTCGGTTGCGGAAACTACCGCACGAATAACGCTTTCCGCCTTTTTCAAATCTTTCATAAGAGCGCAGCCGTCTCCGTTGTTGACTATTTTCGGCATAGGGCAGCCCATATTTATGTCTATTCCCGCAGGCGACAGTTTTGAAACTTCCTTTGCCGCAAAAGCCATTATTTCCGGCTCCGAACCGAATATCTGGACAAGAACAGGCTGTTCGAAAGGTTCAAAAGCGAGCAATGTTGCCGTTTTTTTATCCGAATAAAAAAGCCCTTTTGCACTCACCATTTCGGTGGTTACGATATCCGCGCCGAAACGTTTGCAAACACGACGGAACGAGCCGTCCGAAAAACCCGCAAGCGGAGCAAGCGCCGTTTTGAAAATTGACATAGCCGAAATAACCCTTCGGAAAAATTTTTCAGAATATATTTTTTCACGTTTTGAGAATTTTCTATTGACATTTATCGCAGTGTGTGATATAATACATTCGCAATAAAGTGAAAGGAGGATCCCGATGCTGTTCGGAAAGGGATATGAAGAACCCGAAAAAAAGGTCTTCGACAAATCAAAAATACTGCGTCTCGGAACAGAGGGGAAATGGTGCACGTTCACAGGGCATCGTCCGACAAAGCTCGGAATCAAGAGCGAAAGGGATCACCTTTGCGAGGATATAAAGCTCGGGCTTAAACGCGAGATAGCGATAGCCTGCGAACTCGGTTACAGAAACTTTATAACAGGCATGGCACTCGGAGCCGACACATGGGCGGCGCAGGAAGTGCTGCGTTTCCGCTATATTTACGGATTACGTAACGAAACGCTGAAATTGTTTGCCGCCGTGCCGTTTGACGGACAGGAGTTGCAATGGACCATGGCGCAGCAGCAACGATACCAACAGATACTTGCAAACTGCGACGGCGTTTTCTATATAAGTTCCTCGGGCAACGCGGGAGCATATATGGCACGAAACATTTATATGACCGACCACGCAACGCGCCTTATCGCCGTCAGCAACGGTTCCGCGGGAGGAACTCTGCGAACGATAAACGCGGCAATAGAACGGGGAATGGAGATACGGATAATCAACTGTCTGAAAGACAGGATAATGTCTACAACCACTCTTGACTACTGACTTTTCCGTGTTATTCAACCGATTTCAAGGACTCGACCATATCTATGTTTTTGAGACGGAAGTGCATGACCAACGCGACAATGACGGAGAAAACGATAGTCATTGCAAAAGCGAACAGATAACTTATCGGATGTATCTGCCTGCCGAACATAACGGCATCGACCTCGGCGGTCACGATTATGAACCGATGCAAAAATATCCCGAGAACAAGTCCGAGTCCGCTGCCGAGCAATGTCAAAACGACGTTTTCGCGGTAGACGTAACCCGCGACCTCTTTATCTGTGAACCCGAGAACTTTTATGGTCGCTATCTCCCGAGTGCGTTCGGTAATGTTTATATTGGTAAGATTGTAAAGAACAATAAACGCCAACAGGCTTGCGCAAACGATGATAAGAATAACGACGGATATCAGACCTTTAAGCACTTTGTTGAAGTGATCTCTCATATCGAAGAATTTCGAAAGTCCGAGAACATTATCCGTTCCGATTATCTCGGAACAGGTCGCCTCTATATCAGTTCCATCACGGAATATTCCCCAAACGGTCTCATATTCGGGTCTTCTTCCCACCGCGGCCTCATACTGTTCGGGCGTTGCGTAAACATAACTGTACAGATAATTTTCCGTTATACCGCCGACCGTGAACTCATATGTATTCATTCCGTCGGGGCAAACGGATATCTTATCTCCGACAGAGATACCGAATTTATAAGACAGTTTTTCGGTGATAACAACGCCGTCCGCAGACGGGAAATCAATCTGTTTATGTGTGATACGGTCTCGGAACACGATAAAATCATTCAGTTTTTCGGAATTCTCGGGAACGACCAAATATATTCCGAAAGACGCATCGTCGGTTTTCAAGTCTGCGCTCTGCTGATAAACATAAATATCTTCGCCGAGGTCATCGGCAAGCGTCTTGTTCAGAGCAGTATCTTCATCGGAAGATGAAGGGTTTGAGGTTTTTATGACAACGTCATATTTCTGAATCTCATCGAACTGTTTGGGCAGAATATCTCCTATCGAGTCGCGAAGACCGAAGCCCGTAAGCAACAGCGCCGTACAGCCCGAAATGCCTATCAGCGTCATAAAAAATCTTTTTTTGTATCTTATCAGATTCCTTGCGGAAACCTTGTGGGAGAAAGACAATCTCTTCCATATCGGTGTTATCCGTTCAAGGAATACTTTTTTGCCGCTTGTGGGCGGTTTCGGACGCATAAGTTGCGCGGGAACACTTGAAAGTGCAGCAAAACACGCCCAAAACGTAGTTACACACATACACAAAACGGCAACGGAAGAAGCCAGAACCGCATATTTGACGTTGAATTCAAGAACGACGGAAAATTCGTCGTACATCATCGTGTAAGTTTTTATTATAACGGTCGGGAATATCCAATATCCGAACAAAACTCCGACAATCGAACCGCTGAGACTCGAAAGTCCCGCATACACAAGATACTTCCCCGCAATCGCGACCTTGCCGTAACCGAGCGCTTTCAGAACGCCTATCTGAACTCTGCGTTCCTCAACCATTCGGGTCATTGTTGTTAAGCACACAAGCCCCGCAACGATAACAAAAAATACGGGAAAAACGCCCGAAATCGCGTCTATTTTATCAGAATTGTCGCTGAAACCCGAATATCCCGTATTATCGGTTCTCGAATATACATAATATGTAGGGCGTTCAAGTTTTTCGAGGTCTGCCCTGCCCTCGTCGATTTTTTTCTGCGCATCGTTAATTTCATTGTCGGCATCGGCTTTCGACTTTTCATACTCTGCGCGGGCGGAAGCCATATCCGCATCGCCTTTTTTAATACTCTTTTTTGCGGCTGCAAGTTCCGCAGCCGAATTATCAAGACTTGCTTTTGCGGAAGCAAGTCTTTTTTCCGCGGCGTCAAGTTCGGCATATCCGCCGTCTATTCCCGCTTTCATTTCGGCAAGTTTTTTTCCCGCCTCGGAAAGTTGCTGTCCGAACACGTCGAGTTCCGCTTTTTTGTTTTCATACTCCGCACGGTATGCGGGAGCGTCGGGTGAACCCGCGTCTTCAAGAGATTCAACGTATTTCAAAAGTTTCTCAAGAGAGGCAAGCGAAGCCTGATAAGAAGAAACGGAAGCGTCATATTCCGATTTTTTTGCTTTATATACGTCATTCAGTGCTTCGAGCTTTTCCACAGTTGCGGGCTTCGCCGTCACAAAATCATTATAAGATTTTTCATATTGCGCCAGCGCGGAATTGTACTTTTTCAAACCGTCCGAATAAGATTTTTTTGCAGAAGCGAGTTTGGTTTCGCCCTGCTCTATTTCTGCAAGAGCTGCCGCAAGTTTTTCCTCCGCTTCGGCTTTCTTGTCGTCAAGTTCTTGTTGCGAATCGTTTATTTTTTTCGAATATTCCTCGTAAATGCTTTCATAGCGAACGCCCTCGCGCTCGGAAGCGAACTCTTCCACGCGGTCCTGTGCGGCAGCGACAAGCGACTTGTATTCGTCACCGTAACAAACGAGTTCTTTCGCACCCTTTACAATTGCGACTATCTCAAAATAATATTCACTGTCAAAAGCAGATGAAGGAACGCAAACAAATCCGTCCAAAGAACCGTTTCCGATATTCGTGTTTCCCCTTTCGAAAGAAAGATATATCGGGCTTCTGATATATCCGGTAACAGTAAGCGTTTTTGGTGTCAGCGCATCCGTAACAGTCTCGGAATTTTCGGAAGAAACGGCAATTTTATCGCCTATTTCAATTTTGGAAGAAAGTCTTGAATCGACCGCACACTCGTCGCTTTTTTCGGGGAATGTACCCTCTGTAAGAAGAAACGAGTCTATGCTTCCGGCATCTTTTTCAAAAACGCGGAGGGACAACTGACCCACATCGGAATCAAAAAGCGCATCCGTTGTATGCGTTGCCTCAACTTCCGACAACTCGCCGTATTTTCGGAGTTCGACGACGTCTTCTTCCGTAAAACCGACGGTCGAAACAAGACGCAGATCATAAAAATTCAGACCGTCATAATATGCGTCCGCAGATTTTTTCATGACACGGCTTGAAACCTTGAGCCCGGCAAAAAGCCCGACGCCCAAGGCGACTATCGCAAATATTGAAATAAACCTGTTGAAGGTGTTTTTTATTTCTTTAAAGAAATCCTTAAAAAGTACCGAACTCATTTTTCCTGTTTTTTCAATCGAAATTATTTTGGGCAGAAACTACCATTCAAGACTCATAACGTCCGCGGGCGCGGGGTTTGCGTGCATACTCTCGACTTTTCCGTTTTTTATCTTTATAACTCGGTCCGCCATTGCCGTCAACGCCTGATTGTGAGTTATAACGATAACCGTCATTCCCGTTTTTCTGCAAGTGTCCTGCAAAAGTTTCAGCACCGCTTTTCCCGTGTTATAGTCCAACGCTCCCGTCGGTTCGTCGCAAAGGAGCATTTTCGGATTTTTGGCAAGCGCGCGGGCAATGGAAACACGCTGTTGTTCGCCGCCCGAAAGTTGAGACGGAAAATTGTGCATCCTGTTTTCAAGACCGACGTTTTTCAACACTTCTTCGGGAGAAAGAGGATCTTTGCATATCTGAGACGCAAGTTCAACATTTTCTTCCGCCGTCAGGTTATTGACCAGATTATAAAATTGGAACACGAACCCGACATCGTAGCGGCGATAGTAAGTCAGTTGTTTTTTTGAAAAAGCGGACACTTCCGTACCGTCTACAACCACCTTGCCCGACGTGCATGAATCCATACCGCCGAGAATGTTCAGAACCGTAGTTTTTCCCGCGCCGCTCGGACCTACAATGACGCAGAATTCGCCCTTTTCTATCGCAAAGTCAACGCCGCTGACAGCCTCGATGGTGACTTCACCCATTTTATATATTTTCTTTACGTCGTGAAACTCGATAAAACTCAATTTAAACCTCCGCTAAATACGCTTGCGTCGCATAAAACTCATCGACGGAACGGGATTGGGATAAGGAATAAGCACCGTCATTTCCGGGTGCGGTGCGGCAAGAATGGGTTCTCCCTCGCCGTCAAACATTTTTTCGACAACGATTTTTTGCGAACTCTTTCCGGGAATCAAAAACTCGCACTCGTCGCCGATAACGAATTTGTTGCGCTGGCTCAGAACCACACATCCGCGCACATAATCGTAACCCGTAACTATACCCGAAACCTCATAATCCCTTATGTAACCCGACTCGTTGAAATTCATCGACTCGGATTTTTGGTCTCCGTAATAAAAGCCCGTAAAATACGGTCTGTGGCTGACCTTGCAGACCTCTTCACGAAGTTCGGGAAGTATACGCTCATATTCTCCGAGGTCTGAGAAGCAGGCATCTATCGCACGTCTGTACGCGGCAACAACGCACGCCACATAGTATTCGGTCTTTACTCTGCCCTCAATTTTGAAACTCGTTATTCCCGCGGATATAAGGTCGGGAACATGGTCTATCATGCAGAGGTCTTTTGAATTGAAGATAAACGTGCCCGTATCGGTCTCTTCAACAGGCATATACTGACCCGGACGTTTTTCCTCCACAAGATTGTATTTCCAGCGGCACGCCTGCGCGCAGTTACCGCGATTGGCGTCCCTGCCCGTCATGAAGTTGGAAAGCAAGCATCTGCCCGAATGGGAAACACACATCGCGCCATGGACAAACGCCTCTATTTCAAGCGAACCGGGCGTCCGAAGCCGAATTTGCGTTATTTCGTCAAACGTCAACTCACGGGCAAGCACCACACGCTTTGCGCCGAGCCTGTACCACGCAAGACAGTCTGCATAATTGCTTATATTCGCCTGCGTCGAGACGTGAAGTTCCATTTCGGGGCATTCGTCGCGGATCATCATAAAAAGCCCAAGATCGGAAACTATCAGCGCATCGACCTCGATTTTTTTCAAAAATTGAAGATAATCCGAAAAGCGTTCTATCTCGTCGTTGCGCGGAACGGTATTGCAGGCAACGTAAACACGAACGTTACGCCTGTGCGCGTAATCGACGGCGCGAGCAAGATCCGCGCGCGGAAAATTTGCGACGGCGGTACGCAAAGAAAACTCTTCGCCGCCGACATAGACCGCATCTGCGCCGTATTCAACGGCGTAACGAAATCTTGTATAATCCCCTGCGGGCGCAAGCAATTCAGGCTTTGCAAAGTTCATATCATACCTCAAAAAAACGGTTATTTACCAAAAATATCTTTCATCAAAGAAAAAGAAGAACCCGACAAGAGCATCGCCAACAATGCGGAGGCGCCTATCAGAACAAGTTGAACTGTAACAGTCGTCAACAAAAACGTTTTGGCTGTTTCGGGTTGAAGATTTCCGTTTTCTCTGCGCACAATGGCATATACTGCGGCTATCAGAAGTCCGACCACGGGCAGCAAAATGCAGACAATGCGAAGCGCGGCGGGAATCTCCATTTTCTCTTTCTCGTCAAACACCTGTGCGGCGGGTCTGCCGCGGACAATAAGTTCAAACCCGCATTCATCGCATTTTTTACGGTTCAACTCATCAAATTTTTTGCCGCAGTTCGGGCACATCTTGAATTTTACGGAAACATCGAGTTCACAACCGCAGGAAGCGCATGTTTTTGCTTCGTAATCATTGATTTTTCCGCATTCGGGACATATCTTTTTCATCGTTCTTTCGTCCCCGTTCTGACACTTACGGTCACCCCGTCGCTTATCGGAAGTATAACCGTTTTCAGCGAAATATCCGCTTCCAATTCACGCAAAAACTCCGCAAGACGCTTAACAATGGTCTTGTTGCGTCTGATGTCGGGTATGCCCGTCGCGACCATTCCGTTAAAAAGCACGTTGTCGGCAACTATAACGCCCTCATCGGCAAGCAAGCGCTCCGCTTCACGCAAAAACACTGGATACTGTCCTTTTGCGGCGTCTATAAAAATCAAATCAAACGTTCCGTCGAGAGTCGGAAGCAGTTCCACGGCGTCTCCGATAAGCATTTTTATCTTGTCCCTCGCACCGAACTCCCGAAGATTTTTCTTTGCGGGTTCTATCATAACGGGGTTGCGTTCGACAGTCACAATATCCGCGTCGGGGCAAGCGTCGTGCATAAGAAGCGCCGAAAAGCCTATGCAAGTGCCTATTTCAAGAATCCGCTTCGGTTTTCTGACGCGGCACATAATTTCAAGCATATCCGCCGTTTCGGGTTCCGCTATCGGATATTTTTCTTCCCTTGCGCGGCGTTCAAGGTCTCCGAGAGCGTCCGTCCGCTCTCTTCGAAGCAGCCGCATATATTCGGTTATATGTCCGAAAACAAGTCCGTCTTTATCCATTTGAATGATTTCTGCGCCATTCGTTAAATTCCGCCGCGTTCCGCTCGTGTTCTTCAAGCGTTCTCGCAAACTTTGTCACGCCGTCTCCGACATAGCAGAAGTAATAATAATCCGTCTCCGCCGGTTTCAGCGCCGCCATAAAGCAAGCGGCGGTCGGGTTGCATATCGGGGTCGGTGTCAAGCCCGAATAATAATAGGTGTTATACGGATCATCCGTGTTTATCTGTTCATACGTCAGCGAATAAGTGCGCTCCGCTTTCGGGATTTTGTAACTGTAACAAGCGTCGCTTTGAAGTTTTATTCCCGCGTCAAGCCTGTTATGGAAGACAGAGGAAATCTTGTCTATATAATCATACCCGCCGCCCTCTTTTTCGATTATAGAAGCAAGGGTCAGTATCTCATAGAAGCTGTATTTGCTCTGCGACAGAAGCGTTTTGACCTCATCGGTCATAACCTTTGAGTCAAAGTGGTCTATAAGTTTTTGAAGTGCTTCTTTCTCTGTCGTATCGGTATAAAACTCATAAGTATCAGGATACAGGAAGCCTTCAAGTCGGTTTTCCTTGTTCTTTTCGGGAATATAATCATACCCGAAGTCGCTTTCCGATATCGCCTTGGCAAAGCCCTCTTCCGTGCCTATGCCGTTTTCGATGAATTTTGCGACAATATCGCTGACTTCGCTGCCCTCCGAGAAGCGAATGGTAACCGTTTCACGGGTCTTTACTTCGTGATTGATTATCGCTTCATATATTTCGGCGTAACTCATCGAAGTTCGCAGCTCAATATCGCCGCTTCTGAAACCCTTTGAAAAATCGTACCGAGCGCAGACCAGATCATAAAAGAATTTATACCGAACCACACCCGCGTCGACAAGTTTATCCGCTATTGTATCAAAAGTCTCCGAGTCGGAAAGAGTTATCGTTACGGTTTTGTCCTCTTTTTCGTTTCCCGTTCTGTCGCGGTTCATGTCAACGATGAAAAGCACACCTGCAACAACAAGCGCAACCGCAAGCAGAACAGCAACCAAAGCAATTACTTTGCCCTTGCTCTTTTTCTTTTTTCTGCGGCGGGAGTTTCTTCTTTCCCGTTCGTTTCTGTAATCGTCTCTTGCCATGAAGAACCTCCATCGACGGACTTTCTGCCCGCCCTTTTAAGATTTTTGCGGCTTTTTCTTATCGTCACGCTTAAAATGAAATATACGGCGATAAGGAAAACAAGTCCCGCGAAATAAATCATCAGACCCGTCAATTCAATTTCCGAAAGAATGTCTGAATAATACGAAAGCGCATAACTGAGAATGTTGTTGATAAAATGCAACGCTATGGCGGCATATACGCTTCCCGTCAGTTTGACAACCAGACCGAAGACAAGCCCCGCAAAAAACGTTGTCAGGAAATAAGGGTCGAGTCCGTGCATGAACGTAAAAAGAAACGCGCCCCATACAACGTGAAATATCTCACTTTTTTCAGTCATAAACGACTGCAAAGCACCGCGGAAGAACAACTCCTCGTAAACGGCGGGAAGCAAAACGGCGGTTATCATCAGAACCGCATAATTGCCGTTTGTCAAAGCGACCGTGTTTTTTGTTATGTTTATCCCGACAAATCCGTAAAACGCATCGGCAAGAGAGTTGAGCATAAACGCGCCGAAAGCGAGTACAAAAAGGCAGCCCAATATTGCGCCGACATCGCGGAAACGCACCATTTTCATTCCGAAAAACTTTTTGTAAGAAGAGTCGGGAGAAAGTTTTTTCAGCAGATACGACGCACCCGCAAACAGCGCAACGCCGACTACGCTGATTACGATTTCTTTATAAGGAAAATCAAACAGACCGAGAACGGTCAGAACGGCGCACATGATAAGCGAAAGTACGCCCGTAAATACAGTTTGTCTCATAAAAATCCCTTTTACCTGAGCCGGAACAAGCCCTCGTCCGTTATAAGAATATCTACACGGACATCAAATCTTCCGCGCGGAAGTTTCTTTTCGATATTGTCGGCATAGCATATTCCTATGCGGGTACCTCTGAACGACGTCAGAAATCGGTCATAAAACCCGCCGCCGTAGCCCATGCGATAACCCTCGACATCGTAAGCAAGCGCGGGAACTATGCAAATATCCGAATTGCCCGATTTATATTCGGGGGCGGTGGATATGGGTTCAAGGATATTGAACGCGGACGGACGAAGCTGTGAAAGGTCGTCGATGTAGTGATACGTCATACGTCCTTTATCCAGACACCTCGGATAAAGAATCTTTTTTCCGCTGTTCAATGCGTTTTGAAAAATCCCGACGGTCTCTATCTCGATAGGCGTCGCGGAATAGAGAAGCACCTGTTCGGCGCGTTCAAATGCGTTGGTCGAAAGGAGATTGCGGCAGACTTTTTCGTCTTTCAAGACTTTTTCTTCTTCGGACATTTCGGCGCGAGCCGTCTTGTACTTTTTTCTGAAAAAGCTTTTCAGATCCCTTATGTTCGACATAATTACCTCATCTGATGGACTCGCAGAGTTCGTCCGCGGTCTGTTTGTCTTTCATTATCTCAACAAGCTTCAATCCGAATTCAACGGCGGCGCCCGCACCGACGGCAGTCACTATGTTGCCGTCACGGACAACTCTTTCGCCCGTCATTATCTGCGCACCTGTAAGATATTTTTCAAAACCGGGGAAGCAGATTGCTTTTTTGCCGACAAGAACGTTTCTTTTTCCGAGAACCATGGGAGCGGCGCATATCGCGGCAAGATAACGGTTCTTTTCCACGCAATGTCTGACAAGCATATCCGTTCTCGGATGCTCGTCCAGATTCTTTGCGCCCGGCATACCTCCCGGAAAAACAAGCATTTCCATATCTCTTATGTTTATTTCGGAGAGCGTCAGATCCGCCATAACATTTATGCCGTGAGCGCCCTTGACATATAATTTCTCGGTAACGGAAACAAGTCTTGTTTCAACTCCCGCTCTGCGGAGCATATCGCACGGGGCAAGAGCTTCAAGTTCTTCAAAACCGTCCGCAAGCAAAATATAAACCATATTTCTTCCTCCGAATATCAGAATTCTTTCTTCACTATCTCATATATTGTGTCCGCTATCTCGTCAACGCTTTTGACGTTTCCGTCGGAGTCGAGACACTCTATGCGGCGCATATATCCGTGGTCGCACGCAAAAGTCGCGGTCTTATAACATTTTTCAAGATACGACAGGTCTTTTTCGTGAATGTCCTTTTTCGTTTCGTCCCCGTCGTAACGTTTTTCCACCTGTTTGACGGCGGCGGAGGGAGGAACGTCGAGAAACAGCACGGCATCGGGTCTCGGAAGTCCGAGTTTGTCAAACTCAAAATCATAAAGCCAATCAAAAAATTCGAGAGCCTCTTCCCCCTCCAATTTCGAGCCCTGATGTATCAGATTGGACGAAACATAGCGGTCGCTCAATATGGTTGCGCCGTTTTCGTAATCTTTACCCCAGTCTTTTTTGTATGCGGCATATCTGTCAACGGCAAAAAAGGTCGATGCGGCAAAGGCGTTAACATCGGACGGGTGCGAACCGAACTCTCCCGCAAGATACATCCGAAGCAAAGCGGAAGACGGTTGATCATACTGCGGAAAACGTATATGCATGGACGTTCTGCCGTCGCGTTTCAGCCTTTCGACAAGAGCATTGACCTGCGTTGATTTTCCGCTGCCGTCAATCCCCTCTATAACAAATAGTTTTCCCATTTTTCATTCTCCGAGTTTATCGAATTTTTCTCTTACCTGCGCAGTCTTTCCGCAGCACATCTTCTTTTCTGGGCAAGGACCTTTCAGGCATCTCGGACCCGCATTTTTGAAAAGGGTCGGACACGCTTTGCGGACAAGCGCAAGCATTTGCGTGGCAACGTCGCGTATTTCCCATTGGGCGCGCTCACAGCAGCGAAGTTCAAAGAAGTTCATCAGACTGCGGGCATTCATCGTCATTATCATTTTTGTGTCGCAGGCATTTGGCAGAACAAAACGCGCGTCTTCAAGAACTGCTCGTCCCGCCGTTTTTTCCGCCGCAGCGGCGTCCATACCGCCTGCAACAAGTTCCGCCGCTTCCGCTTTTGCAAGGGCTTGGGCTATTCGGTCATAAGATTCCTGCGCGCTCTTCATAGCCTTCTCAAATTCGGCTTTTGCTTCGGGACATTTTTCAACGCGGGGAGGAACGACAAAATCAAACGCATTTTCGCGGACATATCTTTGGCTCTGAACGCTGAACGATGCGATACGGTGACGGGTTATCTGCGCAAGAAGCGCACGGCTCACACCCTCTATCGCAAAAGTGAAATAAGCGTGTTCAATGGGGCTTTCATGTCCCATGTCCACAAGTTTTGTAAGAAACTTTTCCGTTTCCTCGGGCGTTTGTTTTTCCATTATCGCATCTATATCCGCCGCCGAATAGCAAAGTTTTGCGGCACTTGCGACAATAACCTGCGCTTCGGGCGTATAAGCAAGAAGTTCGACTCTCATTTTTATTCCTCCACCGAAAAAACGGCATTTTATATATTATAATCTATTTTATATTATATCACATAACCCGCGATATGGCAATAGCGGAGCGGAAATTTATCCGAAAAAATATTTATCCGAACCGAAAATTTGCTTTCGGCTCGGATAAAAAGTCATTAAAAGTTTGGATTTAATGTGTTCTATTTCATTTCTTTCAGAACTTCGAGCAGGAACTCCCACGTTCTGTTAAGAGACGAAACGCTCAGTTTTTCTCTCGGAGTATGTATATCAAAAATGTCGGGGCCGAACGAAACGCAGTCAAGTCCGGGCATCTTTTCGGAGAAAAGACCGCATTCAAGTCCGCCGTGAATGGCGGTTATAACAGGCTTTTTGCCGAATTTCTTTTCATATACATCGGCGCAGAGTTTCAATATCGGGGAATCCGACTTGAACTCCCATGCGGGATACTCACCGAAATAACTTACGGTGCCGCCGAGAAGAGCCGTCATGCGGGTCAGTCTCTTTTTAAGCATTTCTTTTTGAGAAGAAACGCTGCTTCGAACGCAGAAAGACGCCGAAACTTCGTTTTCGGAAGTAGTCAATATACCGAGATTCAGCGATGTCTGCGGCAAGCCCGCAACGTCCATGCTGAGTTCTATAAGACCGTTCGGCATACAGGTCAGAAGCGTAACGACTTTTTCGCTGTCCGCATTTGTCATGGGCAGCACAGTCGGGGAGGCGGATTCAACACAAAGGGTCACGTCGGGATCGGGCGTTCTGTACTCATTTTTCAGGTCATCACCGAATTTTTCAAGTGCTTCCCGCGCTTTTTTCTCATCGGAAACGACAACAACGGCAAAACTTTCAACGGGAATGGCATTGTCTTTCAAACCGCCGTCAACCGAGACAATGCGCATATCGCAAACGCCGTCAAGGACGTCAAGCGCTCTGCCTATGAGCATGGAAGAATTTGCCCTGCCTCTGTTTATCATCTCACCCGAATGACCTCCGCGAAGTCCGTTCACGGTCACTTTCAGCACCGTGCCGTCAAACTTTTCACGGGCAACGGGAATAACACATTCCGTGCGGTTTCCTCCCGCACAGCCTGCAGTGAAAACGCCCTCGTCTTCGGAGTCGAGATTAAGCATACGACGTCCTTTTATCGGAGAACAGTCAAGTTTTTCGGCACCGAGCATTCCTATTTCTTCATCGGAGGTCAACAGAACTTCCAATGCGGGGTGAGAAATGTCAGAAGCGTCGAGAAGAGCCAAACCCATTGCAACGGCAACGCCGTCATCGCCGCCGAGCGTTGTGCCTTTTGCATAGAGCATATCACCGTCAAGACAAAGGTCAAGCCCCTCGGTCAACATATCTTTTTTGCAGTCCGCCGCCTGTTCGCAGACCATATCGGTGTGTCCCTGTATTATAACGGGCGCGGCGTTTTCATAGCCCGCCGTCGCAGGTTTTTTGATTATAAGATTATGCGCTTCGTCACGGATAACTTCAAGGTGTCTGTCACGCGCGAATTTCTCGCAAAAATCCGTTATCGCGTCAAGATTCCCCGACCCGTGCGGAATAGCGCATATCTGTTCAAAAATTTTGAGAACCTTTGCGGGAGCAAGCCCCTCGGTCAAATATTCCATACCATCACAACTTTCAATTTGTTTTTTACAGTATAGCACGAATTAAGGTTTCAGTCAAGACGCACACATTATTTATTGACGACAAAATACGCTCCGTCAAAGTCGTTGCGGTATTAAAGCGGGAGCCTCTTCTGAAAAGGGCTCCCGCTTTAATTTTAATTTTTGAGATTTCTATTCGCAGGTATCTGCGTATTTTTGTGCCACGGATCTGATTGACAAAGCCCTTGCAGAGGAAGCACCGTTGACAATGATATAGAACTCGTCGCCGAGAGTATATCCGCTGACCGTAAGCGTCGGGTCATAGCCTGCGGCTTTGAGAACGGCTTCTTTGTTCGCTTTGAACGTTGCCCAGAACTCATCGATATCGCCGATTATATGAAGTTCTATATATCCGTCGTTTTTAAGTCCCCGCGCCGCTTTTTCAAGTTCAAAGCCATTGGATATCTTATCTTCGACGTGCCAATAATTTGCTTTGGTCGAAGTGCAGTTCGGTATAGTCCACGGCATTGCCTCCAAGGTTCTCGATTTCAACAATTCTTCCGTCGTTATATTCATATACTCATGGAATATAGCGTTTATGCTGTCCTGATCCGCCCAAGTCGGGTCGCAGAAATAATACTCGCCGTCTATTCTGACAAGAAGCCACGCATGATATATGACATTGCCCGAATCGTCTTTTGTTTCGCCCGTTGTATAAGTGGAAACTATTCCCGCTTTATACAGCAAATATTGCAAGCCGCGCGCATATCCCGCGCATATCGCCTCACCGTTGCCGAGAGAGCCGTAAGCAGTCTGGTCATAATCATTGAAAACGTATGTAACGGCATTGACAAACCTGTCGTGAATAATCACTTCTCGCTCATATTCGCTCATCGACGCGGTTATGCCTTCAAGCAGTTTTGCGGCGGAAGCATCGACTTTCTGTTTCTGTTTTTCGAGTTCTTCGCCCGTAAAGAAATAGTTCGGGTTGACATTGCCGATATAAACTGTACCGTCCTGAACGGAATTGGAATAACTGTACGAACTCTTAAACCACCAAAATTCCGGGCAATCGTTGATAACGCCCGTAAAAACAACATTGAAAAATTCGTCGGAAGTCAAACGGTACGAAGAGAAATCAACGGTTTCTTCGCAGTTTGCAAGCGCTTCATAGAATCTGTCATATGCCGCTTTGTACTTATCGGAGATATGGTTGTAAATATAGTATTGATCTTTTGTTATCGGGGTCAACGCGCTGTTTTCGATATAAATAAGTCTTTCTTCGCCGCTTACCTCGGTTCCGTCAAGTGTCACATAGTACGCCGTCACCCTGAAAGGAATTTTTCCTATCGAAAACGGAACATTCGTCACCGTGTAAGACGTGAAAAACGCCGCATCGGAACATATATCGGTCGGTTTATAGACTATCGTTCCGTTTTTTGCCGTCATTTCACGGTACGCATTGTGAACGGGTTGAGTTACGGTTTTTCCGTTAAAAGTAATTTTGAAGCCCGCTTCCGAATAAGCCACGGAATCAAGAGTTGAAATAAAACGAAGATTTCGGGGATCGGTAGGCTCATTTTTCGCCGTCACCTGTGCCTTTACGGTAAAAATATCTTCGTCCACGAATTTTGCATAGGCTGTACCCGTCGTTTCTTTGTACGGCACGGTCTTTGCACTGTCGGCAAACCAGCCAGCGAAAACAACGCCGGGACGCTCGGGAAAAGTCCCCGCCTTTTTATAAGAGGAAACATCGTATTTGTCTGTAACAAATACAATATTCATTATCGCCTTTTCAAGCGTTTTATACCTTTCGACCTGTTCATCGTAACGGCTGTCGTTGAACGTGTTGTAAGCATAATTGTAGTGCGCGTTTACAAGAAAATCGTTCAGCGCATTGAGCGCCGCCGCATAAGAGGAAACAGTCAGCAAGTTTTGGTCTTTTGTCGAAACGTAAGTGTAGTTTGCGGACGTATACGTCACGGCAAGAGAAGCGGGCATATACCTGTTCCACAAATCGTAGGCACGCTTTTTGCCGCCGTCAAGAATATACATCTGTTCGCCGAATTCATTGAGAAAATACGATATGAATTTCTTGTTTACCGCAGGTATGACCAAATCGTCAAGTGCCGCGCCGTGGTTCGCCATCATAAACTCAAAGACGACCGAATAAGGCGTTCCGCTTGCTTTTTGCGCGGCATGAGCCGTATCGTCGGCAGAGGTCGGGATAGAACAAAGCGCCGCAAAATATTTATCCCATGAAAGCCCCGACGCGCCTATCGAAGCGTCAAACGTAAACGTCGAACGCTCATAATCGGGATTCGGGTCGGGCTCGGGATCGGGTTCGGTAGGAGTCGTCGGTTCGGGAGTTGTGGGGTCGGGCACCGTTGGATCTGTCGGGTCAGGAGCCGTCGGTTCAATCACATCAAGCGCCGCGACAAGGACGTTATATCTTGCAAGTTGTTCGTCGTATCTGTTTTCGTTGTATGTATTAAAAGCATAATTATAATGTGCGTGAACAAGAAAATCGTTCAGCGCGTCAAGCGCCGCCTGATAATCGGCAACATTGTAACGGGACTGGTCGGCCGCCGCCATATAATAATAGTAATCGGAAGTGTACGTTATTTTAAGTTCCGCCGCCACGGTCGAATTCCAAAGCGTGTATGCCCTCTTTTTACCTCCGTCGAGGATATACATCTGTTCGCCGAACTCGTCAAGCAGATATTGAAGCAGACTTTTACCCGTAGACGTTGTAAGGCTGTCATATCGGGTCGTCGAACCTATTCCCGTATAATCGGAGTCCATCGTACCCGTCGCGGCCAAGTCATTTTTCATCGTTTGATCGACGATATAGTACGGAGTTCCCTCCGCGCGCATGGACGAATGAGCGGTATCGTCGGAAGGAATGGACTCTATCGCGCGATAATACCCCTCCCAGTTATGGTTTGCGGCAACGGCGGACGAATCAAAAATAAAAACGGATTGTGTCGCCGCAGACGAATGAAAAACGGTAAAAACACTCAACAGCAGAATAACCGCCAACGAAACGGATATAAATTTATTTTTCACGACCGAACCCTCTTTTCTTATATGTTATTTCATTATAGCAAAATATACCAAAAAAGTCAATACAACATTGAACAAAAACAAACACTTTGCATACAATGCGGAGACCGACGATTATTCGCTTTCCTGATTTTACGATATTGTAAAAACAGCAGGCAAAGTCCTGTTTATCGGACACGCTTAATGATATAATATGCTCAAAGAAAAGTGAACCAAAACTTTTTCACCCATCGTAAAGCATATCGCAATTTGTAAAATAAATGTAAATAATATCACATATTGCAAAATCACACTTGACTTTCATTGCGAAGTGTGATACAATCATATCACACAAGGTGAAGTTCACGAAAAATATCACAAAAGAAATTCACTTTCAAGAGAGGAACAAAAAAATGACTACCGGATACAACGAAAAGAGATATAACATAGATGTTACCGAAGACGCAAGATATGCGGCAAGAGCGGCGGAAAGAGCGGCAAAAAGAGCGGCGGCGGAAGCAAAAAGACACACCGCTGATATGTGTATTCTGCTTGCGGCCGCGGCAATTGCGGTTCTTGTTTTCATCGTATGCGGAAGCATTGCGGCGGCTTCGAGAGGTTTCGTTTTCGGCGTCGGCGGTGAAGCGTTGCTCGGCGGCGCGGTAGTTTTCGGACTTTTCAGATTTTGGAAAAAGATTAAAAAGCACCTTGATTGAGACAATCGGTCAAAATGTGCATATTCAGACTATAATACATCGGATATTCGGCAAAACAATTCATTGCCTTTTAACATTGCTTTTCCTACATCATTCATTTCTTCATAAAACAACCCTCACGCGCATCCGAAATGCCGTGAGGGTTGTTTCTTCTTTTATAATCCGAAATTAAAACAGTTAAGCCGTATCAGTCGAGAATTGAACTGTATGAGCCGATTTTTTTGCCGTCCTTTATATAAACTCTGGGAACACGTTTCCCGATAAGGCAGGTTATCTCATAATTTATCGTGTTCATACGGTCGGCGATGTCCGTTGCGGAGATAACTTCGTCGCCGTCTCTGCCGATTATCGTAACCTCATCTCCCCGTTTTACATCGGGAATGTCGGAAACGTCTATCATACATTGATCCATGCAGATTCTGCCGACTATCTTTGCACGCTTGCCGTGAATGAGAACTTCACCGTTATCGGAAAGCAGGCGCGAATAACCGTCCGCATAACCTATCGGAAGCGTTGCAAGAGTTGTTTTCTTTGCTGCGGTGAACTTGCGCCCGTAACTGACGGTCATTCCCTCTTCTATCGTTCTCGTTTGCGAAACAACGGCTTTCAGGCTCAATGCGGGACGAAGCCCGATATCGCGGGTGTGTTTATCGGGAAGCATTCCGAAAAGTATTATGCCGGGTCTGCAACGGTCGAGATGATACTGCGGGTAATTGATAACGGCGGCGCTGTTGCAAACGTGATGGATCGAAAAATGCACACCTTTTTCTTCAAGTTCTTCAACCGTTTTTATATAGCGATAAAATTGAATGTCCGTGAAATCCTGTTCGGGCTCGTCCGACACCGCAAAATGAGTGAATATTCCCTCAAAATCAAGTCTGTCGGAAAATTCGTTTACGGCGCGAAAAAGTTCTTCCACAGTTTTTTTACGCATTTCATCGTTCTGAACCGCAAAGCCGAGACGGGACATACCGGTATCGAGTTTGACGTGGACTTTAAGTTTGTCCCCTTTTCCGTCAAGCGAATCGTATATATCCTTTATATAATCATAGGAAAACACTGTCTGCGTGATTTTTTCGTTTTGAAGAACTTTTGCAAACTGCGACGGCGTATAGCCGAGAATAAGCATATCGCAGCGAACACCCGCATTGCGGAGCTGCACGACCTCATCTATCGACGAAAGCGCAAACATATCCGTTTCTTTTTCCAGCGCCTTTGCCACGGCAACGGCACCGTGACCGTATGCGTCGGCTTTGACAACGGCAATTATTTTTGAATTTCCCGTCAACGTGTCCTTTATTACTCTTACATTATGCAGAATATTGTCAATATCGACTTCCGCCCATGTGCGGTTAAAAAGATTTTCCATTCATTTACTTCCTTTGAAGACCGCCTCAAACCCGTTATATTCCAACTGTAACGGTGCAGAGGTTTTTTTATCGACCGTCAGCGAATAGCCGCAGCCTTTATACGTTCCCGAAAGAACGACGGCTTCGGCGGTAGTTGACTTTTCGGAGGGTATCTCCTCAGTTAGGATTTTTTTCAGAAGTTGCCCGAGATTGAAGACCGAATTTATCCCGAAAAGAGACGGTGAGGTTATTTTCTGCCCCTCGAACACAACATCGTAACCGTCAACTGAGGCAGTTACGGGGCTTGAAAGTTCACCCGCACGGTCAATCACGACCGTTTCCGTTTGTGTAAAAACGATGCTGTAATACGGCGTCTCGGCTTCAAACCGATAATCCGCAAGAGGTTTGTTTTCTACATCCGATATTTTCGCACATCCCGTCAAAAACATTGCAAAAAGCAATGCAAGCACAAAAGATCTGCGCATATTCGTTTCTCCGAAACCGTCAAATAAGATTTCCTATAACGCAGGGCAGGTCGGACGGGAGCACGCTTGCTTCCGAATTTCCGTTTTCCGTAAGTATCTCCGCCGCGATGCCGTGAATGTATGCACCGAGACGCGCCGCCGTAACGGCATCGTACCCCTGCGCAAGCAATGAGCCTATAACGCCAGCAAGAACATCGCCGCTTCCGCCTTTTGCAAGCGCGGAATTGCCGCTCATGTTGACATAAACGTTCCCCTGCGGGTCGGCGATAAGCGTTCTGTTGCCTTTGAGCAGCACCGTGGTATTGTATGCAACCGCAAAATCGCGCGCCGCTCCGAATCTGTTTTCTTCTATTTTCGCGACGGAACAGTCGCAAAGACGAGCCATTTCAGCGGGGTGCGGCGTCAGAACGCAATCTGGTCTTAACCTTTTCAATTTATTTTTATGCTTTGCCAGATAATTTAATGCGTCGGCGTCAATAACGCACGGACGTTTTCTTTTCAGATATTTTTTTACGACCTTGCCTTTTTTGCCGAGACCGCAGCCGACAACGAACGCATCGGCTTTTTTTACTTTCTTTTTTCTTTTCACGAACACGGGTTCGGCAAGATGCGTTTGGATTATTCTTCTTGTCTTTTTATCGGAAGCGGCATAAACAAGCCCGACGCCGCTTCTCAACGCTCCCGAACAGCACAACACAGCCGCTCCGGTCATTTTTTTCGTACCGCAAACGACCTGCACGGCTCCGAAAGAGCCTTTGTTTGTGTTCTGTTTACGTTTTTTTACAGACGCCAAAACTCTGCCGTCGTTTTCATATATATACGGATTCTGTTTGCCGAGAGCCTCTGCCGGAAGCCCGATATCGGCTATTACGACACGTCCGATATAGTTTTTTGACGGGTACAGAAACATAAACGGCTTCTTGGCGGCAAAAGTCACGGTTATATCCGCTCTTATCGCCGTGCCGTAAACAGCACCTGTGTCGCAATGCACCCCGCTCGGAACATCACAGGCGATAACATGCTTGCCGCAGGTCGCTTCCGCAAGGATTTTCGCATCCGCTTTAAGTTCTCCCGCAAAACCCGTACCGAAAATGCAGTCCACGATAACGTCTGCATCCTCAACAAGTCTTACCGCGTCCGCAATGCCGTTTTCCCAAACGTCGTAAAAGGTCTCCTTGTCGAGTTCGGAGAACATCGTCTCCGCGTCGGGAGAAAGGTTTTTTGTACCGTAAACGGCAACGGCCGTCACGTTTTTGCCCGCGTTTTTCAGAAGACCCGCAAGACAAAAACCGTCCCCGCCGTTATTCCCCTTACCAGCTAAAACAACAAAATTGTTCGCCGTCGGAAACTCTCCGCAAGCGTCAAAAAGAGCCTTTGCGGCGGAACGCATAAGTTCCGTTGACGGAATATTCAAAACTTCGACGGCGTATTTGTCCGCGCCGTGCATCTGTTCGGATGTGAATATCATATCTGTCTCCCGTTTCAGCGAAGAACCGTTGCAAGCCTCTTTTCAAGGTCTGCGCGTATTTTATCGTTCGGCTCGAATATAAGCAGCGTTATTCCCTCGGACGGATGCTGCACCACCGCATAGCAGGCAAGCGTTCCCATATTGGAAGAAACGTCTATAACCGTATCAAACTGCCTCTGCGCAAGGCGTGCCTTTGCACCGTCGTCGTAATCGCCGTATTCGCGAAAATGCTTGTAATTGACGGTTATTATGCGTTTACGGAACGCTTGGCTCATTATCTTGTCAATATCTATCTCGCCGTTCATATATGTGTACTCATACTCTATGTACTTGTAGCGCATATACACTTTCGCGCCGAGGTATATTATAACAAGGCACGCGATACCGCCTAGCATATACGCAAAGGCGTTGCCCGCAAGCAGACGCACCGAAACCATAACGGCGGTTGCTGCGGCAAGAACAACGACGAGAATCCCGTATTTTTTGAGATTCTCCGCCGCGGTGTTCTTATGTCTGTAAATCTGTTCTATCAGAGTATCCATGTCGAGCCTCAGTTTTCAAGATATTCCTTAACGAGCGTTTCGAGCAGTTCGTCTCGGTCTATTTTTCTGATAAGAGCTCTTGCATTCTTGTGATTGGTGATATAACCGGGATCCTCGGACAGAATATATCCGACTATCTGATTCAGAGGGTCATATCCCTTTTCGACAAGAGCGTCGTAAACGGTCGTCAGGATACGCTTCATCTCGCTGTCTTTGCTGTTTTTGATTGAAAAAACGATGGTATCGCTTCCGATATTGTTTTCTTTTCTGTCCATGTGATCTCCTCCCGAGCGTTTATGCTCTCAGGTATATTCCGTCCGCTTCGAGAACGGAAATGATTTTCTTCATCGCGGCGTCAATCTCTTCGTCCCCCAAAGTATGGTCGGGGCTTCTGAGAACAAGCGCATACGCGATGCTCTTATAACCGTGCGCCACCTGCAAACCGGTATAAACATCGAAAACTTTTATGCTTTCAAGCAGCGGTCTGCCCGCTTTCTTTATCTTTTCCTCGATGTCGCCGCTGTAAACCTCATTTTTACAAACAAGAGAAAGGTCTCTTGTAACCGCGGGATATTTCGGAACGGGTTTATACTCGCTGACACCGCCGCGGCAGTCATAAAGACTGTTCATATCAAATTCAAAAGCATAAACTTCCGTGTTTATTCCGTAGTTCTTGGCAACCGTCGGATGAAGCTGTCCGACAATGCCGAGATATGTGTCGCCGCTGTAAACGCAAGCCGTTCTGCCCGGGTGATACGACGGTGCATCGGTGCAGGGCTTGAATTTGACTTTATTGATGTGCAGTTGCGAAAGAACCTGCTGAACGGCGCCTTTGACAGTGAAGAAGTCAACGCCCTCGCCGTAAATTCCCGCCGTAAGAATCTTCTTTTCTTCCGGCAGTTCGGTCTCGCTTTCCGCGGGAATATAAACGGTCGCAAGTTCATAAAGCGCAGCTCTTTCCGCTCTGAACGAATAGTTCCTTGACGCAACTTCAAGAAGCGACGGAAGCCCCGTTGTTCTCATAACCGAAGTATCCTCGCCGAGCGGGTTCATGATTTTCAGACACTTTCTCAACGCATGGTCTGAGGGAAGACATATCTTGTCAAGCGATTTGGGGCTGACAAACGAAAACGTCATTATTTCCGTATATCCGCAGGCACGCATAAGAATGCCCGTTTTCTTATCGAATTTCTGTCTTTCCGTAAGACCTCCGGTTCTGATTTCCGCACGGAAATCCTTTGCGGGTATCTTGTCATAGCCGTAAATTCTTGCCGCTTCTTCGGAAAGGTCATATTTGGATTCGATGTCGCTTCTGAACGACGGAACCGTAACCGTGTTGCCCTCGACCGTCATGCCGAGCGCCGTGAACACACGCTTCATTTCCGCATCGCTCATGTCAATGTCAACATAATGATTTATCCAGTCAACGTCAAGTTCTATCTTTTTCAGCGTCTTATCGGAATTGTCAACATCTATGTAGTTTTTGGATACTTTGCCCGCGCCGAGCATCTCAACGAGTTCGCAGGCTCTGTCAAGCGCTTCAACGGTCATCTGCGGGTCAAGTCTCTTTTCGAACAGTGCGGAAGCGTCCGTTCTCATGCCAAGCCCCTTTGCGCCCTTTCGAACAGTCGGTCCGTCAAAGTTTGCCGATTCGAACACTATCATTTCGGTTGTATCTTTTATTTCGCTGTTTTCGCCGCCCATGATCCCGGCAACGGCAACGGCTCTTTCCGCGTCCGCAATAACGAGCATATCGGAAGCAAGGGTTCTTTCCTGTCCGTCAAGCGTAACGGTCTTTTCGCCTTCTTTTGCTCTTCTGACGTTTATCTTTCCGCCTTTAAGGCAAGAATAATCAAAAGCGTGCATAGGCTGACCGTATTCAAGCATAACATAGTTTGTTATGTCAACGATGTTGTTTATGGAACGGATGCCGCAGGAACGAAGTCTCTCAACCATCCATTTCGGAGACGGAGCTATCTTGATGTCGGTCACGACTCTTGCGCTGTAACGCGGGCAGAGTTCGGGGTCTTCCACCGTAACAGTCAGATAATCGTTCACATCAACGCCTTCTCCTTTTACGGACGGGGTCTCGACGATGTACGGTTTGTCAAACGTAACGGCTGCTTCTCTTGCAATGCCTCTTATTGAAAGGCAATCGGGTCTGTTTGTTGCGATGTCCGCGATAAAAACGGTATCGTCAAGTCCGAGCGCCGAGCAGATATCCTCGCCTATCGGCGTGTCGTCTTTAAGAATAAGTATTCCGTCTTCTATCGCGCCGTCATAATCGGCAACAGTCAGACCGAGTTCCGCAACGGAGCAGAACATACCGTCCGACAAAACGCCGCGCAGTTTGCCTTTTTTGATATTTATGCCGCCGAAAAGAGTCGAACCGTCAAGAGCAACGGGAACGACCGCGCCCGCAAACACGTTGGTTGCGGCGGTAACTATTTGAATGGGCTCTCCCCTGCCGATGTCCACTTGGCAAACAACAAGTTTATCAGCATTCTCGTGTTTTTGAATATCAAGTATTTTTCCGACAACGCAGTTTTTAATGATATCGGAAGACTTTTCGTAGCCCGTGACCTCCGTGCCGGTCATGCACATTTCGTGAACGAAAGTTTTTTCATCCACATCGACCGGAGTATACTGTCTGAGCCATTTATATGAAACGTTCATTTTCGTTTAACTCCTCTTTATCAGAAATTGTTCAGAAAGCGCAGGTCGTTATCAAAGAACATACGGATATCGTCTATCTTGTAACGGAGCATAACAAGTCTTTCAAGCCCCATTCCGAATGCAAAGCCGCTGTATTTTGTCGTATCTATGCCGCAGCCTTCAAGGACTTTCGGATTGACCATGCCCGCACCGCCTATTTCTATCCAGCCTTCGCCTTTGCAAAACTTGCAGCCCTTGCCTCCGCAGCGGAAGCAGGAAACGCAGATCTCCGCCGAGGGTTCGGTGAACGGAAAGAAATCGGGACGAATTCTTGTTTTAACATCATCGCCGAAGAGTTTGTGAACGATGGTTTCGAGAGAGCCTTTCAAGTGAGCCATTGTGATGTTTTCGTCAACAACAAGTCCCTCTATCTGATGAAACATCGGCGAATGCGTCGCGTCTATCTCGTCTATTCTGTAAACTCTGCCGGGAGAAACTATTCTGATGGGAGGCTGCTGCTTTTCCATCGTTCTGACCTGAACGGACGAAGTCTGCGTTCTGAGCAAAACTTCGGGGTTGAAATAGAACGTGTCCTGTGTATCTCTTGCGGGGTGGTATTTGGGAATGTTGAGTTTTTCGAAATTGTATCTGTCAAACTCGACTTCCGGACCGCTGACAACGGAAAAGCCCATGGAAACGAATGCGTCCTCAAACTCTTCGAGAACCATATTCAACGGGTGCTGTTTGCCCACGGAAATTTCTTTGCCCGCAAGCGTAACGTCAACCCTTTCTTCTTCAAGTTTCTTTTTCAGTTCGGCTTCGCGGAGCTGTTCCTTTTTCTCCTTTATCGCTTCTTCGATGTGGGAGCGAACTTCGTTTGCTATCTGTCCGATAACGGGTCTTTCCTCTTTGGAGAGTTTTCCCATCTCGGAAAGGAGCGCCGTAACTTCGCCTTTTTTGCCGAGGAATTTGACACGGAAAGATTCAAGTTCGTCCGATGTTTCGGACTTTCCGATATTTTCTTCCGCATCGCTGCGCACTTTCATAAGTCTTTCTTTCAAACTCATCTTATCACCGTCTTTTTCATTGCCGTCGCACGCGCACGCCGCGTCGGCGTATATAATCATAATTACATATTATATTAACACACAAGCAACGGTTTTTCAATAGGTTTCAAAAAATGTTCAATCATCTGCTGTTTTTTTGAATAATCAAAGCCGCTCAACTCAAAATATTCCCGAAAAAACTTTTTTGGAGGAAAACGGATTTGAAAGCCATTATTCTTGCGGGCGGTATGGGGTCAAGACTTATGCCCGTTACCGCAAAAATTCCGAAGCCGCTTGCGCCCGTTGCGGGCAAGCCGTGTATTTTTCACACATTCGATCTTCTCAAAAAGAACGGGATAACGGAGGTCATCGCAACCGTGCGGCACGGCAGCGCACAGATAAGAAACGCCTGTGCGGACAGAAACGTTGTTTTCATCGAAGAAAAAGAACCGCTCGGAACGGCGGGCGGCGTAAAAGCGTGCGAGGGACTTGTTGACGGAGATTTTCTCGTAATAAGCGGAGACGCGATAACTGACATCGACCTCGGAGCGGCGGTCGCTTTCCACAAGGGACACGGCGGTGCGGCGACGGTCGTTCTGAGCGAAGTCAAATCGCCTTTCGAATACGGTGTCTGTCTGACGGACGATGACGGGAAAATAACCGACCTTGTTGAAAAACCCGGTTGGGAACGGGCTTATTCGGGCACTGTCAACACGGGGATATACGTCTTTTCGCGCGAAGTTTTCGATTTTATCGAATACGGCAAAGAGCAGGATTTTGCCAAAGACGTTTTTCCGCGCATGATTGCCGACGGAAAGAACATTTACGGCTATCGGGCGGCGGGATATTGGTGCGATATAGGCTCGACGGGCTCTTACCTTTCATGCAACGCAGACGCACTGGCGGGCAAAGTGGGGCTTGAACCCTCCGAAAACAACAAGGTAACGGGCGCTATTGTGCACGAGCCGTGCCTGATAGGCAAAAACGTGAGCGCCGCGGGGGCTGTAATAGGACCTTTTTCCGTGATAAGCGACGGCTGTCGGTTGCAGAGGGGCTGCCGCGTTGAAAGAAGCATACTGCTCGCGGGTGCAAGCGTCGGCGAAAACAGCGTTATACGAAATTCCGTTATCTGTGAAAACGCAAAAATACGGGAGGGCGTCAGCGTTTGCGACGGTGCGGCGATCGGCGACGGCTGCACGGTTGGAAGCGGCTGCGTGATAGGCGCGGAAGTCAAGATAGCGCCCGACAATGTAATCCCAAAAAATACGGTTCTGACAACGAATGTTTCGGGCGAATACAGACCGTACAAACTCGAAAAAAGCGTGGCTGACCCGATAGGCGACATAACGTCGTTCGCGCGTCTCGGCGCGGCGTTCGGCTGTCTTTTCAGAGGCAATGCGGCAGTAGGATACGAAGACGCGGCGTGTGCGGCGCAACTGCACGCTATAATCAGCGGAATACTCTCTTCGGGCGACAACGTGCTCAATCTCGGCTGCTGTCAGCGCACACAGTTCAGATACACGGTCAGGGCGTATTCTCTTTGCGGCGGAATATATGCGGCGGCGGACAAAATATATCTTTATGCCGCGGACGGGCTTCCGCTCTCGACCGCAGACGGAAAAGCGTTGAGAAAAGTTTTTGACGGTAACGAATTTTTCTGCGAAAAAAGCGGAAATTACCGTATGCTGAAAAACTACGGCGAACCTTACGTCAAAAAACTCCGCAGGAGCGTTATCGCGATGAAACCGCTGAATGCGCACATCTACGGCGACGATATTCTTTCGGAAGTCGTCCCCGCAAGAGCCGACGACAGCGCGGAGAAAATATATGTCGGCGATACGCTCGGCGTTGACGAATATCCGGACAGGCTCGTCAAATGCTGTGTTGCCGTGGCGTTCGGCAAGACGTTCGGAAAAGTCGCCGTTCCCTATTCATACCCCGCAATGATAGAACGTCTCGGTGAAAGCGGCGGATTTGAAGTTAAAAGGCTGACGCTCGACTCGCCCGAACGCGACGAACTCTATGATATAACCGACCCGAATATATGTGCGTGCGTGCTTTGCGGATACCTTTCCAGAAGCAGAAAAACGTTTGCAAAACTTGCGGCATCCGTTCCGTCTTTCGACGTTTTCAGCCGAGACGTGGACTGCGACGGGGACAAGTTCGAGATAATGCGCAAACTTTCCGAAAGCAAGGGCGAAAAAGAACTTATCGAGGGAATACGTTTCATAGACCGAGAAAAGGGCTGGAACGTGCGCGTCGTTCCGAAAAACGACCTGAAAGGATTCCGAGTGGTGGCGGAAGCCGCAAGCAGCGAAACGGCAGAAGAAATATGTGACTTTTATTTGAAGAAAATACGAAGTGACAAAAATAGCGTTGACAAGAGCGAATAAATTGCGTATAATTATAACAAGATATATATTGGAGAATGTGTCCGACGAGGAATACAAATTCCGAAAAGACATATTTTCGTGTTGACTTTTTCCCTGCATATAACTTTTGAGCGGGTCACGGACGGGACGGAGAGTGCGTCCATGTCCGTTCCGCACAGGAACGGACTGTCTGTTCGTTTTAAGCGAAAAGACTGTCAGACAATGAAAAAAGAGCCGAAAAACATCGGGGTTTTCGGCTCCGCTTTCGCTGTACGCGAGCACAATGCTCGGGCTGTAAGACGGCACAACCTTTATTATATCTTTGAACTTTACCGATGATACATACACATCTGATGTTTTTTTACAAGGAGGAAATTTATTTGAAAAGAATCGACAAAGTAAGAATAATCCCGCTCGGCGGGCTTAACGAAATAGGCAAAAACCTGACACTTATAGAATGCGGCAAGGATATAATCGCCATTGACTGCGGTATTGCGTTCCCGGACGAAGATCTGCCCGGCGTGGACTACGTTATTCCCGATTTGCAGTACATTGTCAAAAACGCGGACCGTTTCCGCGCCGTATTTCTTACACACGGACACGAAGACCACATCGGTGCCATCCCATATCTGCTCCGACAGATAAACGTTCCCATATACGGCACGCGTCTCACGCTCGGAATAGTTGAGAACAAACTCCGTGAGTTCCGTCTTGACAAGACCGCGCAACTCATAGAGGTAAAACCGGGACAGACCGTTCCGATGGACACCATGTCCATAGAGTACATTCACGTCAACCACTCCATAGCGGACTCTGCCGCGATAGCGATACACACGCCGTGCGGCACGCTGTTGCACACGGGAGACTTCAAGATAGACGTTACTCCGATACAGGGCGAAATGATAGACCTTGCGCGTTTCGGCGAACTCGGAAATGCAGGCGTCCTTGCAATGATGTGCGAATCGACCAATATCGAAAGACCCGGCTTTGCGAGCAGCGAGAGAAAGGTCGGCGAGAGTTTTTCGACGATATTCAGAGGTGCGACAAACAAGAGAATAATCGTTGCGACCTTTGCCTCAAACGTTGACAGAGTTCAGCAGATAATCAATGCGGCGATAGCGTTCGGCAGAAAAGTCGCCGTCAGCGGCAGAAGCATGGTAACGGTGCTTGAAGTTGCACGTCAACTCGGATATATGCAAGTGCCCGACGGAGTAATCATCGACATCGACCAGATAAACAGATACAACCCCGAAGAACTCGTTATCGTAACGACGGGCAGCCAGGGCGAACCGATGTCCGCACTTTACAGAATGGCATATTCCGACCATAAAAAGGTTGAGATAGGACCGCAGGATCTCGTTGTTCTGTCCTCTTCCGCCATTCCCGGCAACGAAAAACTCATAAACAGAGTCATCAACGAACTTTACCGTTCGGGCGCAGACGTCGTATACGAATCCTATGCGGGCGTTCACGTTTCGGGACACGCTTGTCAGGAAGAAACAAAACTTCTTATAGGACTTGTAAAACCGAAGTTCTTCATTCCCATACACGGTGAGTTCAGACACTTGAAAAAAAATGCGATAGTTGCAAACTCCATGGGCGTTGCAAAGGAAAACATCGTTGTCGCGAACATAGGAAACATAATCGAGATAAGCCGCGAAAAAATTGAGATAGTCGGAACGGTTCCCGCCGGCAGAACGCTTGTTGACGGGCTCGGCGTAGGCGATGTGGGAAGCATCGTACTCCGCGACAGAAAACACCTTTCGCAGGACGGTCTTGTTGTCGTTGTCGCCGTTGTCGATGCCGAAAACAGGGAGATAGTTTCGTCGCCCGAAGTCGTTTCAAGGGGCTTCGTTTATATCAAGGAAAACACGGATCTGCTCGACAACGTAAGAAAACTTACCGAAACCATTCTTTGGCAGGCGGCGGACGAGAAAAACGAAGAGTGGCTCTACAACGCAAAGACGAAACTCAAAGACGATCTCGGAAAATACATTTTCGAGCAAACGAAGAGAAGACCGATGATACTGACGGTCATCAAGGAAATATAAAAAATGTATTCGGAAAAAAAGGAAAATACAAAGAACAGAACAAAGCCGTTTCTGCTGCTTATTGCGGCGTTTGTCGCCGTAATACTTGCGACGGCGGTGCTGGCAAAACTCGGCGTGCCGCAATCGGCGGTTCAAACGGTCAGGCTGCTGCTTGTTCCCGCCGCTGCGGCAGGAATATTCCTGCTGATAAAGAAGTATATGTATTCGTATACTTTTGTTATGGACGGCGCACTTCTCTGTGTCTACAAAAGCATAGGCAACAGAGAATACGCGCTTTGCAGAATCAAAAACATAGAGATGCGAAACCTCGTCCGAGGCAAAGAAGCGGTTGAAAAGTTGCTTGCCGACAACGAAAAAGCAATGAAAAACGATTGCCGCGTGGGCGAGGACAGAGCAAAGGACGCGGCTCTGCTTTACAAAGATTTCAACGCAAACAGAGACGTTGTGCTTTTGTTTGAACCGAGCGACGAATTGTTTACAATTATTTCGGAATCCATGCTTGACAAAGCGGAATAATTGTGGTATACTTACCAAGTACAATGAAGAAGAACCGTAAAGTTCTCACCACTGCGGTATCGCCGCAAGGTCAATAGCGAATGATTTTTCAGTCATTTTCGATTTGATTTCACGGCTGTGGACTTTTTACGGTTCACAGCCTTAGTTTTTTATTTATCGGAGGTGTATCGGCCATAGGCAAGAAAAACGCACAGCAACTCAACGAGGAGATCAGAGACCCCGAGGTAAGGGTCATCAGCGACAAAGGCGAACAGCTCGGAATCATGTCTTCGAAAGAAGCGCAGAGAATTGCGGATTCCAAAGGGCTTGACCTTGTTAAGATATCCCCGACCGCTGTACCGCCCGTCTGCAAGATAATGGACTACAACAAGTTCATGTATGAAAAGGCGAAGAAAGAAAAAGAAGCAAAGAAAAATCAAAAAGTAACGCTTCTGAAAGAAGTTCAACTCAGCCTTAACATCGAGGATCACGACCTGAACACGAAAATGAACCATGCCAAGAGATTTCTCGGCGACGGCAACAAAGTCAAAGTTGCGCTGAAACTCAGAAGCAGAGAGATTCAGAGACCGGAACTCGGACTCGTTCTTATGGAGAAGTTCGCAAACGGAGTGTCGGAACTCGGCGTCATCGAAAAGCCCGCAAAACTCGAAGGCAGAACGATGATCATGATTCTTGCGGCAAAGCCGACGAAATAAGCCGCTGACCGTTCAATCAGTAAAAAATGAGGAAACTCACTTTTATATCATCAAAACAAAGGAGAATGTGACATGCCCAAACAGAAGACTCGCAGAGCAACCGCGAAGAGATTCAAGGTTACAAAGAGCGGTAAGATCAAAATGAACCACGCGTTCAGAAGACATATTCTTACGAAGAAAACTACCAAATACAAGAGGGGTCTGCGCAAGGCTTGCTATCTGAGCGCCGCCGACGCACCCGTTGTTAAGAAACTTATTCCTTATAAATAATTACGGAGGGTGTTGAAAGATGGCAAGAGTTAAAGGTGCGGTTACTACCCGCAAGAGACATAAGAAAGTTCTTAAACTTGCTAAAGGATATTTCGGCGGCAAGTCCAAGCTTTACAGAACTGCCAACGAAGCGGTAATGAAGTCCCTTCAGTACGCTTACGTCGGAAGAAAACTTAAAAAGAGAGATTTCCGTTCTCTTTGGATCACCCGCATTTCCGCGGAGTGCAAAGCAAACGGCATCAATTACAGCAGATTCGTAAACGGTCTTAAAAAAGCAGACATCATGCTTAACAGAAAAGTTCTTGCAGAACTCGCCGTTTCCGACAAGGCTGCATTTGCCGCTCTCGTTGAAAAAGCGAAAGCTGCTCTGTAAAAAAGAAAAAAAATCATCGGCGTATCGGATAAACGGTACGTCGATTTTTTTAGGTAGTTTGAGATGAACGATATATTAAGCCCGCTCCGCAGAGCGGTCAAAGATTACGATATGATAAAGGACGGGGACAGGGTCTGCGTCGGCGTTTCGGGAGGTAAAGACTCCGTTCTGCTTCTCGTTGCGCTCTCCCGCCTGTCAAAATTCTATCCGAAAAAATTCGAAGTGTTCGGATATACCGTTGACGCGGGCAAAGAGCCTACGGACTTTTCTTCCGTTTCCGAACTGTGCAAAAGAGAAAACATAGAATACCATATCGAAAAAACCGATATTTTCGAGATAGTGTTCGACCGAAAAAAAGACGAAAATCCGTGTTCGCTGTGCTCGACTATGAGGCGCGGAGCATTGTGCAACGGCGCAAGAAAACTCGGAGCAACGGTTCTTGCGCTCGGACATCACAACGACGATGTGCTTGAAACGTTTATGCTCAACCTGATAAACGGCGGTCGGCTCGGGTGCTTTCAACCGGTCACGGATTACGACGGCGGAGCGCTTCGGGTTATAAGACCTTTTATATATGTAAGCGAACAAAAAATACGCTCCTGCGTAAAAAGAAACGGACTGCCTGTCGTCAAAAGTATATGCCCCGTTGACGGTCACACGCAGCGGCAGAAGATGAGAAATCTCATTTCTTCGATTGAAAAAGAGCACAAAGGCGCAAAGAAAAGAATGTTCGGCGCGCTCTGCCGCAGCGGACTTGACGGCTGGAAAGAATTTTAAAATTTTCCGATTTATAGTACGATTACAAACCCCCAAAATTACCCGACGCATTTTTGCGTCGGGTTTTTCCGTTATTTTCTGAGTTTGCAGGCAAGGTGAAGATTTTCGATTTCGGTATGTGTTCCGCCGTCGGCAAACTCGCCGTCCAGAGACCACGATATGGGGGTGTCGGACTCTATCGTAACTTTTGAGCCGCGAACGAAGTCTATCATATCGCAGCCCTCAAGTTTTGAAGAGGTTATCGCCGTAACTATCTTGTTGAACTCAGCAAGGTTTGCGGGATTGCGGACAAACGTCACTTCAAACTCTCCGTCCGAGAGGTCAACCACACCGTCTTTGAGTTTGACAACGCCGCCTACCGCGGTCGAATTTGAAATTGCACCGAAGATGTAATCATCTTCAAACTCTTTATCGTCAACGGTCGCCTTAATATGATACTTTGTTATATTCGAAAGGTCTTTGACCGCCTCAAAAACGTATGTCAGATGCCCGAACACATTTTTTACCGCCTGCGAAGCGGAATAAGAAGAAGCTGTGAAAATGCCGAATGACGCGATATAGGAAAAGTATCTGTCATTGAATTTTCCTACATCTATAAGCGTAGGTTCGTTTTTCAGAATGCTTTTGACGGCGGCAACGGGTTTGAGCGGAATTTTCAGGCTGTTGGCAAAGTCGTTTGTACTGCCTGCCGGAATATATCCCAATTCCACTTTGTCATTTCCGCTTTTCAGAACACCCGAAAGCGTTTCGTTGAAAGTACCATCTCCGCCCGCACAGACGATAAGGTCACATTCGTCGTTTTTTGCGGCTTTATATGCAAAATCCGTAGCGTCGCCCCTGCCCGTGGTGGTCTTTACGACTATCTGACAGCCCGCGTCGCTCATCTCTGTCACTATATTGAAAAAATTCGGTTTGATTTGTTTTTTTCCTGCAACGGGATTGACTATCAACAGAACCCTTTTCATTTTTCGGTTTTATCCTTTCTCTTTTTCTTCCTTTGATCTTCAAGTTCTTTTTCTATCAGGAACTCCAACTCGTGTTTTCCCTTTTCCGTGTCGCGAACGGGACGTTTCAGAGCGTTTCTCATAAAAGAATCTATGTTGCTGACAAGTTTCAGAAATTCGTCGCCGCGCACACCGTTTCGCGGCAGTTTGCCGCATTTTTTCAAGTCTATAATGCTTTTATATCTGTCAACGGCAACGCCGACGGCGTCTTCCCATGAAATATACAACTGTTCCATGGCATTGTCACCGAGTTTCCGCATTGCCGGACGGTCGTGCATTATTCCGAGAAGAGCGGCACAGAGCGCGTCCGAATTTTCATCTATCAGCACTGCGTTTTGTCCGTCAAGAGTGTCCTCTGCGGCACAACTGCCTTTTATCAGAACGCTTGCAAGACCGCACGCAGCGGCTTCACGCACAACTATGCCGTTCGTGTCGTATGTTGACGGGAACAAAAACATATCCGCAAGGGAATAATATGTGCGGAGCACTTCCCTGTCATACACGGCGCCCGCGAATATACATTTGTCGTCTATCCCCGTATCTTTTATATACGCAAGTATCTCGTCAACATCACCGCGTCCGCCGACAAGCAGAAAGCGAAAATCTTCGCCTCTCGCTTTCAGTTTTGCAACGGCGTCAAGCGATATTTTAAGCCCCTTATACCACATCATACGCCCGACATACAAAAATAACGGAACATTGTCGGGAATATTGAGACTTGTCCGAAGCTTGGCGACTGCTGTTTCGTCGGCTCTGCCTTTTGAAATATCGACGCCGTTATTCATAACACGCGCTTCGCCACGATAGCCGAGCGTCCGCATATTTTCTATCGCGCCGTTGCTCACCGCCCAAACCTCGTCGCAGGCTTCCAGATTGTTCAGGAAAAGTTTTGTCGAGAGTTCACGCAATTTTTCGGAGGAGAAAACGCGCTCTATGTCTATATCAAACTTCGTATGATAAGTAAAAACTATCGGCACATCTTTCTTTTCCCTTACAAGGCGGGCAAGAAACGACGAAACGGCGGGGCAATGCGTATGTATAATGTCGATATCGTGTTCGGCGATATGCGCGGCGGTCGGAGATGCGATGGGATTTCCCAAACGGTAACCGGCTATTTTGGTCGTGTTGAAACTCGTGTATTGAAGCACGGGATATGGATAGCCCGACACATCGCGTTTCGGATATTTGGGCGTCGCAACTATCGGATGACCGTATTTTTCGTTGATAATGTTCGCATAATTCAAAACGGTGTTCGCCACCCCGTCTATAACGGGGGGAAAAGAATCGTTGAGCAGACAAACCCCGAGGTCGTTTTTGTTCATAAGGCTTTACCTTTTACAGATGTTTTTGTTGGCGCATCCATACGCGCATAACAAGTTTGTGCGGAAGAATTTTAACTCCGAATATCTGCAATTTGACTTTGAATGTATGGAGCGACGTATCTTTTTTCTTCTTTTTCATATCTTTCAACGCCTGCGCCACTATTTCTTCGGCGGTGAACATGACCGAATAATACGTCACGGCTTTGTTATCCTGCGTTGCGGCGCGGTCGAAGAACTCCGTCTTTGTCCAGAAAGGGCATACCGCAAGACATTTTATCTTTCTGTCACTCAATTCAACGTTCAGCGCACGGGAATAGTTCAGAACAAACGCTTTCGTCGCACCGTAAACATTAATGTACGGAATAGGCTGAAATGCGGCGACGGAGCAGAGTTGATATATCTGCCCTCCCTCGCGCATATACGGAAGCGTTGCGCGGGTCATCAGCACGACCGCACGGCAGTTCAGGTCTATCATATTCGCCTCATCTTCTGGCGATACGTCGGTATATTTTCCGAATTTGCCGAAACCGCTCGCATTGACAAGCACGGCAACATCGGGTTTATATTCTTCAAGCAGAGCCTTGTATTTTTCAAAGGAATCGGGAGATGTCAAATCCATCGAAACGGGTCTGACACGGCATTTCAACTCCTTTGAAAGACTTGCAAGACGGTCTTCCCTGCGGGCAACGACCCACATTTCGTCAAAATCGTTTTCTTTGTCAAGCTGTCTGCAAAATTCCCGTCCTATACCGGAACTTGCGCCCGTCACAACCGCAATACGCATAAAATCACGCTCCGAACCTGTATTTACATATATTGTAACTTATATTATACAATCAAATATCTTAATTGTCAAGTATAAAACCCGCCCATTTGCCCGATAATCATTTTGAACGGGCTAAAGGCGAAAACAATTTTTTTCGCCGCCCGATGATAATTGAGTCTGCGTGACATACTGAAATCGCAGACACAAAAATGTTTCACAAAAACAGGAAAACATTCTCAAAAAAATCATCACGGAAAAAGGCGTTTTCTCTTGACTTTTTCGGCGGTTATGGTATAATATGTATGATAACATAGGAAGTATGGGGTTTTATAAGCAACCGAACTTTCGAACAGTCAAAAAAGACGCTGTTATCAATGAGGAAATACAATAATTTTATCATAAACGGAGGTAAATATGGAAGCATTGACAACGGCTCTTGCCGGTGTGCCCGAATGGCTGCAAAACTTTGCAAACGAGATATTCGGATATCAGGCACCGCAAGAGGGCGAAGCCTCGATAGGCATGGTCATTCTGCTCGGCGTCGGAATAGTCTTTCTCGGACTTATCTGTCTTGTCATCGTCTGCTCGATATTCGGGCTGATAGGAAAAGCGACAAACCGATCAAAGAAAAAGAAAGAAGAAATTGTTCCCGCTGCCGCAAAAGAGGAAGAGATTCCCGACAGACAGGAATTTGTTGCGGCTGTGTCCGCGGCGATAGCGGAAGAACTCGGAACGGATGTTTCGGCAATAAGAATTTTATCCATAAAGAGAATGTGAGGAACGAAAGATGAAAAAGTACAATGTAAACGTAAACGGAAAAACCTATCAGATAGAAATTGAAGAAGTTCAGAACTTCGACCCGAAACAGTCTCCCGCAGCGCCTGCTGCCGCAGTTCCCGCAAAGGAACAGCCCGCAGCACCCGCCACAGTTCCCGTTGCGGCTCCCGCAGGCGGAGAGACCATCTCCTGCCCGATGCCCGGAACAATACTTGACGTAAGATGCTCCGAGGGCGCTTCCGTTAAAAAAGGCGATATTCTCTTTATCCTTGAAGCGATGAAGATGGAAAACGAGATAATGTCTCCCTGCGACGGCACGGTTCACGGCGTAAGCGTTTCCAAGGGTGCTTCCGTTGATACGGGCGCCGTTCTCTGCACGATCGCGTAATTCGGAGGTCGTAAAATGGAATACATTATAAAATTCTTGCAGCAAACGGGATTTTATCTGTTTGCGGACGGCAACTGGATGAAACTTGTCATGATAGGCATTTCATGCATATTGCTGTATCTCGGCATCGTTAAAAAATTCGAGCCGCTGCTTCTTGTTCCAATCGCTTTCGGTATGCTTTTGACAAACCTGCCCGGCGCGGATATGTTCCACGAAGAACTGTTTGCGGGCGGTCACGTCCATTGGGATATGTTTGCGGGTTCGCAGGAAGGACTGACGGCGGGACTGCTCGATTATCTGTATCTCGGCGTTAAACTCGGCATTTATCCCTGCCTTATATTCCTCGGAGTCGGCGCAATGACAGACTTCGGTCCGCTTATTGCAAACCCAAAGAGTTTGCTTCTCGGCGCGGCGGCACAGGGCGGCATATTCGCAACTTATGCGGCGGCACGCGGCTTCCTCGGCTTCTCCATGGCGGAAGCGGCTTCCATAGGCATCATCGGCGGTGCGGACGGTCCCACGGCAATATTCGTAACATCAAAACTTGCGCCTCACCTGCTCGGTCCCATAGCGGTCGCGGCATATTCTTACATGGCTCTCGTTCCCGTTATTCAGCCTCCCATCATGAAGTTGCTGACAACGAAAAAAGAACGCAAGATAGTGATGAAGACTTTGCGTCCCGTATCCAGGAGAGAAAAGATTATTTTCCCGATAATCGTAACTATATTTGTTTCCCTGCTCGTTCCGAGCGCGGCGCCTCTTATAGCGTGCCTTATGCTCGGTAACCTGTTCAAGGAATGCGGAGTTACGGAAAGACTTTCCAAGACGGTTCAGAACGAGTTGATGAACATTGTCACGATATTCCTCGGCGTTACTGTCGGAGCGACCGCGACGGCGGAAACATTCCTCCAAGCAAGAACGCTGAAAATCATCGTACTCGGAGTTATCGCATTCAGCGTTGCAACGGCGTGTGGCGTACTTCTTGCAAAAGTGATGAACCTGTTCCTGAAAAACAAGATAAATCCCCTTATCGGTTCGGCGGGCGTTTCCGCAGTTCCGATGGCGGCAAGAGTTTCGCAGGTCGTAGGTCAGAAAGAGAACCCGTCGAACTTCTTGCTCATGCACGCTATGGGTCCGAATGTCGCGGGAGTTATCGGCTCCGCAATCGCGGCAGGCGTTCTTATAGCCATCTGCGGCTGATACTGCGGGAGGTAACGATATGAACAAATTATTTATAACAGACACAATTCTCCGTGACGCGCACCAATCGCAGGCGGCAACGAGAATGAGAATCGAGGATATGCTCCCCGGCTGCGAAATTCTCGACAGCGTAGGCTATTGGTCTCTTGAATGCTGGGGCGGTGCAACGTTTGACGCTTGTATGCGTTTCCTTGACGAAGACCCGTGGGAGCGTCTGCGCAAACTGCGTTCCGCAATGCCGAAAACCCGTCTTCAAATGCTTCTTAGAGGTCAGAATCTGCTCGGATACAAGCATTATGCGGATGACGTGGTTGACGAATTCATTGAAAAATCCATCAAAAACGGAATTGACGTAATCAGAGTTTTCGACGCGCTCAACGACCCCAGAAACCTTATGCAGTCCGTCAAATCCATAAAGAAATACGGCGGTATCTGCGAAGCGGCGATAAGCTACACCGTTTCGCCCGTACACAACATCGAGTATTTTGTCAAACTCGCAAAACTGCTCGAAAAAATGGGCGCCGATACCATCTGTATCAAGGATATGGCGAACCTGCTTCTCCCCTACGACGCTTACAAACTTGTTTCCGAGTTGAAACGTTCCGTCAGCGTTCCCATTCACCTGCACACGCATAACACGGCGGGTACGGGCGACATGACAAACCTCATGGCGGCGCAGGCAGGCGTTGACATCGTTGACACTGCGCTTTCCCCGCTCGCAAACGGAACTTCACAGCCCGCGACCGAGTCCCTTGTAGCGACGCTTCAAGGCACGGACAGAGACACGGGACTTGACCTTGTAAAGCTCAATGAGGCGGCGGCTTATTTCAGAACGGTTGCGGACAAGTTGAAGAAAGAAGGAATCCTCGACCCGAAAGTTTTGAGCGTCGATACAAAGGCACTTATCTATCAGGTTCCCGGAGGAATGCTTTCAAACCTGCTTAACCAACTCAAACAGGCTAAAAAAGAAGACAAATATTATGAAGTGCTTGCGGAAGTTCCGAGAGTGCGCAAAGATTTCGGCTATCCCCCGCTTGTAACTCCGACCTCGCAGATAGTCGGAACACAGGCTGTAATGAACGTCCTTGCGGGCGAACGTTACAAGATGGTTCCCAAGGAATCGAAAGGAATGCTGAAAGGCGAATACGGTCAGCTTCCCGCCACCGTCAACGAAGAAGTCCGCAAAAAGTGCATCGGAGACGAGGAAGTTATCACCTGCCGCCCCGCAGACCTCATCGCGCCCGAACTTGAAAAATACAGAGCGGAAGCGGGAGATCTTGCGAAGTGCGAAGAGGACGTTTTGAGTTACGCACTCTTCCCGCAGGTCGCAAAGAAATTCCTTGAAAAGAGAAACGGCGGCGGTGTGAGAACGCTTTATGTAGAGGACCTTTCCGAATAAAACGGGATTTGTTCACTGATCAGAAAATTTTCCGTCACGACGGGGCTGTAAAGACCTGCGGTTTTTACAGCCCCGTATTTTTATGTCGTCAATCCCTCTATTCGCGGAAACTCAACGTCCGACGGAGATGTTCCGACAAACGGGCTTCGTCCCGTCAGTTTTTCCGTCAAAGCGTCGATAAATGCGTCGTTGCCGCAGTAACAGTTTATATAAGTTCTGACCTGCGGAACATCAAGCAGATGATACGGGTTTGCAAAAGACACAAAAACCGTGGGAACGCTGTGGCAGTAAACGGGAACGTCCGCACCCATGGGCGGCTGCCACTCTATACGGACGACCGTTTGATTGGAACGCGTTTGAAGATTTGCGGCATATATAAGCAGGTCGTATTTTTCGGTTATCTCCGAAACGGGCGACATCATGCCCTCAAAACCCTTTGCGGGCTTGAAAACGGTAACGTCAAAGCCCTCGCCGCGAAGTTTTTTGAGAAATCTTTCGCAAACGGAGTCGTCGTTGTTGAAAACTGAAAAACTTTTATTCATTTCAAGAGGATAGAACAAAACACGCCGATATTTTTCGGGCGTCAGAGGAAAAACGCCCTTTTCTTCCCGTACAAGCGTTATCGCTTCCGAAGCGCAAGTTCTGCCCCACCCCGCAAAAAGAGGCGACCCGAGCGGTTCGGGTTCTTTTTTTGTCTGTTTTTTATGCAGTCCCAACGCCGCTTTCAGCGCAAGTATTCGGCTTACGGCATCGTCGAGCCGTTGCGGGGTTATTATGCCTTTTTTATAACCGTCGAACATAAAAGAAATATCCTCTTCTATGTTTTTCGTGAACAGAAACATATCACAGCCCGCGGCAACGGCGGTAGGAACGGCAATTTCTCGCGGCATGGCGCACGCAAAACCCGCCATCGTAGAAGAATCGGTCACGATAAGCCCGTTAAATCCGAGTTCGTTGCGGAGCAGCCCTGTCAGAATATCACGGCTCAAAGTTGCGGGCAGTCCCGCGGGGCAGACGGACAGCAGACTTATATGTCCCGCCATAACACTCATAACACCCGCATCAATGCATTCGCGGTATACGGCGCCGTAAGTTTTCAGCCAATTTCCCTTTCCGAAATCGTTGACCGAAGGGGCGATGTGTTGATCCCGTTCGTCTCGTCCGTCTCCCGGGAAATGTTTTACGCACGCCGCAACGCCGCATTTCTGCACTTCTTCTATATACGCTCGGCTCATCTCTGACACGGTTTTGGGGTCGCTGCCGAACGTTCTTGTATTGGTTATCGGGTTTCGGAAATTGTAATCTATATCTGCAACCGGTGCAAACGCCCAGTTAACGCCGACGGCACGGGCTTCCGTTCCGCAGATTTTTCCGAGACGGCGCGCCTGTTCCGTTCTTCCCGTCGCGGCTATCGCCATTTCGGGAGCGAATGACGTACCCTCTTTTGCAACGCCGTTCCCGCCCTGTTCGAGATTTGCGGCAACGAGCAGAGGAACCGATGAATATGCGTTCATCTTTTCCACGGTTCGGCGGCAGTCATCCGCGCTCATCGTTCGGCACATAAACCCGCCTGGGCGAACGACAGAGCCGATATAGCGACAGTATTCATCATCGTCATTATAAGTTATCAGACAAAACAACTGCCGCAGTTTGTCCTCTTCACTCATTGAAAGGCGGGTCGAAATGACCCACCTTTCGGCTTCCTCGTCAAGATAAAAAGGTTTTGAGCCAAGGTCAAGCATAGTTTTTCCTCTTTCGCAGTATAAGGTCTTCGTTATTCAGATATATTAGGAAAAGAACGAGTACGGCAGCTTCGACCACTTTGTATACATCGGACGTGAAAAACGCTTTTACGCTGCTTATCTGTCCGAAACCTATCTGAATAAATTCGTAAGCGACACACCCCATCAGAACGGCTATCTGCTTGTTGCAGAACTTGTTGATGAATTGAGAAAAAAACAGCGGCAGGAAGCAGGCAAACATAGAGGCTATCGTCGAGAAATTTATGGTGGGGGTCACGCCGTTTGTGGAACAGACGGATATTGCACCCGCCGCGCCGAACAAAAGCCCCGCAACGGTATAGCATATAACCGCATTGGCTTTTTCGTTCACACCGGCATTGACGGCTATGCTCTGTCCCGTTTGCAGCGCTCGGTAATCATACCCGAATTTCGTAAAATGGAAAAGCGTTATCATCAGCAAAAGTGCCGCAGCACAAATAATTATCATCGCCGTGGGATTTACGGCAAAGCGATAATACGAATCGTCAGCACCGAATCCGACGGGTTTGCAGCCGTCCGTGATTATCGCGATAATGCCCTCGATAATGAGCGTCATTCCCAGCCCTATTATCATCGGAGGAAGACGGAGAAGAACATAAAGCAAGCCCACAACGCCGCCCGTGACCGCACCGACAACCGCTGCGGAGAGGATCATCGCCACAGGTCCGCCACCGCTCATATATCCTATTTTTGCACCGACAATGCCGCCGATAAGCATTACCGCACCCGTAGAGAAATCAAAACGTCCCGTGTGCAAGTTTATCGAAACGCCGAGCGACAGAAGCAGGACATACGCAAGCCCGCGAAAATACAGTTGAACCGTGCTGAACCCCGTAAACAGCGCCGTACCCGAAAATCGACAGACCGCGCTCATTATCAAAAGGCAGATAACGGGTATCGCAACAATGCCGAGAGTTTTTTTGATATACTTCATTTTCAATACCCCGGTCAGCCGAGAAGTTACTCGGCTTTTATCATTTTTGCGGTCTCGTAATCCGCCATACAGAGTTTTTCGAAATCGGCGAAAGAACAGCCCTTATACCGTTCGATAACTTTTGCGTCGAAACAATAACCGTCCGTTTCGTTATCTGATTTGAGCATATTTTCAAGTTCTTCGCGGCTTTTTGCTATCCAATAACTGCTGCCCGTTCTGGGGGCGTTTCCGTCCGCCGCCGTCAGACGGCTGCCGTTTACGGCATTGGTTATAAGAATAAGCGCGGGAGCCATAGCGGAAGCGTATTTACCGCAGTCGTAAGCATAGCCGAGTTCAAAGTCGGAAGCATATTCGGAGGTTATCGCATCAACGCCGCCGACAAGTATCTTTCCGACAGACGAGTTTGCGGAAGTGATGCCGTAAGCGGTCTTTGTAACCACTCCGCCCGCTCCGACGGTCAATATGCAAGTGCCGCCCGAGATCATGCTGTTCGTCAGTTTTGTGGAGAATGCATCGTCAAAAGCAAAACCGTCCATATATCCCGAAATCTTATACTTATCGCTCTTGAACTTTGCGGGGTCAAGGCTCTGTCCCGCAACTTTTCCGTAAAGTTCATCACGTTTTTTCGCGCCGTCGTAAGAAGTTGACGGGTCCTCGCAAAGATACGTCAGTATACCTGTCAGACGGTTGATGTGCATGGTCGAACCGTAAAGTGTCGCGCCGCCGAAAATCGTAAAATTCGTTTGCTGTTTTTCTTCGGCAAAATATTTTGCCATATCATAACCGGCTTTGTATTCGGTATCGTCAAGCGGAGCCACCGAACCGAGATAAAATTCGTTGTCCTTTATCTGCTCATACTGTTCCTCCGTCGGGTGTCCCGTGGGAGAGACAACATACATTTTTTTGTTTGCCGCCGCGCTGACGGACGCCACGAAATCGTCGTCCGAGAAAAGAAGTATCGCATTATACCCTTTTGAGGCGTATGTGTTTATTGCGGACACTTCGGAAGAAGAACTGTTCGTCGTTGTGAAATCGACGGTCATATTCAAAGCTTTTCCGACCGTTTTCAAGTATTTTTCCCATGCGCTCGCTTCGTCGGAGGAATCGTCCTCCCGAAGCACCCCTATTTTCAGCGTCTTTTGTTCATCAACGTTGCCTTTGTCTCCGCTGCCCTTTTTGCATGAAGATGCGACAGTCAGAAATATCGCCGCAAACAGCGCCAGACATATTGTTTTCAGAAATAATTTTTTCATATTGACCTCCAAAATATTACCGTTTTAATACTCGGCTGCGGTTGCCGACGGAGAACAGCGTGACGACCGCGATAAAAAGTGTGCCCTTGACGATTTGCAGATACCAACTTCCCGTCACGAAAATATTCATAAACGAATCGAGGAGCGCCATGGAAAATGCGCCCAAAAGCGCCGAATACATTCGCGATTCGGGTCCTCCGTTCATGTTCATTCCGCCGAAAACAAGCGCGATGAGCATATTCATGCCCACGGTCGAACCCGATGATGACGAAAGCGTCGGTGTCTCGACTATCATCGCAAAAGCCGCAAGTCCTATCCCGATACCGGCAAGAGCGAACGAAAGAACCGTCAGTTTTTTTGCGTTTATGCCCGAGAGCCGTGCGCATACGGGGTTACCGCCGAGAAACCTCTCTTTTCTGCCGAGTTTTGTAAAGTAGAACAGAAAACAGCAGAAGAGTTCGAACGCGACAAGAAGAACAAGCCGAAAAGAGGTGGTGTTCAGGTCTTTTACAAGCCGCATCGGCACGGATATCTTTGCGTTTGTGCCGAACAGGGTTATCATCAATGTCGCGACAGATGAATATACGTTCATCATAACTATCGTCATAATGAATACGGGCAGATTGAAAAACGACGCAAGAACGGAGTTCAGCACGGAAAGAGCCACGGCAACGGCAATGCAGACAAGCGCCGAAAGCAATATATCTTCCGTTTGTTTGCAGACAAGCCCGCCGACAATGGCGCTTATCAGCATATTCGAGCCGAGCGACAGGTCAAACGAACCAGATGAAAAAATGAATGTTGCGCCCGTTGCGACAAGCGCGACAAGGCAGGCGTCAGAGACAACGCCTTGCAGCCCAATCGCCAGGTCGTAGCCTTTCGCTGCCGCCGCCGAAAGATACGCTGCGCCGAGAACGACGCACGCGATAACGGGAGCAAGACGAACGATGCGCCCTGTCCGCAGCGCCCTTTTCCGTCGCCGCAAAAGGGTCTCGGCGGTCAGTACGTTTTCGTTTGTTCCAATATCCGACATACCGTCATCCCCTTATACCATATATCCGATAATATCGGCATCGGAAAGTTCCGCGTTACGAAAAAACTCTTTTGTCACCCTGCCGTCTTTCATTATCAGAAGCCTGTCAGACATACCGATAAGTTCCGAAAGTTCTTCGGATATCATTATTATTGTTTTGCCCTCGTTTTTCATTTTATACATAAGAGAGTACATCATCTGTTTTACGCCTATGTCTATTCCGCGCGTCGGACAGTCGAGAACAAGTATGTCCGAACCGTAACCGAGCCATTTGGAAAAAACGACTTTCTGCTTGTTTCCGCCCGAAAGTTCGGACACCGGCTGATTTGGAGAAAAGCATTTTACCTGCATATTCCCGATTCTTTCTGCTACATACTTCTTTTCTTTTTGCGGCAGAAGCAAAAATCCCGCCGTCACAAATTTATCCATACCGACGGACGAAATGTTATCCTTTATCGACGCGGCGAGACAAAGTGATTCGACATCTCTGTCCTTTGCGGCATAACCGACGCCCGCTTTCATTGCGGAGCGAGGGTCTTTCAGAGGTTTTCCGTTCACAAGAACGCTCCCCAACGTCGGCTTTTCCGCCCCGAACAAAACTTTTCCGAGCGTGTGCATTCCGCAGGACGAAAGACCTCCTATGCCGAGGATCTCACCTTTGTAAGCTTCAAAAGACACCCCTTTCAACTTATCTCCGAGCATCACGTCGCGCACTTCGACGGACACCGCAGAAAAATGCGTAGGGTCAACGTCCGAACGATAGTAATCGCCTTGAAGTTGCCTGCCTATCATCGAAGTTCTTATCAGGTCGGCATCAAATTCGTTTTTTTCGAAAGTTCTGATTATTTTTCCGTCACGGAGCACCGTCAACGTATCGCACTTTTCCATAATTTCATCGAGATCGTGAGAGATAAAGACCACGGCTTTATCTTCATCTTTCATCCGCTGCATAAGCCCGTATATTATGTCTCTTCCGCGCTGCGAAAGCGCCGTCGTCGTTTCGTCAACGACAAGTATCTGCGGGTCGTGGAGCATTACTTTTGCGACTTCCGCAAGTTTTCTGTCCTGCATATCGAGTTTTCCCGTTACTGTTTTTGCGTCGATATGGTCGGCGCCTATTTCGTCAAGCGCATTTTGCGCGGCTTTTGTCATATCCGAGCCGCTGACGAACTTGCCTTTTGAAAATCTTCTGCTGTCGTTCAAAAACAGGTTTTCCGCAACCGTTATACCCGGCACGGTTCCGTTTTCCTGAACAATCATTCCCACCCCGTGCAAAAGAGCGTCATGCATTGAACGGGGACGCCACAGTTTTCCCATATATTCCATTTTTCCGCTGTCAAATCCCTGCATACCCGAAAATATCGAGGTGACAGTGGATTTTCCCGAGCCGTTTTCGCCGATAAGTCCCCGAACTTCGCCGCGCCTGACTTCAAGGCTTACATTGTCAAGCGCGACAACGGGTCCGAAAGTTTTTGTCAGTGAGGATATTTTCATAACTGTTCTGTTTTCCGTCATATCCGTAATTCTCCGCACAGGCGGCAAAAAGCCGCTGCAATACTTTTTCTCTTTTATTATGCTTTGATCCTGCGTATTTTATTTTCATATTCGGAAAAATTTTCGTCTGTTTCACCTATCCCGAACGCTATCGCACAGGAACGGACGGTTTCAAGAAGAAATGCGCGCGAACCTTTTTCACATGCGGCATATATCGGGTACAGATATTTTTTCAGAAGCGATTTTGTCGGCTCGAATGCCATAATGTCGATATTGGGAGTGTCGCACGAAAACGGAAAACTTATATCTGCGGGAACGGGGACTTCAAAAGAATATTCGCCGTCCGACACTTCGGAAACGGTTTTTCCGAAAATGTTTATCCGTGCCGTGCAGCCTGCGGGAACGACCGTGTTAATAAACAATTTTTCTTTTTCGATATCAAGATTCCATTTGACTTTCCATTTGCCTGTCGGCGCAATATACTCTATCTCCGCGGAACGCATAAGACGGTGCGGACACGGTTCGATAACGGCGCTCTTCCACCCCGCTTCACCGAGCCGAAGCCCCGCTATACGGGTATAGACCGCCTCGCAAACCGAGCCGTAAGCATAATGATTGAATGAGTTCATTCCCGTTTCGGAGACCTTGCCGTTAGGAAGCAGAGAGTTCCACCTTTCCCAAACGGTAGTCGCACCGAGCCCGACCTCATAAAGCCAGCCGGGATATTCACGGTTCAGAAGTATTCTGTAAGCGTCCGTTGTCAGTCCCGCGTCAAACAAGGCGGGAAGCAGCAGCGGCGTTCCCACAAAGCCCGTTGTCAGTTTATACCCGTCGCGTTGAAGACGTTTTTCAAAGGCGGCGACAACAGGTTCTTTTATCCGATATATGCCGTAATACAGGCTTAAAACATACGCCGTTTGAGTGTCGAGCGCAAGTCTGCCCGCAGGAGAAAAATATTCGTTCAGTATCGCGTTTCTTATTCTGCCCGCAAGCAAAAAAAGTTCGCGGCGTTCGGGACGCCCGAGTTCATCGGCGGCTTTCGCCGTAAGATTTACGGAATTGTAATAGTAAACGCTCATTATAAAGCCTTTGTCTGTCGCGCCGACCATTGCCGTCTCGTCAAGTCCGTCAAGGGCAAGCCAATCTCCGAAAGCAAAGCCTTCCGTTACAAGTCCTCTGTCGCCCTGTTCAATATCCCGTTCGCGGAGAACGGAAACATAATCCGTCATCATCTTAAAACAGTTCTGTAAAAGGACGATATCGCCGTAAAACTCATACAACTTCCACGGCAGAATAACGCCGCAGTCAGCCCAGACCGCACCGCCAGCGGGAGGCGTTCCGATAAGAGACGGACTGTACATCGGAAAATCACCCGCATAATAAAGCGTCTGATCGTCCCGCAAGTCGCGCAAATACTTTTTGTAAAAAGAGTAGCAGTCCGAATTAAAGCAAGCGGTCGAGGCAAATACCTGCGCGTCGGCTGTCCATCCGAGCCTTTCGTCGCGCTGCGGGCAATCCGTCGGAACATCTATAAAATTGGAAAGTTGCCCGCGATATGTGTTTTCTATAAGGATGTTAATGTCGTTGTCCGCAGTTTTGCACAAACACGCCCGAGGAATATCCGCGCTGAGTACCACGCCCTCAAAATCAGAGACGGAAACTGCGTCAAGTCCCTCGACAAGCGCATATCTGAACCCGAAATATGTGAACATCGGTTCGTACACACGTTCTTTTCCGTCTCCGACATACTCCGCAACGGCTTTTGCGGAACGCAGATTTTCATTGTAAAAACAGCCTTCCTGCAACACTTCGCCGTGAGATATTTTCAGCATTTGTCCGTGTCGGAGCATACCCGAAAAGCGAACAAACCCCGCAAAATTCTGTCCGAAATCGAGAATATATTCGCCTTTCGGGCTTATGATAAGCGCAGGTTTCAATATTGCTTTTTCGACTGTCGGCGCGCCGAAATCGGGGCAAGTCGGGAAATGTGCGTTCGAAAATACGCATTCGCAAGAGTGCTCCGTCGGGTGTGTAAAATCGTGTTTTTCACCGTCGTATATCGAGTTTTCCACGCAGGAACTTGCGCGGGCGCGCCAATTTTCGTCCGTTTGCAGTGCCGCCACCGTGCCGTCCGCAAATGTCAAGACCAACTCGGCGGCAGCCTGATATTCGGAGCCGTAAACCTCTTTTTTCCTTTCAAGACCTATTTCTCCGCGATACCAGCCGTCGCCGAGAAAAACTCCGAGTTCATTTTCTCCTTCGTCAAGCATTTCGCTTACATCGTAAGTTCCGACACGCAGATATGAGCCGTAATCGTTAAAGCCCGGGGTCAGATATGTTTTTCCTACTCTTTTCCCATTCAGAAAAGCGCGATAAAGTCCGAGTCCGGTTATTTTCAGGCGCGCCGAAACAGGGCTTTTTTCAAGTGTGAAACCGCGAAAAACATACGGAGAAAACAACGTTTTATCTTTCGGAGTAATGAACGGAGCGTCAAATTTTTCGAACGTTTCGAAACGGGAAGAACTCTTTTTGCTCCCGAAAGAGACCGTCCATTCAAACCGTCCGCAAAAACTGCGACCGAAGCGAAAACCGCCGTTTTCGGGCGCAGCAACAGCCTTTTCGGCAACTGCGTTTCCGTCGGAATCGAAAACAGCGACGGAAAAAGTTCCGCCCTCGTCGCAGAGAAAAGAAAACAACGGATCGTTCCCGTCAATACCCAAAGGTTCCGTTTTGTGTTCGACTTTCAAATCATATATGCGCATATTCACCGTTCCCGTTATTTGATACCTATTTTGATTATCCGAAAAACGGTTCGATTTATTCATCAGAACTGCTCCATAGACGTTTTTTTGCGCAAAAAATCACGGCTTCCGAAAAAGCCGTGATTTGATTTTTTATAGTTTGTATGTCGATTATTCTGCGGAAAGATTGTACTTCTGAACGATCTCTTTTGCAAAGATACCGCCCTCGGGACGCTCTCTGTCCATGATGTACATTGCTCTTTCATGTTCAACGCGTGCAACAAGCGTATCGACTTTGGAACCGTTCGTTTTCTTGTTGATTTCGTCTGCGGATTCCGCAATGTCGGCGAATGCCGTGGAAAGAATACCTCTGCATTTCTTACCTGCGACAACTTGAAGAACATTTTCAAGAATGTAGGTCGCCTCAACGTTGGAAGCGGCTGCAAGAACGCCGTCGAAAAGAACAAGCGAATCGGAAGTGATCTGCGGAAGCATTTCTGCGATCTTTTCGCAGTCGGCCTCAACAAGTTTTCTGTTCTTGTCACCCGTATCCATCGGGCAAAGAGCAAATACGTTGTCAACCGGACTCATTTCAGCCTTGTCTGCGGCAACATACATACCGAGCTGGAACATTATCTGCGCGATGCCGACAGACTGCGTGAATAGCGTTTTACCTGTCTTTGTGCCGCCGGTAAGAACATAAATGTCACCGACTTTATCAAAGATAACGTTATTGACAACAAGGTCTCTCTTGGTCTCTCTGATAGCGTAGATCGGGTTGTAAACACCGGTAAGGTGAAGAACATGCTCCTGCATGGAGTGAACTATGGGTTTGGTAACGCCGAGTCTGTAACTTACTTTGAGTTTGTCGAAAAGCATACAGCCCGAAACGTAGAACGTCAACTGCTCAACGATGTCGGAAAGGAAGTCAAGATTTTCCGCAAGGAATTCCGCAACCATCGGCTGGAATTTCTTAACGGATGCCTTGTACATAACATCAAGTGCGTTGTTAAGCGCATCATATACGGCGTTGACTTCATCGGGAGCCATACCTCTGGTAACCATCTCAAGCGGAGCCATGCAGGTATATGCGTCGTCCTTGATTTCCGCACGAAGAACTTTGTCAACCACGTTGCCCGATTTGTATACGTCTTTGTTTATGGAAACAATGCCCGCTTCCTTCGGATAAAGTTGTGCGTCAAGGTTGATGCCGAGAGTTATGGATTTGATGTTTTTAACTTCATCCATTGCAGCTTCAACGCGCTGTTTCATGCTTGCAAATTCGGGAGCGGAAACTTTTTCTGAAATGAATTTTCCGAAATCTATAAGAGCCTGGGATTGAAGTCCCGTCGCTTCCTTGAAGATAGCGTCAAGATCTGTCAGAGTAGAGAAATAAAGTTCCATATCGCAGATGCTGTAAAGATGAGCGGTGGTGTCGCCGCTTTCTTTGTTCTGCTTTCTCATGTCAAGAAGTTCCTGCAAGTGCGGGATCATCTTCTCTATTGCAGCCCTGAAAGAAGTGTTCTTTTTGAAGTCGTCAAACACCTGCTGCCTGTATTTGATGGTTTCAACGTCGGTGGTAACATAATCTATAAGTTTATTGCTGTCCCCGAGCGAACCGAAAAGACGCATGGTTCCGAACACAAGTCCCTGATCAAAACCGAGCTGTTTATAATATTCGATGTTTTTCAGTTTGCTGTTTTTCGCTTCCTCGTTGGGATAAAACAGGTTAACCATTTTTATTTCCTCCAAAATATGTATCAATAGAAATCTTTTTTACTGAACTATTTACCGCCGTAATAAAGCAGCATAGGTATAACCAACGACAGAGCAAAGCCTATCACATAGATAAGAACGTATAGCACCATCGAATAATGATACGCTTTCCAGACATGGGAAAACATAACTATAAAATAAACGCATATAACCGCAAGCGGACCTGTGAATATGAGCATAAGTCCCATTGCGCCGCCCAAAGGCATACCTGTTAACGCGCCTATAAGTACAACAAACACAAGAAATGCCGAGGCAACGCCTATAAGCCTGCCGCGGGGAACTCTTATGAATAACGCTTCTTCGGGAACCTCAAACAAGGATCCTCCGCTTTCTTCCGCCATAATGAACCTCCGGGTCGAATATATCATACATATAATACTATATTTTTTTTCGAAATGCAATACATTTTTACAAAGTAACCATTTTTTTTAACGCTTTTTCACATTTATTTGCGTTTAGAAATCTTTCGGAAGAGGATTTTCGCCTTTTGCGCCATTATTTGTCACACAATTAAACTTGAAAAACGACATTCGTTGTTGTATAATAATTCTGTCAAAACAAATCAAAAGGATAAAACAAAAGATGAAACATCTGAATATAGTGCTTGTCGAGCCCGAAATTCCGCAGAATACAGGCAACATTTCCAGAACCTGCGCCTGCACGGGCGCAAGCCTGCATTTGGTAAAGCCTCTCGGATTTTCGATAGACGACACGCACCTTAAACGTGCGGGACTCGATTATTGGAAATATCTTGATGTGACGGTGCATGAAAGCCTTGCCGATTTTCTTGAATTTGCAAAGGGCAAGCCCATGCGCCTTGCCTCGACAAAATCTTCAAAAAACCATACGCAGACGGATTATCCCGACGATTGCTTCATTCTTTTCGGACGCGAAAGCAAGGGACTGCCCGAAGCATTGCTTAAAGAGCATTACAAAGATTGCGTCAGAATACCGATGATGGGAAACCTGCGCAGCCTGAACCTCTCGAACTCGGTGGCGATAGTCGTTTACGAGGCTCTTCGCCAGAGCGGATTTGAAGATATGGAGCAGCAGGGTCATCTGCGCGAATCTGCGGAGGACACCGAATGAGCCGTAAACGGAAACAGGAAAAATTTGTCACTTTCAAGGAACAGCAGCACAAAGATTTTCTGAAAGATGTCTTCAATACACTGCTCATTGCGGGAATTTTTATGTTTGCGGCAATTCCCGTTTTCGGAGTTTATCCGAATGCGCTCGTCACCCCCGACAGCGAATGGAAAAGTTGTTTGAGAATAATCATCGACTTCCTGTATGCGGGTGTCGGAATCTATGTGCCGTTTCTTATCTACAATGTCATAAAATATAAATCAAGCGGCAGATATTTCACAAACAAAGGCTCTGCGGCAAAGCCTACGCATTATGTGCTCGGAATACTCGCGGGTCTCGGCATTTCGGTCTCGTTCAACTGTCTCGGCGCGCTTGCCGTATCGGCACTGCGAAATGCGGGGCTGACGGTAAATGAAGCCGCTCCTTTCACGGGAGACAGCATTCTTACACAAGCCGTTTTTGTTGCCGCGGCAACGCTTATCCCGCCGTTTTTCCACGAAATATCTTTTCGCGGAATCGTTATCGGAGACATACGCAAACAAAGTTATGCTTTTGCGGTCGTGCTTTCGGGGCTGTTCAACGGTTTTTGTTTCAAATCTTTTCAGCAGATACCGTACTTCTTCGTTCTCGGACTTCTGCTCGGCTGGCTCTATCTCAAAACCGATTCAATAATTTTGACATACACGATAAACGCCGCATCGCATCTGCTTATGTCGCTGCTTTGGATTCTTCGACTTCGCAATGAGACGCTTTACGATAAAATATTCCCGTTTGTCGCAGTCGGAGGCGCGGTTGTCGCACTCTGCGCCGTTGCCGTGCTTTTCAAAATATGCGGATTCAAGTTTATCAGAAAAGATTGTGACGGAGCGGGCTTGAAAAAGCAGGAAGCAAGAAAAGCGTTTTTCGGTTCGTTCGCTTTTTGGATATTCATTATTTTTGCGATAATATTCATCATGCTCGGCAAAAACGGAAAACCGTATCTGTTCAAAGAACCCGACCCTGAGGAAGTAACGCCCGTTACACAACAAACCCCCGCGGCGGAAGAGGAAACAAACTGAAACCTGCAACAAAAAAATGAGGTTCCCTTTTTGAGGGAACCTCGATTTTTATTGTCATTATGCTTCTGCATTACCCTTGTCTTCGGGTTCTGCTTCGGCTTTCGGTTCGGTCGTTTCAGCCACAGGATCTTCGCCTTTCTTTGCAAAAACGATCTTGCCGTCCTCGCCTCTCGCAACGACTTCGTCGCCCTCGGAGAACGTCTTTTCAAGCATTTTTTCAGCCATTTTATCTTCAATAAGAGACTGAATGGCACGTTTGAGCGGACGGGCACCGTAAGTCACGTCAAAGCCCTTTTCAACAAGGACATCTATCGCGGAATCCTCCACGGTAAGCGTTATACCGAGTTCTTTAAGGCTCTTGACAACGCTGTCGCAAAGTCTGGAAGCGATCTTCTTGATATCCTCGCGGTCAAGTTGTTTGAACACGATAATATCGTCGATACGGTTCAGAAATTCCGGTCTGAACGAACGTTTGAGTTCGTCCATGACGTTTTCTCTTATAGTCTCCTGATTTCTGTCGAAATTATCCTCTGCGGGGGTAAATCCGAGTTTCTTCGAATCGGTTATCGTCTTTGCGCCGATATTGGACGTCATAATGATGACCGTGTTCTTGAAATCAACGGTTCTGCCCTTTGCATCGGTCAGTCTGCCGTCGTCAAGGATTTGAAGCATGATATTGAAAACGTCGGGGTGAGCCTTTTCGATCTCGTCGAAGAGGATTACCGAATACGGCTTTCTGCGGACTTTTTCGGTCAACTGACCGCCGTCGTCAAAGCCGACGTACCCCGGAGGAGAACCTATCATTTTGGACACGGTATGCTTCTCCATGTACTCCGACATATCAACTCTTATCATTGCGCTCTCATCGCCGAACAGAACCTCGGCAAGCGCTTTCGAAAGTTCGGTCTTGCCGACACCGGTAGGACCGAGGAACAGGAACGAACCGATAGGTCTCTTCGGGTCTTTGAGTCCGACTCTGCCTCTGCGTATTGCTCTCGCAACGGCGTTTACGGCTTCATCCTGACCGACAACTCTCTTATGAAGAATGTTCTCCATGTTGAGAAGTCTTTCGCTTTCTTCGTGAACGAGTTTTTTAACGGGAATACCCGTGGTCTGCGTTACGACATCTTCAATGTCTTCGGCAGTCAGCGTCAATTTTTCTTTGCCGCTTTCGGAGTTCCAATTCTTCTTCATCTCTTCGAGTTCGGAAGCAAGAACTTTTTCCTTGTCGCGGAGTGTTGCAGCTTTTTCGAAATCCTGATTTCTGACGGCGTTTTCTTTTTCGCCTGCAACTCTCTTGATTTCTTCTTCTTTACTCTTCATATCCGGCGGAGCGGTCAGATTCTTCATGCGGAGTTTGGACGCAGCTTCATCCATAAGGTCTATCGCCTTATCGGGAAGGAAACGGTCTCTGATATAACGGCTCGAAAGTCTTACCGCACTTTCGATGGCTTCATCGGAAATTTTGACGCCGTGATGAGCCTCATATTTGTCCCTGATACCTTTCAGAATGGCTATGGCATCTTCTTCGGAGGGTTCGGAAACGATTATCGGTTGGAAACGACGTTCAAGCGCCGCGTCTTTTTCGATATGCTTCTTGTATTCGTCAAGCGTGGTCGCGCCTATGACCTGAATCTCACCTCTTGCAAGGGACGGTTTCAGGATATTTGCCGCATCCATCGCGCCCTCTGCGCTGCCTGCACCGACAAGAACGTGAAGTTCGTCGATGAACAGAATGACGTTACCCTCTTTTTTAACTTCTTCGATGACGTTTTTAAGACGCTCTTCAAAGTCACCTCTGTATTTGCTGCCCGCGATCATTGAAGCGATGTCGAGGGTTACGACTCTCTTGTTTTTCAGCGGTTCGGGAACGCTGCCCTCAATGATGTGCTGCGCAAGTCCCTCGGCTATCGCCGTTTTGCCTACGCCGGGCTCGCCTATAAGACAGGGATTGTTCTTTGTTCTTCTCGAAAGAACCTGAATTACCCTTTCTATCTCCGTGCCTCTGCCTATAATCGGGTCAATCTTGTTTTCGCGAACCATTTCGGTCAAATCCGTACCGTAAGAGTTCAGGTTCGGGGTGTTCTTGCCGCCGCTCTTTTTCGCGGTGCCGTGTTTTTGACCGTCACGGTCTGTGTCGCCCGCAGCGGAAAGTCCCATACTTTCGATAACATCGGAATAAAGAGAACGAATGTCTATACCTGCGGATTCGATTATCTCGACCGCCTGGCAATTTGGCTCTTCAAGCAGGGACATGAGGATATGTTCCGTTCCGATTATATAATTACCCGTCCGACGAGCTTCGACGAACGACCTTTCGAGGATTCTTTTCAGTCTCGGTGTCATATCCTGACCCGAGACATCGGAGGGAACGCCGACACCTACGTTTTCTTTGATTCTTTCAACGACAAATTCATCGGTAAGTCCCGCATCGAGCAGAACTTTTGAAGAAACGCCGCCGTCTGCACGGAGAAGACCGAGCAGCAAATGTTCTGTGCCTATATATCCGTGACCGAACTGTCTTGCGGCTTCAAGCGCAAGGTTCAAAGCACGGGTGGAATTTTCGGAAAAGTTGTTCGCCATAATTATCACTCCTTCAATTTATCGCGGACTATCTCCGCGCGTTTTATATCACGTTGGCGTATCTCCATACCCTCGCCGCCGTAAAGCATAAGCGTGTAAGGCTGAACTTTGATGCAAAGTTCGTCAAGAACTTTTGTATCAAGATTCAGAAGACCGCCCTCGATACCCAAACGGATATCGCTCATAAGTTTCATAAATTCCTGTGAGGACATTATTCTTGCTTCGCGCGCTATTCCGTAAGAACGGAAAACTCTGTCCTCGATAGATATGTTTTCAAGCATCTTTTCGCGAAGCGCCGCTTCGTTTCTCGCAATCTGGCGCACTATGTCTTCAAGGCGTTCGATAGTGTCCTTTTCGCTTATTCCGAGCGTTATCTGATTGGAGACCTGATAAACGCAGCCTGCGGGTTCGGATCCCTCGCCGTACATTCCGCGAACGGTCAGACCGACCTGCGAAACGGTGTTTATTATCTTGTTTATCAGACCGCTTTCGTGCAGTGCGGGAAGATGCATCATAACGCTTGCCCGAAGTCCCGTGCCGAGGTTTGTGGGACAATGGGTCAGATAACCGAGTTTTTCGGAAAACGCAAAGTGCAGTTTTTCGTCAAGTGCGTCGTCTATCTCGGACGCCGTTTCATAGAGCGTTGCAAGTTTTTCGCCTCTGCCGAGAACCTGTATGCGCAGATGGTCTTCCTCGTTTATCATTACGGAAACGTTGTGTTTTCTGTCAAGCAGAAGTCCCTCGCCCTCGCGGTTGTTTGCAAACTCAACGCTGATAAGGTGTTCTTCCACCATGGAACCCGCCTGTATGGCGGTCACGTTTTCCATATCTATATAATCGAATTTATAACCGGGAATCGCGGACGCAACTTCTTTGACTTTTGTGCAGACCGCTTTTTTCTGCTCAACGGTCATTCTTCCCGTAAAGGGAATGCCCTTGATATTTCTTGCAAGTCTTATTCTCGAAGAAATCATTGTGCTGTCCATACTTATTCCCCTTTCCCGTTATTTTCGTCGTTTTTCTTTATTTCGTCTCTCAGGCGCGCCGCGTCCTCAAAACGTTCTTCGTCGATCGCTTTTTGGAGTTGGGAACGGAGATCTTCCGCCTCGTCGCTTCTGCCGCCCGAAAAAGATGACGGAATTTTGCCGGCGTGCTTTTTATTGCCGTGCATACGGTTCAGCGCGGGTGCAAGTCTGTCTGCAAAAGTTTCATAGCATTGGTCGCAGCCTACACGACCGCTTTTTCCGATTTCGCTGAAAAGCATTCCGCAGGACGGACAGCGGAGTTCCGAAAGTTCGTTTGACGCTCCGAAGAATTTGGGAAGCATATCGAATCCGAAAGACCCGAAGCCCGAGTCAAGTCCGAGTTTTTGAGCACACTCGGAGCAAAGGAATATTTCATTTGTTTTTCCGTTTACGGTTTGTTTCAGATAAGTAGTGGCAACATTTTTCTTGCAATTTTCACACAACATAAGATCAACCCCTTATTTCAATGATAACAGACAATTTTTAAGTATCGCCGCTCTTACTTCATCTTTGTTTTCCTGCGGCACGGAAGCCAAAGCGTTGTCGGAAGTCGCCGCTCTGATGATTATATGAGCCTGCGGAGAAATATATCCGTATTCTTCCATATTTTTCAGAAACAGCCCCGCGTCGAACATATTGACGCTTTTTCCTATCGAATTTACTATATGCATTATCCGCGCATTTCCGTCGTTATATTCCACTCTGCGTATGCGGATATATCCGCCGCCGCCTCTGTGGCTTTCGGTCACATATCCGTGTTCGGGGGTGAACCGCGACGTTATAACATAACTTACCTGCGAGGGAACGACATCGAAACGCTGCGCAAGTTCGTTTCTGCGAAGTTCGACATTGCCGCCCTGCTGTTCAAGCATCTGTTTTATAAACGCGCTTATCAAATCGCTTGATTTCATTTGACTGTCACCTCATTTTTCCTCTTTCTCATTTTCTGCGTATATTATACATCAAAAGTCAGAGAAAGTCAAATTTAATAAAAGTCAAAGAAAGTCAAAATCAGAGAACGCCGTTTTTCGGTTAATATGTTTTTTATGATTATCTAAAAATATCTCGTTTTTTCTCCGTTTTTCTCGTTCGCTCTCATTTATGACCGAAAAATTGATTTTGAAAGAAAAAAAATTTACCCGCCGAAAACGACGGGTAAAAGTCAAACATCAAATATTTTAAGAAGGGTATGTCCTTGCCTGTAAGAGCGCAAGATAAGTAAACTACTTTGCGTCTACGATTCTGCATCTGAACACGCGGCAGGCGTGATAGTTCATCGGCGGAGAGAACGTTTCCGTCACGTTTTCAAACCTTTCGCCGCTCATGACGTCAACAAGTTCAAGCGCCTTTCCGCAACCGAGAGAAAGACCGATGTCGAAGAGTTCCACGCGGATGGGACGTGCGTCGCCGTCCGTGAAATTGAAAACTCCGAGGGCATATTCACCGTCTTCAAGCAAGCGGAAGAGAATGAGTTTTGCGCTGTTGGTGCCGTCGGGGTTTTTGCCGCTTATAATCATCGGCGGACGGCATTCCGCGTCCTGATTTATACGGATAAGCTCTTTGTTGTTCAAAAGGTCTATCATCTGCGGGGTCGTGTTTCTGATGTCGCAGCCTATCATAAGAGGAACGCCGAGCAGACACCAAAGAGCGAAGTGCATGGTATATTCGTCGTCGGTACAGCCGCCGCAGGCAACGTTGCCCTTGTTGTACATTCCCACTACAAGCATATCTATATCGTTGTAGCAGCCGGTCGCGGAAAGACCTATTTTATCAAGTTGGCTGTACGCTATATCTCTTATGCTGACGATGTTGTCGAGAATGTCGGTCGTGGTTCTGTAAAGATGTGCGCCTGTCGGTCTTATCCAATCGTGAACGTCGGGCAGACTGTTGCAGGCGGCATAAACGATGTCCCTGCCGCAGGAGCGGAGAGCAAGCCCCATTCTGCGATAAAGAATCTGATAATCTATCGACTGGGGTTTGTAGCAATAGTCGTATTTAAGATAGTCCACGCCCCATTCGGCAAACGTCTTCGCATCTTCGAACTCATGGTCGAAACTTGCGGGGTAGCCTTTGCAGGTGCGCGTGCTTGCGCTTGAATAAATACCGAATTTCAAGCCTTTTGAGTGAACGTAATCGGCAACGTATTTCATCCCGTGAGGGAACTTTTCCGGGTCGGGAACGAGTTTTCCGTCAACTCTTTCCATAGCAGGCCAGCAGTCGTCGATAACGATGTATTCGTAACCTGCGTCACGAAGTCCGAGTTCGACAAACTTATCGGCGGTTTCCAAAACGATCTGCTCGTTTACGAGCGGACCGAACGTGTTCCAAGAGTTCCAGCCCATCGGCGGTCTTTGACAAAGCAGCATAGCGCATACCTCCGCAAAATTCGATAAAAATAGTTTCTTACGGTATTATACAGTATGCCGAGAACTTTGTCAACCGAAAATAACAAACAAAGTTTTGATAAGAATACAGGCAATAATGCCCATAACGGTTGGGAGGGCGAACGCGGCGGCGGTCATTTTAACGCTTTTTGTTTCTTTGTAAACAGTCAGACACGATGTCGCACACGGAAAACGGAACAAAAACGCTGCCAAAAGGCATAAGACCGTGCACATAGTCCAACCGTTTGAAATAAGAAGCGAACGTAATGCGTCAAGGCTTTCATACTGAACAAGCGCACCACTGTTCATGTAACACATCAGAATTATCGGCAAAACTATCTCATTTGCGGGAAAGCCGAGAACGAGCCCCAGGATTATTGCGCCGTCGAGCCCGAGTGCTTTGCCGAGAGGGTCGAGAACAGCCGTCAAAGATGCAAGCAAGGTCGTATCCGAAACATGAATATTCGCAAGCAGCCAAATCAACAGTCCTGCGGGCACGGCAACAACGACTGCTCTGCCGAGAACGAACAGAGTTCTGTCAAGGACGGAGCGAACGATGACGCTGCCTATTTTGGGAACACGGTACGGCGGCAGTTCAAGAGTAAAAGAGGACGGCTTGCCTTTCAGGAATGTCGAGGACAGGAATTTTGACGCGCCGAGGGTGGAAAGCACAGACAATACTATTATGCCGAGCAGTATAGCGGCACAAAGGAACGATCTTGCACCGCCGACGGCAGACCCGACCAAAAACATGGAGATCAGCGCGATAAGCGTCGGAAACCGTCCGTTGCAGGGAACGAGATTGTTTGTCAGAAGCGCGATTGCGCGTTCACGGGGAGAGTCTATAATGCGGCAGCCCGTTATTCCGCAGGCATTGCAGCCGAAGCCCATACACATGGTCAAAGACTGCTTGCCGTGAGCGCCCGCACGACGGAAAAGCCCGTCGAGGTTAAATGCTATACGCGGCAAATATCCGATGTCTTCAAGAAGCGTAAACATCGGAAAAAATATTGCCATGGGCGGGAGCATTACAGAAACCACCCATGTCAGCGTCAGATATATCCCATCTGTGACACAGCCGACAACTGCGGGAGGAGCGGATATTGCCTGCAAAAGCCCGCGAAATTTTTCACCGAGGAAGGCAAAGCCCCGAAACAGCAACTCGGACGGATAGTTTGCGCCGACGACCGTTATCCATAGTATCAAAGCAAAAAGCGCAAGCATAACGGGAATACCCGTCAGAGGAGATGTCAAAATCCTGTCTGCCCTGCGGTCGCGCCTATCGGCATTCGGCGGCGAATGAAGACACAGCGCGGCTATCTGTTCGGCGCGGGCAACAACCGTTCCGACCTCTTCTTCAAGAAATTCTTCTCCATTCGTTTGCGAAATGAGCCGTTCGATGCGTTCATCTGCCGAAAAGTCGGTTTTGGTATATTCGCATATTCGTGCGTTCAACGTCTTATTCCGTTCAAGCAGTTTCAGCGCGATCCAGCGGGGAGAAAGCAGCCCCGTTAACTTCTCCGCAACAATGTCCGAAAGCGCACGCACTGTTTCTTCCGTCTCTTTGCCGTAAAGCATACACGGCACATAGCATTTTTTGCCCTCACACACGCGGCACACGGCATCTTTCAGTTTGTCAAGCCCTTTGCCCGACCTTGCGGCGGCGGGAATAACGGGAACACCGAGTTGCAGAGAGAGTTCGTCGGTGTCTATATGTATTCCTTTCTTTTTCGCTTCGTCCATCAGGTTCAGAAGCACAACCGCACGGTCGGTAAATTCCAGTATCTGCAAAACAAGGTTAAGATTTCTTTCAAGACAGGTCGCGTCAACCGTGATTATTCGGCAATCGCAGTCTCCGAAGCAAAGAAAATCACGCGCTATTTCCTCTTCCGCGGAATTTGCAAGAAGAGAATACGTGCCGGGAACGTCAACAAGCGAATATTCCTTTCCTTTATATAAATACTTTCCCACCGCGTTTCCGACGGTCTTTCCCGGCCAGTTGCCCGTATGCTGTTTAAGTCCCGTCAGCGCATTGAACACCGTGCTTTTTCCGACATTCGGGTTTCCCGCAAGCGCAACGATATAATCCCCGCATTTTTCGCTTCTTTCGCCCGCAACGAAAAAGCCCGTAGAAGAATTTGTCAAGCCCAATAAAAATCACCTGTATCCGATAAATATTTTTTCCGCGTCCGAACCGCGAACGGCAAGAACGGCACCTCTTATCATATATGCCACGGGATCTCCGCAGGGACTTTTGTGAAGCGCTTTCACTTTCGTTCCGCGAACTATTCCGAGATCGAACATTCGCCTTTTTTCCGAACCTCGGAAAGCGGTTCCGACCACTCGGCACTCATCCCCGACGGGAAGTTCCCGCAATGTTTTTAATGTCACTTTTTTTACATCTCCGTTTCATTCCGACTTTTCCACTATCACTATATGCCCCTCTGCTTGTTCTTGACAAAAAGCGAAGACCTCCGCAAGGGAGATCTTCGCTTTTTGTTACTTTATAAACAGAACCGATTATTCTATTTACAGTTCCGATTCTTTTATTGCGTTTCCGAGAAGTTTCACGCCCTCGACTATTCTGTCCTCTGTCATCGAAGAATAGTTCAGTCTCATTGTCGAAGTCGGCGCGTTCATATCAACCATAAATGTGCTGCCCGGAACGAAAAGAACATTCTTTTGCACGCATTCTTTCGCAAGCGGCGCGGTGTCCGTTCCGTCACAGAGGTCGCACCAGACAAAAAGTCCGCCTTTCGGAGAAGTTCTTGTCGCAGTCTTCGGGAAATACTCATCTATCGCGTCAAGCATGGTCTTGCAGCGTTTGCCGTAAAGCGCACGGAGTTTTTTGATATGCGAGGAAAGGTCGTAACGCGTCAGGAACTCATAAGACATCATCTGCGTGAGCATGGGCGTATGAACGTCCGAAACCTGCTTTGCTATAACCATTTTTGCGATAAGGTCGCGGTGACCCGTTATGTAGCCGACGCGGATTCCCGGGGTCAGAATTTTTGAAAACGAACCGCTGTAAAGAACAACGCCCTCATCGTCGCCCGATTTTATCGTCGGAACTTTTGAGCCGTCGAACGTCAGTTCCCCGTACGGGTTATCCTCGATAATAACGACGCCGTGTTTTTTTGCAAGCGCATAGAGTTTCTTTCTCTTTTCCTCGGACATAGTTACACCCGACGGGTTCTGGAAAGTGGGAATGGTGTAAATTATCTTGACGTTTTCGGTCTCGTTGAGTTTTTGTTCGAGGACGTCTATGTCCATACCGTCGTTTTTAACGGGAACGCCGACAAGTTTTGCGCCGTAAGCGCGGAATGCGTTCAACGCGCCGATAAAACTCGGTTCTTCAACTATAACCGCGTCGCCTTCGTTGACAAGCACTTTCGTTGCAAGGTCTATTCCCTGCTGACCGCCCGAAACTATTATTGTTTCATCAAAATCTCTGCCGATGTTTTCCCTTTCGGCGATGAATTTTTTAACGTATTCGCGGAGCGGCGCATACCCCTCCGTCACACCGTATTGAAGCGCTTCCGTCGGTTTTTTTGCAAGTATTTCGGCAAGTATTTCCGCAAATTCTTTGGACGGAAACAGTTCGGGTGCGGGGTTGCCGCCCGCAAGACTTATAACCTCTGGACGGTTGCCGTATTTGAATATTTCTCTTATGGCAGATCCCTGAACGCCGCTTATTCTGTTCGAAAACTTAAATTCCATTTTATTATATACTCCTTTCGGTCAGTTCCGACCGTAAACCTCTTTTGCCGCACGCACCGTTGCCGCCGCATCTTTCGAATAATAATCCGCGCCTATTTTTGCGGCATAATCGGCAGTCAGAACGGCGCCGCCGACAACCGTTTTGCAGAACGGAGCCTGCTCGTTGAGCAGTTTTATCGTTTGTTCCATCGCGGGCACGGTCGTTGTCATCAAGGCGCTGAGACCGCAAAGTTTTGCGCCGCTTTTGATAACCGCATCAACCACGGTCTGTTCGGGAACGTCGCGGCCGAGATCTATTATTCTGAAACCGTAATTTTCAAGCACAGAACGCACGATATTTTTGCCTATATCGTGAATATCGCCGTGAACGGTGGCAAGCACAACTATGTCTTCCGAGCCGTTTTCCGCCGCGGGCAGCGCCGCACGGACAACGTCGCAAGCCGCCCTTGCCGCTTCTGCGGAACGCATAAGTTGCGGCAGATATATCTTGCCGTCTTCGTAGCGTTTTCCGATATTGTCGAGAATGGGAATCAATTCTGTATTGATAACGTTCTGCGCGTCCTCGGTCCGCAACAGCGTTTTCATCGCCGCCGCCGCTTCGTCGCAAAGCCCGCGTTCCACCGCGTCCGAAAGAGAATACGCGCTTCCCTGCGGAATTTTTTCGGCTACGGATTGCGAAAATTTTTCTATATACTCCGCGCCGCCCTCGTCAAAACCCGAAAGCAGACGCGAAGCTGCCATTGTTTCTATCATGGCGGTGTCGCCGGGGTTGATTATCGCAAGATCGAGTCCCCTGTTCAACGCCGCCGCAAGAAATGTTCTGTTGACAATATCTCTTCTCGGCAGACCGAACGAAACGTTGCTGACGCCGAGCACCGTTTTTGCACCGAGTTTTTTTACCTCTTCAAGAGCGGAAAGCGTTATTCTCGGATTTTCGGAATCGACACCGACAGTCATCGTCAGACAGTCTATCGCTATATCCGCACGGGGTATTCCCGCTTCTTCACAGCGGGAGATGATCTTTTTCGCTATCTCCACCCTGCCCTCGGAAGTTTCGGGAATGCCGTTTTCGTCAAGCGCAAGCCCGACGACCACCGCCCCGTACTTTTTCGCAATGGGAAGTATAGTTTTTAATGATTCTTCTTTGCCGTTAACGGAATTGACTATCGAGCGACCGCCCGCAAGGCGAAGCCCCGCTTCTATTGCGGCAGGGTCGGAAGAGTCTATCTGCAACGGAAGATCGCTGACGGAGCGAACCGCCGAAACGACCTTTTTCATCAGTTCTTCTTCATTTGCGCCGGGTACTCCGACATTTATGTCAAGAATTTCCGCCCCCTGCTCCTGCTGTGCGACCGCCTGACGGCAAATATATCCCATATCGCCGTCTATAAGCGCCTGTTTAAGCAATTTTTTTCCCGTCGGATTAAGTCTTTCACCAACCGTTACGGGACGGGAAAGAATGACGTGTTTAGTTGAAGAGCAAACGCCGACGGGAACGGTTTTCGGGCGTTTGGGAGACTTTGTATTCAAAAGTTTTTCTTTCAGAAGCCTTATATGTTCGGGCGTTGTGCCGCAACAACCGCCGACGACGCACGCACCCGCTTTTACAAGTTCCGCCGTATGCGCGGCAAACTCTGCGGGGGTCAGATCGTAACTGCCGTCCGCACGGGGAAGCCCCGCATTCGGTTTTGCGATAAGCGGCAGCGTTGTATATTTCCGCATTTCGGAAACAACGGAGAGCAGTTTATCCGGTCCTACCGAGCAGTTGACGCCTATCGCGTCTGCTCCGAAAGCCGTAAGCGCGATTGCCGCAGACGGCACGTCGCAACCCGTAAACGTTCTTCCGTTTTCCTCAAAAGTCATCGTCACAAAAACGGGAAGCGACGTATTCTCCTTTGCGGCGACAAGAGCGGCTTTTGCCTCGTAAAGATCCATCATCGTTTCGATGAATATAAGGTCTGCACCCGCCTTTTCGCCCGCCGTCATCTGAACTTTGAAATATTCGACCGCGGTCTCAAAGGACAAAGAGCCGAGAGGTTCGAGAAGTTCGCCGAGAGGACCTACGTCAAGCGCCACTTTTCCGTCGAACGGTTTCGCGGCTTCTTTTGCGGCGGAAACGGCGGCAAAGGTCGCTTCTTCGCAACTCATGCCGCTGTCCTTCATCTTCGGAACGCTTGCCCCGAAAGTATTCGAAAGCACTATCTGAGAACCCGCCTCAAAATATCCTCGGTGAATATCTTCGAGTATCTGCGGATTTTCCGCACCGAAAACGCACGGATTGTCACCCGGTTTCATTCCCCGCGCCTGAAGCATCGTACCCATTGCGCCGTCAAGAAAAATCAACTCGTCAAAATTCATCGTTTTCCACCTCTTTTATTCCCGCTATCGCCGTCACGGATTTTATCGGAGAAAGCATACAGCCCGACCCTACGGTAAGCCCCAGATCGCGTCTTGCGTTTGTCAGGGTAAGGAGCGCAGGCTGAATATTCATCGGCAAATCCCCGTACCCAGGCGAAAATCTCGGCGTCAGTTTTACTCCGAGTTCGCTTTCAATGCTTTCGCAGCAGGCGTCGCAGGCATCCTCTACGGCAGAAGACGCGGCGGCGTCCGCCAAAAGCGAAAGCGCGGGAGAAGACGAGCCGAGCGCGGCTATCTTCATATCCAATTCAAACCCGACGGTTATCGCCATCACAACGCATTTATTGCACGGAGCAAGCAGTTTTTTTATGCTCTTGCCTTCAAGTTCCGTATCTGCGACAAAAAGTTTTTCGCCGTCTCTTTTTATATCAAAAACAACGGCGGCGGCGGCAGGACGGATAAGGTCGTCAACGAGCCTTTGCGCCTGTTCCACTTCCTTTTCAACGCCGACACCGTCGCCGCACCTTGCATATCGCAGCATTTCGGCGCGACGTACATGGGGTTCTCTTAAAAATTTTATTCTCATAACATATTCGCAACCGCTTCGTATATGCGGCGCGAAACCTCGATGTTATTCATTGCGTAAACGTGTATGCCCTGAACTCCGCTTGCAAGCAGGTCTATTATCTGCTCTATCGCATAACTTATTCCCGCGTCGAAAAGCGCCTCGGGCTTTGAGCCGTAACGAGCCATTATCTTTGAGAATTTTCTCGGCAGTTTTGCGCCGCAGGTGCTGACCATACGCTGTATCTGGCGCACGTTCACAACGGGCATAACTCCCGCCTGAATGGGGACTTTGACACCCGCGCGGCGGGCAAGATCCGCCATATAATAGAAGTCCTCATTGTCAAAGAAAAGTTGGCTGATAAAGTGCGTTGCGCCAAGGTCTTCTTTCATCTTCATATATTGTATCTCCGCCTCAACGCCCTCGCTGTTGGGGTGTCCCTCGGGGTAACAGGCGGCGGCGATATCGAACCCGCCGAATTCCGATATATGTTTTATCAAGTCCGTTGCGTGCAGATACTGAGGGTTGACGTCCGCGCCCTCAACAAGGTCTCCGCGCAGAGCCAAAACGTTTTCTATGCCCTCCGCGCGCAGAGAACGGAGCATATTGTCTATGCGTTCCGTGTCCGAATTTATGCAGGTCAGGTGTGCAAGAGGTATAACCCCCTGCTTCTTGATGTGTTTTGCCAAGTCAAGTGTGACCGCCTGCTGCGTTGCAGAACCGCCCGCGCCGTAAGTGACGCTGATATATGCGGGATTCAACTTTGCTATATTTTCCGCTGCGGCATAGACCGTATCGGCGGAAACTCTTTTGTTCGGGGGAAAAACCTCGAAAGACAGATGTTGTTTGCTATCCGAAAAAAGTTCCGAGATCTTCATTTTCGGTCATTCTCCTATAAATTCTTTATATCTTCTTCGCAAACGAGTTTTATTCCGTGTTCGGAAAGAAGTTTTATCGCCTTGTCGTTGTCTTCGACACGGAGAACAACGCAGGCATGTTTGCCCGAAACGGTGATGAACGCATACATATACTCAATATTTACGCCGTTGTCGGAAAGCAGTTTTATAACTTCCGTCAGCGCTCCGGGTTTGTCGTCCACCGCAACTGCGGTAACCTTTGTTATGCTGACGATGTTTCCGTTTTCGGTCAGAACTTTTTTCGCCTTTTCGGCGTCGCTGACGATAAGACGGAGTATTCCGAAATCCTGCGTGTCCGCGATAGACATCGCACGGATATCTATACCCGCTCTGCCGAGAACTTCCGTTATCTCGACGAGTTTGCCCGCCTTGTTTTCAACAAAGATCGATAATTGCGAAACTGTCATATCTTTATCCTCCGTTTATTTAAGTCGTTTGTCTATAACTCGTTTTGCTTTGCCCTCGCTCCGCGCTATCGATTCGGGAGCGACAAGGTGAACTTTTGCGGCGATACCGAGCAGAGAGCGCAGTTCGCTTTCGAGTTCTTTTTCTTTTTTGGATATGCCGGTCACGGTATCCGTGAACGCGTCAACGGTCATTTCCACAAGCACGTCAAGGGTATCGTGATTGTCTATTCTGTCAACCACTATCTGATAGTTCGGCGAATATCCCATTTTAATCAGAACGGTCTCTATCTGCGACGGGAAGACGTTGACGCCGCGGATTATGAGCATATCGTCGGTTCTGCCCATCGGTTTGGACATACGGACAAACGTTCTGCCGCAGGAACATTTTTCGTGCGTTATCGTGCCTATATCTCTTGTTCTGAAACGTATAAGAGGGAAAGCTTCTTTTGTCAGGCAGGTGAAAACTATCTCGCCCTGCGTGCCGTCGGGAACGTGTTCTCCCGTTTCGGGGTCTATTATTTCAATTATAAAATAGTCTTCGTTGACGTGCATTCCGTGCTGTTCGGAGCATTCATACGCAACGCCGGGGCCGCAGATCTCGGTAAGGCCGTATACGTCGTATGCTTTTATGCCGAGACGTCTTTCTATCTCCGCACGCATTTCCTCCGTCCACGGTTCGGCTCCGAAAATACCCGCTTTGAGTTTGAGTTGGGAAACATCCACGCCCTCTTTTTCCATTGTCTCCGCAATATACAAAGCATAAGACGGGGTGCAGCATATAACATCGGACTCAAAATCCTTGATAATGGTTATCTGTCTTGCGGTATTTCCGCTTGATACGGGAATTACGGTTGCGCCGAGTTTGGTCGCGCCGCCGTGAAAGCCCATGCCGCCCGTAAAAAGTCCGTAGCCGTAGGAAACGTGGACTTTGCTTTTTTTGTCAGCACCCGCCGCAACAAGTTGGCGCGCACATATATCATCCCACATATCAAGGTCATTTCTTGTGTAGCCAACGACTATCTGTTTACCCGTCGTGCCCGAAGATGCGTGCAGTCTGACGACCTCGTCAAGAGATACGGCAAACATTCCGTAAGGATAAGTGTCTCGCAAGTCCTGTTTGCAGGTAAACGGCAATTTTGTTATATCGTCAAGAGACTTTATGTCGGAGGGCTTTACCCCCGCCGCGTCCATGCGGTTGCGGTAAAGTTCGACGTTGTCATAAACTCTGCCGACCTGTTTTATAAGTCTTTCGGTTTGCAATTCCTCTATTTTTTCATGAGGCATTGTCTCGATTTCTTCCTGCCAATACTTCATAGCGCACCTCAATTTTCCGCGTCGTAGCCGAGTGCGAACGCCTTTTCGTTCATTTCAACGAACTTCGGAGCAACGGACTGTTCTATCGCCGCCGTCCATTTTTCTCTCGGAATATCGAAATGACGGGCAAGTCTGCCCATAAGAACGATGTTGACCGCTTTTGCGGAGCCTGCTTCAAGAGCGGGCGTCAACGCATCTATCGCGTCTATATCAACGCCGAGCGCTATCATCTCTTCTATCACGTTTTCGGGATATTCAGCCGCGCCGATAATAACGGGCATGGGGTCTATCTGCTGGGTGTTGACTATCATTTTCCCGCCTTTTTTCAGGAACGGAAGCCAACGTGCAGCCTCCGCCTTTTCGAAAGAGATTATATAATCAGCTTCGCCTCTTTCGACTATGGGCGAATAAACTTTTTCACCGAAACGCACATACGTCACAACGCTGCCTCCGCGTTGGCTCATGCCGTGAACCTCGGAAACCTTTACATCGTAGCCCTCGGACACAAGCAGTCTGCCGAGCAGTTTGGACGCAAGAAGCGTGCCCTGTCCGCCGACGCCTACAATCATTAAACTTGTTGTTTTCATCACGCTCTCGCCTCGCTTTCAAATGCACCGAATTTGCAGAGTTGTTTGCACACGTCACAGCCGACGCAAAGTGTCGCGTCAACAACGGCTTTCTTTTCTTTGACGCTTATCGCGGGACAGCCGAATTTCATGCAAGCCTTGCAGCCGATACATTTTTCATGGTTGACGTGAACGGGAGATTTTGCCTTGACGCTTTTGAGCAGAACACAGGGTCTGCGACTGATGATGACAGACGGTTCTTCTGCGGCAAGTTCCTCTTTAAGAACTTTGTCGCATTCCGCAAGGTCATACGGGTCAACAACTTTGACACGGTTTATGCCGAGTGCGCGGCAAAGCGCTTCAAGGTCAACTTTTGCGGCGGGATCGCCTTTTATGTTGTAACCGGTCGTCGGATTCTGCTGATGTCCCGTCATGCCGGTTATGGAGTTGTCAAGAATGATAACGGTCGAATTGGTTGCATTGTAAGCGATGTTCACAAGTCCCGTCATACCGGAATGCATAAACGTGGAGTCTCCGATAACGGCAACGGTTTTCTTCTCTCTTTCCGTTCCGCCCGATTTGTTAAAGCCGTGAATGCCCGAAACGGACGCGCCCATGCAAAGGGTCGTGTCAAGCGAGTTGAGCGGCGGCTGAGCGCCGAGCGTATAACAGCCGATGTCGCCGAAAACCGTGACCTTGTTTTTTGCAAGGACGTAATACATTCCTCTGTGCGGGCAGCCCGCGCACATCATCGGAGGACGAACGGGAACGGGGGTTTCAAGCGCGGAGAACGACTTATCCTCAATGCCGAACGCTTCCGCTATTTTTCTCTGCGAAAGTTCGCCGAGATAACCGAAAAGCGATTTGCCCTCAACTTTGAGTCCGAGCGCAAGACAATGATTTTCTATAACGGGGTCAAGTTCCTCGATAACGACAAGGCGTTTAACTTTTGAAGCAAAATCCTTTATCGTGTCAACGGGCAGCGGATTGACAAGTCCGAGTTTGAGAACGGAAACATCATTTCCGAAAACTTCTTTGACATATTGATAGCACGCGCCCGAAGTGATTATT